>Ga0209486_10000061_pt1 | contig 54011 bp, 44 predicted proteins | sample NCCompost_FD_187518 | JGI IMG/M metagenome (GOLD analysis project Ga0209486, IMG submission 187518) | Agricultural soil microbial communities from Utah to study Nitrogen management - NC Compost (SPAdes) (version 2) | ecosystem: Environmental > Terrestrial > Soil > Agricultural land | place...
TCATCCTGGAATCCTTTCTGCTTGCGCAGCAGGGGGATGATCTCGGCTTCCAGCTTGCTGGTGAACTCCGCCTTTCCTGTGGGCGTGAGCTTCACGGATACACAGCGTGCATACATGTCCTTCTCCTTGTTGGTGGGGGGGCTGAGGAGGACAGGCCGGATGACTAATTCCATTTGTCGGAGGGCCCCTTCAGTACTGGACTCATACTCTTCTACTTAACTTGACCTGTCAAGTAATATCGAGAATACTTTCACATAGTTAAGCATCCACGGTGAATCAGCCGGGGCATCAATGGACGTATGTCTGCTCATCAAATCGCGACTCGAGGAACTTGAGCTTGAGCAAAAGGACCTGGCGGCAGCGGCCGAGGTGACGGAGTCCTATGTTTCCCAGCTACTGAGTCGGAAGAAACTTCCGCCAGCGCCGGATCGAACGGACATCTACGGAAAGATGGAAAGCTTTCTCAAGCTTTCCAGCGGCAAGCTGGCGAAGCTGGCACACGCGCAGCGTACCGAACAATTGAGGCGAGATTTTGAGAATCCGCCAGCTCCATTGTTCCGGGAAGTACGGGAACTGGTACTACGGAAGTGCGTGGTAGACACGCGACAGCACATTCGCGAGATATTCGAGCGGCAGCCATTTGGCGAACTCGAACGCTTCGTCACTCAGAAACTGCTGGACGTGATTCAGCGCATCGCCAGAAGCGAACTCGAGAACGAGCGATGGCTCCGCAAGTTCGCCCGAGTCAGCGGCCGAAGCTACAAACAAATGCGGGTCCTGATTCTGGAGTTCTTGGACACGGATGTCTTCAGCGTTTCAGCGGAGGACTGCGTCTCGTACCTGAACCCGCTGCTTGAGTCTTGGAATATCGACCTTTCGACCTTTGGTATGGAAATCGTGCTGAACCACAGGCTTGTGCCTGGGCACGTGAAGAAACTGGATTTCGTTGAGCGGGAGCTCGGCGATCCTGTCGATGACGAGCCCGGACTGACTGAGTTCCTGCAAGACGTCGCGCTAAGTGGAAACATTACTCGGGACGAAATCGCATTTCTGAGAAAGCAGACGTTCAAAGGGAGGCGACCAAGCCCGCTCTACTACTATCGAGAGCTGCAGAATCTAAGGGATCCGATGCATTTCCGGGCTGCCGTGCCATCGCGGCGAACCAGGAGGTCCTGAACTCATGCGCCAAACTGATCTGAATGAACTCGCCACCATGAACAGGATTCCTCGTGCAGTGATACTCCGCGAGGCGGTCGACGACCTGCTCGAGAAACATCGCATCATTTGGTCTAGGTCGCGGGATCACGGCGCGCTATTGCGCGACATTAGCGGGGGACCTTCTAAGCGCAAATTGCGCGGCGAACTCGCGCCAGGACCACAACAGCGCCAGGGAAGGTCCGCTGTAGTTGCGACTGAAGTAGGGCATCTAAACGTGCGCCCTTGAGACTAGCTGGCGCGCGAGAGCGCACAACTATCACGGTCCGGAAAAGAAGCATCGGCAGCGGCACGCCGTCCTGATACTGCCGCTTCATTTCGAACCACTGGATGGTCACTGTGAATTCGCATGCAGTTGACGAGTCGAGTAGTGATTCGCAGCAGCGCTGGGAAGATGATGGTGGGGCCATCCCGCTGGACCGCGCCTATACGACCCCGGACAGTGAGGAGTCATGAAGAAAATCTGGTCTTTGGAAGAAAAATGGTGACCAGGGGCGAAGACGAACCACGGGTACGCGTATTTTCAGCCGGTATTGCGATGGTACGGATAATCAAGCGTTTCGAAAAACCATTGTGAATCATGACCCTGCATTAGGGTATTGATTCCTCTCTCCGCCAATCGCCTTTCCCTGACGCTGCGAACTAGAAATAGACCGTACCCCGGCAAGGTCAGTTTCCCTTTCGGAAGAAGAGAGTCACTCCTAGTTGACGAGCCAGAAGCGGAGGTTTTCGGCGCGGAGGAACGGCACGGCATCTGCGCCAAGCAGCATTGCGAGCGTCGAAAAGCTGCCGGCCTGCGAACAGGTCGGCGCGGCGACGGTGGCCGAACGCGGCGCCCCGGGTGCGGGCCAGCCGGTGCGCGCATCGAGGATGTGGCCGTAGCGCTTGCCGTCGATGACGATCGCGCGGCGCGCATCGCCGCTGGTGGCGATCGCGCCGGACGTGAGCTCGATGCGTTTCACCGGCTGGCCAGGCCTGGCGAGCGACTCGATGCCGACGTGCCACGCGCCGCTCGAGGGCGCCGCGCCCGCGCAGCGCAGATCACCGCCGAAATTGACGAGCACGGGATCGCGCGACTCGCCCGCTGCCCAGTCGGCCACGCGGTCCACCGCGTACTCCTTGCCGATGCCGCCGAAGTCAACCTCCATGCCAGCGGGCAGCGTCAGCACCGGCTTCGCCCACTGCAGCCGCTGCCAGCCGACGTAGCGCATCAGTTCCGGGATCCGCTGCGGGTCCGGCTCGTGCGTCGCCTCCTCGAACTGCCAGGCATGCCGCAGGATGCCGGAGGTAAGATCGAATCGCCCCTCGCTCACGCGCCACAGCATCTCGCCGTAGTCGAGGAGCCGCGCGGTCTCCTCGTCCACGGTGATCGACCTGCCGCGGCTCTGGTGGATCTTCGCAACGACGCTGTCCGCCTTGTAGCGGCTGAACTTCTCGTCGATGCGGCGCGCCTCGGACGCCGCGTATTGGGCGAGTGAGCGCGCAAAATCGAGGTCATCGGTCTCGCAGAGCACCTCGCAGGGGCTCGCCATGGCGCTGAACTCGATGCGCCACAGCCGCCTGTCGCGCGTCAGCTCAAAAGTCGAACTTGTATCCAAACTGCACGATCACGGCTTTCATGTCGGGCGTGAGGTCGAAGCCTGCGAGGTCACCCGCCGCCGAGCCTGGCGACTCAGTCGGCGACTGCTGGTAGTACTCGAGCCGCAACGAAAATTCTCCGCGGTCGGTACGCAGGCCGTATTTCGCGCCGATGGTGTAGGCATCGAGGTCGGCCAGGCGGTAATCCGCCGTCGCGAACCCGGGTACGGCATCTTCCGCGAACAACACCGTGCGGTAGAAATCCGCGGCACTCTGCGTGTACCAGCGCAGGTGCGGCTCGAGGTACGAGCGGTCGTTGATGTTCCAACGGTAGCGCGCCTCGGCAGTCTGCGACTGCACGCCCCAGTCGTCGTCCATGAAGCGGACATTGAGCGCGAAGGAGTCGCGGTCGAAAGCGTAGCGCCACTCGGCGAAAAGGCTCTGCTTCGTGCGCGAATCGGGGCGGTTCTCGTAGAGGTACAGGTACGGGACCTCATCCTCGGATCCCGCGACCGGCACGCCGGTGACAGGATCGACCACGGAGAGGATCTTGTAGGGGTCCGTCAGGTAGCCATCCGCCTGGCCGTACGAGTACGCGACCTCGAGCAGCGAACGGCGCGAGAGAATCTGCGTGACGCCAACGAGAAGGTCCGCCACGTCCTTGCTGCCGTCGGCATCGCGGCCGCGCTCGGAACCGTCGTCGTCGCCATCGTCATCGTCCTCTCCGTCGTCTTCGACCTCGCCCCCCATCGGGGCGAGGCCGACCGGGATGCCGCCGACCGGCTTGATCTCGTCCTGGCCGTAGGCGACGCCGATGAAGGCAGTGGTGTTCCTCAAGTTGAAGTCGCGCTCGAGGCGCGCGTCGAGGCCGAGGTGCAGGTAGTCGTACTCGTCCGACCCGCTGAAGCCGACGCTCCAGCGTGTTGAGTTGCCAAGCGCCTGCTGCCAGCTGGCGGAAAGCGCGACACGGGTGTCCAGGAAGGTCGTGTCGAGCGGCTGCTCGCCGGGCGCGACGGTGTAGGAGCCGCCGCCCGAAGGCCCGGTAAAGGTCTGCGGCACGTTCGCTGGCACGGCGCCGTTCGGAGTTGCGCCGGTGAGGGAATCGATGGTGAGCGTCGCGGCAAGGGTGCGGTCCTCGTCGAAGGCGCGGCGGATGGAAGCCAAGAGGCTCACATCCTCGACGCGGCCATTGTCCTCACCGTAATAGAGGAGCGAGGTGTCGACGTTCCAGTCCTTCGCTTCCTGCGCGGCGGCGGGCGCAGCTGGCAGCGAGCCGAGGAGGCTGCAGGTGGCGGCGGCGAGCGTCGCACCGACGGGCTTGCGTTTCAATTGCATCCACAGCCTCCGCCCGCGAAGCTGCGGCCGCCGCTCGAGGCTTCCTTGCTGAAGTAGATGTGGTCGTCAATGGCGGCGTCGTGGACGTCAGCCGCCATGTCGGCGCGCGCGTGAAGGTCGCGTTCCCAGGGCTCGACGCCGGCGCAGCCGGCGGTAAAGACTGCCGCGGCTGCGGCGAGGGATGCGAGCGCTGCTGCGGCGCGTACGCGGCGGCGCGGGGTGGCGGGGGGCGTCGAGCAGTCGCATGACGTCATGTGGCGGGTTCCTTCAGGAGCTGGGCGATTTGCTGCTCCCGTTCCTGCCGTAACTTGTCCTTGAAGCCGGCGTGGCGGACGCGGACGTTGCCCCGGCGGTCGATCAGGAAGCTGGTCGGCATGGCCTGGACCTCGAACTGGCGTGCAATGTCCCCGCTGGCGTCGTATTCGACGCGAAATCTAGCGGGCGTCTTGCCGAGAAAGGATTCGGCGAGCTTTCGGTCCTGGTCGAGGTTGACCGCGAGGACGACGAGCCCCTCCGCGCCGTGCTTCCGCTGAAGCTCATTCATCCAGGGGAACGACTGCAGGCAGGGCGAGCACCAGGACGCCCAGAAGTCGAGCAGAACGACCTTGCCGGCATAAGCCCCGAGCACCGGCCAGCGGGGCGCGATCGCTGCGGGGGGTTGGGCGGCCACGCCCGCGCTGGCGGTGATCACGGCTGCAAACAGGGTCAGGACGAGAGTTGGAAGGCGCACGCAGGGTCTCCGCTCGCACGACGGCAGTCGTTGGACGGCGCCTCAGCCGGGAATCAATCGGAGCGCAGGCGCACCTTTGGGAAGGAGCGCGTACGGCTGGGATTCCGTCAACGGCCGTCGACGACGAGGCTCCCACGCGACACCTGCGCCCTGACGCTGGTCGTCGCCAGTACGGCGTGGAGCGCCTCGGGCGGCGACAGGCCCGCGATCGAGCCGTGGACGACGATGCCCGCCGCCTCGCGCTCGATGTCGGGCGAGGCGTACGAAATCTCCCGCCCGGTTTCGCGGGCCACCCAGGCCAGGAACCGCGACAGCGGCATCCCCTCGATGTCGATCGGTGGCGCCGCCTCGAGCGTCCAGTCCCAGACGGGGCCATAGGCTGAAACGGACCCGCGTTCCACGAGCCCTTCGCGCGTGATGGTGAGCTGCTCGCCCGACGCGCTCCGTTCGACACTGCCGCTGCCCGAGCGCCACTCGATCAACCCGTCGCGCACGCTGACTCGCACGCCGGTGTCCAGCAACCGCACTTCGTACCGCGTGCCGACGTGGCGCACGGTTCCGGCCGGCGTGACGACATCGAGCGGAGAGACCGCGGACGCCGGACCGGAATCGACGTAGATCGACCCGCGTTCGAGCACCAGCCTGTCGGCGGCGGCGACGACGAGACGCGACTCGCGATCGACCCGGGCGGAGAGCCCGCCGGCCAGCGCGAGCGCGCCGCGGCCGGCGGGACCCGTCTCGATCGTCTGCCCTGCCAGCAACGCCTGGCCCGACGCGACGGCATGCCAACGGTCGAACCAACCCGAGGTCACGCGCACATCCTCCGAGGCGAACGCGACGCTCGCGACGGCGACCGGCGCGTCCGAGAAACGCGGGGCGATGGACCACACGCCGATAGCCGCTGCGACGAGGCCGGCGGCGAGCGCAAAACGGGTACGCTGCCGGCTGCGCCGCCTGTTCTCCGCCACGGCCTCGCGCCATTCCCCGCGCACGTGGTCGCGCACGGCGCGCTCGACGTCGGCGGGCGGCTTGTCCCGCAGCCCTGCGGACTTCAGTACTTTCTCCAGATCGAGGTCGTTCATCGCGTTGTCCTATGTCCCGAGGTCCGCGGCCACGTCGGCGGCATCTGCGCCGAATACGCTCTCGAGGCCTGCGCGAAATGCAAGACGCGCCCGCGCGAGCAGCGACTGAGCGGCGGTCGTGCCGATGCCGAGTCGCTCGCCGATGGCTTCTACCGTCTGTCCTTCGATGTACTTCCATTCCAGGGCGTCGCCGTAACTGGCCGGCAATCTGTCAAGGACGACGCGCACCAGCCGTGCCACTTCGGCACGGCCGTAGTTCCTGACGAGGTCGAACTCGTCCGGCGCCTCGATCGCTTCCACCGCAGCGCGCAGCTCCGGCTGGTCGTCGATCAGCACCACATGGCGCATCCGGCGCTCGGCGCGGATGCGGTTCACGATCTCGTTGCGGCAGATCTGGCAGATCCAGGTGAACAAGCCCGACTCGCCCCGAAAGCTTCCCAGCTTGCGGATAGCCTTGCCGAGCGCGATCTGCACGACTTCGCGGGTTGCGTCGACGTCGCCGTTCAGGCGGGGAAGCGCGAAGCGGTAGACCCGCGGGAAGTAGGCGTTGAAAAACTCCTCGAACGCGCGCTCGTCGCCGGCCAGCATGCGTCGGATCAGCTGCGGGTCGCTCGTTACGGCGGGTTCCATGTCGCGAGGCGTCTCCATCATCGTTGGACGGCCGGGGCGGCCGAAATCAACCGTCAGAACTCCCACAGGACGCCGACGGAGGGGACGAGCGGGAGCCAGTCGCTCGTGCGGGTCGTGAAGGTCACGTCGTCCCCGTCGCCTTCGGGCGTGAGCTTGTAGCAGCAGGTGTTGCCGATGTTGACGGCGTTCATCAGCTCGAAGGTCAGCGCCAGGCTGCCGACGGACAGTGGGCGCCGGTATTCCGCGCGCAGGTCGAGTGCAGCGCGGGTCCCGAAGCGCGCCGCATTGCGGTCGCCAAGTTCCGACTCCTCGATCAGTGTCGTCGGCCAACCCCGGTGGGCGGTTGCCACGGCGCCCAAGCGCCAGTTGCCGCGGATCCAGTCGACCCCGGCGCTGAGGGCCCAGGTCTGGTCCCAGCTGCGTGGCACGCGCTCGCCATCGACCCCATCCTCGGCCTCGGACCAGGTCACCCCGGCCCACCAGGTCAGTTCGGTTCCCTCGTCAATAGCGGTAATCTCTGCGCCGCGCACGGAAGCCGCGTTCGGCGCGATCTCTACGCGGTCCGGACCGACCTCCGGGAGGACGGTCAACGGGTCGAGCAGGTTCTCGAAGCGGGGTCGCGGGTCGCGCTGGAACTTGCGGAACATCTCGGCGCGCAGCGCGATCCCGTTGCGCAGGCGGTGATCCACGCCAAAGATGATGTGATCCGATTCCTGCGCTTCGGGGAATGCCGTGAGGCCGTCTTCGACCTTGAGCTCGTGTGCCTCGTCGGTCTGGTGGAACCGGCCCCAGTGCGCGCGCAACTCCCAGGCGGCGTCGATCTCCCAGCGCAAGCTGAGACGCGGGTCGAACAGCCAGCTCTCCGCCGTCGTGCCCTCGGTGATCGTGCGCTGGCTGCGAAGGCCCAGCTCCGAGGTCAGCGAATCAAGGATTTGCCAGCGGTGGCCTGCGAAGAAGGCGATGCGCTCCCGTTCGGGGCGCAGGCTCGTCTCGCGCAGGAGGGCCGGCTCGATTCCGAAGAGTTCCGCGACGGCGGGCGTGTAGGCGGCAATGGCCGCGTAACGGTAGACCGCGCTCTCATCGATCCATTCGAAGCCTCCTTCCAGCCAGTGCCGTGTCCCGGGCTGCCAGGTGACGCGGCCCAGCAGCTCGCGGTACTCGGACGAGCGTTGATCGTTGACTTCGCCGGAGGAGATTTCCTCGCGGGCGACGCTGCCCTTCCTGAAACTGTCGATCGTGCTGTGGCCGAGCCAGGCCGTCGCCTGCACGGAATCCGAGAATTCGCGGTCCCCCCGCAGCCACAGATACCGGTTGCGGCTCTCCATCTGCGCCGTCTCGCCGTAGCCGTTGCGGTCGATGCCGAGCTCGTCGCGCGTCCACAGCACGTTCGCGCTGATGCGCAATCGGTCCGGCTCTCCGTGTCCGATGCGCGCATAGACATCGGCATAGCTGGGCCGCGTTGACTTCTGGTCGACGAGCTCGACGAGCGGGCGCAGCGTCCCGACGCGCACGGCGCCGAGCCAATCGAGGAGGCCGTCGTCAAGCCTTCCCGCGTTCCGGCCCATGGCGTTGAAGACCGAGAGACCGACCGCGCTCCTGGGCGCGTGGTCGACATCCACCGTGCGCAGATCGAAGACGCCGCCCATGCGGTTGCCGTAGCGCACCGGGAATCCCCCCGTGTAGACGACCGCATCGCCGACGAGGCCGGGATCAATGATGCCGAAGACGCTCTGGTAAGCCGGATGATGGAACGCTTGCCGCAGGGGAAAGCCGTCAAGCAGCGTCAGGAGCTCGCCGGCTTCGCCGCCGCGGATGTTCGACTGCGCGGACATGCCGTTCTGCGCAATACCCGGTAGTCGCCCGAGGGCGCGCAATGCGTCCTCGCCGATGACCGGCTGGAACGCCAGCGTGTCGCCGTCGATGTTGAGGGCGCCGAGAGCATCCGCCCGGCCGACGCCGTAGCGGCTGGTGGACACGACTACTTCCGAAAGCTGCAGCCCATCGGGAGCGAGGCGCACCTCGATTTCGGCCATCGCCGACGATACCTTGAGGCCGATCCGGTTCGCGGTCTCGAATCCCGGGGCCTCTACTCGTAGCGTGTAGTCGCCTTCCGGCACGGGCCCGACGGCAAAACGCCCGTCCGTCCCCGACCAGGCCGATGCGCCGACGGGCAGCAGGAGCACGCGTGCGCCCGCAAGCGGCCCGCCGTCCGCGCCGCGCAGCACGCGCCCGCCCACGATCGTCGACTGGACCCGCTGTCTGACGGGCACGACCGCGTACAGGCCGGGACGCACGACCGACAGCGCGAGCCCGTGCGCGGCCAGGATTTCGCGCGCCACGAGGAGCCGATTGCCCGAACCCGGCTCGGCGGTCACGCGATACGAAGGCGGCAGCAGCTCCGAGCTGTAGATGAACTCGAGGCCAGGGCCACGCAGTTCCTGCAGGACGTCGATGACGGGGCGCCCGACGATCGAGGCGGAGTCCAGCCCGGCTGCGCCGGCCGCTCCGAGAAAGGCCGCCAGGATCGCGCCGAGCAGGTGCCGACAGAAGGCTGCATGCATACGCACAGTTAAATCCGGTTCAAGCCGGCTGCCAAATCGGCGCGGGCGGTTGATTCTCCGGCGATCGACGTCCAACCCGCATGATGAGCGTCGTCGCGCCGGCCTTCGGACGGTACCTGCTGGTGGGTTCCGCGGCGACGGCGGTGCACTATACGATACTGATCGCGCTGGTCGAGATTGCAGGCGCCGCCGCCACGATTTCCGCGGCCGTGGGCGCCGCCTGCGGTGCGCTCGCGGCGTATGCGGGCAACCGGCGTTTCACCTTTCCAGACGGCGCGTCCCACGCACAGGCCTTGCCTCGCTTCCTGGCCGTGGCCGCATTCGGCGCCGGCGCCAATGGCGCGCTCGTCTGGACCGGCACGGAAGTCGCGGGCCTTCATTACCTGGCGGCGCAGCTCGTTTCGACTCCCTTCGTCGTGTGGAGCGGATTCATGCTGAATCGCCATTGGACGTTTGCATGAACGCCGTACCGTCGCCGCCAAGGATCGCAGGCCGCGGCGGCGCGGCCTGCACGCTGAGCGTCGTCGTGCCGGTGCACAACGAGGAGGCCGTGCTGGCAGAGTTCCACCGTCGGCTGGTTGCCGCGATCGACGGCGTTACCGGCGGATGCGAGGTCCTGTACGTCGACGACGGCAGCACGGACGCGACGCCGCTCGTCCTGCATCAGCTGCGCGCACTCGATGCGCGCGTCGGCATCGTCCGGTTGAGCCGGAACTTCGGCAAGGAACAGGCGATGACCGCGGGGCTGCGCGAGGCGCGCGGTTCGGCGACGGCGATCATCGACGCGGACCTCCAGGACCCGCCGGAGCTGATCCCGGCGATGCTCGGCGAGTGGCGCCGCGGTGCCGACGTCGTGAACATGCGCCGGCGAGCGCGCGCCGGCGAGAGCTGGCTCAAGCGCGCGACGGCATACGCTTTTTACCGGGTGTTGAACCGCTTGAGCGACGTTCCCATCCCGGTCGATACGGGCGACTTCCGGCTGCTCAGCCGGCGCGCGCTCGATGCGCTCAACAGCCTGCCGGAGCGCAACCGCGTGATGAAGGGCCTGTTTGCGTGGATCGGGTTTCGCCAGCGCACGATCGAGTACGACCGGGAGCCGCGCGCGGCCGGGGCAAGCAAGTGGCGCTACTGGAAGCTCTGGAACCTGGCGCTCGAGGGCATCACCGGCTTCTCGACTGGTCCTCTCAAGGTCGCGACCTACGTCGGCGTCCTGACCGCGTTGTCGGCGTTTGCCTATGCGGCATTCGTATTCGCAAAGACGCTTCTGTTTGGCGATCCGGTTCACGGTTTCCCGACGCTGATCATCGTGATCTCCTTCCTTGGGGGGCTGCAGCTCATGGCGATCGGCGTGCTGGGCGAATACGTCGGGCGCCTGTTCGTCGAGGCCAAGAATCGGCCCCTCTACCTCGTCGAAGAACTGCAGCCACCTGCGTTATCGGCAAGGATGTCGTGGAGCCGTGGCATTGTCGAATCCGTCGCCAACGACCTCACCGCCGCGCGCTGACCGGCTGCTCTGGATTGCGATCGCCGCGGCATTTGCCGCGCGATTCCTCCTGCTGGGCGCGTTCCCGCTCTTGGATCCGACGGAAGCCCGTTATGCCGAGATCGCGCGACAGATGTTCGTACTCGGCGACTGGGTCACGCCCTGGATTGCGCCGGGCCTGCCATTCTGGGGCAAGCCGCCGCTCTCGTTCTGGATGACGACCGCGAGCTTCGAGCTGTTCGGCGTCAGCGATTTCGCGGCGCGGTTGCCGCACTGGATCGGGGGCCTGCTAGTCGCAGGCCTCGTCTGGCAATGGCTGGCGCTGCGATCGCGAAGGGAGGCGGCGTTTGCGGTCGCGCTGCTCGCCGGCTCACTCCTGTTCTTCGTGGCGGCTGGCGCGGTCATGACCGACATGGCGCTCGCGATCGGCCTCATGGCCGTCATGCGCGGTTATTGGCTGGCGCTGCACGGCCCGCGGGAGCATCGCGGGCGTGAGCAGGCGCTGTTGTTCGCCGGATTCGCGGTCGGGCTGCTCGCTAAGGGGCCGATCGCGCTGATGGCGGCCGCACCACTCGCGGCTCATGCCTGGAATTCCGGTGAGCTGGCGCGCGCGTTCCGCGAGATTCGCTGGCTGACTGGTGCCCTCGTGGTCGCCGCCTGCGTTCTGCCGTGGTATCTGGCCGCAGAGGCGCGTACGCCGGGTTTCCTGCAATACTTTCTCGTCGGCGAACATTGGCAGCGCTTCGTCGACTCGGGTTGGCAGGGCGACCTCTACGGGCATGCGCATGCGTTCCCGCGTGGGACGATCTGGTTGTTCGCGGTTCTCGCGTTCCTGCCGTGGTCAATCGTGCTACCGGTCATCGCGTGGAAGAGACGCCGGGCCGGAGTCGCCGCTCCGTCGGACGACCGACCACTCAGTGTCTATCTTTGGGTATGGGTACTCCTGCCCTGCATCACGTTCACGCTCTCCCGCAACGTGCTCTGGACCTATGTGCTGCCGTCGATTCCTGCGCTCGCGATGCTGGCTGCGAGGTACCTGAACCGGCTGCCCGTGGGAACGGCGCCCGAGCGCGCGGTGGCGGCGGGCGTCGGTTTCACGGCTGCGGCGACGATCGCCCTCGTTGTTGCATTCAACCTGGGCGGCTGGGCTGACCATCGGTCTATGAAAACGCTGGTAGCGGAGTACCGCGCCCTGTCCCGCGGCGAGCCCATCGTCTTCCTGCGGCAGGTGCCGTACTCGGCCTCGTTCTATAGCGCGGGTGCGGCAGAGCTCGCTGCCGATGCGGTCGACCTCGAGACGCGCCTCGCGACTGGGCCGGCTTTCGTCGTGCTTCGCTCGCGGCATCGCTCGCGCGTTCCCGATAGCGTCGCGGAGCGGCTTCGGCCGGTTTTGGTAGTCGATGAGTACGGGCTGTACGCGGGCGGCGATTTTCCACCTTAGGCGTCGCAGTTGCGCAAGGCCCGCCGTACGCTTCTCGAGTCCGACCGTCAGGCGGAAATCGAGCGGACCGGCCGTCGTCCCGCCACAGTGGACTTCGCTGACGAATGCGACGTTCTCACCGGCTCACGTTGGTTCTCCCGTGTTGGGTCACTGGTAGGCGTCGTCCGACGCAACGACAGCTCACTCCAATCGATAAAGTTCTTGTGAAGCATTTGCCTGCCGAGGCATATTCATTCCTCTCTCTCCGCCAGATTCCATCTCCCTCACGAGCATGTCCAAGCATCGGATTTTCACGACGAAGTTCTCCAGCGTGTATCCACACTACGTGCGGAAAGCGGAGGGAAAGAACCGGACCAAGCAGGAAGTCGATCGGATCATCTGCTGGCTGACCGGCTATAGCCAGGCGGGACTGGACCGTCAGCTCCAGCGAGAATCCGATTTCGAAACGTTCTTCGCCCAGGCGCCGGCCATGCATCCGAAACGCTCGCTCATCAAGGGCGTGGTGTGCGGCGTTCGCGTGGAGGAAGTGAAGGATCCCCTGATGCGAAGGATCCGCTACCTCGACAAGCTGATTGACGAGCTCGCCAAGGGCAAGGCGATGGAGAAAATCCTGCGGCAGTGAGAGACTGAATCATGCACGCGGACACGCGGCGTTACAACGACGCGCAGGCGCCCGGCGAGCGGGCGATCTGCCGGCTGTTGGCGCAGGAAATCGATCGCCACCTGCCGGAGGCGGAAAACAAGTTCTGGCACGCCCATCCGGTCTGGTTCCTCGACGGCAACCCGATCGTCGGCTACAGCCGACTGAAAGACTGCGTTCGCCTGCTCTTCTGGAGCGGCCAGTCGTTCAAGGAAAAGGGCCTGGCGAAGGAAGGCAGCTTCAAGGCCGCCGAGGCCCGATTCACGGACGTCGGGCAGGTCGAGGCAAAGAAGCTGAAACGATGGCTGGCCGAAGCGCGGGACGTGCAGTGGGACTACAAGAACCTGGTCCGACGCAAGGGCCGGTTGGAGCGATTGAAGTAGGGGTGTCAAGGATGTCAGTGCCCGCGCTACGACTCTGCCTGGTTTTGATGATCCTGCTTCTCGCGACCGTCCCCGCCGCTTCACAAGGATGCGAGGGCGTGGAGGTTCGCGTCGGGCCCCACACGAATCGCTGCGTCCAGCCTGGCGCGGGTGAGCGGTTCAAAGACTGCCCGGAATGTCCGGAGATGGTCGTCGTTCCGGCCGGGCAGTTCGTGATGGGCTCACCCGCGGATGAACCGGAACGCGAAGGCGATCGCGAAGATCAGCTGCGCGTGACCATCGCCAAACCGTTTGCCATTGGAGCGTTTGCCGTTACCCGGGCAGAATTCGCGGCCTTCGTAGCGGCAACCGGTTATGAAGTCGACGAGGGTTGCTGGTTCTGGACCGGCACGACGTGGGACGAGCGAGCGGACCGGTCATGGCGCGCGCCCGGCTTCGAGCAGGATGACCAACATCCGGTCACCTGCGTCGACCTGAAGTCCGCCAAGGCTTACACGGCATGGCTATCCGAGAAGACCGGCAAGAGCTTCCGGCTGCCGTCGGAGACGGAGCGCGAATATGCGACGCGTGCCGGCACCGCGACTCCGTTCTGGTGGGGCTCCTCCATCTCGACCGACCAGGCCAACTACGACGGCAAGAGTGGCTACTCGCAGGGCCCGACGGGCTCGTGGCTGCAGAGGACGGTCCGCGTCGACAGCTTCCAGCCCAATGCATGGGGTCTCTATAACGTGCACGGCAATGTCTGGGACTGGACTGGCGATTGCTGGAACGAAAGTAACACCGGCAATCCCGGGGACGGTAGTGTGAGGACGACGGGTGATTGCACCTGGCGTGTTGCGCGCGGTGGGGCCTGGAACTACGGACCGAATTATCTGCGCTCGGCCTTCCGCTACTGGAACGAGCCGCAGAACCGCAGCGGCGTGCAGGGAATGCGCGTCGCCAGGGCTCTTTGACCTGACCCCTTCGAATGGCGGCACTCGACAAGTGATTGACGCGCCGTCCTGAATTTCGAGGAGAGTGCTGATGCGCCTTGCTCCCTGGCTCTTGTGCGCCGCGCTCCCGGTTGCCGCCGCCGCATCGGCGGAGCCCGCTGCCACGACGAACCTCGAAGGCCTCTGGGCCGGGCAGGAGCGCTATGGCCCCGACGTACACGGGAGGCTGATGATCCTGAAGCGCGGGGACGGCATGGTCGCCGACATTGCGGGCTTTTCCGTGCCGGTGAAACTGAAGGGCAGTCAGCTCAGTTTCGACCTTCCCGACGGGAAGGGCGGCTTTCGAGGCGAGCACATTGGCGATGGGATCGACGGCCAGTGGATCCAGCCCGTGACGGTCGAAAGCGGCGCGCGCTACGCGACGCCTGTCGTTCTTCGCGCGGACGGGGAGGGACGCTGGACCGGACAGGTCCAGCCACGCGCGGATCACATGACTTACTACCTGCCGGTCACGCGTGGCGCCGACGGCCGCTACTCGACCTACCTGCGCAACCCGGAGCGCAACCAGGGCGTGTTTCTCGGCGCTTCGCGGATCGAGCGGGACGGTGACACGATCCGGCTGATGGGGACGCCTCGCGGGGAGACAGAAGCAAGGCTCATCGCCAGCGGGCGGCGCGATTCCGAAACCGGAACTTTCAGCTTGTCCCTGCCTCGGGGCACGTTCGACTTCGCCCGCGAGAAGGACGGGAGCAGCCCCTTCTACCCGCGCGGCAATCCGCCCGAGCGCTACCGCTACGCTCCGCCGGTACAGATCGACGACGGATGGCCGGTATCAACGCTTGAACAGGAGGGCATCGACCGGGTGGCGATCGAGGCATTCGTGCAGAAGCTGATCGACTTGCCGCAGGACAGCGTCAGCACCTCGCAAGTCCACAGTCTGCTGATCGCGCGGCACGGCAAGCTCGTGCTCGAGGAGTATTTCCACGGGTTCGACCGCGACACCCCGCACGACACGCGCTCCGCTGCGAAGAGCTGGACCAACGTGCTGATCGGCGCGGCCATGCAGTCGGGCGTCCCGATCCGTCTCGACACGCCGGTTTACGAGACCATGCTGGGGTCCGTCCCGGCGGAACTCGACCCGCGCAAGAAGGCGATGACGCTCGAGCATCTCATCTCGATGACCGCGGGCTTCGACTGCGACGACTCGGGGGAAAGGCCGGGTGACGAAGATCCGATGCAGGAGCAGACCGCGGAGCCGAATTGGTATCGCTACTCCCTGAACGTGCCGATGGCGTGGAATTCCGGCGAGCAGATCGTCTATTGCAGCATGAAGCCGAACCTGGCCGCGGGCATGCTGGCGAAGAAGGCCGGTGAGCCACTGCCCGAGATGTTTTATCGCCTGGTCGCGAAGCCCATGAAGATGAGCCGTTACCACTTGTTCCTGCAGCCGACCGGCCAGCCCTATGGCGGCGGAGGGCATCATTTCACCACCCGGGACTTCATGAAGCTCACCCAGCTGTTCCTGAACGGCGGCAAGTGGGAAGGCCGACAGATCGTCAGCCCTGAGTGGGCAAGGAAATCAGGCGCGGCGCTGCGCGTCCTCGCACCGACCAGCGGCCAGACGTACGGCTATCTCTGGAACTCGTTCGAATATCCGTACCGCGGACGCAAGCTGCACGCCTACTTCCCGGGCGGGAACGGCGGACAGGTGTATATCGGGATTCCCGATCTCGGCCTGCTGATTGCCTTTACCGGCGGCAACTACGCCGACCGCGTGCTGTTCCGGGCGCAGCGGGAGTTCGTACCGGAGGACATCCTGCCGGCAGTCAGCCCGTGAGGCTCCATTATCAGTACTTTGGAACCTGGACCGACCCGAAAGCTGTCGCGACACCCGCGGCGTCCCGTGCGCGCAATGCCTGGTCGACGAGCCTGCGCGTGAGGTGCGGCGCGAACAGCCGGATGAACTCGTACATGTAGCTGCGAAGGAGCCGCCCCCTGCGCACTCCGATCCAGGTGACGAGCTCGGGGAAAATGTGGGAGCCGTCGAGCGCGACAAGGTCCCGGTCCTCTTCTTCGTCGTACGCCACGCTGGCGACGATGCCGACACCTAGGCCGAGCCGGACGTAGGTCTTGATCACGTCCGAGTCACGCGCCGTGAGCGCGACGTCGGGAGTCAGCCCGTCGCGCTGGAATAGCTCCGTAAGCGATGAGCGGCCGGTGAAGCTGAACACGTACGTGACGATCGGGTATTCGCTGATCTGACGGAGTGTCGGCTTGCGGACTGCGGCGAGCGGATGATCGCGTGGCACTACGATGTCGCGGTGCCAGCGGAAGCAGGGCATCAGGGCGAGGCTCGGGAACAAGTCGTCCGACCCGGTCGCGATCGAGAAATCGACCCGGTTCGCCGCCGCGAGGTCCGCGATCTGCTCGGACGTTCCCTGGTGCAGGTGCAAGTCGACCGCCGGGTACTTGTCCCTGAACTGCTTGATGACTGGCGGGAGCACATAGCGCGCCTGCGTGTGTGTCGTCGCTATCGACATCGAGCCGCGGTTTTCGTCGCGGAAGTCGGCGGACAGCCTGCGGATGTTCTCCGCTTCCTCCATGAGGCGCCGCGCATGCTCGACGACTTCCTGGCCCGGCGCCGTGATCCGCGTGATGTTGCGTCCGTCGCGCTCGAAGATCTGGAAGCCCAGCTCTTCTTCGAGCAGCCGGATCTGCTTGCTGATCCCCGGCTGCGACGTGTGCAGGGCCCGCGCGGCAGCCGTGATGTTGAGGCCGTTCTGGACGATCGTGAGCAGGTAGCGGAGCTGATGAATCTTCATGGCGTCCGGTCACGATACCGGCTCGCGCGCCGCCAGGGAAAGCCCGGGCAAGTCAGGCGCTCGCGCGCACGGACCTGGCGAGCGGTGCCGCACCGAACCAGCCGAGCGTCGCGGCCTGCCTGGCCACGTCGCCAACGACGAGCAGGGCCGGCGAGCGCAGGTCATGAGCCGCGATCGTGCCCGTGAGATTGGCGAGGTCGGTCACGGCCACGCGCTGCCCTGGGAGCGTGCCGTTCTCCACGACGGCCACCGGCGTCGTCGCCGGCATGCGGGCAGCCAGCAGGCGCTCGCGCACGCCCGCGGCCGAGCCGACGCCCATGTAGACGACGAGCGTCTGATGGCGGCCTGCCAGGCGCCGCCAGTCGATGCGATCGACGGCATCCGCGCCATGCGCGGTGACGAAGTGGACACTTTGGGCGAGGCCGCGATGAGTCAGCGGGATGCCGGCATAAGCGGCGCAGCCGAGGGCAGCCGTGATGCCCGGGACGATCTCGTACGCCACGCCGTGCTGCGCGAGCACGGCAGCTTCCTCGCCGCCGCGGCCGAAAATGAATGGGTCGCCGCCTTTCAGCCGGACGACGCGCCGCCCGCGGCGCGCGTGGTGCAGGAGCAGGCGGTGTATGCCTTCCTGGGATTCGCCCTGGCCGCCGGCCGACTTGCCGACGTCAACCACCTCCGCCTCGCGGCGCGCGAGCGCAAGGATTTCGGGTCCAACGAGGCGGTCCGTGAGGATGACGTCGGCAGAGCGCAGCGCGCGCAGTGCGCGCAAGGTCAGGAGGCCCGGGTCGCCGGGACCCGCGCCGACCAGCGAGACGAACCCACGCGCTGGCGCCGCATCTGACTCGAGCGTCCGCTCGAGGAGGCGGTCCGCATCGGCCTCCCGCCCGGCGCTGACAGCCTGCGCGACCGGGCCGTCCAGCAGCCATTCATAGAGGGCGCGCCGGGCCGGCAGCGCGGGCCTGCGCCGCCGAATGGTCGCGCGCCAGCGCTCGGCGAAGCGCGCGAGCCGCGACCAGGACTCGTCGAGCAGCGCCTCGATGTGCCCGCGCACGGCGGTCGCGAGCATGGGTGCGACGCCGCCGCTCGAAACGGCGACGAGGAGCGGGGAGCGGTCGACGATCGCCGGCAGGATGAAGCTCGAGCGCGCGCCGTCGTCGGCGACGTTGACTGGAATGCCCGCCGCCCGTGCCGCGACCGCGACGGCGTCGTTGATGGCAGCGACGTCGGTTGCCGCGAACACGATGCGCATGCCGGCGACATCGGAGGCAGCGAAGTCCCGACGGTGCCAGCGGAGCTCGCCTTGCTCCGCCGCCTGGATGATGGCCGGTCCCGCGCTCGGCGCGACGACCGTCACGTCGGCACCGGCGGAGCGCAGCAGGGTTATCTTGCGCGCGGCGACTCGGCCGCCGCCTACGACGAGCGCCGGCGCCCGTTGCAAGTCGACGAAGATCGGGAGGTGCCTCATGGCCTCAGCAGCACGCCCGGGGCGCCGATCAGGTGCAGGCCGCACTCGCGCTGCAGGCCGAAGAAGCGCGTGTCCTCGGAGGCGTCGCCGACCTCGGTCAGCGAGCGCGTCGTATGCCAGTCGCCGATCGAGACGTAGCCACGCTCCCACAGCGGGTGATACGGCAGGCGGTGGCGCTTCAGGTAGTCGTACACGTCGCGGTCGGTCCAGTCAAAGATCGGATGGACCTTGTAGCACGACGCGCCGATCCGCTGGACCGGCTCGACTGCCGCGCGCGTGCGCGACTGCTGGCGGCGTAGTCCGGCGAACCAGGTGCCGACGCCAAGGTCCGCGAGCGCGCGTTGCATCGGCTCGACCTTGTGGATCTGGTTGTAGCGCTCGATACCGGCAGCGCCGTGTTCCCAGAGCCTGCCATGGCGCGTCTCGATCCAGGCCGGCGACTCCACCGGGCGGTAGACGCGCAGGTCGAGGTCGAGCCGCTTCGTCAGCTCGTCGATGAAGCGGTAAGTCTCCGCGAAGAGATAGCCGGTGTCGATCAGGACGACCGGTGTGCGCGGCAGCGCCTGTGTCACGAGATGCAGCGACACCGCGGCCTGCGCACCGAAGGAGGACGAGAGGATGCGCGCCTCAGGAAGGAGTTCGCCCGCCCGCTCGATACGCGCACGCGCCGGCAGTGCGCGCAGCTCTGCGTTCAGCGCCGCGACATCCGGTTCGGGCGGCAGGCGCGGCAGCCCGAGCGCGGCGCCCATCATGGCGCCTTCCCGGCGACGGCCGCTTCGTCCAGCCTGCCGCTGCGATGCAGGAAATCGCCAAATGCCTCGTTCGGCGTGCGCCCTGCGGACCATGCTGCCAGCAGCGGGTCGAGCGCCGCGAGGATCTCCGGCTCGTCCACGTTCTCGCGATAGAGCGACGCCAGGCGGCGGCCGTCGCGTCCGCCGCCGAGATGCAGGTTATAGCGGCCCGGTGCCTTGCCGACGAGCGCGATCTCGGCGAGATAGGGCCGGGAGCAGCCATTCGGGCAGCCGCTGATGCGGAAGAGGAGCGGCTCGCCGGCGAGCCCGTGCTTCTCCATCAGGGAATCGAGTGCGGTGGTGACCGCAGGCAGGTAGCGCTCGGCCTCGGCCATCGCGAGCGGGCAGGTCGGCAGCGCGACGCAGGCGAGTGATTCGAGCGCGATGGCGCGCGACTTGCGGTACGCATCGAGCCCGTAGCCCGCAACCAGCGCGTCGACGCGCCAGCGATCCCCTGCCGCGACGTCGGCGATGACGAGGTTCTGGTTTGGGGTCAGCCGGAAATGGCCGCGGTGCACCTGGGCAATGCGCGCGAGTCCCGAGCGCAGGCGTCGCTCGCCGCGGTCGGCGACGCGGCCGGACTCGATGCGAAGCGTGAGGTGCCAGTGGCCCGCGGCATCCTCGCTCCAGCCGAAGCGGTCGCCGGTCGTCGTGAATTCGGACGGGCGTGCCGGCTCGAGCCTGGAACCGAGCCGCCTCTCGACTTCCGCCCGGAACCAGTCGAGACCGCGGTCGGCAATCGTGTACTTGAGCCGCGCGTGCTTGCGCTCGCCGCGATCGCCGAAGTCCCGTTGCGTCGTCACGACTGCTTCCGCGACGGCAAGGAGCTGCCCGGGCGGGAGGAAGCCGACGGTCTCGGCGAGGCGCGGGTAGGTCTTGGCGTCTCCGTGGGTCGCGCCGAGGCCGCCGCCGGCCGTCAGGTTGAAGCCCGCGAGCCGGCCGTCCTCGATGATCGCGATGAATCCCAGGTCCTGCGCGAAGATGTCGACGTCGTTCACCGGCGGGACGGCGATCGCCGCCTTGAACTTGCGCGGCAGGTAGTTCGCGCCAAGGATCTTCTCTTCCTCCTGCGAGGGCGCCACCTTGGCGCCATCCAGCCAGATCTCGTGATACGCGCGCGTGCGCGGCAGGAGATGCTCGGACAGGCGTGTCGCCCACTGCTGCACCTCGGCGTGCACGGGTGAGGCGGTAGGTCCCGGGCTCGCGAGCACATTGCGGTTCACGTCGCCGCAGGCGGCGATGGTGTCGACGAGCGCGGCGTTCATCGCGGCGATCGTCAGCTTGAGGTCATCCTTCAGCACGCCGTGCAGCTGGAAAGCCTGGCGCGAGGTCAAGCGCAGGGTGCCGTTGGCGTAGCGGGTTGCGAGCGCGTCGAGCGCGATCCACTGCGCCGGCGTGCAGAGACCCCCGGGCAGGCGTGTCCGGATCATGAAGCTGTACGCAGGCTCGAGCTTCGCCTGGCGCCGGGTCTCGGCGCTGTCGCGGTCGTGCTGCTGGTAAGTGCCGTGGAACTTCAGCAGCTGCTGGTCGTCTTCGACGATGCCGCCGGTCACGGGGTCGGCCAGGCCCTCGACGATCGTGCCTCGCAGTCCGCGGCTCGCGGCCTTGATCCGCTCGACGGCGCTCGGATTCGCGGCGGCCATCAGTAGACGTCCCGCAGGTAGCGGCCGTCGGCGCCGAGCCGGTCGAGGCGTTCGCGCGCCACCTCGGCGGACAGGCCGCCATGTTCCGCGATGACGGCGGCGAGCGCTGCGTGCACGTCCGGCGCCATCCGGTTCGCGTCGCCACAAACATAGAGCGTGGCGCCGCCCTCGAGCCACTCGTGCAGCTCGCGGCCCGCCTCGGCAATGCGCTGCTGCACGTAGGCTCTCCGCCCCCCGTCGCGCGAGAAGGCGAGGTCGATGCGTGCGAGGGCGCCGCGCTTCAGCGCGCGCTGCCACTCGAGCTGGTAAAGGAAGTCGCGCGCGAGATGACGGGCGCCAAAAATGAGCCAGTTGCGTCCGCGGGCGCCGGTCGCGACGCGCTCCTGTACGAAGGCGCGGTAGGGAGCGACTCCGGTGCCCGCGCCGATCATGATGACGTCGCGGGCGCCGTCCGCCGGCAGGCGGAAGCGCGGGTTCGGCTCGACGAAGACGGGCACGGGCGACCCCTCCGCGCGCGTCGCGAGGAAGTGCGTCGCGGCGCCCGGCCGGCTCGAGCCGCCGCCGGTGTCGATGCGCGCGGCCGTCAGGTGGACTTCCTCGCCGACATCCTTCGTACTCGAGGCGATCGAGTAGAGGCGGGGTGCAAGGGGACGCAGCGCACCGGCGAGCGCGGCGGCATCCCAGTCGGCGGGATAGCGCTCGAGCAGGTCTGCGAGCTGGACCTGCGTCATGAGCGCGCGCAGCTCCGTCTCGCGGCCCGGCTGCAGCAGTGCCGCGAGGTCCGGATGCGGCCCGCGCTCCGCGAACTTCGCGAGCAGCGGGCGCGTGACGAGCGTGATCTCCAGTCCGGTCGTCAGCCATTCCGCGAGCGTGCGCCGCCGGCCGTCGCGCTCGACCGTTTCACCCCCGTCGAGTCGTGCGGCGGCCAGCACGGCCGCGACGGTCGCGGCCGGGTTCTCCGCGACGACGCCGATCGAATCGCCCGGTTCATAGCGCAGCCCCGAGCCAGCGAGCGACAGCTCGAGGTGACGGACGTCGCGCACGCCCTCGCCCCAGGTGATGCGCTGGTTCGCGAGCAGCTCCGCCGGGAACGCGCGTTCGCGACTGTATGCCGGCGGGTTTGCCACCGGCCGCAGCACGGCGACACGCGCCGCAGGTTCGTCGCCTGGCAGCTGTTCGATCCATCCAGCGACCCGTTCCCGCCAGCCGGACGCCGCGGACTCGAAATCGACGTCGCAGTCGATGCGATCGAAGATCCGACGGCCGCCCAGCTCGGCGAGGCGCTCGTCGATACGCCGGCCGATGTCGCAGTACTTCGGGTAGCTCGAATCCCCCAACGCGAGCACCGCGAACTCGAGCGACGGAAGCCTCGGCGCCCGCCGCCCGAGCAGGAAGTCCGTGAGCGGCCGCGCGTCATCCGGTGGATCTCCGTCCCCGTGCGTGCTGATGACGACAAACAGTCGCCGCTCACTTGCGAGTTGGCGCAGCTCGTATTCGCCAGCGCGCTGCACGCGGACGCGCAGCCCGCGCGCGAGCAGGCGCTCGCCCAGCGCCTCGGCGATGCGCCGTCCGTTGCCGGTCTGCGATCCGTGGACGATGGTCGCGACCTGGGGCGCGTATTCGTCGGACGCAACTGTCGGGATTGCTGCTGCCAGATTTGCCGACGCGCCCCAGGCCGCATTCGATGCGGCGGCGAGGCCCGCCGCATAGCCCGAGATCCAGAGCAGTCCCGGTGCGTTGAGGCCGTGCACCAGGCGTGCGAGCAGGTCGACGCGCTCCGAATCCAGCGGAAGTGTCGGCGACGGAACGATCTGGCCTGCGGCAGCCATGGCGCCTCGTGGAAGTGGCCTGATGCCATGCTACGAAGCGACGCGGGGCGAATGGAAAGACTACGTTGTTATGCGCATATAACGAGCGGTTACCTGGGGATGCACCCGCAGTCCCTGGATCCACGTTGCCGGATCGTCGCGCCGCTCGAGCAGTTCGACCAGCGCCGACCCGACGATGACGCCGTCGACATGCGGCGCGAGCCGCGCAACCTGCGCGGCGCTTCGAATGCCGAAGCCGGCGCAGACCGGGGTCTTCGCTATCGCACGGACTTCCGAAAGGTAGTCCAGGGTTTCCTGCCCTAAGGCCGCGTCTTGCCCCGTGATGCCATTCATGGTCACGGCATACAGGAATCCCTCGCTTGCGGCGGCGAGCCGCTCGCGGCGCTGCTGCGGCGTCGTCGGCGCGACGAACTGCACGAGGGCGATTCCTTCCGCTTTCAGCGCCTCGCGGAGCTCGGCGGACTCCTCGAGCGGCAGGTCGGGCACGATGAAACCCTGGACGCCGGCGCGCCGCGCCGCCCCCGGGAGATGTTGCCGGCCGAAGGCCAGCAGGGGATTGCAGTAGCTCATCAGGAGGAGCGGCGCGCCGGCAATGGGGCCTGACGATTCGAGCGCGTCGAGCAGCCAGCGCAGCGACACGCCCTGCGCGAGCGCTTCTTGGCTCGAGCGCTGGATGGTCGCGCCGTCCGCCATCGGGTCGCTGAACGGCACGCCGATCTCGACCACGTCGGCGGCGCGCGCAACTTCGCGCAGCGTGTCGATGAAACCCGCCTTGTCCGGGTAACCGGCAGTCAGGTAGGCGACGATCGCCGGCGCGCCTTTCGCGCGCGCGTCGAGGATCGCCTGCGTGATGGCATTCATGCCGTAGCGGTCCCGCTCGCCAGCACCGTCCGTTCGAGCGTCTGCAAGTCCTTGTCGCCGCGCCCGGAAAGGCAAATGAGGACTTGCAGGTCCGGATGCTCCCGCGCCCAGCGCCGCGCGCCCGCGAGCGCATGTGCGGACTCGATGGCGGGCAGGATCCCCTCGGCCGCGCAGCATTCGGCGAGCGCGTCGAGTGCTTCGTCGTCGCCGACCGCTTCGTACCGGACCCGTCCTGAAAGCGCGAGCAGCGCGTGCTCCGGTCCCACCGCGGGATAGTCGAGACCGGCGGAAACGGAATGCGTTTCCTGCACTTGGCCATCGGCGTCCTGCAGGAGCGGGGCGTAGCAGCCGTGCAGCACGCCGGGACGCCCGTAGCTGATCGACGCGGCGTTCTCGCCGAGCCCGCCGCCGCGCCCCCCGGCCTCGAAGCCGAGCAGGGCCACGCGCGAATCACGGACGAATGCGCGAAAGAGGCCGATCGCGTTCGATCCGCCGCCGACGCAGGCGACCGCCGCGTGCGGCAGCAAGCCCGTCGCCGCCTGGATCTGCTTCCTCGCTTCCTCGCCGATGATCGACTGCAGCTCGCGCACGATCCAGGGGTAGGGGTGTGGCCCGACGGCCGAGCCGAGGCAGTAGTAGGTACCCTCCGGATCCGAGACCCAGTCGCGCAGCGCCTCGTCGACCGCGGCGCGCAGCGTCCGGTCTCCGTTCATCACGGGCACGACGGTCGCGCCGAACAGCCGCATCCGCCCGACGTTCGGCGCCTGGCGTTCCATGTCGACCGCGCCCATGTAGACCGTGCAGGGCATGCCGAGCCGCGCACAGGCGGCGGCGGTGGCAACGCCGTGCTGGCCGGCGCCGGTCTCCGCGATCACGCGCCTGGCGCCGACTCGCTGCGCGAGCAGCACCTGGCCGACGGCGTTGTTGATCTTGTGCGCGCCCGTGTGGGCGAGGTCCTCGCGCTTCAGCCAGACTTGTACGCCCCAGCGCTTCGAGAGCGCGCGCGCATGGGTGAGCGGCGTCGGCCGCCCGGCCCAGGACCGCAGCTCGTCGTGGAACTGCGCGAGGAACTGCCGGTCCGCGAGGCTGCGCTGCGCGGCGGTCTCGAGCCGCTCGAGCGGGCCGATTAGTGTCTCCGGCACGTAGCGGCCGCCGTAGGGTCCGAACCGGCCGCGCTCGTCCGGAAACCGGCCGGCCAGGATATCGTCGAGCAGCAGCGGCCCGGCCTGGGTGACAGACGCAGCCATCACAGTGAGATTCCGTTGAGCGCCCGCGCGGCCTTGACGAAGCGGCCGATCAGATCCGGCGACTTGAGCCCGGGCAGGATCTCGACGCCGCGCGAGACGTCGACACCGAAGGGGTGCATCGCATTCACGATCGCGGCCACGTTGTCGCAATGCAGTCCGCCCGCGAGGATCAGGCGCGTCTGGCGCGTGAGGCCGCGGATCTCCGCCTCGTTCCAGCCGGTCCCGTCGTCCGCGGGCGGCCGCTCCAGCAGCAGCCGCTCCGGCAGAAGATCCGGCGCGGTCGCGCGTGTGCTCGCGACCGGGAGGACGTCCAGCGTGTTCGGCAACTCCAGGTTTGCCAGCTCGTCGACGTCCACCTGCAGGGCGTCGGGGCGGAATGTCTTCAGCAAGTCGTCGACATCCGCCTGCGTCGTTCTGCGCACGACCGCGACGCAGACCATGCGCCCGCGCGCGGGCGCCGCCAGGCGATAGGCGCGCTCGGGCGTCACGCGCCGCGGCGATTCCGCGAAGATGAACCCGACCGCGTCCGCGCCTGCAGATAAGGCGGCCGACGTGGCCTCGGCATTCGTGACACCGCAGATCTTGATCCAGGGACCTTTCATGCGGTACGTCCTGCCTGCACCATGGCTTTGACGAGCGATTCGGGGTTGGTGCGCTTCATCAGCGCGCTGCCGACAAGGGCGATCCGATAGCCGGCCTTCGCGATGGCGGCGACGTCTTCCGGCGTGTGCAGGCCGCTCTCGGCGACGCAGGGCACGGAATCCGGAAGGTGAGCCGCAAGTTCGACCAGCCTTCCCGGGATGAGCTGCAACGTCGCGAGGTCTCGGCAGTTGACGCCGATCAGAACGCCTTCCGGCCCGAGCGTGCGGACGATCGTGCGCGCGCTCCGGAGGTCCGCCTCGTCGAAGGCCTCGAGCAGCACGAAGAGCCCGAGACTGCGGGCGGTGACGACGAGCGATTCCGCCTCGGCGCGCCCGAGTAGGCGCAGGATGAGGAGCGCTCCGCCCGCGCCGGCGATGCGGGCTTCTGCGAGCTGGTAGGAGTCCACCAGAAAGTCCTTGCGCATCGCGGGAACGCCGACCGCATGGAGCGCGCGGGCGGCGGTTACCAGGTGGAAGATCGAGCCGTCGAAGCGGCTCGGTTCGGTGAGCACCGAGACCGCCGCCGCTCCGCCCGCCACGTAGGCGGCAACGCGCCCGCGCAGGTCATCGACCGGCGCCGGGTCCGTGCCGGCGGCGGGCGAGCGCAGCTTGACCTCGGCGATCACGTCAAAGCGCGGGTGCAGCGCGAGGGCGGGCGCCGGCGACATGCGTTTGGCGCGCGCGAGGATCACGTCGTCCTTGACCCGTTGGCGCGCGCTCGCGACGCGCCGGCGGCTGGTGGCGGCCATGGCTTGCAGGAAGTCGGTGCTCACGCGGAGAACTCCACCAGGGAATCGAGCACGCGCCCCGCCGCCCCGCCGTCGATGGCAGCGGCTGCGCGCGCGACGGCATCGGCCGGGACGGTCGTTTCACCCGTCAGTTCGAGCGCAAGGGCCGCGCCGAGCAGGAGACAGTCGCGGTAGGGGTTGAGTGCGCCGTTCACGAGTACGTCGCGAATGGCCGAAGCGTTGTGCGCGGGATCGCCGCCGATCAGCGCGTCCGCATTGCAGCGCCCAAGGCCGAAGTCTTCCGGCGCACGCGTCTCCACCGCTACGTGTCCAGGGCGGACGTCGAACAGGGTGAATGGCCCGACGGTCGTCGGTTCATCCCAGCCCGCCGCGCCGTGGATCACGAAGGCTCGCTCGATGGGAAGGCCCGAGATCGCCTCGGCCATCAGTTCCGCGGTCTGCAGGCTGAACGCGCCGAGCAGGTGAAACGGCGGCTGCGCGGGATTCGAGAGTGGTCCCAGGATGTTGAACACGGTGGGCACGCCCAGTGCGGCACGGATGGGCGCGACCGTTTTCATCGCGGGGTGGTAGTACGGCGCGAACAGGAAGGTGAAACCGGTCGCCGCCAGGCAGGCGGCCGCGTCGCGCTCATCGAGCGGCAGCTTGAGTCCGAGGGCGGAGAGCACGTCGGCGCTCCCCGTGCGGCTCGACACCGACCGGTTGCCGTGCTTGATGACGGGCAAACCACAAGCGGCCACGAGGATTGCGGTGCCGGTGGAGATGTTGAGGCTGTTCGAGCCGTCGCCGCCCGTGCCGACGATGTCGATCGCGCGCACCCCGTCCGGCACCAGGGGCCTGAGCGCGAGCTTTCTCATCGCCCGCGCGAAGCCGCGCAGTTCGCCGGCCACGACGCCCTTGCATCGCAGCGTCGCGATGATGGCGCCGGACAGCGCAGGGGTGTCCTCCGAGCTCGCGAGCAGCGTCAGCAGGTGCTCCGCCTGCGACTCGGCGAGGTCGCGCCGCTCGAGCAGGCATTCGAGATGTTCACGCAGCGGCGACATGAGGGGCTCCAAGGATGAAGTTCTCGAGCAGGCGTGGCCCGTCGGGCGTCAGGATGCTTTCCGGGTGGAATTGCACGCCCTCGGTCGAGTCGCAACGATGGCGTACGCCCATGATCTCGCCCTCGGGGGTCGTCGCCGTGACGACGAGGGATTCCGGAAGGCATTCCGGCACGGCGACCAGCGAGTGATAGCGGCCGACGACGCAGCCCTGCGGCAGGCCTGCGAATGTGCCGGCGCCGTCGTGCGTGAGCGTTGAGGTCTTGCCGTGCATCGGCTTCGGCGCGCGTGCGATCCGCCCGCCGAAGACCTCGACGATTGCCTGGTGTCCGAGGCAGACGCCGAGCACCGGTATGCGACCGCTGAACACACGGATGAGGTCCGCGCTGACGCCGGCATCCGCCGGCCTGCCGGGGCCGGGCGAGATGCACAGGTGCGTCGGGCCGAGCTCGAGCGCTTCCGGCACCGTGATCGCGTCGTTCCGGTGCACGCTTACGGTGGCGCCGAGCGCGCGGAAAGCCTGCACCAGGTTGTAAGTGAAGGAGTCGTAGTTGTCGATGAGAAGGAGACGCAGGCTCACAGTCCGGCCTCCGCCAGCTCGAGCGCTCTCCGAAGCGCGCCGCCCTTCGCCAGGATCTCGTCATGCTCGGCCGCCGGGTCGCTGTCCGCGACGATGCCGGCGCCCGCCTGGTAGCTGTAGCGGTCGCCCTCGAAGACCAGCGTCCGGATCGTGATTGCCTGGTCCATGTCGCCGCGCAGCCCGAAATAGCCGACCGTCCCGCCGTACAGCCCGCGGCTGGCCGGCTCCAGCTCGTCGAGGATCTGCATCGCGCGCACTTTCGGCGCGCCGACCAGCGTTCCCGCCGGAAACGCGGCTGCAAAGAGGTCGAAGGCATCGCGCCCGGGATCGAGCCGCCCCTGCACGCCGCTCACGAGGTGCATCACGTGGCTGTAGCGCTCGATGGAGCGATAGGGCGCGACGCGCACGCTGCCGGTCTCGGCAACCCGGCCGAGGTCGTTGCGCGCGAGGTCGACGAGCATCACGTGCTCGGCGTTCTCCTTGATGTCCGAGCGCAGCGCCAGTTCATGAGCGAGATCCGCGTCCGCATCGTCCGCACGCGGGCGCGTGCCGGCGATCGGCCGCAGCTCTGCAATTCCGCCGTTCAGCCGCACGAGCGCCTCGGGCGAGGATCCGATCACGGTGACGTCGTCGAGCGCGCAGTAGTAGAGATAGGGCGAGGGATTGATGGTGCGCAGCGCCCGGTAAACCTGGAAGGGATCGAGCTCGTGCCGGCCCTCGAACCCGATCGAGAGCACGAGCTGATAAAGGTCGCCGGCCGCGATGTGCTCCTGCGCGCGCGCGACGCCGCCGAGGAAAGCGTCGCGCGAGAGGCGCGGCACCGGGCGGGCGAAGCCGCGGCTGCTGCGATCGCCGGGCAGGCCGCTGCGCAGCGCGACGCAGATGTCGCGCCGCAGCGCCTGGCGCTCGGACTCGGGCCCGGCGTGGAGGAGGGCGATGCCGCGCGTGACGTGATCGAAGACGAGGAGCGAGGCCGGCGCTACGTAATGCAGCAGGGGCGTCGCGGAAGGCGGCAGCCGCGAGGGCAGCTTCTCGAAAAGCCGCACGACGTCATAGCTCGCATAGCCGACGAGGCCGCCGGTGAGCGGCACTGCGGGCAGCATCGGCTGCGGACGCGGCGCGGCGGCAAGAGCATTGCGGAGCACCGCGAGCAGCTCGGCGCCGTTCGCAGGCGCCGGCCGGCGTTCGCCGTTCAGGCGCAGGCCCGCGGCGTCGATCTTGAGGTCGAATGCGTCACCGAAGCCGATGAACGAGTAGCGGCCGAGGCGTTCGCCGCCTTCCACGCTTTCCAGCAGGAAGCGCGGCCGGAACGGCGCCAGCTTCAGGTACGCCGAGACCGGTGTGTTGAGGTCGCCTGAGATGTCGAACGGTGCTTTCATGAATCCCGCGCGCAATAAAAAACCCGTCCCGGTTGTCACCGGAGACGGGTTCTGGAGAACCTGAAGATGCCTAAATCGCTACATCAACGAGCCCAGCGCCCCCTCCGCGAGGAGTGGCGCCACCAATAACCGGCCAAGCGGGCTTCGCGTATCATGCGGGTCGAGTATTGCGGGCAACTCGCCTCCACGTCAAGTTGCGCGCGGAGCCACGGTGTCCAACCAGGAAAAAACGCCCCCTGCCGAGTCCCTGCCGGTCAATACCGGCGCCGAAGGGGTGCACGTCGAGCCGAAGCGCAGATGATCCATCGACTGATCCTGAGTGTTCTCGTATCCACGCCTGTTGCGCCTCTGACGCCTGCGGCCGAGACAGCGCCCGCGGCCGAGACGGAGGTTGCGGACAGGGTCCTGATCCCGCTGCGCGCGCGCACGAACGATGAGTGGCCGCTGGCCTCGAAGCAGGGCAGCGAATATGTGATTCGCGTGTCGTTGCCACAGGGGAATGCACCGCCGGGAGGCTTCCCGGTAATCTACGTGCTGGACGGCGATGCCTGGTTCGGGGCCGCGGTCGAGGTCGCCCGGATCCGCGAATATTCCAAGCTGTCTCCTGCGGCGATAGTGGGAGTGGCATACCCGAATCGGAAGTTCTTCGACCCCGTGCGCCGGACGTTCGATTTCACGCCGCCGGGCGCCTCCGATGCCGACATGGAGTCCGAAGGCATCAAGCTCGGCGGCGCAGGGCAGTTCCTGGAATTCCTAAACGGCACGCTCAAGCCGCAGCTGCGCGCAAGGTATCCCGTGTCATCGGAACACGAGGTCCTGTTCGGCCACTCGCTCGGCGGACTTTTCGTGCTGTACGCATTGTTCGAGGCGCCGGAGAGCTTCGAGACGTTCCTGGCCGCGAGCCCCTCGATGTTCTTCGCCGACGAGATCGTGCTGAAGGGCGAGCCCACGTTCGAATCGAACCCCGCCCGGGTTTCGGCCCGGGTACTCGTGACGGCCGGCGAGTTCGAGATGCCGAAGGTCAGTCCCGAGCAGATGGAGGACTATCGCCGGTATTTCACCGCCCATCCGGAGGTCATCGACGGCCAGCCCGTTGCCGAGGCGCTAGAGGAGCTGTTCGCGCCGCGCGACAACGTTCGGGGCCGCCACACCGCGAGCGAGGCCTGCGCCCTCGTCGAGCGGCTGGCGCGCAGCGGCGTCAAGGCGCGATTCGCGCTGTTCGACGGGGAGGAGCACACCTCTGCGGCGGTGAGCGCACTCAACCGCGGCATCCCGTTTGCGCTGCGGCCCGAACCCGAGGCCATGCCCGAAGGCGCAGATGACGCCCAGTGCGTCAGCCCATAGCGCGCGACACGCTGTCCGCCAAGGTGCGTACCACCCCGAGCGCCTTCATCGACGCCGGAATGTGGTTGAGCAGGGCTCGGGACTCCCGCAGCAGCGCCGCCCGCCGCGCCGGATCGCCGAGCGCCTGGGCGTACAGGGCACGAGCCATTTCGACGCGCTGCTGCTGGTCCCCGCGATTGCGCGCAGCAAGCTCGCGGTGCAGCTTTACCACCGGCTCGATGGCCTGCCGGGCCTCGGCCAGTTTGCCCTGGCCCACGAGCGCCAGCGCGATGCTCGTCGAGACGCCTGCCTTCTGGCGCGCATCCAAGTTCGGATCGAAGATCCAGCGCTCCTTGGCCGCGAGCGCCGCCCGCGCGCTCCGCTCGGCGGCCTCGAAGTCCTTCAAGGCGATCTCAGCCTGCGACTTCACGTCATTTGCAAAGTAGGTGGAGGCGTTCTTCCTTTGGATGTCGTTCGCGTTATCCGGCCGCATCGCCTGGAGCCGCGCATCCATGTCCGCGCCGATGTCGCGGGCCGCGCCCGCGTCGCCGCGTGCCAGCGCGAGCTGCGATTCCGCCCGGAGTACCAGCAGTTCGGCGAAGGAGGCCGCGAGGCTGCCTGAGGGTTCGCTCTTCTTCAGCGCAGGCAGGTACGACCCTATCTCTTCGATGATGTCGCGCGCCTTGCCGAACTTGCCGGCATCGGCATTGCGCCAGGCAAAGTGCGAAAGGAATTGCAACTGCGCCATGCGCGACCAGGTGCCCGCCTCGCCGGATATCCTGAGGGTGGCGCGGGTGGAGTCCTGTATCTCCAGTGCGTCGTCGACCTGTCCCATCGCCCAGTACGCCTCGGAGATGCCCCATTGGACCGAGGCCAGGTTGTTCTGGGCCACCGTGTTCCTAGGGTCGAAATCGACCAGCGTTTGCTGGACGGCCGCGGCGCGGAGGTAAGGCGGGATGGCCTCCTGCGGTCGGAGCTCCGAGGCGGACGCGTCGCCCAGCGACTGCTGCATGAGGGCCAGGGCATAGAGCGCGGTACGATCACCGGGATTCAGGGCCAGGATCCCATCGGCGACATTCGACGCATCCTCCGCGATGGACCTCGCCTTGTCGTAGTCGCCCTGGATCAAGAGCGCGACGACGAGCCAGGCACCGGCATCGGTGTAGAGCCCGGACACATACGTGTCCTTGACGTCGCGCGCCCCAAGCTCGATCGCCTGCTTCAGGGCCTTTTCCAGCGTGGCAACGGCCTTCGGATCGCTGACGCCCGTTTGCAGGAAACCCAGCGTCGCCAGGACCTCGATCTCGGTCTCGCGCACGGCCGCCGCGGCATCCGGGCGCTTCGACAATGTGCCGATGACGTCGGCGGCACGCATCGACATGGGCGTCGCCTTCGCGTCCTGCCGTCCGGCGAGGATCAGCGCCTGGACGTCGAGCGCCCGAGCCAGCGCGATGGTCGTCGCCTCGGATTTGTCGCCGCCTTCTCGCTGTGCCTCGAGGATCGCGACCGCTTCCGAGGCCGCGTCCGAGGCAGCGTCGAGATCTCCCAGTCGCCGTTGCGCCCGCGCGAATTGCACCAGCGCCTGGGCGGCCGTCCGCTGCGTCTCCGGGCCCTTCAGGTCCGCGGGAAGCCCGTGGAAGTAATCGATTTCGCGCTTGGCAAGGCTCGCGATCACGTCGAGTCGGCCAGAGTTCTCGAGCTCGCGCGCAAAGCCGGCCGTGAGATAGCCGAGGAGGGTCTCCGCCTGCACCCGGGACTGCTGCGCAAGGTCCTCGGCGCGCTTCGCACGCTGCGAGCTCATGTAGGCGAAGATCGCCGCGGCAACGGCGCCGACGGCCAGGACGATGCAGACCGCGGCGACCTGGCGCGCGCGGATCAGCGCGCGGCGCGTGGCCGCGGCGCGCTCGCGCTGCTCTGCCAGCACTTTCTCGGTGGCTTCGCGGGCTTCGCGCTCGTGCCGGAGATCGCGGCTTCCCTTGACCACGCCGCACAGCACGTCGTGCGTGAGCTCGACGCGCCGCATGTCGAGTCGTTCTTCGACGCGCAGCAGGCGCCGGTTGACGAGCGTCGCCAGGGTCTCAGGGGCCGCGCCCGCGGCGGTGAAGTGCGCCCGCAGCGTCTCCTCCGCAATGTTCTCGCGGAAGCCGGACTCGGTCAGCAGCTCGTCCTCGATGATCCGGCGCACGGCCGGCAGCTGGTCCGCCAGCGCGCGCTCGTAGAAGTTACCGAGGATCGAGTCCCGCGAGCCGGCCAGCAACTCGAGTGAGATCTCGTCGCGGCCCTGGGCGATCCTCGTATCGTTGAGTTCACGGCAGATGAGGCTGAGCAGCGAGGGCTCGACCTCGGCATTCTGGATTTCCGAGCCGCCGGCCACGAAGCGGACGATCGCCTCGGCGACCTCCTGCGACACGAGACCTTTGCCAGGTCCCATCACGGCTTCCAGGCCCTGCCTGCCCGTCATCGGCGCAAGCCGCAGCCGGTTCTGCGTGATGCTCGGCATCTTCGCCTTCAGGCTTTCGAGCGGCGCGAGATAGTCCTCGCGCAGGGAGATCAGAACGCGGTAATCACCGCGCGCGAAGTCGAAGCGCTCTGCCGTGGATTCATCGGCGTCCAGCCTCGCCTCGAGTTCCCGCGGCGGGCGGTTCTCCACGAGGTCCGCGAGGTCGTCGATGAAGCGCGCGGCGCGCGCGCGGCCGGCCTCGTCCGTCTGGGCCAGCGTGAAGATCTCCTCGAACTGGTCGAAGATCAGCAGCGGAATGAGCGGCTTGCCGGCTTCGTCCAGCAGGACGTCGTCCCGGTGGTGCAGGAATTCCCAGAGCGACTCGCCGGCGCTGGCAACGCCGGCCTGCGTCCACTGTCCCGAGTGACGCGCCGTCTGCAGGATCGCCTGCTTGATCTGTTCGCCGGGCTCGGGTGCGTCGGCCGAGTAGGCGATGCGGACATAGATCGGGCAGTAGCCGTGATTGCGCAGACGCGGGACCAGCCCGGCGCGAAGGATCGACGTCTTGCCGAGCCCGGACTGCCCGAACAGCACGGTGAGGAGTTTGCGCTGAACGCGGCGCGCGAGCTCGGCGACCTCCTCGTCGCGGCCGAAGAAGAAGCTGCGCGTTTCCTCGGAGAACGAATCGAGGCCCAGCCAGGGATGGCGCTCGTCGATCGGCGCGGCGCCCGCGTCCTTCGGTTCGGCGTTCACGGCTGCCGCGCCCGCATGAAGTCCACCAGGCGCCGCGCGAATTCTGGCGTCACCTCGCCCTCGCGCAGCTGCGTGAAGTGCAGTGCCTTGAAGCGGTCCGGCACCAGCGCATGGGCAGCGTCCGTGTTGTCGATGGTGACGGGAAGCACGAACAGGGCACCGTCGGCCATGTTGCGCGCGCGATCGAGCGCATAGCTCCATTCGCGCCGGAAATAGGCTTCCTGCCTGCGCTGGGTCGCCGCGGAAACGATCGGTATGAAGTACGAGCAGCGCGCGATGTTGCGCTGGATCTTGAGGTCGTAGTCGTCGCCGCTCTCCAGCCGTTCCATGTCGAACCAGGTCGTCACTCCGGCGGATTCGAGCCCCGCCTTGAGCCGCTGAACGGCCGCGAGGTCCTCGCGCGCATAGCTGATGAACACGGCGTTGTCCGGCATCTCGCGGGCGGGCGGGAGAAAGCGGACGGTGCCGGAGCCGGACTGAGCGCCCGCGGCCGGCTTGCGCCGGGCCGCGAGCCGGTCGTGGAGCTCGTGGACGAAGCGTTCGGCGCCGACGTAGATGCGGGTCCGGACGCTCACCTGCTGCAGGAACGACACGAGGCGCTCGTCCTCGCTCGAGTGATCGTCGGCCAGCACCTCGCCGACGTCGCGCGGGTCCGACAGGCGCTGGCGCTTCGCCATGCGCAGGAACAGGCGTGCCAGCCAGTTGGTGAAGTTGCTGCCGATGAAGAGCAGATGGTTGTGCTCGAGCTCGTGGAACAGTTTCTCCGGCGCGAGATGCTCGCTCTGCAGCGCGCAGATGAATTCCAGGAGATCCTCGTCCGAGATGACGTACGTGGGCGAGGCGGAGAGGCGGCCGAACAGGTGATACACCACCGGCCGTTGCAGGCGGTCGCGCTCCGTCGGCAGGTCGGCGACGCGATTGGGTGAATAGGACAGCACTTCGGTGCTGGCCGCTCCCCCGAACCTCTCCAGGTTGATGGCGTTTTCCAGCAGCGAGTCGAAAGTGGTGGTGACGAACAGGTCGAACTCCGGAATCGCCGCCAGCTGGCGCAGCGCAAGCGGGGGTTCGAAGGCGGCGTCCTTGAGGATGCCGCGCAGTCGCACGTACGCCTCTTCGCGCCGGCCCCGCGCGCCCAGGAACCAGCACACCACATCGTTCAAGGTGTAGGGCTGGGGCAGCAGGGAAGTGTCCACGTTGAGCCGCTGCGCCAGCCTCCCGGCGAGCCAATCGTGGAGCAGGCGTGGCCCCTGGTCGGTCTGCACCAGCAGGAGCTCGGGCCCGATGATGGGGATGACCCGCCGCTCCTCGATGAAGCTCAGCAGGTCGTCCCAGGCATCGTCATCGAGCGCACTATGCTGCAGGAGGGCCGTTGCGCCGGCGCTCACGGTCGGCCCCGCGTGGCATGATCTTCGACCTCCAACCGGCACCCCCCTGGGACGGCACTGCGCCCGGCCTGCCGCACGATACTGTTGATGCGATCGGCCTGTCCAATCTGGGCGGTTGCGGACAGAGGCATCCCGGATAGAATCACCGCGACTCGCCGCGAGGGGGCGATCGTGCAACTGCGAAATCTGCAAGCCTGCCTGACTGTCCTGCTGTTCAGCCTGTCGCTGGCGCCTTGTTCAGCGCAAGTCCGGGCGGCAGATTCCGTGGCGCCCGCACCGGATCCTGCGGATGCGGAGGCTGCCGACACGGAAGAGTCCTTGACGCTGGAATATCGCCTGGTCGGGCCGTGGCGCGGCGGTCGCGTGACGACGGTCACAGGCGTGCCGGGCAAGCCACATCTGTACTACATGGGCGCGACCGGCGGCGGCGTCTGGAGAACCGAGAACGCCGGGCAGACCTGGGAAAACCTTTCGGACAAGCACTTCAATGTCGGGACGATCGGCGCGGTGGCGGTGTCCCGGTCCGACAACAACGTCATCTACGTCGGCACCGGGGAATCTCCGATCCGGGGCGTGACGACGTCGCACGGCGACGGCGTATGGAAGTCGACCGATGCGGGCGCGACCTGGACGCACGTCGGCCTGCCGAAGGCCGGCCAGATCGCCCGGATCCAGGTCCACCCGACGAATCCCGATATCGCCTACGTCGGCGTGCAGGGCCAGATCTGGGGAGCCAGCGAGGAACGCGGCGTGTTCCGCACGACCGACGGCGGAAAGACCTGGGATCACGTGCTGAAGGTCGGGCCGCAGACCGGCACCTCCGACCTGCGCATGGACCCGACCAACCCGCGTATTCTGTATGCCGGCATGTGGCGTCATGGCCGCAAGCCCTGGTTCGTGATGTCCGGCGGCACCGACGGCGGCATCTTCAAGACCACCGACGGCGGCGATACGTGGACCAGGCTGGAAGGCGGGCTGCCGGAAACGATCGGCAAGATCGGCGTCGACGTGTCGGCCAGCAATCCGCGGCGCGTTTTCGCGATCATCGAGGCCGAACACGAGAAGGGCGGCCTGTGGCGTAGCGACGACGGCGGCGAGACCTGGAAGCTGATCAACGGCCACCGCGTGCTGCATTCCCGCGCCTGGTACTACATCCACATCGCTGCCGACCCGGTCGATCAGGACACGGTGTACGTGCTGAACGTGCCGCTGATGAAGTCGGTCGACGCCGGAAAGACCTGGGTGAAGATCAAGACGCCCCATGGCGACCACCATGACCAGTGGATCAACCCCGACGACCCGATGAATTTCATCAATGGCAACGACGGCGGCGCCACCATCACCTTTGACGGCGGCAAGACCTGGTCGTCGATCATGAACCAGCCGACCGCGCAGTTCTATCGTGTCGAGACCGACAACCAGAGGCCCTTCAGGATTTACGGCGGCCAGCAGGACAACACGACCGTGGCCATCGCCAGCGAGAGCCTGTACGGAGGCATCGGCGAGGAGGACTACTTCGACGTCGGCGGCGGCGAGAGCGCGCATGTGGCCTTCGACCCGGAGAACCCGCAGCGGGTCTACGCGACCTCGATCAACGGCACGCTGACGGAGCACGATCGCGCGACCCAGTTGACCCGCGTGATCATTCCCTACCCGGAGTCGATGTACGGCAAGGACTCGAAGGACCTCAGGTACCGCGTCAACTGGAATGCGCCGGTCGAAGTCGACCCGCACGATCCGTCCGTCATCTACTACGGAACGCAGTACCTGCTCAAGAGCACCGACCGCGGGGCGAACTGGACTGCGATCAGCCCGGATCTCACTCGTGACGACCCGGAGAAGCAGGGCCGGAACGGCGGGCCGCTGACGCCGGAGAACGTCGGCGCCGAGTTCTACAACACCATCTTCTACATCGCGCCGTCGCCGCACGAGCAGGGCGTCATCTGGGTCGGCAGCGATGACGGCCTGGTGCACGTCACCCGCGATGACGGGGCCAGCTGGCAGAACGTCTCGCCGAAGCATCGCGGCCGGTACTCCGACGAGGCCTACATCAACGCGATCGAGATCAGCCCGCACGATCCGGCCACCGCGTATCTCGCGGTGCAGGGACACAAACTGAACGACTTCGCACCGTACATTTACCGGACGACCGATTACGGCAAGCGCTGGACCCGGATCGACGACGGGTTGCCGAAAGACCAGTTTGTCCGCGTCGTGCGCGAGGATCCCGCGCATCGGGGTCTGTTGTACGCCGGCACCGAAGGAGGGATGTTCGTCAGCTACGACGACGGCGGGGCGTGGAGACCGCTACAGCTCAACCTGCCGCCGGTCCCGGTCACGGACCTCCAGATCCGCCAGGACACGCTCGTGGTTGCGACGCAGGGCCGTTCATTCTGGGCGCTGGACGACCTGTTCGTCGTGCGCCAGGACGCGCAGGGCGCCGGCACCGGCAAGGTCGTGCTCTACGGCCCGGGTAAGGTGGAGATGAGGATCGGCGACGGTGGCGACGCCGACGACTTCGAAGGCAGCAATCCGCCCCGCGGCGTGCCGCTCTTCTATCGGCTCGACGCGGAGGCCGAGGGACCACTGACGATCGAGATCCTGGATAGTGGCGGCCGCGTGATCCGCACCATGGGAAGCGAGGAATCCGCCCGCGACAAATGCCTCATGGCCAACGAGGATCCGCGCAGCCCGCTGGAGCTCAAGTATCCCGTCAAGAAGCAGGGCCTCAGCAAATGGACCTGGGACCTGCGCCGTGACGGAGTCGCCTGCATCGAGGACGTCGATCTGTTTGCGGGCTTCGACGGCCCGCGGGTTCCGCCGGGCGAGTATCGTGCGCGCGTCTCTGCTGGCGGTGCCAGCGCCGAGGCGCCCTTCACGCTGATGCCCGACTCGCGCGTGACCGCGTCACCCGAAGAGATTCGCACCTGGTCGGCGCGGCTCGAAGAGACCGCGGCACTGCTGGACCAGGTGCTGCGGGCCCTCAAGGAGGCGCGCGCAGCGCGCATCGACGTCGAGGGGCTGATGGCCGACCACCCTGGCGATGCCGAGTTGCAGCAGGCCGGCGCCAAGGCAATCGAGGCGCTCACAGTCTGGGACCGGCTGATCAACCAGCACTTGCATCAAACCGCCGAGGATGAGGACGCCTGGGAGACCATGCTGGCCGGGCAGGTCCGCTATCTGATGGATGTGATCGAATCCTCCGGCGCACCCGTCACCGGTGGCCAGCTGGAACGGCTCGCCGATCTGCAGAGCGAGTGGGCGACTCGCCGCGCGGATCTCGCATCCATCACGAGCGAGCGGCTCGAGCCGATCAACGAGTGGGCCCGGCAGCGGGGCATCAAACACGTCACCGCCCCGGCGCCCGGAATCCCGAGCGGCTACTCTGGCGCTCCATGAATTGTCGCGAGGGCGAACGATGACCTCCACCCGCCGTGAATTCCTGTCCGGCACGGGCGCCGCCATCGCCGCGCTGTCCGGTCTCGCCGCTTGCGCAAAGCGCCAAAGCGCCCTGGCCGCCGCCGACCCGCTCGCCGGCATCGCCGACGAGATGCTCGCGGACTATCCGGAGAACGCCACCAGCCTCGGCATCGACAACGGCGCACGCGCGGGACTCAAGGCGCGCCTGACCGACCGTTCGGCCGCAGGCCAGCAAGCGATCGCAAGACGCGTCGCCGAGCGCCTTACAGGCCTCAAGAAAGTCGATGCCGGCACGCTCGATGATGCCGCGCGCATCGACCTCGACGTGGTGCGGACTGCGCACGAAACCGCTTCCGAGGGCTTCGCGTTTCCGTATGGCGAGGTCGCGCTCCTGAACTCGAACTGGTCCTGGCGCAACGCCCCGTATGTCGTCGCGCAGAACACCGGTGCCTTCCTCGAGATTCCGAGTCTGCTCGAGGAGCAGCACACCGTGACAACGGGCGACGACGCCGAGGCCTACCTCGCGCGGATCTCGGCCTACGCCGGGCAGATCGACGGCGAAACCGGGCGCCTGAAAGCCGCGGCGGCGCAGGGCGTGATCGCGCCCGACTTCATCCTCGACAAGACGATCGCGCAGCTCGAGCTCGCGCGCGGCGGGAACGTCGCCGAGTGGCCGTTCGTCGCCTCTTTTGCGAAGAAGTCCCGTGAACTGTCGGGTGATTTTGGCGCACAGGCGGCGAAGCTCGCGGCGGACCACGTCCGGCCGGCGCTCGATCGGCAGCTCGCGGAGCTCGTGGAGCACCGCAAGCGCGCAACTGCGGATGCCGGTGTCTGGAAGCTGCCGCAGGGCGATGCCTACTACGCGTGGGCGCTGCGCGCCGCCACCACGACGCGCATGTCTCCGGACGAGATCCACGCCCGGGGCCAGGAGGAGCTCGCTGCGCTGCAGGCCGAAATGGACACGATTCTCAAGGGGCAGGGCCTGACGCGGGGTACCGTCGGCGAGCGCATGACCGCGCTCGGCAAGGACCGCCGTTACCAGTTCCCGGACGACGACTCCGGCCGCGCCCAGATCATGGCGCTCCTCGAGAATCGCGTCGCCGACATGCGCGAGCGCCTGCCGCGCGCCTTCGCGACGCTGGTGCCGGGCCATTTCGAGATCAAGCGCATGGCGCCGGAGGTCGAGCCGGGCGCGCCCGGCGCCTACGGTGGCCCGGGCAGCATCGACGGCAAGGTGCCGGGCAAGTTCTGGATCAACCTGCGCACGACCGACCTCTGGCGCACGTTCAGCCTGCCGACGCTGACTTACCACGAGTCGATTCCGGGCCACGTCTGGCAGGGCGAGTACGCGTTCAAGCTGCCGCTGGTGCGCTCGCTCCTGGCCTTCAACGCATACTCGGAGGGCTGGGCGCTCTACGCGGAGCAGCTCGCCGACGAGCTCGGCGTCTACGAGGGCGATCCGGTCGGCCGCCTCGGTTACCTGCAGTCGATCGCGTTCCGCGCCTGCCGATTGGTCGTGGACACCGGCCTGCACGCCAAGCGCTGGACGCGCGAAAAGGCCATCGAGTGGTTTGCGAGCACGAACGGTTCGGGGGTCGAGGAAGTGACGAGCGAGGTGGAGCGCTACTGTGCCTGGCCCGGCCAGGCCTGCGGCTACAAGGTCGGCCACAGCGAGATCAACCGCCTGCGCGGGCAGTCGCAGCAGGCGCTCGGCGCGAAGTTCGACCTGCGCCAGTTCAACGACGTCGTGGTGAAGAGCGGCGGCGTGCCGATGGTCGTGCTCGCGCGCACGATCGAGGGGTTCAACGGACGGTAAGCGTCAGCGGCGCAATGCGCGCGAGCGCGGCGCGCGGAGCAACGAACCGGTCACGTGCGCGTCCGGCTGTGGCTTGCCCGCGCGAAGCGCGAGCGGCATCACGCCACCCCAGGTCGGCCACGAGACATCCGCGGCATCGTCGATCGGCGGGCCGCTGCGGATTTTTGCCGATGCTTCGTCGATGCGTAGGCCGAGGAGGCGAGTCGCTTTCAATTCCTTGGCTTTCACGGGCCGCAGCGTATCCCAGCGCCCCGGAAACAGGCTTTCCAAGAAGACGCGCATCCGCGCCTCGCGCTCGCGCGGGTCGGTGACCTCCTCGGGCTTGCCGAAGAGGACGACGGAGCGGTAGTTCGCGGAATGGTGGAACGCCGAGCGGGCGAGCACGAGCCCGTCGAGGTGCGTCACGGTCACGCAGATCGGCGCGCCGATCGAGCTGCCAAGCATCCTGCTCGCGATCGAGCCGTGCAGGTAGACGTGGTCGCCCTCGCGCCAGTAGAGCGTCGGGATCACGACCGGGCTGCCCTCGTGCACGAAGCCGACGTGGCACAGGATGCCCTCGTCGAGGATCGCGTCGATCGTGGCGCGGTCGTAGTGCCCGCGCTTGCGCATCCTTTGCACGCGCACGCGATCCGTGCGCGGGCGCGCCTTTGGTGTGGTCGTCAGTTGCTGCCGCCCCAGCTCTTGGAGAAGCCGAGACCCCAGGTACGCGGCGCATTGACCGTGACGGTCCCCAGCGGTGGCGTGTTCTGCACGAAGAGAAACGCGCGCTCGTCGGTCAGGTTATCCACGTACGCGTAGATCTCCCAGTCCTCGGCCTCGAACCCGATCCTCATGTCCGAGATCTGATAGGCGGGTTGCAACACTGCGTCGAAGATGCCGTTCAGCGAGTTGCCGTTATAGGTCCACTGGTAGCGGCCGTAAAACCGACCGCCCGCGACCTCGCGGGGGACCGTGTATTCGAGCCACACCGCGCCTTTCTCCTCGGGCGAGAACGGAAGCCGTGTTCCAGCCTCGGTGCCAATCAGGTCATTGTCGGACTTGGTCTCTCCGTTCAGCAGCTGCAGGTTGAACCCCACGTCGAGCGAGTCCCAAAGGAGTGCGTTGAAGTCCAGGCTGGCACCCTCGATCTGCGCGTCCCCGACGTTGATGACCGCCACGGAATACGGTCCGATGGGATCGACGACCTCGACCTGGTAGTCGTCCCAATCCATCCGGAACAGCGTGAGGTTCAGCCCGACCCGGCCGCCCAGCCAGCGGCTCTTCATGCCCAGCTCGTAGTTGTACAGGAAGTCCGGATCGTAACTGTCAGGTAACGAGTTGCCGGGCCGCTGGACGTTTCCGCCGCCGGCACGGTAGCCGTCGGAGTAGAGCGCGTACACCATGGCCTCTTCGGAGAAGTTGTACTGCACCGAGAACTTCTTGGTGATGTCGCTGGTCGAGTCCTTGGCCCGGGTGTCGGGCGTGGTGAAGTGGCCGTCCGGGCGCTGGATGAAATAGTCGCGCGTGCGCGAGTGGTCGAACCAGCGCAGGCCGGCGGTCAGCGTCCAGTCTTCGTTCGGCGAATAGCCGAATTCGCCGAAGGCGGCGTACTGTTCCGTCTTCTGGTCGTTTTTCGAATGATAGAAGACGTTGTCGGAAGTACCGGGCTCGACGCCGTAGTAGGTATTCCAGAAATCAAAGGAGGGCGTGTCCTCGTAATCCTCGACGCGCGTGAAGAAGCTGTAACCGTCCTCGATCTTTTCGTAAAAGAGGCCCGCGATCCAGGTGGTCTTTTCGGTCGAGCCCTGCAGCCTGAATTCCTGCGCGATTCGGTCGACGTACGGGCCGTCGCTCCAGCCGAGACCCCGCGGATCGGGGCCGAGGTCGTAGTTCGCGTAATAAACCCCGTAGCCGGTGAGATTGAACGTGTAATCCGTGTTGTCCTGGAAGTAGGCGATCCGGCGCGTGAAATAGCTGCTTGCCGAGGTGAACTGGCCGAATCCGAGGTCGCCCTGGAGCGTCAACGCGAGCTGTGTCCACTCGTCGTCGCGGGTCTCGTCGAGGAAGCGCACGACTGCAAGCTCGCGCCCCGTACGCACGACGTTGTCTTCTGAATACGTGTTCCCGTCCATCTGCTGGTAGACGACGCCGGCATCCACCGTCCAGTCTTCGTTCGGCGTCCAGCGCAGCGCCGCGCGGCCGCCGAGATACTCGAATGAATTGATGTCCTTCTCGACCAAGTCGGCATTGTCGAAAGTGCCCCCGAGGCTCTCGCCAAACACGTTGTCGATGAAGCCGGCGTCGCGGGCCGAGAAGCCGACTATCCGGATCGCGACGCTCTCGCCGAGCGGCACGTTGAGGACGCCGGAGAGATCGAAGCCCTCATCCCCGTGGTCGACCGAGTGGCCTTCCAGGCTCACGTCGGAATAGAAGCCCGACACGTCCGGCTTGTTCGTGATGTAGCGGAGCGTCCCGGCCTGCGAGCTCGAGCCGTAGAGCGTGCCCTGCGGGCCCGGCAACGCCTCGATGCGCTCGATGTCGACCAGGCGGATCTCGGGCTGCAGCGAGCTCTGCGTCAGCGGCTGCTCGTCGAGGTAGATCGCGGAGGAGGCGTCGGCGATGAAGGAGGAGGAGTCGTCGGCGACGCCGCGGAAGTAGATCGCCCCGCGGCCCGGTGTGATGGCGTTGTAGGTAAGGCTCGGCACGAAGCGCGAGATGTCCTCGACCGTGTTGATGTTGGCGCGCTCGAGCTCCTGCTGGCCGATCGCCTGGATCTCCTGCGGGATGTCGAGCAGCGTCTCTTCGCGCTTGCGGGCCGTCACGATAACGGCTTCCAGGTCCGCGGACTGAGACTGCGCCAGCACGGCCGGTGCGTAACCGCCGGTCAGTGCGACGGAGACGGCATAGGCGACCCGGGTGATCGGGGCCTTGTGGTTCGGCTCGGTACTCATGCCTTCCCCTCGAGCAGCTTGTTTATCCTCCCGAGGATAGACCAAGTTCACCTTCGCGGCCAAACGCCGGCAAAACCGGCCGCAGGATTTCGGTGAGCGGCGCCAGTTCGCGCTCGTAGTTGCGCCACCGCGACACGGAACTGTCATAGATGGGCAGGCGCACCTGCTCGGAGCTCGCGGTGCGGATGGCCCGCCCGGTCTCCCAGAAGCGCAGGCAGGCGTCCTCCCAGGGCAGTCCGCAATGTCCAAGCAGGCGCCGAGACTGTCCCTCGAGGTCCGCAACTACGTCTTCATATTGCACGTCGAGCACGTGCCCGGGCAGCACGGCGCGCCAGTGCGCCATCATCTTTTCGTACTCCAGGTAGTACTCGCCGAGCTCCGTGAGGTCGTACGTGAACGGCTGGCCACGGGCGAAGAGCTGCCGGTAACAGGACAGGCAGGCATCGAGCGGGTGGCGCCGCGCATTGACGATGCGCGCGTTCGGAAGGGCGAGTGCAAGAAGGCCGATGCTCGCAAAGTTGTTGGGGTTCTTGTCGATGAAGCGCGGCGCCGCGCCGCGGTGCTGGCGCGTGTGTTCGATATAGGAGCGCCCCAGCGCAGCCCAGTTCCCCGCGTCGTAGTCGCGCACCGCTTCGGGATAGGCGAGGCGGTCGATGCGGTCGCGCCCGATCTGCTGGATCAGCCGCCCCACCTCCGGGAGCTCGTGCGTGGCGTCGACGGCGGAATGACTCGAGAGGATCTGCTCAATGAGCGTCGAGCCGGAGCGCGGCAGGCCCACGACGAAGATCGGTGCCGGGTCCGGGTCTCCCGCGCCGGCGTGGCGCGAGAGGAACTCAGCGTCGAAGACGGAGCGGATGCGGTCGTGGATCACCTCGGTCTGCACCGGGTCGTAGTGCTCGAGCGCGCGCCGCGCACGGTTGCCGGCCGCGTAGAGCTCGAACGCGCGAGGGTACTCGCCGCGGTCCTCGCGTGCCTTGGCCAGCGCGAACGAGAACTGCACGCGCTGTTCCCCGCCGATGCCATCACGCGCGAGCTGGCGCTCCATCTCCGCGATTTCCGCGTCCTCGAACCGGAATGTCTTGAGGTTCGACAGGCTCCACCAGGCTTCGCTCGCCGCCGGACGGAGCACGGTTGCGCGCCGGTAGGCCGCGATCGCTTCAGCCTGTCGCCCGACCGTCTTCAGCGTGTTGCCGAGGCCGAGCTCCGCCGGCGTGAAATCCGGCTTGAGCGAGAGCGCATGGCGGTAAGTTCCGATTGCATCTGCGTGCCGGCCGGAGCGCGCCTGCACGTTGGCCACGTGAACCTGCACGATCGCGGAGCGCGGGTTGAGGAGGGCGGCGCGTTCGATGCTGGCGGCGGCCGCAGGCAGGTCCAGGCGTTCGAGCTGGGTCCGCGAAAGGTCGATCCAGCCGGCGAGATAGTCGGGTGCGATGTCGACGGCACGCTTCAGGAGCTGCTCGGCCTGGCCGTAGTGCTCGGACTGGAAGGCGATCAGCGCGAGGAGCCGCAGGGCCTCGACGTGCTTCGGGTCGCGCTGCAGGATCTGCCGGTAAATGCCTTCGGCATCCTCGAGCTTTCCGGTCCGGTGAAGCTCCGCCGCCTGCGCCAGCAGTTCACGCGACGGGTCCGTGCGCAGGAAAGCCTGCATCGCCTCTTCCGCGTCGGCGCTCCGGCCGGCGTCCGCAAGCGCCTGGATCAGGGCGAGCTGCGCCGATTGCAGCTTCGGGTCGAGCGCGACGGCCTGGCGCAGGTGGCCGACGGCCTCGTCGGCGCGGCCCATCTGCTGCAGCGCGCGGCCGAGCTCCTCGTGGCCCTTCGCGTACTGAGGCAATTCGACGAGCGCGCTTCGCAAGAGAGGCTCCGCTTCGGCGCCACGGCCCTGGCGGTTGAGCGCCGCGCCCAGCAGCGAAGCAAGGTTCGGCTCCCCGGGATTTTCTGCGAGCGCGTCGCGGCAGAGCCGCTCCGCCATCGCGCCGTCGCCGGCGCGGAGGAACGTGAGCGCGCGCTCGTAGGCGGCGCGGACCAGGCGGGTGTCGGTCATCGCTGCTGTCCCGTCACGCGAAGGCACCAATCCGCTCGATCACCCAGAACATCGCGACCGCCCCGATCGCGTACGGGACCGCGTACTGCATCCACGGACGGCGCAGCATCGGCAATCGGACGATCAGCGCGCCGACGGCGAGCGCCACGGCGACGAAGATGAGCTGGCCGATTTCCACGCCGACATTGAACATGAGGAGCGCAACCGGGATGGCCGTCTGTGGCAATCCGACTTCGGCCAGCGCACCGGCAAAGCCAAACCCGTGCAGCAGGCCGAAGCTGAAGGCGACGACCCAGGGAGCGCGCGCCGTGATGCCCGGCCGGCCCTGGAGGCCGCGGACGACTTCCGCGGCGACGAAAACGATGCTGAGCGCGATCATGGCCTCGACCGGCGGTCCCGGCACGTGGAACCAGCCGAGTGTCGCGGCCACGAGCGTGATGCTGTGCGCGACCGTAAAGGCGGTGACGGTCAGGACGATGCGCCTGCCGCCGCGCACGATCAGCAGGAGGGCGAGCACGAACAACAGGTGATCGATGCCGCCCAGGATGTGCTCGACACCGAGGACGAGGTACGACCAGGCGACGTCCCCAGTGCCGAGGGGCGCCGCGACCGTGAAACGGGCGCTCTCCGGCAGCAGGTGCTCGAGCTGGCTCGTGCCGTCGGCGCGCTCGATGCGCACGATCACGTCGGTGACGCCGCCGAGGAGGCCGTCGATCGAGATCTCCTGTCCGGTCAGGCCGCCGGTTCGCTCGACCTGCCAACGCTCGATGTACGCGCCGCCCTCGAAGCGGCCAAGCGGCTCGCCGAGGTTGCGTGTGCCTTCGGGAAAGCGCACCTCGGCGCGAAGGCGTCGATCGCCGAGCGCAGGCAGCTTCCACAGGACGGCGTAGGTTTCCGGGCCGGTCTCGCGCAGCTCGAGGTAGGCGGGACGGAAGACGTCGGCCTGCGCGCCGGGCGCCGCGAGTAGCGCCAGCAGGAGCAGGGCAGGCCGCAGCCACGGCATGCGCACGCTCAACCTCCCGGCGCTGGCTGCAGTTCGTCCTCGACGCGGACGGCGTACTTCGAACGCAGATTTTCGTAGTAGGCGTCATTCGCGGCCTGCGCCTTGGCGTGCAGCAGGTCGCGCTCGACGGCGCCCCGCACATCGGCGAGTTGCGCCACGCGGCCGTCCTCGCGCTTCTCGAGGCGGACGAGGTGCAGGCCGAATCCGGATTCGACGGGTCCCTGCCAGGACCCGACCGGCACGGTGCGCAGCGCGGACTCGAACTCTGTGCCAAAGGCTCGCGCGACTTCGGTGGCGCTGCCGTCGAGACGAGCGGGCAGCATCGTGGAGTCGCCCGTCACCGCGCGCCCGCCCTCGAGCGCGCGAAGCGCAGCGGCAACGTCGGACCCGGTTGTCTCGCCCCGCCGCGCCGGGTCGAAGTAAATCTGTTGCAGCGCATAGGCGGGCTCGAGGCGGTATTTGTCTGCATGGTCGTCGAGCCACTGTTGCAGCTCCGCGTCCGTCGGTGCTGCCGGATCGCCGCTGTCGAGGATGAACTGGATCTTCTGGCTCATGCGCCGCCGCACGACCGGGTCGTCGCGCTCGAGGCCCATGGCGAGCGCCTCGCGGTAATAGACTTCGTCGCGCACCCACGAGTCGATCAGCGCCTGCCTCTCCGTGGCGGTCGGCGTCCGCTGCCAGACCCGCTCGAACTGCATGACGAGGCCCGCGATCTGCTGCTGCGACACCAGGATCTCGTCCGGCGCGGCGAATCCCTGGCGGTTGAGCCAGCCGTACAGCACGAATAGCAGCGCCCCGAGTAACAGGAAGTGCACGAGTGGCTCCCGGGCGAGTCCTCGAAGCGTCATTTCAGGATCCCGTGTTACGTTGGAAACAGCATCGTCACGACGAACCGCAGGCCCCAGTCCGGCCCGCCGGGCGGCGTTTCGAGATAATAGCGCGCACCGCCCGCAAAACTGACCATCTGGTTCCCGAGCTTCGTGACCTTCGAGTACACGAGGTTTACCGGCACGTTCCAGTGCTTGCCCTCGAAGTCGTAGCTGCTCTCGAGGTTGATCGTCGCCGTGCGGCCGCCGGGGTAGGCCTTGGCCAGGAACGGCTGGAAGAACGTGGAGTTGACCTCCGCCCGGTCGTCGTTGCCCGCGACCGAGATGAGGTAATTCCAGAGCGCGCCGTAAGTGATGCCGCCCTCGGTTTGCTTCAGGGCCACGATCGTCGGTCCGATCGCCCACTGCCCGGTGCCGAGCTCGTCCTCGCTCGCCGTGGGCAGGAGGAAGGCGGGCCCGGCGCCGATGATCCCGCCGCTCGCGGTCGGTTGCTTCGGCGAGAAGAAAAGGCTCTGCGTGATGTCGCCGATGCCGGAGCTGCTGTCGCCGGGGACCAGGTCGTCCTGGTGGATAACTGGCAGGATCGTGCGAGAGATGACGTTCCAGTCCTCGTTGAGGCTGATCGGCACGACCGGCTGCACATTGAGCGTGAAGCGCTCGCCGCCGCCGCCGGCGCCGTATCCGTCGTCGTAATTGAGCTGCAGCGGCACGCTGATGAGCGCGGCGACCGGGTTCGAGAGCTGCTTCGCAAGCTCGTCCGCGCTCGCGTCGCCGGCAGGAGCTTCCTGCGCATAAGCGAACGGCGGCCCGAGGGCCGCCGCCGCGAGGATCACGAGGAGCGCGCGCGGGTCAGCCGCCACCGGCCCGGCCAGGGTACTGCAGGAACATCTCGGTGATGACGCCGCTGATGGCCGTGCGCGGGTCCTTCATCATCTTGTCGGTCAGGCGCGCCTCGGCGATACCCTCCCAGACGACCTGCTTCTTCGAGAGATCCACGACGTCCACGTTCGCAGTGCCGGTCTTGTAGCGCACCGTCTGGACCTCGGGCGGGAAGGCGGCGGCGCCGTAGAGACCGCCGCGATAGCCGTAGTAACCGTAGCCGTAGCCATACGTCGAACCCGGCGTCGTGCGCACGTCGACGTTTTCCTGCGAATTCGCATTGAAGTTGACCAGGAGGTCGGCTGGCCCGTTCTCGACGTACTTGTAGCCGCGCGCGTCCATCTCGCGGCGGATCGCTTCCTTGAAGTAGCTCGTGATCGGCGTTTGCACGTCCCCCCGGTCCGTGCCGGTGCGCTCCGGGAACATGTAGGTCTTGTAGTTCGACAGGTTGGCCGCCGGGTCGATGTGAGTCCGGATGGTCGGGCCCGAGGCACAGCCAGCCAGCACCGCCAGCGCGGCGGCGCCCGCCAGTACGAATTTCTTCATCGGAATACCCTCATGATTCAAGGAAACGCGACCATCGCGTGGGAGCGGGATTATAGTCCTTGCATGAAGGAGCGCATCGTCCCGGCTGTCCAGTTTGCTTGCCTGGGAGTGGGTGCCCTGCTGGTGTCCATGGTCGCCCTGGCGCGGCTGGACGGGGAGCTCGGCCGGCAGTCGGCGATTGCCGATTTTGCGCAATCGGCTCCGGCGCCCGACCAGTCGCTCTGGTCACCGGAGCGCGTGCGCGACTACGAGGCGAGCCTTGGACTCGTAACCGAGGCGCCGCTCGCGATCCTGCGGATCCCCGATCTCGGCCTCGAAGTGCCGGTCTATGCCTCGGACTCCGAGCTGCACCTCAGTCGGGGCGCTGGCCTCATCGCCGGCATGGGCCTTCCGGACACGGGCGGCAACGTCGGCATCGCCGGCCATCGCGACGGCTACTTCCGCGTGCTGAAGGACGTGAAAGCCGGACAGCACATCGAGATCGAGACGCGCCTGCGCCGCCACGTGTACCGGGTGACGTCCATGGAAGTCGTGGACCCGGACGCGCTGCACGTCCTGTCCGACAGCGAGCTGCCGACGCTGACGCTCGTGACCTGTTACCCGTTCTACTTTCTGGGCCACGCACCCCAGCGATTTATCGTGCGCGGCGCGTATGAGTGGACCTAGGTGGATCGACTACAAGAACCAGGAGGGATTCCGATGAAAACCTTGATGTCTCTGGGGAGCCTCGTGCTGGCACTGGTGCCGGCACTGGCACTCGCGCAGCAGCCGGCCGCCTGCGAGCGCGTGCAGTTCAGTGAGGAAGTGCTCGCGCGGTTTCCGAACATCCGCCAGGCCTGCCTCGACGTGATCAACAAGGACGGCCAGGACTACGCGGTCGTCAAGGCGAACCTGGTGCGCGCGACGCCGCGGCGCATGACCGTGCAGATCAAGCGGCCGGACGGCTCGCTGTCCGAGCCGATCGGCATCAACGTCAAGAGCAACGAGCGCATCATGATCGCCGGCAGGAAGACGCCGATCCAGGACGTAGCCATCGGCCAGGAGCTGACGGCGTACGTGCACGTCACGGATCCGGGGATCGCGCTCGCCTCCGAGGTCGAGATCGTGGAGTTCACGCCCGTGCCGGCAACGCCGGAGCCTGAGCCCGAGCCCGCAGCCCAGGTTGCGGCCGCTCCCGAGATGCCGAAGACCGCGACGTGGCTGCCGCTCGCCGGTACGATCGGACTCATCCTGCTCGCGCTCGGCGCCGGCATTTCGCTACTGCGCCGCCGCGGCCAGGCCTGAATGGAGACATGATCGTGAACACCAGAAACTGCGTTGCGGCCGGTGCGGCCGCGCTGATCGTCGCCGCCTGTGCGGCTCCGCCGCCGAAGCCTGTCATGCGGGACAACCTGGTCCAGAAGACGGCCACGGTGGAGTCCATCGACCAGGCGTCGCGGCTCGTCACGCTGCGCGGGGAGGACGGCGGCGGAACGACCGTGAAGGTCAGCGACGAGGTCCGGAACCTGGCGCAGGTGAAGGAGGGTGACAAGGTCGTGGTGAGCTACTACGAGGCGATTGCCGCCGAGGTGAAGAAGCCGGGCGAGGGCGTCCAGGGCGTCGAGGCCGACGTCAGCGCCGTCCGCACCGAGCCGGGCGAGAAGCCGGGCGTGGGCGCCGGCGTCCTGCTTCGCACCACGGTGACGATCGATTCCGTGGACACGCAAATGAACACCGTCACGTTCAAGAACTCGGACGGTCTGCTGCGCACGGTTGCGATCCAGACGCCCCAGGGCCAGAAGTTCATCAAGGGCCTGAAGAAGGGCGACCAGGTCGAAGTCGCATATACCGAAGCCATGGCGATCGAGGTGAAGCCGGCGGGGTGAGCCGGGGCGCGGAGGGCGCCACTTGATCCGCATCACGCGCAGGCTGATCGTCATCGCGGCGGCGTCGGCGGTGCTCATCGCCGCCTACGCCGCCGCGGGATTCTGGCTGGTGCCCTGGCTCGTCCGCAGCCAGGCGGAGCAGTTCGCGGACGAGAACTACGGGCGCAAGCTCGCCATCGGCGAAGTGCGCTTCAACCCGTTCACGCTCGTGCTCGAAGTGGACCGCTTCAGTTTCCCGGACGCGGATGGCGAGCCGCTCGCGAGCTTCGACACGCTCCTAGTCAACCTGGGACTCTCGAGCCTGTGGCGCGCCGGCGCGAGCTTCCAGGAAATTTCGATCGGCAAGCCCTATATCCGCCCGGTGATCCGCCCGGGTGGCGAGCTGAACTTCGCGGATCTCGCGAAGCCCTTCCCGGAGACGCCGGAGGACGAGGCGGAAGACGAGGGGCCGCCGCGGCTCTTCATCGCTCTATTCCGCATGACCGATGGCCACGTGCACTTCGAGGACCGCACGCTTTCGACCCCCTATGCCACGGACCTGAAGCCGCTCAGCCTGGAGCTGCGGGACTTCAGCACCACGGCGGACACCGACAACGCGTACGACCTGCACGCGCAGGCGGGCAGCGGCGCCTCGCTCGGCTGGAGCGGCGAGGTTTCGCTGGCGCCGCTCGCATCGAAGGGCCGCTTCAGGTTCGCGAAACTCCAGGCGCCGAAACACTGGGGCTACGTGCGCGAGTCCGCGGGCTTCGACGTCACCTCGGGTGTACTCGGATTCAACGGCGACTACGACTTCGCCGCCGGCGATTCCGGCACGCGGCTCACGTTCAAACTGCACGAGCTCGACATCGACGATCTCGGCATCCGCCGCATCGGCGAGGACGCCGACACGGCACGCTTTGCGAAACTGACTCTCACGAACTTCGGCTTCGACCTCGCGAAGAATGCCGCGAACGTAGAGAAAGTCCTCGTCGCCGGCGGCTCGGTGCTGGTCTGGCGCGGGGCCGACGGCATCGTGAACCTCACGCAACTGACCACGCCGGCGGGCGAGGCGCCGGCCGTTGCCGCGGCGCCCGAATCCGTGCCGCCGGCGCCGGCGGCCGCGCCGCCCGCCGAACCGGAGTCTTCCTTCCTGTTTACGGCGCCCGACATCGAGTTCCAGAACCTCGTGGTGCAGGTCGAGGACCGGCAGGTCGAGCCCGCGATCAAGCTGGCAGCCGATCCGTTCAACCTGCGCGTGACGGGCTATTCCACCGCGCCCGGCACCACGATCGGCGTCGTCACGGACGCGAAGATCGACGGGTCGGCGAGCGTCAACACGGACCTGAAGTACACGCTCGATGACGGCCGGCTCGAGGGCAAGGCGCAGCTCGACGCATTCGATATGACGGTGATCCAGCCCTATCTCGATCGATACACGAAGCTGGACCTCATGTCGGGCACGCTGGCCGGTGATCTCGACCTCACGCTCCTCGCCGACGGCGGCTTCGCCGCGAATGGCACCGTGCAGGTGGACAGGTTCCGCTCGGTGGACAAGGCGCTGCAGGAGGACTTCATCAAGTGGCAACGCCTGCGCGCCGAGGGCTTCAGCTACGACGGGCGCACGGCGGACCTGCGGATCAGGACGCTCCGGATGCGCTCGCCCTATGCGCGCATGATCATCGCCGAGGACGAGACGATCAACGTCGTCGAGATCATGACGCCGGCAAAGCCTGCACCCGCGTACCAGGCGACCGTGCAGGTGGCGACTGCGGAGGGGCCGCCGCCGCAGGAAACGCAGGTGCGCATCGACAACGTCGCGATCGAGGACGGGTCGCTCAACTTCGCGGACTTCTGGATCAAGCCGAACTACGCGGTCAGCATCCAGCAATTGAACGGCAGCGTCACCGGGCTCTCATCCGACGAGAGCTCGCGCGCGAAGCTCGACCTCGAAGGCAAGGTGGACCGCTACGCGCCCGCGACCATCGACGGGGAGATGAACCTGCTCTCGGCGTCGCTCTTCACGAACATCCGCCTCAAGTTCGCCGGCGTCGACATGACCTCGGTGACGCCGTACTCCGGGCGCTTCGCGGGCTACGAGATAGAGAAGGGCAAGCTCACGGTCGACGTGACCTACAAGGTCGAGAACCGCGCGCTCGACGCTAAGCAGAAGTTCGTGGTCGACCAGCTCCAGCTCGGCGACAAGGTGGAGAGCCCCGACGCCGTGAGCCTGCCGCTCAAGCTCGCGGTCGCGCTACTGAAGGACCGGAACGGCGTCATCGACATCGACCTGCCGATGACGGGAAGCCTCGACGACCCGAAGTTCCGCCTCGGGCCGCTCATCTGGAAAGCCTTCGTCGGGCTGCTGACCAAGATCGCCACCGCGCCGTTCGCGCTCATCGGCAGCCTGTTCGGCGGCGGGCCCGAGGTCAACTTCGTGGAATTCGACCCGGGCGCGGTCCTGCTCGATCCCGCCGGGCAGGAGAAGATGGCCGCGGTCCGCAAGGCGCTCGTCGAGCGGCCCGCGCTGCAGGTGGACGTGCCGATGGCGTACTCAGCCGAGCTCGACGGCGACCTGATCGGGCGCCAGGCGCTGGAAGCGAGCGTCACCAAGCTTGCCGGCAGCCAGAGGAAGCTGATCGGCGGCTTTCCGGACGAGGAGGAAGTGAAGGAGACATTGGCGGATCCGGAAGAGCGCTTTGAGCTCCTCGCGAAGCATTACCGCGCGGAGGCGGGCGACGAGGCGCCGCTGCCGGGCGAAGCCGCGACGACCGAGGCGCTGAAGAAGAAGGAGCGCACGCCCGAGGCACTCGATGCGGCCAACGAGGCGATCGAGAACGCCTGGCTGGAAAAGCACCCGGTCACGACCGCACAGATGGAAGCGCTCGGCAAGGCGCGCGCGCAGTCGATCCAGGAAGCGCTGCTCGGCGGCGGCGAGGTCGACCCCGCGCGCGTGTTCCTGATCCGCGCCGACTCGCAGCCGCCGGGGAGCGGGAAGGTCAAGCTCGAGCTCAGCCTGAAATAGTAAGAGGGGACGCTCACCTTAAGCTTGAGGGGACGGTCACCTCTGCCTAAAGGCGACCGTCCCCTCAAGCTTAAGGTGAGCGTCCCCTAATAGGGCATCGGCACTTCCGTGGACACCGCATAGCGCACGCCGCGCCGCGTGCGCGACACGCGCGTCACGAACCGCGCGGGCTTGACCACCAGCACGTCGCAGGGCAGGTCGCCGAGGATGCGTTCCGCGGTGTTGCCGATGATGACCCGCTTGAGGGCGGAGCGCGACACCGCCCCCATGACGACGATGCCGGCCCGCAGCGCGCGCGCCGTGCGCGGAATCGCGTCCGCGGCAGGACCGAGCCGGAGATGCCGGCGGCTCCGCGGAATCCTAGTCTCGCGCAGGGCGCGGTCGAAAGCCTGCTTTGCCTGCGCCTGCGAGGCCGCCGCGATCTTCGCGGCCACGCTCGAGCTCACACCGATGATCTGCGTCGTCTGGCTGGCCATCTGCACATAGGCGTGCATCGCGTGCAGGCGTCCCTTGAGTGCTGCGCTCAGTTTCGCGCCGGCGTCCAGGATCTCGGCATCGAGGCCCGCGGGCTTTGCGAACGCGTGCAGCGGATCGATCGCGGCGAGCACGCGCGGGCGCTGCCACTTCCGGCTCGACTTGACGATGAGGACGGGCACGGGGCAGGTGCGCAGCAGCTCCCAGTCCGTCAGGTGCAGGAGCCACGGGAGCAGGCGCCGGCCGGCATGCGC
>Ga0209486_10000062_pt1 | contig 53875 bp, 44 predicted proteins | sample NCCompost_FD_187518 | JGI IMG/M metagenome (GOLD analysis project Ga0209486, IMG submission 187518) | Agricultural soil microbial communities from Utah to study Nitrogen management - NC Compost (SPAdes) (version 2) | ecosystem: Environmental > Terrestrial > Soil > Agricultural land | place...
ATCCGGACAAGCCCGAGGAATGGGCGTGGATCGCGCCCTACTCGCCCTACCAGAACGCGGCGCGCGGGTTGGGTTACCCGTCGATACTCTTCTATCTCTCGACGCGAGACGACCGGGTGCACCCGGGCCATGCGCGCAAGATGGCGGCGCGGCTGGAGGAGCTGGGGTACGACGTGTCGTACTACGAGGAGATCGAGGGCGGCCACGGCGCGAGTGTCACGAACGAGCAGCTCGCGCACCGGCTGGCGTTGGCGTACACGCACTTGTGGATGCGGCTGGGCGCGCGGTAGGTTCAGCGTCAACGGGGAAACTTCAAAATGCCGTGGGAAATTGCAAAGGCAGAGGGTGCCCCGACAACCGACTGCAGTTGCGGACCAACCGGGAATCGACGATCGACAGAGAGCACGGCATCGAGCTCCCCCCGACCATCCAGGACTTTCTCCGCCAGATAACGGCCGAGTGCGGCGGCCCAGGGAAGACCGGCCGCGGCTGCGGCCAAATGCACCGAGGAATAAAGAGGATGTTGCCCAACTACCGGGGCGAAGTCCTTGGATATCCCGATGAGGCCGGGCCAGCATGCCGCAAATTTGACTCTCAGACCCGGAAAGCGCTCGTCGAGATAACGCGTCATGCGTCGGACCACCCGTTCAGGCCGGTGTTTCTCGTGCCGCGAATACGTGCTCAATAGCGTGCCGCCGCCGATCAGCAGCCGTTGTTGTCCTGTCAACCGGAAGTACTTGTAGGCGATGGCGGTCTCCCAGACCATGAGGGGATCCCGCACAAAAATCCGATCGATGTCCGAGCTGCTCAGGCGCTCACTAATGGCGAGGAACGTTTGCGCGTGATAGACCTCGCGCCGAGCCAATGCAAGCGCGGGAAGGAAACGGTCGGCACAGAGGACGACGGCCGGCGCTTGTACTGAGCCCTCCGGTGTCTCGACTCCGGTTTCCGAAATTCGCGTCACGGGACTTCGCTCGTAGACCCGACCCCCTGCGTCCAGCAATCGTTGTCGCAATCCCGTGCATGCGCCATAGCCGTTTATGCCGAAGGTCTCGCCGAAGCGAAGGGCACCGAAGTACGTCGTCGAGCCCAGGATCGCAGGCAGGCTTTCGCGTGAATAAAGCGTGCATGGGTAACCGAAGGCCTGTCGGGCGGCGTACTCCGAAGTGATCACTTCGGCTCCGCCGGGCGTACCGGCCACATAAAGCGCGTCCTGTGCCTGCATATCGCAATCGATCTGGTCTTGCAGAACCGCCTGGCGGATGGCATCGACGCCGCCCGAGGCGAACTCCCACAACCTGGGGCCGTCCTCGCTGCCGAATTGCCGCAGCAGATCCTGGAATTCGAGTTCAGAGTCCGGTGTTATCAGGCCGGAGGAACGCCCGCTTGCTCCCGAGCCGCAGGTTTCAGCCTCCAGCAGGCACACGCGCTGGCCGCGCGCCACCAGCGTTCTGGCACACATCAGCCCCATCATCCCCCCTCCGACCACGGCGACGTCGGCGCGCACTGCGCCCGCAAGCGAGGGGAGTGTTGTTATGTTACGGTCGAACCAGAAGACTGCATCGCGCAAATGCGTGCGGCCCGTCATTCTCGAGGCCAGACAGGGCTCACCAGGTCCGTCTGCCAAAGGGGGCCGTCCATGAACATCGGCGCTTGCGATCGGACGAAAGCCGGAGCCTCGCCCTCGAGTATCCAGACGTGGGAATCCGGCGGCTGCTTCCCAATGAGCGGGGCAAACAGGCCGGCGAGCCCGCCGATGTCGACTTTCAGCACGTAGTGCACGGCCTTGCGGGATGATCCCGCAAGAGTGAACGGGTCGGTGCCGGCGGCAGTGACTCTCAACTTTACCAATCTGGGCTTGGGCGTGGCCGCGACGAACGACAGGGTCGCCGGCAATGCTTCCGGCCGCAGGTTCTTGAGCAGGACGATCAGCAGGCCGTTCGCCAGATCCGGCGGGAGATCCATGCGTTCCTTTTCCACCTGTTCCTTGCCATGCTCATCTTCATAGCGAACCTCGACATGTTTGGTCGAACAGTCGATCGTCATCTCAAGCCGGCGCGGAAACGCCGGACCCTTCTGCAGGAGGTGCTCGCTGATCAGTTGAAACTGGCCGTGCTGCGAGAATACGAAGGTCTCGTCATGTAGTGATCCGTCCTTGAAGTGGAACACGAGGCGGCTGGTGACCCGATCACCATGGATGTCCTGAATGAGATCACCGCTCGCCAGGACATCACCCGCCGGTGAGCGCAGCGAAAGAAAGCCATGCAGGTGCCCTTCGCGGTGTCTCACGGCAACAGGCGCGGCCGATGCAGCACTGGTCAAGAGCAAAGTGGACACGACTAGCGCGAGGACGACACGATTGAATATTTCCATTGCATCCACATTCGCCAATGTCCGAGCCTGCCTCGCTATCCCGCTGCGCGGCACACTATCGAGACATTGGTTCCACCAAAGGCGAAGGAGTTGGACATCGCGGCGCCCAGATTGGTAACGGGCCGCGCGACGCCCGCCACATAGTCGAGATCGCATTCCGGATCGGGATGCGTGAGGTGCAGGGTCGGCGGAAGCACGCGCCTTTCGATCGCGAGCACGGTCGCCGCCAGCTCGAGTGCACCTGCTGCCCCGAGCAGGTGGCCGTGCATGGACTTGGTCGAGCTGACGGGCAAAACGGTTGCGCCGCGGCCGAAGACCTCCTTGATTGCGGCAGTTTCCACCGCATCGTTTGCAACCGTTGCGGTCCCGTGAGCGTTGACATAGCCCACCTCACCGGCAGACATGCGCGCGCTCGCCAGCGCGGCTGTCATCGCACGCGCCTGACCCGCCACGGTCGGCCGGGTGATGTGCTCGGCATCCATGCTGAGACCATAACCGGCGAGTTCGGCGTGAATGTGGGCGCCGCGGCTCGTCGCACGGTCCCACGATTCGAGCACGACTATCGCGGCGCCCTCCCCCAGCACGAGCCCGCTGCGGTCTTTTGCAAACGGCTTGCACGAGGCAGAGGCATCGTCCGGATCTTCCGTTGCCAACGTTCTCAGCGCCTCCCAGGCCTTCAGCGTACCGAACGTGAGCGGGGCTTCGCTGCCTCCCGCGATCATCACGTCGAGCTCTCCCGTTGAAATTCGCTTCCAGGCTTCGGCGATCGCGACGGCCGACGACGAACAGGCGGTCGAATACGTGAGGTTCGGGCCCAAAAGGCGATGGTCGATGCCGATCCACGCCGCAGCGGCATTGTTCATCGCCATCAGCACCGTATAAGGCTTGACGCGATCCGACCGGTCCTCGTAGAAGCTCTGATAGCCCTCGTCGGTCGTTTGCGCGCCGCCCATGCCCGTTCCGACGAAGACGCCGGTCGTTTCCCGATCGCCGTCTTCGAACAAGGCACCGGCATCGGCAATGGCTTCGGCGGCGGCGACCAGCGCGAACTGGCTGACGCGGTCCAGCATCCGCAGGCGCACCGCGCCGAAATGGGCGGCGCCATCGAATGACACCGGCGCAACCACGCGGCTCAGCAGGCGCGGATGAAAGTCGTCCGGCAGCCGTGCGACCCCGGAATATCCCTGCACGAGCCGATCGAAGAAATTCTGTGCACCATTGCCCAGGGGCGAAACGACGCCGAGACCCGTGATGGCGACGCGTCTCAAGGCCTGGCGGCTCCCGCGGACGCCCGCGCACGCTGTTCCTCCGCGAGACGATCGACACATGCCACGAGATCGGCCAGGGTTTGCAGTTCTCCGGGGTCGCTCTGGATGCTGATCTTGAACTCGTCTTCGATCTGGAAAATCACTTCGATCACCGCCAGAGAGTCGATTCCGAGCTGATCCATGCGCGCAGCCGGATCGATAAGCTCCGGAGCGACTTCGAATTTCTCCGCGAGAATCGCCCGCAGGCGGTCGAACGTCGTGCTTTGTTGCGCGCTCAATTAGCTTCCCCCAGCGACAGGAATCCACCCGGCGGCGCTGCGCCCAGGAACGTGGGCAGGACGCGAGCTTTCCCGGCTCCGCTGGCCAGCGCGGTCATCAGCTGCGGGGCTCGCGTGAGAACGGGCCATGCAGTCGACGCCAGCCATGGCCTCATTGCCAATTGCGCGAGCGCCGCTGCCAGGTAAATACGCGACGCAAACGCTCGCCTCCACTCCCGGGTGTAGTCGGCGCCCACGCGGAGTAGCGTACCGGGCGACGCATTCGAGCGGCCGGCGGCAATCAACCTGGCACACAACAGCCATGCCGACTGCATCGCCATGCTGATGCCTTCGCCGATGATGGGATGTGCCTCGGCTGCCGCGTTGCCGATCATGAACCGCCCATCCGCGCGGCGCCACGTTGCACGGATGCCGGGACGGATCGGCCCAATGCCGAGCCAGCGGCCTTCGCGCCGCGCGTCCCAGAGGGCATTCCGCAACGACCTCGACTGGTTGCGCAAGTACATCTCGAACGCCTCGCCTGCCGTATGGCCGGGTGCGGCGACCCGGCAGGCTTTGAGGAAGTCCCGGCGAATACACCCCGCGAGCGTGAGCTGGCCGTCGTCTGCAATCACGAGGCCACCGTATCCGCCCGCAAACGAAATCACCGGCAGTAAACCCGGGGCCAGCCGCGCGTCACTGAAGTTCGCCTTGAAGGCGAACAGATCGCTGGACTTTCTGGGGGCGTGCCGCTTGTTCTCGACATCCCCGTCCCACGAGCCATTGGCCATGATCAGTACCGGCGCGCGCAATTCCTCGAGGGCAGGTGCAGTTCGCGCCTCGATCTGGCACCTGAACGCACCTGCGCTCCCGTCGATCGCCCGCATCGACCAGGGCTGCCAGATCGTGACCTCCAGCTCTCGGGCACGCTCAAGCAATAGCCGATCGAATGTGTCGCGCTCGAGCGCACGGCCCCACGGGTGGGGCGTATTGGGCACAGCCGGCAAAGGCGCGTGCAGCAGGCCATCGCCGCAATAGAGAGCGACTCCGCGCAACTCGGGACCGGCGAGCCGGACAAATGCATCGCCGATGCCCAGCGCGGCGAGAATCGGCAAGTTGCTCGCGGCAATGCATGCCCCACAAACCTTGCGCCGGGGGAAAGTCTGCTTCTCGACCAGCGCTACGGACCACTTCGCCGAGGCCAGCAGAATGGCCGCGGTGCTGCCCGCCGGACCCGCACCGACGATGACGGCATCGTATTCAGCCACGCCGCTCTCGCCGCACGGCAGTAAAGGTATGCGAGAAAAGCCGCGCGTCTCCCTCACTCAGCCGCCATTCGCCGTCATCCGGCCAACAGGCCGAAAGCTCGCGGTCGCGGAATCCCGCGCGGACGCTCAGCACGGCATCGCGACGCGTCACGGCATTGGCGCCGAGGGCACCGACCAGGTAGCTGCCCAGCTGTGCGACCTGCGCCCGCCGTGGTTCACAGGCGACGAAGCATTCCGTGATTCGTGCAATTCCGCGGAACAGACGGCGCAAGGCATCGGCCTCGAAATGATGCACGAACAGATTCGCGACGATGGCGTCGTAGTGCCGATGTGCCTCATGCTCCAGCCAGTCAAAGACATCCATGACGGCGGCGGTTGCCGTCCAGCCGCAATCGGCAAAGTCCGCCCGTGCCGTCGCGTCGAAAAGGTCCTGTCGATCGACGAGTGTGAGCGCCACCCCGGGCCACGAACGCGCCCGGCGCCTGGCGATGCCCAGAAGCAGCGAACCGTCCCCCGCCCCCAGCTCCGCGATGCGTTTCGGTGGATGCTTGAGCGAGTCTTGCAGAAGCGAATCCAGGATCGAAGCATTGCCCATGACCCGATTGATGCGACGCAGGTCGCGCCGCGAGCGTATCGCGCGCGGGTCTTCTTCCCGCAAGTGGTCGAGTGTCTCCTCCTCCACGCGGCGCCCAAGGATCGTCCTGCTCATTCGCGGGCACCCACCGCCAGCAGGGCGCCGTGGCAGGAAAATCCCGCGCCGAAGGCCGACATCCACCACCACCCCTGCGGCGCGCTGTCATCGAGCGCGGCCTTGAGCACGAAGTAGACGAAGGCGCTGCTCATGTTGCCGTATTCATCGAGTATCGCCGCGCTGTAACGCAGGTCATCGACCGACAATCCGATCCGTTCGCGCAGCGCCTGCAAGACATCGCGACCTCCCGCATGCATGATCCACGCGACGATGTCGGTCATCTCGAGTTCCGCGCGGGCCAATTCGGCTTGAAGCACCACCTGCGCATGCTCGGCTGCGAGTGCAGACACCGGCCGGGTAAGGATGTTTCGTAACATGCCGCCGCGCTGCTCGAACCGCAGGGCGTCGCGGTGGCCGGGTTCGAGCACTGACCTGCTGCTCCGCCATTCGATGCTTCGCCCGTGCTTCGGCGATTGCCGGCTGAGAATCGCCGCGCCCGCCCCATCGCCGAATAGGCAGGCGCTGATCAGCACGCCGGGATCGTTGTCCAGGTACATGGCCGCGCTGCTCACTTCGACGCACACCGAAAGCACATGTTCGGCAGCTCCCGCGACGATGAGCGCATCGGCAAGCCGCAAGTTGGGTAGTGCCGCGCCGCAGCCCTGGCCGACCAGGTCGAACGCCTGGACGTTTGCTTTTAAACCCAGTGTCTCCGTGAGATAACTCGTGAGGCCCGGACACAGGTAGCCCGTGCACGTGCTGACCACGACGGCATCGATGTCGCGGGCGTCGATACCCACGTCCCGCATGGCATCGAGTGCCGCCTCTGTCGCCAGTGCCGGCGCGTGGGTCGCGAATCGGCGATGCAGCGTGTCCGGATCGATTGCGAACCCTTCCGCCAGCGAATCGAGTGCCAGGCGCCGCGCGGAAATCCCGTTATCACGCCGCAAAACCGTCTCGCCAATCGCATGGGAGCGGCGATCGAGGCGCGCGAGCCATTCCGACTCCTGGAAGGCGCTCCAGCATTCCGCCTTGGTATAGCGCCGAGGCGGTGTCGCGGTGCCAATACCCGAGATGAACATGTGCTGCAGCCGTTTAATTCGCGCTTATAGCGTCCTTATGATCCTCCGCGAGGGACAGTGTCAACAAGTCACTGCCAGATGAACCCTGGGCGTCGCTGTGGGAACTCACCGACATGGGACATCGCGACGGATGAACGTTCTTCTTGCCCGCGACGACCCTCGAAACATCACACGTCACCGATCGAGGCAGCCTCTCCAGGATTGACATTTTGGGCATTTCTTTTGAGAAACCGTGCCGAAGGATGACGGCTCCGTGCATATCGGGTATCGACGCCCCGACCGCGCGACTCCGAATTCACGCCGATCGGTCCCCTCCCGCGTGAATCTCACAGTGGAGAGCGGACGACGGCGGACTGCCTTTGGGGCCGACCGCCGCCATCTGCTTGCGGCTACTTCAACTTGAAGTTCGCCAAGAGGCTCGAGCCGTCGTCGGTCCACATCGTCACGAGGTAGCAGGTGCCGGCTGCCTTCGGCGTCTGCCAATTCTGAATGAACTGGCCTGCCATGGAGTCGTATCGCAGCGTTGTGCCGCCGGTGCTGACCATTTCGATCGTGTCCTCGATACTGGAACTCACGCACGAAATCTTCGTGACTGCAAAGCGATCCACCACGCTGACGTCGGTCAGCTCGTTCACGGCAAAAACCTCGAACTTCAGTGGCACGGTGGAACCGCCTTTGACGGTGTTCCAGACGCCGCCCATATCGACAGGCTGGTAGAACCCGTTGAGCGTCCAAGCCTTCACGGTGTATTGACGTTCCGCCTTGGTCTCATTGCCGGCCTTGTCGTGGGCCGTGGCCGCCAAGGTGTGGGTGCCGACGGTAACCGAGTATCCGGTCACCGCGCAGCCCTCCGGACCGGACAGGGCATCGGTGGCTACACAGGTCGGCGCGGCGGGCACGGAGCCGAAATAGAAACTCTCGCCGCCATCGATGTCGCCGGCCCAGTTGATGCCGGGGTCGGTCCTGTCGATGTTGACGGTCACGACGTTGCTCGGATCGCTGAGGTTCCCAGCCTTGTCCGACACCTTCTGCGCCGTCGAGGAGACGTCGGTGCCTTCAGCAATCAGCGTCTCGTCTTCTGGGCAGTCGCCGGCGACGATTCCGGACAGGCTGTCCGCGCAGGTGAAATGCACCGTCACGTCATCGTTGTACCAGCCATAACCATTCGGTGACAAAGTTGCCGCAGCGGAAATGGTCGGCTGGGTCTTGTCGATGCTGACTGTCAACACGTTGCTCGGATCGCTGACATTGCCGGCCTGGTCCGACACCGCCTGCGCGGTGGACGAGACAGCGGCGCCTTCAGTGCTCAGCACCTGATTCCCGGGGCAGTCGCCGGCGACGATACCGGACAGCCCGTCCGTGCAGGTGAAATGCACCGTCACATTCGTCCGGTACCAATCATGGGCGTTCGGTGACGTGGTTGTCGCAGCGGAAATATTCGGCTTGGTCTTGTCGACCTTCACCGGATAGCTTTCCGTGTGCTCATTGCCGGACAGGTCGCTGCAGGTCGCCTCGAGATTCATCGGATCGCCTTCGCCGGACGAGGTGGTGGTCTCCGGGCAAATTGCCTCGTCGATACCGACACCGGCATCGAACCAGTCCCAGGTCACCGTGACATCGCTGTTGTTCCAACCGAGTGCGTTGGCAGGAGGCGAATGTGTCGGTTCGGCCTCCGGGGGCGTGATGTCGTTGACCTTGATATTGCACTCAGCGTCATCCATCAGCCCGCCAACATCGGTTACCTCGAGCTTGAACGACATCGTGTCCAGCGGTGAGCCCAGCAGCGGCGCGAACGCAATGATCGACTCCGTCGTCATATCTGGCGGCAGTTCGGCCACCGGACCGCCCACCGTTTGGCTCCATAAATACGCTGCAATACCATCGTCCGGATCGTTGGAGCCACTGCCGTCGAGGGTGAACTCGCCGCCCTCATCCACAGACAAGGGACAAGACACCTGCGCTTCCGGCGCGGCGTTCAGCCACAGCACGTTGACAATCTGCTCTGTCGAGGCCTGCAGCGTGCCGTCGGAAACGGTCAGTCTGAACTTGAGCGACGTGCCATCCGGGTACGGGGCGAATGGCGCCGTAAACGTCGCCATCGCGGTGTTGGCATTGCTCACTACGACGGCAGTACCTTCTATCTGCGTCCAGGAGTAGGTCAACGTGTCGCCGTCAGGATCGCTGGAACCGCTGCCGTCCAGCGTGACCGCGTACCCCGTGTAGATGGACGCTGGCGATACTGTCGCCGCGGCCACGGGCGGCTGGTTGGGGTCCGCGACGTCGAGGACTGTCACCGTGGTTTCCACGGCCGGCGACGTAATCGCCGGGCTGCAACCGGTGACGCGCAGCGTGAACTTCAATGTCGCGCCCGGAGGCCCGACGGCAGGAGCGGTGAACATCGGCATCGCTGCCGTACTACTGCTCAGCGTCACGCTGGGGCCCGCGGTCTGGAGCCAGGAATAGGACGTCTCGTCTTTCGACGGTGTCCCATTCATCGTCACCAGATCATTTTCATTCACGATCTGATTGGCCGGAGCGATCTTCGCCTCGGGTTCGCAAGGCGGGCCTGCCGCCATTGCGCTGGTACTCGCAAAAGCGGCGAGCGTGGCTGCCACGAGAAGAACCGAGCGATGCTGCCGGCATGTCAGCGTTTCGCCAAGTTGCAGGATTTGCATCTTGGATCCCCCTTAATGTTTGGGGATATTATGGACGGCCCGATCGCTGCAGCGAGTGATTCAGGTCATTCTGTGATGTGTGTTTCGTCTCGACGACACATTAAGTCTAGTTGCCGAATTATGTGGTCAGCGTTGTCGTACACGCATCTGTGGATGCGCCTGGGCGCGCCGTAATTTTTGCCTGATTGCCCGGGTCATGGCCTAGACCAAATGATCTAGACAAGCAGTTCTAGATCGTTTAAGGTGTGGCCATCCCCGATGTCAGGTGCGCCATGCCCCGCCAGCCAGCCAAGCCCCCGAAACCCACCCCCGCCGAGCTCGACTTGCTTCGGGTCATTTGGCGCCTTGGTCCGTCTACGGTTAAGGACGTCCACGCCGTACGCGTGCGCGAGCGCCCGGAACTCACCTACGCGACCGCCTTGCGCCTGATGCAAGTGATGCACGGCAAGGGCCTGCTGGTCCGCGACGAACGCGAGCGGTCGCACGTGTACGCCGCAGCCCACGCGCAGGGTGCGCTGCAAACCAATCTGCTTGGCGAGCTGATCGCGAAGGTTTTTGCCGGTTCGGGGAAGGCGCTGGTGCTCGCCGCCCTCGATGGACACGTCACCGACAAGGAGCGCGATGAGATCAAGCGCTACCTCAAGGAGAGTCGCAATGGCTGACCTGCTCGCAAGCCTCGTGCCCCTGCTCGGCCAGGCATTGCTGCATTTCATCTGGCAGGGCGCGCTGATCGGCTTGCTCGCCGCGCTCGTGCTCGACGCATTACGCAGTTCACGGCCTCAGGCTCGGTACGCCGTCGCCTGCCTGGCCTTGCTGCTCTGCGTGCTGACGCCGATCGTGACGATGCTTCTCGTGCTCGCGCCGGACATCCTGGGGACCGATTTCGACAACGTGTTCGCCACGTCGAGCCCCGACACGGGTACCCCTGTTGGGGGCGCACTGTCGGTGCTCGCGCCCACTACGGCGCAGCTGCACGCCTACCTGCCTGCGATCGTCGCGACCTGGGCGGCTGGCACCTGCCTGTTGTCGCTGCGCATGGCACTGGGCCTGGCGTGGGTTCGCCGAATGCGTAACGTGCCGCAAGGTCCCGCGCAATTGGCCTGGCAGGCGCGCCTGGATGCGATGGCCGTGCACTTCCTGCCCCGGCGTGGCGTCGCGTTGCGGCTGGTTGACAACCTCGAGTCGCCGGTGTCGGCGGGTTGGTTACGCCCGGTGGTGCTATTGCCCGCGGGCCTGCTCACGCGCATGCCCGCGGACCTGATCGAAGCGCTGCTCGCGCACGAGCTCGCCCATATCCGCCGCCACGACTATCTCGTCAACCTGCTGCAGAACGCGATCGAGGCCGTGCTGTTCTACCACCCGGTCGTGTGGTGGCTGTCGCACCGCATTCGCGTCGAGCGCGAGCAAATCGCCGACCACCTCGCTACCGAAGTGGCGTGCGCCCCGCGCCGGCTTGCGCTCGCGCTGTCCGAACTGTCCGATCTCCAGTGCGCCGCGCCCGGACTCGCGGTCCACATGGCGCAAGCCGCCAATGGCAATCAGCTCGTGTCCCGTATCCAGCGGCTCCTCCATCCCACCCGCCACGTCCGCGTGGGCGCGCGCCTCCTATTCCCGCTGCTGGGCGTGGTTGCCGCCGGTATCGCCACCTACACCTGGGCGCAGGTCGGCGATGGCGGACCGAGCACTACGACGCACGGCACGCTGTACCTGGACGACAGGAAGCACGGCGAAAGCTTCGCTCTCGTGCGCGGCACCGGCGACGAGATGCACATGTGGGGCTCGATCGATGACATCGATGAGATCAATGCTGCCCACAAGAGCGTCAACGGCGACTATCTGTGGTTCCGCCGCGGCAACCAGGCCTACATCGTCACCGATCCGGCGTTGCTCGCCCGCGCCCGCGCGGCCACGCGCGAGACCGAGGGACTCGATAAGCACATGGACGCGCTGGAGGCGCAGATGGAACCCCATAGCCGGAAGATGGAGGTGCTCGAAGAGCGCATGGACGCGCTGTCTGAGGACTTCGAGACCACGCCGCGTGTCATCGCCGCGCAGCGCAGGATGGACGATTTGGGACGGCAGCAGGGCGTGCTTGGCCGTCAGCAGCGCGAGCTCGCATCCCGGCTGCGGGCGACCGATGACGAGACATTGCAGGCGCAGCTCGCCCGGCAGATGGACGAACTCGGAGAAAAGCAGGACGAACTCGCCCGGCAGATGGACGAGCAGGCCGCCGTCATGGACGAGGAATCCGAGCGCCTCGAGGCACGGCAGGCGCCCATGGAGGCGCTCTCACGCGAGATGGAGCTCGCCGGCAAGCCGATGGAAGCGATCGGCGAACAAATGGAAGCCCAAGGCCGCCTGATCGAGAAAGCTTCCGCGCGGGTCGAGGGCGAGCTGAGAAAGATCATCGACGAAGCGGTGGAGCGGAAGCTGGCAACACCGCTGCCGGCAGGCGCGGCGACGGGTTAGCGTTCGGGTCTCAGCGCCAATATAGTCAATGAACTAGTCAGACCCCAAAGTGATACTGCAGAGCGGGGAAATTACATGGGAATCAATCATGTCGGAGGAACAGACACCTGAGCCCCTTTGCGCTGCATTCTGTCGCCGGATTCGCGATCGTCCTGCTGCCTCTTATCCCGCTCAGCCTGCGTCGCACAGTAGCGTCGCTTGAAGCGTGTCCCGGTAACCGTTTCGCTCCTGCAGACCAGCTCTTGCGACGGGTCCGCGGGCTGTGATTCAGCTGCGGCTGCGGTTTCCGCCGCCGTGGCGGCAGTAGCGACGTGGGTCGACTGGCTCGGCCGAGCGGTCGGCGTGCACGCGGCTACAACAAGACCGCAGAACAGGTACAGGAGCAGGATATTTCTCTGGATCACCAATTTTCCCTCCCGCGGGTGCGCGACGCTAACGACCGTAGCCGCCGCTATCTGTTTACAATGCCCCAATAGCAGGGAAAGTCAAGAAACGCACCCAACACCCTGGCCGCGCGAACGCAATCGGCAAACACTCAATTTGATCCTTTTTCTCGTGTTGGCCAGGACGACGGCAGCTTGGCGATCTCGTCACGCCAGAGGTAGCTAATGCCGCTGACGATCACGTCTGGCAGGACCGTATAGTGGTTCTTGGCCGCAAAGAATCGTGTGCTGAGCAGCAGCGAAGGATAGTGGCGCGCCGTAAGCGCGCGCGATAGGCGCGCGGTCGATTCCAGATTGCCTGAGATGGCGACAAAGTATTCTTCCGCCTCCAATTCGCCGGCAGCAAGGAATACATCCACATCGAGATCATCGTGCGACTCGGCGTATTCGGACTCTGCGTTGAATACCGCGCCAGCAACGCCGTCGAGATACGGGCTGCCGATGATCATCTTCTGGAACGCATCCGGTCGCGTGAACAAGCTATAGGCCGCAAACATGCCACCAGCGGAGTGACCGATGAGTGCATGCTCACTGGAAAACCGGTACTCGTCGGCAAGGCGCGGGCGAAGCTCGTCGACGAGCAGACTCAAAAACTCTTTGGCCTTATGTGGAAACTCGGGCAATGGAGCCAGCGCTGACCATCGCTCGCCCGCGAACCCCGGTGGTGCATACCCTTGGCCCGGGGGCGAGAAATCCATGACACGCCGGCCGACACCCGTCAGACCTTCTTCTGGCGGGCTGCCTACACCGACCACGATCATCTCCGGCGCTAGATTGCCAAGCACCAGCACATCGAGAATTCCCACGATCGCTCGCAGGACCAACGGGGCATCCGGAACCCACAACACTGGGTACTTCCTCGCCGGCTGAACTGAATAGCTTGCTGGCAACGCGACCGTCACCTGGTGGGGATAGGAAAACTCCTTCGATTGCACACTGAAAGGCTCGAGAACCTCCATGTTCACTCGGGCGCCGGGAATTGACGCGAGTTGCGGGTTCGCTGAAGCAGGCGCACAAGCTGCGACGATGCACAGCAACCCAACAAGCGAACGAAGGCGAGGCGCAAAGAGCGGCATGGTGATCCCCTTAGGGCAGGTTGCAAACCAAAAGCTGCGGGCTAAGACTATGCGGTTATCTGAATTGCCATCCCGGCGTTCAGCATGGGGAGAGCAACTATGACGTCAATCTACGTCAAGAAGGATGGAGACTGGATGTCAACGCATTACCAGGAGACGCCAATAGACTGAGTTCACCGGATCGGCGGCGCTCCGCCCAGCTCGATTGCCAGGCGATGGATGTGATCCAGGCCGCGATAGAACGATTCGACCGGCAATCTTTCGTTGAGCCCGTGCGCCAACATCTCGCTGGGCTTGGCGAACAAGCCGGAGCTCGCAAACGTCGGAATGCCCGCCGCGCGATAGATCTTGCCGTCCGTGCCGCCGGATTCCAGGTATGGAACGACCATCAAGCCGGGATAGTCTGCATGCACTGCCTTCGTGATCGAGGCCATAAGATCCGGTCTCAATTCCGAGACCGGACTGGCTTCGGGCTTCCCGCGAACCGTGACCTTCACTTCAGGGTCGGCGATCGCCGCAACAAGTGCATCGCGCACTGCCTCAACGGCGACGTCCGGGAAAATGCGGCAGTTGACGGCAGCCTTGGCTGTTTGCGGCAATGCGTTCTCTGCGTGACCGGCGCTTAGCATCGTGGCAACGCAGGTGGTGCGCGTCGTGCCGGCGAACTCCGGCGACCTCGCCAGCATATCGGCGGCGGATGCATCGGTCGGGTCGGCAGCAAAGTTCCGCAATGCCTCGCCCAGCGGCCCCGACTGCGCCTTGCCGACTGCACCGAGATAGGCACGAGTAAGATCGTTGGCCATCACCGGAAAGCGATACGCCTCGACCTTCTGGAGCGCATGAGCGAGCTGGTAGATTGCGTTGTCACTGCGGGGACGCGAGCTGTGCCCACCCGGATTGGTGACGATGACGTCGAAGGTCGCGAACGTCTTCTCGGCCCCCTGCACGAGATAGATGAGCGGCTTGCCGGAGGTCTCATCCAGGATTCCGCCGCCGGCATCCGTGTTGATGGCGAACTCGGAATCCCTGACCCACGGGTGCGCCGCGATCTGGCGGGTCGTTTCCATGCCCGTCTCTTCGTCGCCGACGAATGCGAACACGAGGTCACGCGCGGGCTGCATTTTCTCGGCCTTGAAGCGAAGGATCGTCGACACGAGTGCGACGACGCCTGCCTTGTTATCCATGGTGCCGCGCCCGAAGAAATTGCCGCCCTCCTCAATCAGCTCGAAGGGACTGCGCTCCCACTCCTCGCGGCGCGCATCGACGACATCCATGTGCGCTGAGAACAGGATGGGCCGCCCTTCTCTTCGTCCGGGCAACCGCACGAGGAGCGCACGCTCGCCGGCTTCGTCCAGCGTCGCTATGTCTGCTTCCGGTACGCCGCCTGCCTTCAGTACCTGGACCAGGTAGGCAACCATCGGCTGCGTCTGCTTCTGGCCGGCCGCCGTCCGGAATGAAATGACACGCGCGTATATTTCTCGCGCTTTCACCTGGTGTGCGGCAGATTGCGCCGCTGCCGCAGCAGAGAATATGGCTGTCATCGCAGCCGCCAGCGCAATAATCTTCTTCATCAGTGGCGCCCCTTGCAAGACTGGCAGAAAGGATACTCGATTCATTGCACCGCGACCCGGCCGGCATTGACCAGCCTCGATCCTGCATCGGCCGCCGCAAGATTGATCCTAAATAGACCCAGGGGAGCCGAGGTTCGACTCGAAACCTGACCGCTACTGAAAAGCGGGGGGACGTCGGGCGCGAGTCTTGCACGCAGATTTCACCAGGAGCGCTCGAATATCAGGCCGATGATGGGCAATGCTTCTCCTTCGTCTTCGACAATTACGCCCCGCCGGGGGTCGAATTCCTGCGAGCCCCCGTCCGGGCCGCCATAGACGTTGATCACGTCCAGGAACGCGACAAGGTCCACCGGCCCGAGAGGAAGCCGGTAATCCACCCGGATATTGAGCGAGTGAGAGTCATCAAGCCGAAGCGCGTTCTGCTGCGTCAGTTCCTTCGAGTAGCGCAGCGGCTGTCCTGCTCCCAGCACGTCACTATTGATGATGAAGTCGTCCGTGGGTCGCCCGGTCGCCCATTTCCAGCGCGCACCTAATTTCCAGCGTTCGGTGATTTCCCAGCTGCCGCCGATGGAGAAGAAGTGCTCACGGTTGAAGTCGGCGTCATATTCCCCGAAGCCGTCTTTGTCGTTGATCCGGGCATCGTTGTAGGCGTAGACGACATTCCCGAACCAGCCATTCTCAAAGTTCCGCGACAGAACGACGTCCAGGCCGAGATTCGTGCCGTCTCCGTCGTTGGTGACCTGGAGGCTGGTGCGTTCCTGCTCGACGACCATATTGTCCAGCCACTGATAGTACGGCTCGATGAGCAGCGACCAGTCGGGGCCGAAGGACCGCTCGAAGCCGACGCTCACGTGCGAGATTCGCTCGTTTTCGATATCAAAGTTCTCCGGGCTCGCCGCGCGGACCAGGAAGCGCGGCGACTGATAGAACACGCCCGCGGTTGCCGACACCCGCAGGCCCGGATTGGGGCGCCAGTTCGCCGCAAGCCGCGGAGAGACGAGCGATTCGTCCGAAAAGCCATCGCGATCGTAACGAAGACCAGCTCTCAGGTCCCAGCGAGCGAACTCGAACACCTGCTCGCCGTAGGCGGCATAGCTGGTCTCCTTTGCCTCATAGATCGAGTCGATGTCATCCGGTGTCAACGTGATGTATTGCTGTCCTGGCGGGCGCGGGTCGGTCGTGCGATAGACGAACCGGTCCCAGTCCTCCCTGAGGAAAGTCGAATAATCGACGTCGGTCTGCCAGACGCGCAGCCCGGCCGATCCCTGGCCGAAGCGGTTGCGAGTCACATAATCGCTGTGCCAGCCGATCTCGGTTTCCTTCTCGGTGACGGTCATCAAGCGTTCGCGCACCGGGACATCCTGGGCCGGGGTGCCCTCCGGCACGAGGTCCGGATAAGCCTCGCCCTCCGCTGTAATCTTGTCGTTCGCGCGGTAATAGAGTCGATTCGCCCATTCACCGGTCTCCCCGACCAGGTGGCGCCAGGTCAGCCCCGTCAGGTACAGGTCCTGCTCGGTGTCGATCAGCGACACGTCCTCGAAGTCCGGGGACTCGAGGACATTGTCGATATCGCGCGTGTATTCCTCCGGCGCGTAGATGCCGAGGAATTCAATCGTGTCGCCAGAATCGAGGGAAGTCACCGTCTTGAGGACGACATCGGTCAGCTCCGGATCGCCAATGTCCAATTCTTCAATCATTTCGAAGACGTTGCCGAAATCGAATTGGCGCGCCGTGAGAAACATGGTCGTATCATCGTGGATGCCGCTTGGTCCCTCGTAGTTGAGTTCGAGCCCTGCGATGTCCACCCGCAGACTGGCGCTGGGCGTCGGGCTTCCGCCTACGACATCGAGCTTCAGCAGCGAACCCGAGCGCCCTCCGTACGCAGCGCTCCAGCCGCCGGGCGAGAATTCCGCACTCGCGATGGAGTTCGGCGCGAAAATCGAGTAGCGACCCCCGCCACCGATGTCCTCCTCCTCGCCGAGTGTCTGGTCGAAGTGAACCACACGGTCAAAGGGCAGATCGTCAACCAGAATCAGGTTGTCTCGGGGTCCACGGCCGCGCACGGAGAAGTCGGCAAATTCGCCGTTGGATACCAACCCCGGCAGGCCGTCAAGCGCTCGCATGACGTCACTGCCCGTGCCAGGGGCACTGCGCAGTTCCTCCCGGTTTAGCATGGAGTTGCTCACTGATCCATTTGGATCGGCAATCTGCGCGCGGGCTGTAACTACGACTTCCTCGAGCGCCTCCGTGCGGGCGAGCATCTCGAGGTTTAGCGGAGTCACCTTGCGGCCGACTACACGTACGCTGGGTTCCCTGACTGAAATAAAGCCAGGGCCATCTGCCGTGACCGCGTAGAGCCCCGTGTCAACGTCACGCAATTCGACGGTTCCGTTGGCCTCCGTACGACCGGTAATAACGTTACCGTCGCGGTCGGTCACGGTCACGGTCACGCCCTCGAGAGGTCGCTGTGTCTCCTTATTGACTACAGCGATGCGCAGCCCACCATCTGCGCTTTGCGCCATCGCAGTAGATGATGCGCAGATGACCAACACTCCTGCGAAAAGCCGAATGATCAGTTTCATGCCGATCTGCTCCTTGGCTGGGCGCGGCCCCATGAAGGGTCAGCGCGCATGAATTCTGGGCCCATTAAGGTGAAGGCCGCGTGAAGAGCGCGCGGCGGCCGCATGAAGTCGGGTTACCTGCGCCAGCTGTTCGGTACGGCCCATCGGTTCAGGGTAAGACAGAAGGCCAGCGACGACGTGCCCTGCCAAACGCCGCCCGGGGACGCCTCCTGCGCGGGCGGCTCGGGAGACTCGGAGACCCGGGGGACCCGGGGATGTCCGGGATTGGCAGCCTGCCGCCACCGCAACCGGAGATCACGAAAAGAATCGCCGACAATGGCAAGAACCTTCGTAACATTCGCTACCTCCCGTCAGCAATGCTGCAGTCGGTCCCGCAGTCCCGGGTGATGTCGGCACGACACTAGCTAAGCAGCAGGCCGCTTGCTGTAAGACGTTTCCGCAACTTCTCTTGCCCGGAAGGTGCGGCGGGTCACGATGCCCCGAAACGGCACACAAATGTGCCATTGAACTCGAGTAACGGGAGGACCGAGATAGCCGACGGGGTCGGAATCGAACCACCGACACGCGGATTTTCAGTTCGCTGCTCTACTAATCGATGAATCTCCACCTAAATGGTGCCCGGTATTGCTGTAGCAACGAGTTGTCGGTGACATGGTTAATTGTGGCATAGCCGACACTTGAGGCCAGCACGTCTCGAGTTCAGACTTCCTGGCTGATGTCTGGGCAGTTATGTCTTCTCGCGCATTGCGGCACGCCGCGCAGTCGTAAGCTAGGAGTGGGAAAGGGAGGTTCCCTAAAATGAACAACAATAATTGCGTCGAACGAAAGCACGTTTCGCGCTGTGTCTCCGCGCTCACGGCCTGCTTGTTTGGGCTGACTTCGACGTTCGCGCACGCCACATCCCAGAGTGAGCTCGCCCGGTACGTCGCTGCGCCGGATGCGAGTTATACATGGAGCGAAGTAAACTCACGACGTGTTGGCTCGGCCAAGGCTACCGAACTCATCCTGACGTCGCAGACTTGGCGCGATATTCCTTGGAAGCACCATCTGGTCCTGTTGTATCCGCCGAACGTGGACAAGTCGTCCGGCCAGATGTTCCTTTTCATCGGTGGCGGCCGCTGGAAGCCCGAGTACGAGAACGGTTTCCAGGGCGCCCTGCCACGCGAAGCGCTGCACTTCGCGAAATTGGCCGAGACGTTGCGGGCACCTATTGCGGTGCTCAGGCACGTGCCGTATCAACCGATGTTCGAGCGTCGCGAAGATGCGCTGATTGCCTACACCTTCGATCAATATCTTGCGGGCGGCGAGACGGACTGGCCGCTGCTGCTGCCGATGGTCAAGAGCGCCGTGCGTGCGATGGACGCCATCCAGGCGTTCGCGGCTGAGCGCTGGCAGATGCCGGTGACGTCGTTCACGGTCGCGGGGGCTTCGAAGCGCGGTTGGACGTCGTGGCTGACTGCGGCCGTCGACCCGCGCGTATCGGGCGTTGCTCCGATTGCGATCGACATGCTCAACGTGCCGGCGCAGATCGAGTTGCAGCGCGCGACCTTCGGCGGGCTGTCAGACCAGGTGCAGGATTACATCGCCATAGACCTGCCCGGACGCATCGCCAGCGAACGCGGCCGCACGCTGATGGCGATAGTCGACCCCTACCAGTATCTTGCCGACCTCACGACGCCGAAGCTTATTCTGCTCGGCACCAACGACCGATACTGGCCGCTCGATGCGCTCAAGCTCTACTGGGACGGGCTCCCGGAACCGAAGCGCGTGCTCTACGTGCCGAACCAGGGCCACGGCGTGGGCGACCTCGATCGCCTGATTGGCGGATTGAGCGCGCTCCACCGTTATTCAGCGCACGGCAAGCAGCTGCCGACGGTAACCTGGACCTACGCCGCAAAGAGCGATCGTCTAGGTGTCAACGTGCAGACGAATCGCGGGACACGTCACGTGCTCGCGTGGACGGCGACCAGCGCAACGCGGGATTTTCGCGAGTCGCGCTGGACCTCGCACCACTGCAAACGTAGGAAAGGGAATTTCTCCTGCAGTGTCGCGCGGCCTTCCAAAGGTTTTGTCGCGATGTATGCGGAGCTCTGGTTCCAAGATCGTGGGTATCCGAAGTTCCCGCTCGCCACGGTCGTGTGCATAGCAAGTGAGTCGGGAGGCGGCGCTTCAGACTGCTGAGGCAAGCTGGCACAGCCCCCGTAACGAGTTGGCGCTCTAGTTCGAGTTCGAATAACTTCCAACGCCCCCCGAATCTGCACACGGCGCGTTGAGCTAACTCACTGAGGGTGTTGGCGCGCCCGGAGAGACTGTTCGCGGCCTTCGGCCGCGAATCCCTCGCTTCGCTCGGGACCGTCGCCGCTCCGCGGCGACGTCCTTCGGCGCACTTCGCGCGCCTCGTCGGACTCCCGACCCCCAGGTTGGTAGGGCGAATTGAAGAATTAGTGACTTTTGTAAATCAACTACTTGCAGTGCTTGCCACCGCTCGAACCAACCTGTCCAAGTCACACTGGAGTCACAACCAATCAGGGCAAGGCGCAATATCGGCACGCAATGGGCTCCGGAAGTAACAAGAAGGCTCCGGCAGTTCCATCATTACAGACGGAGAGGGACAACACCCCATGTCGCCGGGAAGGTCGACGTGGCAGAATAACAAGTCGACCACTCGTGCCGAAGGATTCGGCAGGGGCGGCCCGTGACATGAGGGCCCCGACATGATGTCAAAAGCCGCAGTGCTGGCGGGAATTCTCGCGAGCCTCATGACCGCCGCGTTGCAAGCGCAACAGGCAACGAACTCCGCTGCAACGAATGCGCCGCCCGCGGACGAGTCCGCAGCAAATGGCATGCAGGACGTGGCGCCGACCGGACCGGCGTCCGCCGCAGCAGATGCCGATCAGTCGAAGCCCGATGCGACGAAGAATGGCACGTGGACCACGGACGAAGCGTTGCTCGCCGCCAAGGCCGCCGGCTACAAGCTGGTCAACAGGAACGGCAAGGAAGTCGTCTGCAAGAAGGAAACGGTCACCGGTTCCCGAATTGCGACTCGGACCATCTGCCTAACGCTTGCGCAGTGGGAGGAAATGCGGAACTCCCAGAAGAAAACGATCGACGATCTAACCATTCAGGCGCTCTCGGTGAACCCGAAGGTGGAGTGAGCCCGGATCAGCCTGCCATGCCGCGCGAGCATGCAGGGCGTTGAGCGGATAGGTCGACTATAGGGGCATTCTGCCGACGCCGAGCGCCCGCAGCCCCGGAGACGACACCGGCGATGCCTCCGCTCCCCGCTCCCGCCGGTGCACCTACGAGTGAATTGGTGGCCAGGGACGGAATCGAACCACCGACACGCCGATCTTCAGTTCGCTGCTCTCCTGCCAAAGTTCCCAGCTTCACGAATTCGCCAACCTCTACGAGGGATCCGGCTCGCGAGGGCTAAGTGAAACAGTGACGCGAAGCGCGCAACGAAGTGAGCGCAAGTCGCTGAATGAGTTGGCGCGCCCGGAGGGATTCGAACTCCCGACCCCCTGCTTCGTAGGACGCCATTGGATTTACAGACCGCTCTGAATCAACAAGTTAGGTGGCCCGCCCTCGCCTGACTTCCCGCCGAGACTAGCTGAGTCACGCCAAGAGCTTGTTCAACACTGCGCTTACGCCAATGATGGAGGTGCCCCGGATCCAGGAGGCTCGCACATTGCTTCAATCACCTGTCGGAGTATTCATCGCCGGGTGTGGCGCTCTGCTCGCGGGTTCGTCGGAACCGGCGTGGGGTGCGACCTGGCCCGAGCGCGTCGGCACGGCCGAAGTTCGGCCGGGCGAGGTGACACGCGGTACGCTGCCGCTCATCGAATATGCCGACGGCTCAGACGTCGAGGCGCCGGTGATCGTCGTCGCGGGCAAGACGCCCGGTCCGGTCGCCTGGCTCATTTCCTGCGGGCACGGCGATGAGGTCGGAGGGGCGCTGGCCATGCAGCGCGTGGCGAAAGTGCTCGACCCTGCGCTGGTGTCTGGCCTTGTCATCCTGATTCCCGTGGCCAATCCGCCCGCCTTCCAGGCGATGCGTCGCGTCAATCCTTCTCCCGACGACCTCATGGACTTTGGCGACGCATTCCCAGGCCAGGCACGCTTCGCGACCGAGCGAATTGCTGCGACGTACATGGGACTGTGGAAGGATCACGCCGACTTCGTGGTGGACTTCCACACGGGCGGCGACCGCTTCGTTCAGCACCCGTTCGTGATCTTTACGGTCACCGGTACAGTTCCGATCGAGCGCATGGAATCGCTGGCACGCATGTTCGGCGTTCCGACACTGTGGCGCGACCGTGACAAGGTGTTCGAGTCGGACATCACGATCAACGTGCCGGCGATCGGCATTCCGGCCTTTCTGCTCGAGGTCGGAGGCGGTGGCGTCATGGAGCGCCAGCAGGATGCGCGCCAGGCCGAGTTCGCGCTCAGCTTCCTGCGCGGCGTTGACATCATTCCCGGAGAACCGCTGCTGAATGAGACCGTCAGCGTCGTGGAGAAGTACCGGATCATCACGCCTTCGCGCGGCGGGTTTTTCTATGCCCTTGTCAAGCCGGGCGATCCGGTCAGCGAAGGCACGCCCCTCGCGCGCATCGTGGATGTCTACGGGGACGAGGTCGAGGTCCTGCGCTCACCGGTGGGCGGGGCGATCGTACTAGGCATACAGGAATTCCCAGTCGTCGCTACGGGCTCGTGGGTGATGGAACTTGGAATCCTGGTGCCTGAATGACTATCAATGCGTTCGGAGGGTTCATGTGTTCATCAACCCGCGGGGTGAATGCGTGTCGCGAGACGCCCGGATCGCGAACTTGCGCGAGAAGCGGACTTCCTTTGCCTCGCTCGCCCACGAACCGAAGGAGGAGATGATCCGCATGTATCGCGCTGGTCATCTGGATCCGCCGGGACAGCCGGTGGCAACAGCTTGCGAGCCAGATGACGCCAATTTTCAAGCCTGAATCCTAGGTTCCAGCTTGAGCCCTAGCTGAATGTATTGGTCTCAACCAAGACACATCGGCTGCCCGGAACGCATACCGGGGCCATCGCGAAAGGCATAATTGGTCGTCCTGCCCCGGGAGTGAAAAATGCCTCCGATACTCGTCGTCGGTGCGACCGGTCAGCTGGGAACGGCCGCCATCGACCGGCTCGTGGGCATGGGACACTTCGTTCGGGCGCTGGTGCGGCCGGGCTCACCTAGAGAGTTCCCGGCTAATGGCGTCGAGCTCGCATTCGGCGACTTGCGGGATCGAGAGAGCCTCGCCGCCGCCTGCCGCGGAGTCGCCACGGTCCTCGCCACAGCCAACGTGGTCGTACCCCGCAGCGCCGGCGGATTCGCGGAAGTCGAGGGCGTCGGCTATGCACACCTGTTCGATGCCTGCAAGGCCGAAGGGGTACGACGCGTCGTACTGATGTCCACCGACGTGACACCGCACGACGCCCGCGTGACGACGTTCAGGACCAAGCGACAGATCGAAGACCGGCTTCGCGCGAGCGGCCTTACCCACTCGATCTTCCGCGGGTCGCTTTTCATGGACGACTGGTTTGCGTTGATGGGCAGCTCCATCCCGTTGCGGGGCGCCAAGGCGGCAACGCTGCGTCGGCCGTTCTGGTTCGCGCGGGGTTTTCTCGCAATGGCCGGGACTTCGATTGAGCAACGCGGGATCGCCCTTGTGCCTGGTGACGGCTCAACGCGCCACGCGTTCGTTGCGCTCGACGACGTCGCGTCGATTCTCGCCGCCGCCGCCGCGGCACCGGCGGGCGGAATCAATCTCGTCACTAATCTCGGCGGTCCCGAAGTTCTGTCCTGGAACGACGTCGTCGGAATCTACGAGAGAGTCCTCGGACGCACGCTCCGGAAACTCCACACGCCGGCGAGTGCGTACCGCCTGCTGGCTAACGTGCTCGAGCCCTTCTCCCCGCCGGCCGCCAATCTCATGGCGATGAGCTGGCTTACCACAATCTGCGAGACGGCCTTCGACGGAAAGCCACTCGCCGAGCGCTTCGGCGTCCGTCTGATGAGTGCCGAGGAATTCCTGAGAGCAAAGGCAGCTCTGGCGGTCGAGACCTGACCATCAGAGGCGAAGTCGAGCCACCAACACGCGGTTCTTCAGTCCGCGGCTCAGCGGTTGCAGAGTCGCCCGGCCAGCTCGTTGGAGTAGTTGGCGCGCCTCGTCGAACTCCCGACCCCCTGGTTCGTAGGACGATCCGAGGTTGCTACGTATCCAGTAAATCAACAACTTGCAGCGCTTGCCGCCTACGTGTCCAGCATGGTCCAGTCACAAACACGGCACACCCAATTTGGCCAGGACGCAATTCGGGCGCAAGCCCGAATCACGTCCCCGGCGGAATGTGGGGCCGGACCCACGCTGGGGCGGGCGCCTGCGTGACAATTGGACAACGGCTTCGACACTCCTAGTCATCCCGCGCCAGTCGTACTTGAGTTAGGTCAATCTCGCGCTCGAGCCGGGTTAGCAGTTCATCTCCAATGTCGCCCTCCGTGACACTCGCATCGACCGGAGAGCCTTGGCTGCGTCCGACAGCGGTGATAACCATTGAAGTAGCTTTGTAGAGGGCGTACATATACGCCTCGATAGACCGTCGCAATTCCGGCTCTTTCAATAGCGCCGGCATCCCAGGGAGGGGAGCGGTCATGTCCAGCGGTCAAAAGTCCATGCTATCTGCCGTCCGCAGAGTTTTTTGCGCGGCGATGCTGAGTGCCGCATGCCTGGCGGGCGCTACACCGCCAACGCCACCGGCAGTGCTCCAAATCGCCCGCGAGGCAGAATGCTCGCGAGTTCAGACCCGGGATGGAGCGTTGGAAGTCCCTTTCCGTATCGTGCGGAGCGGCGAAGTGTCGCGGCTTGCGGTACACGTTCGGGTCCGGCCGACGGATCCGCTAGCTGCGGGGTCTCGCATCCAAAGTCGCATCGACGTAGAACTTCCAACCGTAGTTCGAACGCTCCCTTCTCGAATCAACGTTGAGGTGCAGATCGTTCGTTGATCTGGAATTGCAGGCTCTAACGTAACGGGAGAAACACCATGCATCCACTAGGCGAAAGAAACAAGTACACGGGCTTCCTCTTCATGAAGATGAGCCAGGAATATTTCTCCTTGCAAAGGGATGGAATTCGTAAAGTTTCGGCAGAACACGTGAAAGATCTGACAAAGCATTCCGACAAGCTGACACACATAGTGTGCAGCGGGTTGAGCGCCCGTTACGATCAGGTCACGATGATCGAGGCAGACACCCTAGAAGAGATTCATTACGCGGCGGTCGATTTCAGGATGGGAGCGAAAGCTAAATACATTGACGTTGTGGATGTAGTAATCGGAATAAAGGCCCCCCCGCGCGGTGCCCAGCGTGAAAACATCACACGCAGCACGAAATAAAACCGGCACGAACTCGTGTGAGTGGGCTACTTGCGATATCTGAGCGAAATCGCCCGTCGGGGCGTTGTCGTTCTAGGCCCGCTCCGGCGGGCCCTTTCTTAGCACTGTCCTAAATTCGACCAGAACTATCGCTTTAATCCTGTTCGAGGCGGGCACCGCCGCAATCCACAAGACGACCCGTTACTCACCTTGCCACACGGGACTTTCCTGCGTGATTCGCCAGCTTGGTCCGCCCTCGAAGAGCGGACCTTCCATCCTTAGAAAGGCAGGAGCGTCGCCGTCCAGAACCCAGGCGTGCGAGTCCTGCGGCTGCTTGCCAACCAGAGGCGCAAGAACCCCCAGAAGTCCTCCAATCTCCACCTTAATGCGGTAGTGCGTCGCCTTACGGCTGGCACCGCCGGCCAGGAACCTTGCTTCGCCTTCTGGCGAAATCTCCAGCGATACAAGCCGCGGTTTTGGAGTAGCGGCTACAACTGAAACTGTCGTTTTCTTCGCGTCGGAAGGAATGTTTTTCAACAGAATGGGAATGATCCCATTCGCTAGATCGCGCGGAAGCTCGAATCGTTCACTGTCCTCTTTCTCTTTGCCGTTTTCGCCGGTGTAGCGGACCTGGACTTTGCCGGACGATCTGTCGATTGTCATATCCATCGGAATTGTGAACACCGGACCTTTTTGAACCAGGCGGTAGTTCAATACTTCAAAATGACCTCGCTGAGAGAACTTGACCGTTTCGTCATACATCGAGCCGTCTTTGAAATTCAAGATGAGATGACTTGTGACACCCTCATCGCGAGCCACCTGCGCTAAGTCACCATGCGCAATCGTGTCTCCGTCCAACGTTTGGAGCACAACGAATCCGCGTGCTAGCCCTTCCTTAAAGCGTACCTCCACTGCCGCTTGTGCCTGCACAGAGGAGATCAGCACGAAAATCATCCCGAGCAGTACACCGCACAATTGCAACTGGCGATGATTCCTCACTGGAACAGTTTACACCCGTCTACCAGCTCACCGACTGACCTTACGGAGCAATCATGCTCCGGCCATGCAATACGCCTCGACACCCTCCGCAACTTCTTAGATCCCGCCTACGGACTCATGGATCCAGCCGTCCCCGGCCTCGTTTGCGCGCAAGGATTATGTCGCAGCCGTCCTCGCTCCACCTACGAATTAAAGTGCTGGCGTCTGACGTTCGTCGAATTTCTGCCGGATCAGGATTCTGGTTATGCAGAACGTTTCTGTCATGCATAGTTCTACAGAAAGCGAGGAGAGTACTCCCTCCGCGTGTCCACATTGCGGCAGGCCGATACACAGTGCAGATTCCTTAATGCGGCGACGACTCGCAGACTCTGAGCACTACCAAGCCGCCTTTTCCCGGGTGGCCCGATCGCCTGAGCGTGCCCCGATTGAGGAGCTACGCTCCGACGGATTGGTGTGAGCAAACTTTAGAAGCACTTCGGCGCGGTGATTGCGCAATTTGATCTACTTCCGACGAGAAGGATTACTTGAACGCCAGCCTACGGCGTATCTAATAACGCGGGAAAACCCTAGTCGACAATAGCTCTCGCATCGCATTGGCCAAGCTGATCGCAAATCATTGAAAGGATGGCGCGCCCGGACAGATTCGGACTCCCGACCCCCTGGTTCGTAGGGCGTTCTGAGCGGAAAAGTTTCGATCAAACTCAATGACTTGTGGCGCTTGCCACCGACTGAACCGACCTGTCCAAGCCAGACTGAGTCACAACCAGTCTGGCAATGGCGCAATATCCACCGGAGGTGCCACGGACCCGATTGGAGGGCCCGTGCTTCAGTATCAAGGGTAATCGCCTGCTGCCCGAAGCAAGGAACAAGCGATGAGTAAAGTAGTTTGTGTGCTGTACGACGACCCGGTGCAGGGTTATCCGAAGAAATACGCGCGTGACGATCTGCCGAAACTCACCCACTATCCCGGCGGCCAGTCATTGCCGACGCCACAAGGGATCGACTTCAGGCCCGGCGCGCTGCTCGGCAGCGTTTCCGGCGAGCTCGGCCTGCGCAGGTTCCTCGAGTCGCGTGGACACAAGCTCGTCGTGACCTCGGACAAGGACGGCCCGAACAGCCGCCTGGCCAGGGAAATCGTCGACGCCGAAGTGCTGATTTCCCAGCCATTCTGGCCCGCGTACGCAACCGCGGACCTGATCGCAAAGGCGCCGAAGCTCAAGCTTATCGTCACTGCCGGCATCGGCTCCGACCACACGGACCTGCAGGCGGCCATGAACCGCAGCATCACCGTTGCGGAAGTGACGTATTGCAACAGCATCAGCGTGTCCGAGCACGTCGTGATGATGATCCTGTCGCTCGTGCGAAATTACATCCCGTCGCACGACTGGGTCGTAAAGGGCGGCTGGAACATTGCGGACTGCGTCGAGCGCTCGTACGACGTCGAAGGCATGAATGTCGGCACTGTCGCTTCGGGCCGCATCGGGCTCGCGGTGCTGCGCCGCATGAAGCCGTTCGATGTGAAGCTGCATTACACCGACCGACACCGCCTCCCGGAATCGGTGGAACAGGAGCTTGGGGTCACGTTCCACCAGAACGTCGATTCGATGGTCCGGATCTGTGACGTCGTCACGATCAACTGCCCGCTGCATCCAGAAACGGAAGGCATGTTCAACGACGCATTAATCGCGAAGATGAAGCGTGGCGCCTACATCGTGAACACGGCTCGCGGCAAGATCTGCGATCGCGACGCAATCGTCCGCGCCTTGGAAAGCGGGCACCTCGCCGGCTACGCGGGCGACGTCTGGTTCCCGCAGCCGCCGTCGCGCAACCATCCGTGGCGCACGATGCCGCATGAGGGCATGACGCCGCATATCTCCGGTTCCTCGCTGTCTGCCCAGGCGCGCTATGCCGCGGGCACGCGCGAGATCCTCGAGTGCTACTTCGAAAGGCGCCCGATCCGGAGCGAGTACCTGATCGTGGACCGCGGGCAGCTCGCGGGCACCGGCAAGCACTCGTACAGCGCAGGCAACGCGACGCGCGGTTCGGAGGAGGCGGCGAAGCTCAAGGCGCCTGACGCGATCAAGGTCGCGACGAAAAAGCCGGCCCGGAAGCCGGCGAAGAAGTCGAAGCCGAAGGCACGGAAGAAGAAGTGAATGGCCGGCGCTACGGATTCGCCTCGCCACCGGCCTCCCTCCGACGCGGACAATTGCAGGGGCTGCTGAGGTTCGGGCCGGAACTCGCTGAATTTGCGGACGAATTACGACGACTAGGTCGTTCAGCACGTCGCGCTGAAGCGGCTTCTCGAAATACTGAATTTCGCGCGCCCGCGCCTGGGCAACCTCGAAGGAACCCGCAAAGCGGCTCGCATATGACCGCGCCCGGCGTATAGTCGGTGGCGGGCTCCCGCCGAATCCTTGGCTTGCGACCCTAAGGCGAGTCGGCCGGCTCCCTTTCGCTGAACTCGCAGTTCAATGCGCGGTGGCGGCTGGCCCGCTGCATATGCATGAGCACTTGCGGTTCACATTAGTACCGTCCGCGAGGGATGCGGTGCCAAGCGGTACGCGTTGATCTGAACGGGAAAATGACGATGGCAACGATACTCTCGGCCGAGAGCACGCAACACGCTCGAAACGGTGCCCAAAAGGCGATTGCATTCCACCCCGCGCAACGAATCGGCGACTTGAGCCGAATCGTTGACCATGACATCGAGGTCCTCAAGATAAATCTTGTGCAACTTCACGACGGCCGGGATGAGGCCTGGTCAAGCGCATGGGAACGTCTCGAAAGCGCGTGGGAGACCGTTCGCTCCGAGCTGGCCGACGACAGGGCTTCAAGCCTGCTGACCGCCGACGTGTCACCAGGCAATGGAGCCGCCGCCGCTGCGGCTGAAGTCGATGCGCCAATGACAGTTGTGCCGACAGCCCCGTTGGCCACGAGAGTACTGAAATGGGTCACTGGAGTCTTGGGACCATCCATTTCCACGAGAATCCGACAGGCCGTGCGTTGGTCATGCGAGCCCGCGCGTCGTGTAGAACTCCGTGCCGCGGCGTTGAATGTCTCGAGCTTCGTCAGCAGCGCATCGTTGGCAGGTGCGAAGCACGTGAGCAATGGGTGGTGCGGGCTGCAAGGGGTCGTCGGACGACAAGCGCAGTCCTTGGAGAGCACGTGGTCACGCCTCAAAGGCAGACGGCAGACATCCAAGGCCGCCAGATCTCAGTCTACCGAAATCAATACTTCGGCTGGCGCGATCGAAGCCGCTTCACCGGCAGCCCCTGTGACAAGTCTGCCGCCACTGAGCGATACGCCCGCTGACTTTCCGACTACCGGTCCCGACCGGGTCACCTTCGTGCAGACGGTCGAACCTGCGGACGTGGTGCACCGGGGCAACGGTTCGACGACATTTGCGCAATTCGATTCAGGCGAAGTGTATAGCTCAGCGTGGGAAGAAGGCGCGCAGTTACGCCTGGAGAGCGCGATCGAGACGGCTAAATCCAAGCTTGCACTGATCGACGGCGCGTCCCGGCCGATTCTTGCGACCACTACGATGGCACAAGTCGATAAGCCGACGACAAGTTCGCACGATATGCCTTTCGTGCTCCAACCGCTGCCGTGGGTCCTCGGCGCACTTTCGCCTGTCATCTCCTCAAGGACCATGATGCATCATGGTTTTTACCACGCCCAATGTATCGAATCGGCCAATCGGCTCGCGCGGGATCACAAGAAACTGGCGGGCAAGAATTCTCTCGAGATCGTGCGCTGGGCATGTGAGCATGCGCATGGTACGGAGCTTCTCTCGACGGCATCGGAGGCCTGGAATCATTCCTTCTACTGGCAATGCCTGACGCCGGGGAAGAAGCGACCGAGTGGGGAACTCGGCAAGGCGCTCGATCGCATGTTTGGTGACTACTCGAACTTCGCCGACAAGTTCGCACTGGCAGGTGCGACGCACGTGGGCAGCGGGTGGCTTTGGCTGACAGCGAACAGCCGCAAGCAGGTGAAAATCCTGACAACATCGGGCGCGGCTTGTCCGGAGGCCCGTGGACACACTTGCTTACTGGCTATCGATCTGTGGGAGCACGCGTACTACCTCGATCACCAGAACCGGCGTCGTGAGTATCTGGATGCCCTCATTGATCGCAGGCTCGACTGGGATTTTGCGGAGCAACGCTTCTGCCTCTTCCTGCAGCGTGAATCGGAGGCGCGGCGCAAGACTCATTCTCGCGCTGGGGATCGCAAGCGCAATCGATATCCCAAGCAGCAGCGCAAAGCAGCGACTTCACGCCGATAGAATCTGCATCAATCGATTTTCGGAGGCTCAGCCCGCTACAGGCAAGCCTTGCGTCTCTACTGCCGCGCCCTAGATTTCGATCTCCACCGGAGCGCGGGCGACTTCGTAGCGCCGATTAACCATCGAGGCATTGATGAACGTCGTGCCGTTCATGGACGTGGTGCCGGCACTCGCATGGATATGACCGAAGCAGTGAATCCGGGGGTGCAAATTCAACAAGCGACGCTGCAGCTCCGGGCAACCGCAGTTGCGGCCTGAGCTGTTGCGATCGAGGACGCCGAAAGGCGGGGTGTGGGTGATCAGGACTTCCACTTCGTCGGGGATCAACTCCCAGCGGTCCTGGAGCTCATCGTCGTCAAGGTAGTAGGCCCAGTCCACGAGTTCGGGTGTCCAGGGCGAGCCGTAGAAACGGACGCCACGGTACTCGTAGGCCTGGTCCTGAAGGTACTCGGCATTACGAAACACGAGACCGCCTCGCTCGGCCCGGGCCTGCATCTCGAAGTCATGATTGCCGCCGATGCAGAGAATCCGATCGAACGCCTGCTGCCCGAACCAGTCGTCGAGGCGGTCGACGTCGCTGGCTTGACGGGTGAAGCCGTTGCCGCTGTCGCCACAATGGATGAGCACGTCGCCGCGCAGCGTGCCGATTTCCTCGTGCAGGCCGTGGGTGTCGCTGATGATGACAAGTTTCATGGAGGGCGAGCCGCATCGTAGCAGCGTGGCCTGTACATGCGGCAGCGTTCTCTCTGCGTTTGGCGATCACGCCTTCGAGGCCGGGCGGCAGCCAGGGGTGCGGCAGTGGCCAGGCTTCGGTGGAAGCGCCCAGGTCAGACCTCTTACGCCGCCGTCCCCGCCACCCGCCTCTACGCCAACTAGGCAGCGCTTCTGCCTGCGAACGCGAAGCCGTGTGGGCTATGGCGGGCGGCGGCTCGGATGCCGATCGATTGTGCGCGTTAAGGCTCGTGACGGAAAGTGCTTTGGGCAACAATCGGTCACAGGCCATAAATCTTGAAGTGGCTAGCTGAGGCGCTCAAGTTCGAACTGAGAGTTCCAAAACGTTAGTGTTACGGATTCCGTGAGCAATACGGTCACTGCTGTCGTGGGCCATCGGCTTGGGAAGGTCGAAGCGGTTCGCCGTCTCAAGAAGGGCTTTGCGCGCATCCAAGGTAACCTCGGACTGATCGCGGTGGCACAGGAGACCTGGGAAGGAGATACATTGCGCTTCCGCATCTTTTCTAGTTATCTCCTCCTTTCTTGTCTTTTTTGTTGTCCGCCTATCCTCGGCTCCGCACTGCATGCGCCGGCCGTATCGCCGCTTCAACGTCGAGGTGTCATAACGCGCGACCGACCGAGAGGCGATTGTTTGCCTCATGCGATTCGCGCCTCCCGACAAAGCAAAGTGCACCTCGACCTGTGGCATCTGGGGATATGAGACTTCTCAGTATTGCAGTGCGTCAACCGCTGCCGATATTCTTGCTACATGAGACTCCGCTGGCTCCTCGGCGTCACGATATTGGTTGTCGCCTGCACCTCGACGCCGGTGCCGAGCTCTTACGCGAAACCGATTCCGGCGGACCGGATTCGCGCCCCCGAATTCACCCGGGCACAGGAAGGCTTCGCGCTCGTGGTCGTGACCCGCGACAAGGGCTTGACAGCGCTGGCATGTACGGCGCATCTCCACGTCGACGGCACCCTTGTCGCCGATTTGCGGCCGAGCGAACAAATCAGGCTCTTTCTCGAGGAAGGCCAACACCTTGTCGGCGTCAGCGCGACTGGCTGCATTGGTGGAGCAGATCAAATCTCGATCGACGTCTCACGGGCAAAGCCGGTCTTACTGCGCGTTGCCGCAGTGTACGGCTATGACCTTACGATTGAGTTGAGCGCGTTCTGACGGGGCTCGGACCGCTAGCTCCGCGGGAACACGCCCGCGAAGGCATGACCCGCCGCGGCGACCTCTACGCCCATGATCATCGCCTCAGGGGATTGGGTGTCGTCGAGAGTCGCGAGCCCCTCGGCAACCGTGCCGTTCAAGTCTTTTTCATGACCCTTGCAATTCGAGAACGTGTATTGCACGCGGTACAGGTTGAATGTGGCATCGATGACCGACACCGTCCCGTTGGTGATGCAATGACTCCCAGGGTCCTGAGAAAACAGTTCGCCGTCGTTGTTCACGTTGATAACGACGTTCCTCTCGGTGTCCAGATAATTGCCGGCGACCGATTCCAGTGACGAGTCTCGCTCGTAAATCGGATCGTAAGAAAGTGCGATCGTCGATTGGCTCGCGGCCCCGCGCGAGGTCGTGAAACTGATGTCCGCAGAAATGCGGCTGCGCTCATCCAGGTTTCCGGACAGGGAGCCTACGCCGCTCGTCGAGCCGTCGTCGAATTTCTCACCAAAGGGGACATAGCCGACGAAGCTCGCGGACAACTCGTCGCCGGAAGTCGACAAACTCCCCATGAGCTGCGCGCCATCGCCCTGTATCAAGTGAAACTGGCCGGACTCGCTCACGAGCCCCACCACTCCGAATCCGAGCGACGACGTGCCCTGCCAAACGCCGCCCGGGGACGCCTCCTGCTCGGGGGGCTCAGGGGGCTCGGGAGGCTCGGGGGTTCCCGGGGGCTCGGGGGATCCGATATCCGGGATTGGCAGCCCGCCGCCACCGCAACCGGAGACTACGAGAAGAATCGCCGACAACGGCAAGAACCTTCGTAACATCGCTACCTCCCGCCGGCTTTGCTGCAGTCGGTCCCGCAGTCCCGGGTGATGTCTGCACGACACTAGCTACGGAGGGGGCCGACTGCTGTAAGACGTTTCCGCAACTTCGCCACCATCGCGGCGCCCTCGCGCCTGGTTCGACCCGACAGGCTGGGTGAGGCGGCGAATTTCGGCCGCCCCGTAGGTTGGAGCCCTGGAGAGCGGTCTATTCCGTGAACTGGAGGGAGCGGATCTGCCCGGTCCCGTAGTCGAGCAGAAACAGCTCGCCATCGAGGTCCTGCGCGAAGGCGGAAGGGGCGAGCGAACCGTCCGCACCTGGCGGCGTGCAGCCCTCTTCCACCAGCTGGCGGACTGCGAACGCGCCCGTGGTGTCCGGCTCCAGCCAGGCGATCATCCCGCCGAAATCGCCGAACACGTAGTTGCCTGCAACCTGGGTCTGTTGTCCGCCGCGGTACACATGGCCGCCCGTGATCGAGAATCCGACGTCGCGGCCGTACTCGGCGACGGGGTCCGTGAGGCCCTCAGTCGAACATCCCGTCGATGGCGGAAAGCAATGGGCGCCTTCGCGCACGTCCCACCCGTAGTTGCCGCCGCGCGCGACGATGTCGATCTCCTCGAACGAGGACTGTCCCACGTCACCGACCCAGAGATTTCCGGACTGGCCGTCGAAACTCCAACGCCAGGGATTGCGGAAGCCGATCGCATAGATCTCGGGACAATCCAGCACGCCGGTGCCGCCGAAATTGCAGAGCGGCGCCCCGACGAACGGGTTGTCCGGCGGTATGCCGTAGGGCGCGCCGAAGGGCCGCGAGTCGACGTCGATGCGAAGAAATTTTCCGAGGAGGCGGTGGGTATCCTGCGCGGTATCGGAGTTCCCGCCGTCGCCGAGGCCGACATACAGGAGTCCGTCGGCGCCGAATGCCAGATTTCCGCCGTTGTGGTTCGCGGCGGGTTTCACGACCGTGAGCAGGTCTCGCTCGGTCGCGGGATCGAGCGTCTGGCCGCTGTCCATGCTCTCGAACTCCGCGGTGACCGAACGGAGCTCCCCGCCGACCTGTTCCGTGAAGTTCAGATAGACGAGTCCGTTCGTCGTGAACGAGGGATGGAACGCCATGCCGAGAAGCCCCGACTCGCCTTCCATGTGCACGCGCGAGCTGATGTCGACGAATTCGGTGGACGCGGTTGCGTCCGGGTCGTTCTGGAAGGTCCGGACGACTCCGCCCTGCTCGACCACAAACCACCTCGAAGCGTCGTTCGGCGCCTGGAGCATCGCGGTCGGGGACGAGAACGACAGGTTCGCGAACGCACGCGGGGTCTCGAGGCCGGTGTGGCAAGGGGGCGGTGGCGGGGGTGGCGGGGGTGGCGGGGTCGGCGTCGGGATGTTTCCGCCACCACCGCAGCCGACGATCCCCAGGGATGCGGCGGCCAGCACAAGGCTACGGCGCTTCATGTGGTGCTTCCTTGTCAAACTTCCCTGTCAGGACTGCTCAAACGGCGCGAAGTTTCGCCGCCGCAGCCTCCAGCGTCCGGTTCACTTTAGCAAAACAGAACCGGACGAGCCGTGCCTCAACACGCTCGTCGCAGAACGGAGACAAGGGTATCGCCGCCTCAACTCCAGCTCAGATCGTGACTCTTGAACGGCGTCGACCGGATCCGTTTCCCCGTCGCGTAGAGAATCGCTTTGGCCACCGCACTGGCAAGTTCTGGCGTTATTTCATCTAACAACAAACCCAATAATCGTCCAAATGAAGTTGACTGCCTAGTCTTTAGGTCGTCACCGAACGCGAATCAATGCGACTGCGACCCCCTATTCCGCCGTCTCGTCCTCTTCGTCCGGATCTTCGTACGCGAAGGGGTCCGTAACCGACGGCCTCGTCGGTAGCGGCATGCGCGGCAACGACTCTTCGAGATTGGCGGCATTAAGTAGGAACGACGCCAGAATCACTGCTGCCTGCTTTAGATCTTCGATTTGCAGGTGATCATAGCTGTCAATGCTGGAATGATGAATGCGCGCACCATAGTCGAGCGGATCCTGGATGAATTGAAACGCGGGAATGCCGACCGCCTGCATCAGCTCATGGTCCGTTGCGCCAGTGCGCTGGGAGGAAATCGTCGCTGCACCCATGCTTTCGAAGGGCTCGAACCATTCGCGAAAGATGGGTACAACGGCCGGATTGCCTTCGGCATAGATACCGCGAATCTTCCCCGACCCATTGTCGACGTTGAAGTAGGCTGCCAGATCGTAATAGCCCGGGCTCGGCGTGATCGGCCACCGGTTCTGCCAGCCGTAGTAGGGATGCAGCTCGTTCGCGACGGGATCCGTCGACGGAGCCCGCGTCGCAAGATGCTTCTCAATGTAGGCAAGCGAACCGCCCAAGACCTGCTCTTCACCAGACCACAGCGCGAAGCGGATCGCGCGCTTTGGCCCAATGCTGAGCTTAGACAGTATTCGTGCCGCTTCCATGATCACCGCACTGCCCGCGGCATTGTCCCCCGCGCCATCGGCCGCGACCCAGCTGTCCAGGTGCGCCCCGGCCATCACATAGCCAGCCTTCGGATCGCGGCCGGGGATGTCAGCGATAACGTTGTAGGCTTTCGTGTCCTCGTCGTGATATTTGACGTCGCTGATGATCTCAATCGTCGGCACCGCATCCGTCCGGGTCAGACGAGCAAGCTGGCGATAGTCCTCCGCCGCCAGCTCGATCCCGGCCAGCTTCGGCGTCATGCCGACGCGATGTCCATACCCCTCGCCCGTAACCAGACCAGCATCTCGGTACGACATGCGAACCCAAGCGAGCGCTCCTTCCTCCGCCAGGAACGCATCGAGTTGGTCGTCAAACTTCGCTTCCTTGAGCGTCCGGGCGATCTCCGCCTCGGAATGGCGGGGCTGCCGGTATTCACTGAGCTCAATCAGCCTTTCGTCTGTCATACGTTCAAACGACGGCTTGTCCGGCTCCGAGCTTCGCTCCGGCTTGCTGATTAGCACGATTTTGCCGCGCAACGTCCCCTTCCACTTCGCGAAGTCCCGCTCGCGCCGCATTGGCGCCAGCACGACGGGGGCCGTCAGCACGCCATTCGTCGGTGGCGTCCAAGCGATCGGAATAGAGCGCAAAACCTTGGTTCGTGGCGATATCATGCGCACGCTCGACTTCTCAATCGACCAGCCGCGGCCGAACTCGAAACCCTCGAGGTGAATGTTCGTCAGGCCCCACGCACGGAACTGCTCCTGCGTCCACTTCTCGGCCTCACGCATCTGCGGCGAGTTCGTCATGCGGCCGCCGATTCGATCAGTTAAATGGGCTGCGATTTGCGAAAGCTGGCTGCGATCGAAGCCTTCGTCCAAGATACGGTTGATCGCGCTCGGCTCGACCTGCTCCGTCGCCTGCGCGGTGAGCGCGGTCAATGCCGCGCTGAGTCCGATTGCGGCCGCAATCGTAACGGCGATCAGCGCACGTATTTTCATGCTTGGTCTCGTCTTGTTGAGTTGTTGATTGCGGAGTAACGAGCTGGTGCTCACAGTACCTGAGCTCCAATGGATTTCAATCAAGACCGACTTCCACGTTCGAAAATCAAAAGGCTCTCGCATCGCATAAGCCTCTGATCTAAGTTGCGCGCCCGGAGAGATTCGATCTTGTGACGCACGTGCGTTTTTTTCAATAACTTGTGGTTCGGTGTGCCAATGACTTGGCACACAGCAACGATGTGCCACGTTTATAGCCTTTGTCCTTAGTTGAGGCTCCATTTAGCGCAGCAGCGAGCCAAGTACGGGTTTTCCGCCCCAAGGGGTCGCCGACTCTGGTGCAACAACGGCCTCGAACCGTTGTGCACGTAGATCAATTAACTCTTCCGGTTCCTTCGGTCCTTTGGCTCCGAAACGTGGAATCCGATACAGACGCCCGTCCTTTGCAAAAAGAAACTCATCAGACTGTGCCCAGTCTGCCCAATCTGTACGACCTAAGGACAATACGCACGCGCCGTCGGCATCCAGGATCTCGTGACTAACCACGTACCAAGGCTCATCACGTTCGTGAAGTCCGTGGATTCGCATAGCGATTGACCACCTTCCCCATGATTTGATCCAGATCTTATTGTCGGGGAATTCCCACGAAATTTTCGATCCAAGCTTGTTCTTTTTCTCCGTGCCTTCCTGCTTGAGTTGCCAGCCGTCACGAACTAGCCGGGTCAATGTGAAACCGTTGCGTGCCAGCCGGCAAATGCATGGTAGGGACGAACTCTACCGGCCCCGTGGCACAGTCGAACCAGCTAAGTCGTTGCTGATTCAGGGAAAGAGGTGGCGCGCCCGGAGAGATTCGAACTCCCGACCCCCTGGTTCGTAGGACGCCGCAAATTTTACAGACTTATCCAAATCAACAAGTTAGGTGGCCCGCCCTCGCCCGACACCTCGCCAAGACTCGCCGAGTCGCGCCGAGAGTGGATGCAACCCTACGCTACAGCCCTCCCCCACTGTGCCTATACTGAAGTGCGCCGAAGTGACAGTTCTTCTAACTGTGGACCATTGACTGCCGACAACCGATGCCAGAGCAGTCCACCCCCACCGGCGCTGTATTCATCTCCTATTGCTCCCAGGACGCAGAGGCAGCCGGGCGCATCTCCGAAACCCTGCGAGCCGCAGGCATCGAGGTTTGGCTCGATCAAAGCGTCTTGCGCGCGGGTGACGCTTGGGATGCGCAGATCAGAAAGCAGATCCATGACTGCGCATTGTTTCTGCCGGTGATCTCGACTCACACCAACGAGCGAACCGAGGGATACTTCCGCCGAGAGTGGAAACTCGCCACGCGGCGGCTCCTGGACATCGCCGATGACGCGACCTTCCTCGTGCCTGTCGTGATCGACGAGACACGCGAAGTCGACGCGCGCGTCCCCGAGGAGTTCTTGAGCGCGCAATGGACGCGGCTACCGGGTGGTCAGACGCCGCCGGCATTTGCACAGCGTATTCGTCAGTTGCTGGGCGGGCGAACCGCGGCCTCAATCGAACTAGTGAGAATTGATCTGGTTTCGTGCTACTGGTCGCATCCCGTTTGAGAGTTATCCCATGTCGGCGCGGTGCGATCTTGTTCGCTCGCTTTGCGTGAGAACAGTCGCGGTACCGAACCGCCACCCCCTTTCCGTGGCCCTCCGTCCGCGTCAAGATCGATGTCCTTGAGGGCCGCACCGGCGAGACGGAGGGAAATTGGCACGTCCACGGTGTCGATTCCGCCCGGCCTGACTAGGAGGGCCGGGACCGGCGTCGGCAGTTCCAAGCGCCAGCAGCAGGTTGCTGAGATGGGTACTTCATGATGCCCTCTCCCAGTACGACTACGAGGTTCAACAATGTGTCCAAGGCGCTCGAGAGCATCTCACCTGATCGGCGCAAAGCAGGCTAGGCGTTGAGGTACCGCGCCGAAATCGACGGTCTGCGTGCGGTGGCCGTCATCCCCGTGTTGTTGTTTCACGCGGGCTTCGCGCTTTTCGGGGGCGGCTTCGTCGGCGTGGACGTGTTTTTCGTGATCAGCGGATACCTGATTACCACGCTCATCATCGCCGAGTTGGACAACGGGAGCTTTAGCCTCGTCAGGTTCTATGAGCGGCGTGCGCGGCGGATCCTGCCGGCGCTGTTTTTCGTCTGTCTCGCATGCATTCCACTGGCGTGGCTTTGGCTGACCTCGAGCGACATGAAGTCGTTCGCCCAAAGCCTGGTCGCGGTCGCCACCTTCTGGTCCAATGTCCTCTTCTGGTACCAGAGCGGGTACTTCGACACGTCCGCAGAGCTCAAGCCCCTGCTTCACACGTGGAGTCTCGCGGTCGAGGAGCAGTACTACATTTTCTTCCCGCTGTTCCTGATGCTCGCCTCTAAGTTGGGCCGGCGGCACGTCGTGCCGGTGCTCGCCGTTGTCTTCGCGCTGAGCCTTCTGGTCGCGCAGTGGGGCGCCTATCATCGGGCTGCGGCCACGTTCTATCTCTTACCGACGCGCGGCTGGGAGTTGCTGACGGGCGCGTTCGCCGCCTTCTATCTGCAACGGCGATCGGTCGCTGCGACGCCGAAAGTCAAGAACGCGATGAGCGCGGCGGGCTTGGTCCTGATCCTAGGCGCCGTATTCGTCTATGACCGCGGCACGCCTTTCCCGAGCCTCTACGCGCTGGTCCCCACCGTCGGCACGCTGCTGATCATCTTGTGCGCCACCCCGGGTACGATCGTTCATGCCGTGCTGAGCTCAAAGCCGCTCGTCGGCACGGGACTTGTCTCCTACAGCCTTTACCTATGGCATCAGCCGCTGTTCGCCTTCACGCGGCACGCGCTCCCGGAGAAACCGCCAGCGCTCGTCATGCTCGGGTTGATCGCTCTCTCCGCCGTCCTGGCGTTCCTGACCTGGAGGTATGTCGAAACACCGTTTCGCCTGAAGAGTCGGATTGCACGCCGGCAAGTTTGGATCGCTTCAGCCGCGGGGGCGTTTGTTCTCGTCGCCTTGGGGTTGCTTGGGTACCTGAGCAACGGATTTCCCCGTGCCTATCCCAGCGTTGTCGACACCAATGCGGAGAACACCTTGGTCGAACCCACCATGGTAATTGGCGACTCCCACGCAAAACATCTGCTGAGCGGTCTGGATGCGCTGATGTCCGCAAAGGTTGTCGACCGGACTTCGCCCGGGTGCATCCCCTTCCACAACGTGGATCGCTTTGACCGCCGCTTCACGCCAGGTGACTGCGCAAAGTTCACGAACTCCGCGCTCGACGAGTTCCTTGCGACCTCTTGGCTTAGAAATCTCGTAATGAGCACGATGGGACCGGTCTATTTGGACGAAACGACTTTCAGAAACACCGACCCCGCGAGGTTGCTTGGTCAGGGCGTCGAGCTAATCGATCATCCCGAGATAACAGACCGCTACGAAATCTTCGAGACCGGTATGAGAAATACGTTCGAGATGGTTGCGGGGCGGGAGGATAAGTACATCGTCTTCGTCATCGACACTCCGGAGTTGGGGATCGAGAGCTGCTTTCGCTCCGCCAAGGAGTTGCGCGTGTTTGGTCTAACACTGGGCGATTTGGTGAGATCGGCGGAGCCACACGAGTGCAGAATTCCACGGGCGGAGTTTGATATGCGCACCGCCAGATACCATCAATTCGTCCGCGGCATAGTTGCAGACTATCCGCACGTCAAGCTCTTCGATCCCACGGATCTCTTTTGTGATAAGGCCTGGTGCAACGGCTATCTGGAGGGCGTGGGATACGTCTATCGCGACGTGGATCACCTTAGCGCCGTTGGGTCGACATACATCGCCGGCGGCATCCTGCAATACCTCGACTGAGGTGTAGCCAAGCGGTTAGGAGCCGTCACGACCGCCGCGAGATCACGACGAGTCGGTATCGCCTGACGGAGTTGGATCGGGCGAACGTTCCTCCGCAAGATGATCGTTGGGAAGTCGACCAACCCACCGCCCGCTCTGCTTTCAATCGTCGCATTGCCAATGCTTTGAGCCGGTGGCGCGGGCTGGCCTCGGTGCAAGGCGCGCAACTATTCGAGTGACTTCGAGCACAGCTCGGCTGCTTCAATTTGGTGAGACCACTTCCCGCAGTGTCTCGCGGGCGGCAGGGAGCATGCTGCGACTTGCGCTCGCCGACAAGTGGTCGTCATCTACGTACAGGATCAAGTCATCTCTCTCGGCATAACAAACGGAAGAATCGCAAACGGACTCAATGAGATCCAGGATCCGCACGTTTGGAAAGCGCCTTTGCGTCTCCCCTAGCAGCCGCATGATATCGCGCCGTTGAATGTCGACTATCGTTCGAGGGATATTGCACTGATCCGGGCTGCGGCGCGCGAACTGGCTGCAACGAGTTCCACGAGTTCGCATGCTCAAGGAACCCAAGCGGCGCATCCGGTTTCTGATACGCGAGGAAGCGGACCGCCTCAATGAGGCATTGCCCGTGCACTTGCGCCCCGTGGTGCAATTTGCGCTGGCGACTGGCTGTCGGATGTCCGAGATCCTGCAGCTAGAGTGGTCGCGAGTCGATTTCGATCGGCGCGTGGCTTGGTTGGATCCTGGCACGACCAAGAACGGTGAAGGGCGCGGCATCCCGCTGAACAAGGATGCAGTCCTCGCCTTACGGACGGTCCAGGGACTCGATGCTCGGTGGTGCTTTACGTATCAGAACGAGCCGATGCAGGAAGTGGGCTCAGCATGGGAACGCTCGCTGCGGCGAGCCGGAATCGAGAAATTTCGATTTCACGATTTGCGGCACACCTGGGCGAGTTGGCACGTAATGAGCGGTACGAGCCTGCAAGAGCTCATGGAGTTTGGAGGCTGGAAGTCTTTCGAGATGGTGCTTCGCAACGCACACTTGGCGCCCGATCATCTTTCGCAGGCTGCCGGTCGAATCGAACGGACATGGGCGATCGTAGAGAGCAACCCTACGATTTCCCTACGCTAGAAAAAATGAAAGGCCCACGCACTGCGTAAGCCTTTGATGATTCTGGCGCGCCCGGAGAGATTCGAACTCCCGACCCCCTGGTTCGTAGCCAGGTACTCTATCCAACTGAGCTACGGGCGCGTGAGGGCGCGCATTCTATCAGAGGATGCCGCAGTTGGTGAGTGTCCGCCCGCGGCGGAAACCACAAGCAATTCCTCGGGTTGCATGCAGTGAAAGAGAAACTGAAGGTGCGGGATCTGTCGCCGGCCCTTTGGCCGGCGCTGGAGACTTTGTTCGGCCCGCGTGGGGCCTGCGGGGGCTGCTGGTGTATGTACTGGCGGCTGGAAAAGGGCGAGCCTTGGGACGACCTGAAAGGCGCGCCAGCGAAGCGGCGCTTCCGGCAGCTCGTCGTGGCGGGCAAGGCGCGGGGCGCGATCGCGTTCGCGGGCAAGGAGCCGGTCGGTTGGATCGCTTACGGACCCCGGCAGGATTTTCCGCGCCTGAACCGCGCACGCACACTAGCCTGCGACGATGCGGACGAGGTCTGGTCCCTGCCCTGCTTCTTCATCAAGGCGGGCTGGAGGGACCAGGGCGTCGCGTCGGCGCTCCTCGCGCATGCGCTCAAGTCGCTCCGGAAGAAAGGCGCGAAGGTCGCGGAGGGCTACCCGGTGAACCTGAAGCCGGGCCAGCGGCTGCCGAATGCCTTCGCCTGGACGGGCACGCGCTCGATCTTTCGGGACGCCGGCTTCGAGCTCGTGGGTCCGGGTGGCACGTCGAAGGTCCGGATGCGCAGGCCTCCCTGAGCGGACGCCGCTTCAGCTCGACTCGTCTTCCTCGACCGCCTCGGTCGGCTCCTCGACGGGCGGCGCGTCCAGCGGGTGCTCGGCCGCCAGCCGCGAGAGTCCCGGCTGGTCGGTCAGGTCGAGGCTGAGCGGCGTAATGGATATGTAGCCGCGCTCCATGGCCCAGAGATCGGTGCCGGGCTCGGTCTGCTCGAGGGGCGCGACGGTGAACCAGAAGTGCCCGCGGCCCATCGGATCCTTGCCGGGCACGACGCGGCCGTCGTAATGGCGCACGGCCTGGCGGGTCCAGGTCATGCCGCGGGGCGCCAGCGGCAGGTTGACGTTGAGCAGGCGCGCGGATGAATCGGCCAGGAGGATCTTCAGCACGCGCTCGACGTGCGGCGCCAGCGCCTCGTAATCCGGGTCCTTTCCGTCCGGTCCAGACGACGGCGCGCTGAGTGCGATGCCGCGGATGCCGAACAGTGTCGCCTGCTTGGCGGCGGCCAGCGTGCCGGAGTGCCAGATGCCGTTGCCCAGGTTGACGCCCTGGTTGATGCCCGAGAGGACGATGTCGACGTGGTCCCAGTTGTACACGCCGAGCGCCACGCAATCCGCCGGCGTGCCGTTCACGCGCCACGCCTCGATGTTCGGGATGTGGGACGCCCGCCGGTATGTCAGAGGACGCGAAGCCGTGATTGCGTGACTGGCTGACGACTGTTCGACGTCCGGCGCGACGACGCGCACGTCGCCGAACCGTGATGCTACGCGCGCGAGTGCCGCAATGCCGGGGCTGTGGATGCCGTCGTCGTTGGCGACGAGGATGTGCATGACATGAAGATTACCCTGATTCACAACCCGGGCGCTGGCGCCGGCCAGGACGCGAGCGGACTCGTGCAGCTCATCACCGAGGCCGGACACCAGGTGCGTCACCGTTCGACGAAGCAGGACTGGAAGGCGCTGCTCAAGTTGCCCGCCGACCTGGTCGTGGCGGCCGGCGGCGACGGCACGGTCCGCAGGGTCGCGCTGGCCGCGGCTGAGCACGGACTGCCATTCGCTGTCATTCCCATCGGCACGGCCAACAACATCGCGAAGACGCTCGGCCTGCTGGGCGATGCGGGTGAGCTGATCGAAAGCTGGTCGGCGTCGCCGCGCGCGCGACATCCATTCGACCTCGGCGAGGCTGTCGCTCCCTGGGGCAATGGCCGCTTCGTCGAAGGCGTCGGCGGCGGGCTGATCGCCGACCTGATCGACCGCGAGGATGAAGTCGCCGCCGATGCGAAGCTGCTCGGCGGCGAGACGGACCGCGCGCTGCACCTCCTGTCCGAGCTCGTGACCGAGGCGCGGATGCGACGCTGGCAGGTCGTGGCGGACGGACAGGATCTTTCGGGCGAGTACTTCTCGGTCGAAGTGCTGAACATCCGGTTCGCCGGCCCGAACCTGCCGCTCGCGCCCAACGCCTTCCCGGGCGACGGGCTGTTCGACGTCGTCCTCCTCGGGAAGGGCGATCGCAAGCCGCTGCTCGACTACCTCGAGAAGCGCATGCACCTCGCGAGCGGTCTGCTCGCGGAGCTGCGCTGCGCACGCGCGCGCGACATCGAGATCGTCGCGCCGGCCGGCGTGCGCTGGCACCTCGACGACAAGAACTGGCCCAAGGAGAAGCCGCCCGCCGGAAAGGCCACGCTGAGCGTGAGTTGCCTCGCAGGCGCCGCGACCTTCGTCGCCGCGCCGAGCACCGAGCGCGTGGAGGCGGACTCAGCCGCCGGCGAGTGAGGCGCGCAGGCGCACGCTGGCGCCAATGCAGTCGACGAGGTCCGCTGCATGGGCATGGCCGGGATCGCGCTCGGGATCGTAGATCGCGAAATCCATGCCGGCGACACGGCCGCTTGCCGCGAGCGTGCCGACGAGGGCGGCGAGCTGGCCGTAATCGAACCCGGGACTGCCGGGCGAATCGACGGCCGGCATGACTTTCTCGTCCAGCACGTCGAGGTCCACGTGGACCCAGGCGCGGTCGAGTCCGCGGGCTTCGAGCCGAGCGAGTACACGGCGGGCGCTTGCGTCGATGCCTTCCGCAAGGACGTCCTGCACGTTGAGCCGGGTGATCTCTGTCGAGACGATGTCGCCGTAGAACTCCTTGAACCATGCGTCGCCGGCGCCGCGCTCGCCGACCTGCACGATGTCGGCGTCCTCGGCAAGCGGCCCCTCGACGCCCGGCCATTCGGTCATCAGCGGCTCCCCTCGCCCGCTAGCCAGCGCAAGATCCATGCCCGCGGCCGCGCCGAGCGTCTCGGGCGTCGCGTAGCTCTTCGCCTGCGTGAAGTCGCTGTGGCCGTCCACGTGGACCAGCCCGCGCCCGCCAGAAAAGCGGAGCCCATGGAGACAGCCGAGCAGGATCCCGCAGTCGCCGCCGATCACGACGGGGAAGTGACGTGACTCGAGGGCCGCGCGCACGGTCTCCCCGAGTTCGAGCGAAAACCGGCGCAGCGTCTGGCCGTTGCGGATGCGCGTGCCGCGCTGGGCCATGAATTCATAGAGTGGACGCTCGAGGCACATCACTTCCGAGGCCGCGACCGCGTGGCGCAAGCCCGCCGCCATGAGGACGCGCGGCGCCTGCCAGGTGCCGGGCTCCTTGCCGTTCTCCGGGCGCAGCCCGAGGTTCGACGGCGCGAGCACGAGGCGGACCTCGCGCTGCTTGGGCAGCTCGGCCCGTGCGTGCCGGCCGGCGAACAGCAGGCTGCCGGCAATCAGGCTGAAGTGGCGGCGGCTGAGGCCCATGATGGTGACCGCTGTGTGAATAACCTATAATCAGTATTACATCGGTTACAGTTGACGTCAACCTATGAATGATCTTTTACCGGTTATCGAGCCCCACCACTTCACGGCCTCCGACTTCATCGCCGGGGAGGCCGCGCTCGACTTCGTGAACACGATGACGGGACGGGACGAGCGGCCGCGGGACTGGCTGGACAGCTACGCGCGGCTGCTGGAGTGGGCGGGCCGGGCGAAACTCCTGCCATCGAAGTCGCTGCGCGCCCTCGCCGCCCGGGCCGAGCGCGACCTCGGGGCCGGGACGCGTGCGCTGGTGAAGGCGAAGCGCCTGCGCGAGGCGCTGTTCGAGATCGCAAGCGCTATCGCCGCCCGGCACACGCCCTCGCCGGAGGCGCTCGAGCTGTTGCGCGAGCACTGGCTCGCGGGCGCCGAGTCCCACGACTTCGGCGTCGAGAAGGGCCGTCTCGCGGCGATGTTGGACCCCCATGCCGACGGCCTCGACCTCGTCGCTTCGATGGTGGCCTGGCGCTTCGTCGGCCAGGTGCTCCCGCACAAGCCGGATCGCCTCAAGCTCTGCGACGGGCCGAACTGCTCCTGGCTGTTCCTGGACACGTCCAAGGCGGGACGCCGCCGCTGGTGCGACATGGCCGATTGCGGAAACGCCGCGAAGTCGCGGCGCCACTACGCGCGATCGCGGACGAGCCCGTGATCGTGGTCAGCACCCTGACCTGCCCGCAGTGCGGGCACGAGTCCGACGAGACCATGCCCAGCGACGCCTGCGTGTACTTTCACGCCTGCGCGGGCTGCGGCGCGCAGCTCACGCCACGGGCCGGCGATTGCTGCGTCTTCTGCTCCTACGGCTCGGTTCCCTGCCCGCCCGTGCAGGACGAAAGGGCCTGCTGCGGACCCAAGGACCGCGCGGGCTAGTTCGACACGCGCGGCAGCACGAACGCAAACAGCACGGAGATGGCGAACATCGCAGCGGCAACGCCATACAGCCGCTGACTCAACGTGCGCAGCCGCATGCACCGCCGTGCGGCGGCGGGGTCCGTCGGGCACGGCAGGCGACGCGTCCACCACAGCACGACGGCCGCGACGACCAGCAGGAGACCGGCCAGTCCAAACACCACGCGCTTGTGCTCGCTGAGCCAGACGAGTTGCGGGAAGACCGAGATCAGGCCGACGAGCGTCGCGCCGGCGCCGACCGAGACCAGCACGGCGGGCAGGACGCAGCAGACGAGCGTCGCCGAGCTCGCGAGGAACGCGGTCGCGGCGGCGCCGACGCCGCGCGCCTGCGGGTTCGTCATGGCTTTGCCGCCACCCCGGCGCGGATCGCGTCGAGGGATCGGTCGGTGCGCACGATGGCCGTGACGTCGTAGCCGGAGTCCCGCAACGCTTCGCGCAACGTCTCGTCGGCGATGTCCGCGTCCGGCTTGGTTGCGACAGCGACCAGCCGGTTCTCGAGGCTCACGAGAACGTCGTCGGTCGCCGGGTTCTTGCGCAGCGTCTTCTCGATGCCCTGCGCACAGAAGCCGCAGACGAGGCCGTTGACCGTCATCTCGATCGTCGCCGCGTGCGTGGCGGCGGCGGGAGCCAGGCCGGCCAGCAGCAGCAGGATTCTCAGGTGCTTCATCGAACTCTCCTCAAAAATTGAACATGACCATGGCCTGAAGCTTGCCGTCCTGCGTCAGGCCCGCCTCGATCCAGGCGTTGCGCTTGAAGAGCCGCAGGAGGGCGGCGACCTCCGTGCCGTCGTATAGCCCGCCGGTGAACTCGCGCGCCTGGAGCACGAACCAGACCGCCAGCTCGTTGGTTTCGTGCGCGTATGGCGCGAACCCGAGCTGGAGCGTGTCGATGCGGTGGCTGAACGCGCTCGACTCGTGCAGGTCGGTGCGCAGCGACGCATAGACGCGGCGCGTCTCGTAGTCGACCTGGCCACCGGCGTTCCAGGCAAAGTCGTCCTCGCCGGTTTCGCCGACGTGCGCGCGCCCGACGCCACCCCAGGCGAAAACGTTGGCCTGCGCCGTGGGCAGGTTCCATCGCTTCGCCAGGACATTGAACCGCAGGTAGGTGATGTCCCGCGTCCGGTCGTCGAGTTCGCTGTCGAGAGCCAGGTGCCCGCCCCCGAACGAGTAGCGGTAGCTCGGCGCGTAGAAGGCCTGCACCTCCGTCATCGTGCCGGCGCCGTACTCGGCCATGACCGTCGTGCCGTGCGCAAAGGCGATCGGCTTCGCCGCCGCGGCGAGCGGCAACGCCGCCAGCGCCAGTGCGCAGGCCGTGTGCCCGCGTGTCTGCCTCATCGAATGTCTCCTGAAACGTGGACAGGCCTCGCCGGAAGCGAGGACCGCGTCGGACGGTTTCAGGCGATGGGCGGCGGATTCAGCGGCAGGTAACGAGGATCTACGCGGACCACTTGCAAAAAGATTGAGCGAAAATGGTCGCGGCTTATGGCCACCTCAGGCACGACCGTTGCCAGCGCGAAGGCCGCGCTGCACACAGAAGCGCAGGCGCCCGTTCCAGGCGCTCCGTCCGGGCAACAGTCGCTGCCGGCGCCATGCCCCATCTGCCCTGAACAATCCGCCTGCGATGCCGGCTCCGCCGGCACGGCCATGCCTGGCTGCGCCCATCCCTGGCCGACAAAGGCGGCGAGCAAGAGACTCAGGATGAACGCGCGAACCATGGACAGATGAGCTTAGCATCCTGCGGCGGCTGCGCGAAGCAGCTGGTGTTGGGTCGGAGATTTCCTACGGGCAGATGCGCGGGCGCGAGGCTCCGTCGGCCAGCGCACCGCGTAACATGAATCAGATGACGAAGCGGCCCGATGAGAGCGCAGGCGAGAACGTCGCAACGGCGCGCGCGCTCTACGATGCATTTGAAGCCAAGGACCGCTTAGCAGCGGAGCGCCTGATCGCAGACGACTTCCGATTCTTCAGCCCCTGGGACAACGGGCTCGACCGCGCGAAATTCTTCGCAATCTGCTGGCCGGAGAGCGAGCGCTTCGAGGAGTTCAAGCTGACCGACGCGGTGGCCGACGGCGAGCGCGTCTTCGTGACCTACGAGGCCCTGGCCCGGCACGGCGGGCGATTCCGCAACGCGGAAGTGCTGACGATTCGCGACGGCCGAATCTCGGCGGTCGAGGTCTACTTCGGCTGGAACGTCCCGCACCCGGTCGCAGCCGGCGAGCACGACACGAAGGCAGCCTGACCTGGCTGGCCGCATCGAGGACTACGGGCTGATCGGTGACTGCGAGTCGGCGGCGCTCGTCGGCCGTAACGGCTCGATCGACTGGCTGTGCTGGCCGCGGTTCGATTCCGATGCCTGCTTCTCGGCCCTGCTCGGTGCGCCCGAGCACGGGCGCTGGCTGCTGGCGCCGGAAGGCGTAGTGCGCCGCGTGACCCGCCGCTACCGCAACGACACGCTGATCCTCGAGACGCGCTTCGAGGCCGAGGGCGGCGTTGCAACGCTCGTCGACTTCATGCCGCTGCGCACCGGGACCTCGAACCTCGTGCGGCTCGTCGTCGGCGAGCGCGGGAGCCTACCGATGCGGATGGAGCTTGTACTCCGCTTCGGCTACGGCGCAGTGGTGCCGTGGGTCAGCCGCCTCGAGGACGGTGGGCTGCGCGCCATCGCGGGGCCGGACATGGTCGTGCTGCGCACCCCGGTCGCGATGCGCGGCGAGGATTTCAAGACCGTGGCGCAGTTTCGCGTGTCGCAGGGGGATACGGTGCCGTTCGTCCTGGCGTACGGGCCGTCGCACCTGGCGCTGCCAGCGGCGATCAATCCGCGCGCCGAGCTCGCCGCCGCCGAAGAATGGTGGCGCCGTTGGACGAGCCAGGCCTCGGGTTGCGGCGAACACGACGAGCCGGTGAAGCGGTCGCTGATCACGCTGAAGGCGCTCACCTATGCCCCGACCGGCGGCATCGTGGCCGCCCCCACGACCTCGTTGCCCGAGGCGCTCGGCGGCGTGCGCAACTGGGACTATCGCTTCTGCTGGCTGCGCGACGCGACGCTGACGCTCCTCGCGCTGATGGACGCCGGCTTCTTCGAGGAGGCGCTCGCCTGGCGTGACTGGCTGCTGCGCGCGGTGGCCGGCAGCCCCGGCGACATGCAGATCATGTACGGCATCGCCGGCGAGCGGCGGCTGTCGGAATGGGAAGTGCCCTGGCTGCCGGGCTACGAGAATTCGCGGCCGGTCCGCATCGGCAACGCAGCGCACGTGCAGCTCCAGCTCGACGTCTACGGCGAGCTCATGGACGCCCTGCACCAGGCACGCCGCGCGGGACTTGCGAGCAGCGACTCGGGCTGGGCGATGCAGCGCGAGCTGATCCGTCACCTCGAAACGGTCTGGGACACGCCGGACCTCGGCATCTGGGAGGGCCGCGGGCCGCCGCAGCACTACACGTATTCGAAAGTGATGGCCTGGGTCGCGCTCGACCGCGCGATCAAGGCGTCGGAGGGCTATGGCCTCGAGGGGCCGGTCGCGCGCTGGCGGGAGCTGGCCACGCGCATTCGCGCCGACGTCTGCCGCCACGGCGTGGATCCCGAGCGGGGCTGCTTCGTGCGCGCCTACGGCCGCAGGGACCTGGACGCCAGCCTCCTCCTCATCCCGCAGCTCGGCTTCCTGCCGCCGGAGGATCCGCGCGTGGACGCGACGGTGCGCGCAATCGAGCACGACCTGCTGCGGGACGGATTCGTGGAGCGCTACGACACGCAGACGGGCGACGACGGGTTGCCGCCCGGCGAGGGCGCGTTCCTCGCCTGCAGCTTCTGGCTCGCCGACGCCTACGAGCTCTGCGGCCGGCACGACGAGGCGCGTGCGCTGTTCGGTAAACTCCTCGGCATCCGCAACGACCTCGGCCTGCTCGCCGAGGAATACGACACGGCAGCCAGGCGCCAGGTCGGCAACTTCCCGCAGGCCTTCTCGCACGTTGCGCTCGTCAACACGGCGCTCAACCTCACGCGCCGCGACAAGCCGGCCGAGCAGCGCGCCGAGCGCGCCGCGGCGGCCTGACGGGCCCTACTCTTTCGCCTGCAGCTCCCGCGCCACCGCCTCCGCGCGCTCCAGCGCGCGCAGCACGTTGCCGCCGGCGATCTTGGCGAGGTCCTCGTCGGACCAGCCGCGGCGGATCAGCTCCGCGAACAGGCTCGGGAACATCGAGACGTCCGAGAGACCCTCGGGCCAGTTGTCGTTGCCGTCGAAGTCGCTGCCGATGCCGATGTTGTCGACGCCCGCGACCTTGCGGATATAGTCGATGTGGTCGGCGACGTCCCCGATCGTGACTTTCGGCATCGTCGCGCGCAGCTTCTCGCGGATTTCCTCGTAGATCTTCGTGCGCTCGGCCTCGGGCTTGCCCTGCGCGCGCTCGCCGTACTCCTTCATCGCCGGCAGGGTGACGTCGGCCGCCGCCTGCGAGCTGAAACCCGCCACGAAGGACACCATCAGGACGCCGCCATTGGCGGGCAGCATCCTGATCACGTCGTCGGGGACGTTGCGCGGGATGTCGCAGAGCGCGAGGGCGTTCGAGTGGGAGAAAATTACGGGCGCCTTAGACGTGCGGAGCGCATCGCGCATCGTCTCAGGATGCGTGTGCGAAAGGTCCACCAGCATCCCGAGCCGGTTCATCTCCTGCACGACACTTTCGCCGTGCGTCGTGAGGCCGCCGTGGCCGGGCGAAGCGTCCATCGCGGAGTCGGCCCAGCTCGTGTGGTTGTTGTGGGTGAGCGTCATGTAGCGCACGCCGAGGTCGTAGTACATCCGCAAGAGCGCGAGGGAGTCCTCGATCGCGTGTCCGCCCTCCGCGCCCAGCATGCCGCCGATCTTGCCGGCCGCCTTCGCCGCGCGGACGTCGGCCGCGGTGGACGCGAGCGTGAATGTGTCCGGGTACCTCGCGATCACGCGACGCGCTATGTCGATCTGCTCGAGCTGCGTGCGCGCGAAGCTGCCCGCCGCCTCGCCCGGGGTGTACACCGACCAGAATACGGCGCCGACGCCGCCGGCGCGCAGGCGCGGGATGTCTGTCTGACCGCCTTCCGGAGCTTTCCCGCGGATGTCGTAAGCGTCGACATCACCCGGGGCCGCCTTGTACTGGCGGATGGTCCAGGGCAAGTCGTTGTGGCCGTCGAACAGGATCGACTTTTCCAGGATCTCTTTCGCGTGGTCGAGCGCGGGGTCCGCGTGGCTGGTGAAGGCGAGCAGGAACAGGACGGCGGCAACAATTCGTAGGACCACGTGGGAGCACTCCGGCGGCAGGGGCCTACACCCTACCGGCCTCGCCGCCGCTCCGCCAGTTCCCGGCCGATCGCCTACAACAATTGAATGCAAAGGAGCGGCGCGTGGTCCCTGGCGAAATGCGCGGCTGGCCACTGGGCCACGGACCGCGCGGCCACGATCGGCGCAGCGCTCGCATTCTATTGTGCCTTCTCGCTGGCGCCACTCCTCGTCATCCTCGTGACGCTCACCGGCTGGATTGTCGGCGCGGAAACGGCTCACACGCAGCTCGGGTCGCAACTTCAGGCACTTTTCGGCCCCGCGACTGCGGGCGTCCTCATGACCGCGATGCGAAGCTCGCAGACGGGCGAAGGCATGCTCGCGGCGACGGTCAGCATCGTGACACTCCTGGTCGGAGCTACCACCGTTTTCTCCGCGCTTGAGGCGGCCCTGCAGCAGATCTGGGGCGCGCGCAAGCTGGTCCCGCCTGGCATTCGGGGCTGGGTACGGTCGCGTGTACTTTCGTTCGGCCTCATCCTGGCGGTCGGTTTCCTGCTCCTGGTTTCGCTTTCGGTCTCTACGGCGCTATCCGCCCTGCACAGCTATCTCGCGCGTCGCTACAGCGAGCTTGTCACGCTCACCGCGGCGATCGATTTCGCCATCTCGCTCGCACTGATTGCCGGGTTGATCGCGGTGATATACCGCTACCTGCCGGCGAAACGGCTGGCCTGGCGGCCAATCCTGTGGGGCGCGCTCGTGACGGCGCTGCTGTTCCAGCTGGGACGCTGGGCGATCAGCTACTACCTGGCGCGCTCGACACAGCCGTCGGCATTCGGCGCGGCCGCGTCGTTTGCAGCGCTCCTACTCTGGCTTTATTACTCCGCGCAGATCTTCCTGTTCGGCGCGGAATTCACCGCCTGCCTCGGGGGCTCCCGCGTGACGGCCATCTCGCGCGGCAATGACGGAAGGAGTTCGCCGTGACGCGTCGTGACAAGGTCCTTTGGGGCGTAGGCATTCTCGTCGCGCTGCTCGTCGCGGCGCGCGCCGCGCTTCCCTACGTCGTCGAGGACTGGGTCAACCGGAAGCTGATGGCGCTCGAATCCTACGACGGCTACGTCGAGGACGTGGACCTTGCGCTCTGGCGCGGCGCCTATCGCGTGGACGGCATCCGGATCGTCAAGACCGGCAGCAAGCAGCCGGAGCCTTTCTTCGACGGGGACCGCATCGATTTCTCGGTCGAGTGGCGCAGCCTCCTGCGCGGCCGGCTCGTCTCGGAGTGCGAGATGTGGGGACCCAGGATCAACCTCGTGCGCTCGGAGGCCGAGGACCAGTCGCAACTCGGCACGGAAGTGAACTGGGCAGACCAGCTCGAGGCCCTCTCGCCCTTCCGCTTCAACACCATCGTCGTGCACGACGGCACAGCGACCTTCCGCGCGCCGGGCATCGACAGCAAGGACGCGCTCGTGGCCTCGAGCATGGACGGCGAGATCACGAACATGACGAACGTCGTCGACAGCGGCAAGGAGACTTTCGCCGGCTTCAAGGCCACGGCCGTCGTGCTGGAGACCGGCTCGGCTGCCGTCGCTGGCAGCGCGAATCCGCTCGCACCCACGCCGACCTTCGACGTCAACCTGACGGTCAAGGGCGTGAAGCTGCCGAAGGTGAACCCGTGGCTGCGCGAGTACATCAAGGCGGATGCCGAGGCCGGGGACTTCGAGCTCTACACCGAGCTCGCCGCGGCCGACGGCCGCTTCCGCGGCTACGCCAAGCCGGTCATGCGCGAGGTGGATATTTACCGCAGCGGCGAGCCGGAGGAGAATCCGTTCAAGCGGCTCTGGGAGGGCATCGTGGATTTCGCCGCCGAGGTTCTCGAGGACCAGGACTCCGGGCAGGTGGCGGCACGCATCCCGTTCAGCGGGAAGATCGAGAATCCGGACGCGGGCATCCTCGAAACCGTCGTGAGCGTCCTGCGCAATGCCTTCGTCAGCGCCTTCGCGCGCTCGCTCGAGGGCAGCGTGTCGCTGCGCGACGTCAAAAAGGACCTCAAGAAGATCGGCGACGACACGAAGCCCGGCGACAGGCCGGCGGACTCATGAAGGCCATTCGCCGCATCCTGGTAGGCGTCAAGGATCCGGGCGCGCGATCCTCGCCGGCCGCTCACAAGGCCGCCTGCCTCGCCGAGGCCTTCGGCGCCGAGCTCGTGCTGTTTCACGCGATTGCGGTGCCGGTGGCCGCCGCGCCGTACATGCAGAAGGCTGGAGCGCTCGACAGGCTCGAGCAGGATCTGCGCCAGTCGCACCTGGATCGCCTCGAGCGTCGCGCCGCGCGCCTGCGCAACGGCAACGCCAAGCTGAAAGTGCGGGCCGACGCGGACTGGGACTACCCCGTTTATGAAGCCATCGTGCGGCACGCGCGCAAGATCAAGGCCGACCTCGTGGTGGCGGAAGCGCATGCCGGCCGGCGCCTGCTCCCGTGGCTCCTGCACCTGACGGACTGGGAGCTGCTGCGCACCTGCCCCGTGCCCGTCCTCATCGTCAAGTCGAGCCGGAAGTGGCAGCGCCCGCGCGTGCTCG
>Ga0209486_10000063_pt1 | contig 53593 bp, 29 predicted proteins | sample NCCompost_FD_187518 | JGI IMG/M metagenome (GOLD analysis project Ga0209486, IMG submission 187518) | Agricultural soil microbial communities from Utah to study Nitrogen management - NC Compost (SPAdes) (version 2) | ecosystem: Environmental > Terrestrial > Soil > Agricultural land | place...
TTTAAGCAAAGCATGTCACTCGAACAGATCAGACTCGATAACCTGACCTGGGCCGAAATGGTAACGGCCATACGCCGGCGTATCCCTTCTGCGTCAGCCGGCGACTGGACGCTGCACGCGCCGGTGGATCCCGGTGTGACATTGCTCGAGTTGTTCGCGTTCCTGCTGGAACAGCGAGTTTTCTGGATGGACCAGATTCCAGATTCCCTTGTTCATGCGGCGCTGGGTTTGATGGGCGAATCCGTGCGCACGGCAACGGCGGCGTCAACCGTTATGCGCATTGCACCTCGCCCGTTTGAAAAGCTTGACGCGCTGACCCAGGTTCGGCTGACGCGAAGCGTTCCGCCGTTGATCTTTTCGACTGACGACGAGGTGCTTCTGCTGCCGGCGCATGAAGTCGAAGCAAACACAGACAGTATTGGACTTTCCATCGGCAAAGACGATCGCACGTTGGATTTACTTCACGAACGCCGCATCTGCCTGCTTCCGGCTGATGCCGCATCTGGGGACGTGAAGATTGTTCTCTGGCTGACTGAACAAGTTCCGAGTTCCCCGGCGGGATTTGGTGATTTCTTTTCATTGTTCGTCGAGCTTGAAACTCCGGAGTCGATTCCTTCCCAGTGGCTTTCGGGAGCAGTCGCTAATGTGTCTGCTCCGGCAACGCTTAGCTGGTCCTATTTGAGCAGCAACAGTGGCGCTTTAGAACCATTTCCGGCGGACGCGGTTGAAGACGGTACTGGTGGGTTACGCCGTTCCGGTATCGTCAGGTTCAAGTTGCCAGGCGACTGGGAACGCGAACAACCTGGTCCAAGCCCACCAACTCAATGGCCGTACGCAATCCTCTTGCGCATCGACGATGCGACGTTCAGTTTTCCACCCGTTCTCAAGCGAATTGTGCCCAACGTGGTGAGCGCGAAACACCGCCGCCAGACCCAGCAGCACCAGATCAAGATCGACTGGCTGCCGCTTCCGGGACAATCGTTGGCGTTGCCGGAATTGAGCACACCCGCCCCGCCGAGTAGTGGCCTGGCGCCACTTCAAGATCATCCGCCACTCGAAGACACGGTTGAGTTGAGCCTGAGTGAGCGTGATGGTGATTTCGAGTGGCAGCCGGCGCGCACGCTAACGTTCAGGGGACCTGATGAGCGTGTGTTTCTTGTCGATCGCGAGAAAGGACGTTTGCGATTCGGGAATGGTCTGACGGGACGAGTGCCGGTGGTAAATCGTGCCAACGATCCGAATCTCCGCGTCCGTTATTTCACCGGTGGTGGTGAAGCCGGAAACATTGGATCAAATCGCAACTTCGAAGTGGTTGCGAAAACTGACGTGCTGGCAAGAAACATCGTCGCAGCCGAAGGTGGGGCTGAACCTGAGTCGCTCGATTCAGCGCGACGTCGCGCCGCCTCCGCATTGCGTCGCGTGGAACGTGCGATCACGGCGTTGGACCATGAAAGAGTAGTGCTCGAAACTCCGGGCGTCGCGTTCGCCCGTGCACATGCTGCGTTGGGCCATCATCCGCTGCATCCCTGCCGTGTCGTGCCCGGAGCCGTAACGATCTACGTCCTGCCTGAAGCGCCAAGGTTGGAAGGGCCGGAATACGATCAAGACTGTGCTTACGTCGCCGCGCCTCAGCCTGATGAAGGCGCGCTTGCAGTCGCGCGTGCGCGCGTTGAGACCGCAAGACTGGTGGGCAATGAAGTTTTCGTTTCGCCGATCGACTATCGCCAGGTCCGTCTGCATGTTGAAGCGCGTGGCGACTCGCCAGATCCAAAAGCGTTGAGCCAACGCATTCGGGTCGCATTGCAGATTTTTCTTGATCCACTGATTGGTGGAACGCAAAAGCAGGGGTGGCCCTTTGGCGAACCGTTGCGTCCTTCAGTGCTGTTGAGTGAAGCCCAAAAGGCCGCCGGTCTCGATGCGAACATACTCTGGGTGTCGATCGGTCTCGACTGCAACGAACCTTCTGAAAACTGCAAAGACGTCGAAATAGAGCCGCATCAGTTAGTTGCGCTTCGTAACGTCGATGTGCGCCTCGAACCGGAGGCGTCGAGCCAGGGAGGACTGCGATGAGCGAACCCTGGTGGGGAAAAGAAGCAGGACCGAAGCCGAAAGTCCGATTGACGCCGGTGCCGGGTTCGACCGTCTCGCAGCCTGAGCTACTCCCCGCCTCACGACGCGCAGTGATCGACGAGATTCGAACGAGGATCAAGGGCTACACGCCCGAATGGTCCAACTTTAATCAACACGATGCAGGCGCGGCGCTGGTCCAACTATTCGGCGAACAGATGGAACCAGTGATCGAGCGTTTGAATCTTCTGCCGAACAAGTCGCTGATCGAGTTTCTGAACATCACCGGAGCTAACAACCTCGCGGCGACACCAGCGGAGGCGATGCTGGAGTTCACGATCGCCGATGGTGCGCCTGGATCCGTGCTTGTGCCGCGAGGATTTCAAGTCAGTGCGCCACCAGCGACCGGCGAAGGCGATCCAGTCGTGTTTGAAACAGAGTTTGATCTCTTTGGCGCACCATCGAAGATTGAAAAAGTGTACGTGCAGGAAGGCGGTTCGTTCAGCGAGGTCGACACCGAGGAACCATTCCGGCCGTTCGGCGATCGGCCGATACCGGGACGCGCATTACTGCTCGGTCTTGCAGGAGAAGCAGCGCCGTCTAATTTCCTCTCAGTCGGAATCGGCATCGCTGCGATTGCTGGGACGCCGGCTCCCGCTTCAGCAGGTGGAATCGATCCGGTTCCAGTGACCGCCGGTCCGTTGTTGCGCTGGGAAATACTAGACGGTGCGAGTTACGAAGTGGCAGAAGCCGTACGTGATGAAACGGGCGGTTTGTTTCGCAGCGGAATCGTGGAACTCAATCTGCCGCGGCGGTGGCGTCCGGGACGTCCTGATGGTCTCGAAGACAAAGTTGACGCAAATCTCCGCTGGCTGCGGTTGCGTATCGTGTTTGGTCAATTCGAAGAGAGCCCTCGCTTCTCGTTCGTGAAACTAAATGTGACCCGTGCAGTCGCGGCGCGCACGATCTTTGACGAGATACTCGAACCCGTTCCGGATAGTCAAAATCGTCAAATGCGCGTCACTCAAGCGCCTGTTATTCCGGGTTCGTTGATTCTCGAAGTTGACGATGGCGGTTTTGAGTCGCCGTTGGATGTTCCTGCTGTGGGTGAAGAGTCGGCTGGTGATGAAGAAGAGCGGGACGTTCCGAGTGTAGAAGTAGCAACAGGCTTTGTTGGACGCCGCTGGAAACAGGTTGAGGACCTTCTGGACCACGGCAGTGACGATGAGGTTTACACACTCGACGCCGAAAGCGGCACCGTTACTTTCGGCGACGGTATTAACGGCAAAGCCTTACCTCAAGGCTTCCGCCACGTTCGCGCCGCGCGTTATCGCGTAGGCGGTGGTGCAGCTGGCGCGGTTGCCGCAGACGAGATCTCGACGATGCTTTCGTCCGCCGCATTCGTGAGTGCGGTCACGAACCCGATGCCGGCGAGCGGAGGCATGGACCGCGAGAGTGAAAAGAACGCGATCAGACGCGGTCCGCAGGAGTTTCGCGCACGTGGTCGCGCCGTGACGGTTGCCGACTATGCGTTGATGGCGCTGCGTACGCCCGGCGCGCAGATCATCCGGGCACATGCCGTTTCAGGTTTTCATCCATCACTTCCGGGTAGACCAATTCCCGGTGTCGTCGGCGTGTTCGTCGTTCCGCCCGATCGCGGCGAAGGTCCGCCGACACCTGATGAAAACGCGTTGCGTGCAGTTTCCAAGCACCTCACTGCACAACTCGCACCGCTCGGCGTCGAAGTAGTTGTTGCTGCGCCTCGATTCCATCGCATACGAGCCGTTGCGGGCGTAGTGATTGACCCGGCAGTTGATTCAAGCGAAACGATTCGCCGTTTAATTAAAGAACTCAACACCTATCTGCATCCGCTCACCGGTGGCGAAGACGGACAGGGCTGGCCGTTCGGGGGAACGCTTCAATATTCGGTGCTGGTCCGGCGTCTGCTTGCACGAACACGAGGTCTCCTCGCCGTTTCCACACTCAACTTTATCGTCGACGGATTGCGTTCTCTTGGTTGCGCGGATGTTGTGCCGAAGCCGAACGCCCTGTTCTGGCCGGAGGTGCACGATGTGATCGTGCGTGAATCGGAGGAAAGCTCATGACCTGCACAACCGGCTTTCCTACTTTTCGTCTGCTTGACGCCTATGCTGGTTGGGATCCGGGCGATCAACCTTATGACGAACCAGTGAACCTGATCGGGTTTGACGATCCGGCGGGTCTGCGTCTGAGCGCACTCAACCCGAACGAAGTCAATCCGTCAGACTTGCTTGGATCTATTCCACCGGTTCGCCTGGCTCGCGGATGTGGATCCTGTGATTGGTATTTGATCACTCCAGCGCCGCCTGCTGCGCGACTGCTCCGGCGTGATGCATGTAGCAGTCAGTGGATCTCTGTTTGGGACGGCTTGTGCCCGCCTGACTATCTCGTCAATCCGGTAGCGATTGCAGCGTGGCGACGCCGCGTCGCTGTTTCCGATGCAGGCGCGAAGATGGTTTGGGTGTGGTCAAAACGCGGCGCACGACTGAGCGCGCGTATCGAGTTGAAAGACCCTGGTCCACTTGCATTTACACCGCGCGGCCTCTTGCTCGTCGCCGCTGAAGAAAATGGTAAATGGCAAATACATCGCTTTGGACCAGTGGGTGAGTTGCGCGGAACTCTTCCTCAACTACCACCTGGAACTGTTGAGCGCCTCGCCGTAAGTAACGACTGCACTGTGTGGGTCGTGATTGAGAAGAATGGCGCGCTCGAGATCTGGCGGCTGGCAAAGGACAGTAAAGAGTTTGAAGGCGCAACACTCGAAGAGCTGCGTGAAGCGTTTGATCGTACTGGTCTGACCGCGGCTTCAGTACACGGCTTTTGTCTCGAACAGTTGAACGCCAGCAAGATTCCCGAAACGTGTTGCTTCTCGTGGTATGGCCGCCCTTTGTGCGATGAAACAATCCCGCCCGCGCCGCCAACGAAACTATTTGATCGCGGTCAACTGTTAACGAAAGCAATCGATAGCGGTATTCCCCGTTGTCGCTGGCATCGCGTTCGGCTCGATGCTGACATTCCAGCCGGAACTGCCCTTGAAGTTTCAGTATCGACCAGTGAAGATGAAAACCCGGATCCGCAAGGTGACGCAGGTCCGCTCGGCCCCTGGGCGAGTTTTCCTTCCGGAGTTCCTCACCAACGCGACTGGCAGGTTGCTCCGCTTGGTTCAACGGATTTCCTGGTCCAACAGCAGCCGCCGGGGAGATACCTGTTCGTTCGTTTGCGTTTCATCGGCGATGGCGCGGCAACTCCCGTGGTGCGGCGTGTGCGTCTTGAGTTTCCACGAAAGACGAGTCTCGATTGGCTGCCGGCAGTCTATCGCGAGAACCCCGACGCAGAGGATTTCACTGAAAGATTTCTTTCTTTGTTCGACTCTTCCATTGCGGATCTCGACGCCGCGATCGAACGTTATCCTGCCTTGCTCGATCCCCAGGGCGTGCCGCCCGAGGTTTTGCCGTGGCTCGGAACATTCCTTGACGTGACTCTAGATCGTTCATGGACCACGGAGCGCAGCCGCGCAATACTGCAAGCGATTCCCGAACTGTATCGACGCCGAGGCACAGTCAACGGGCTGAAGCAGGCGATCGAGTTGGTGTTTGGAGTTGAGCCGGTGATCCAGGAAGTTGCACTGGAACGGATTTGGGGCGCGATCAGTCAGGCCGCTTGTCCTGACAAGTTGAAAATACGAGCGAAGCTCGGCGAGGTGCGCTTGTTTGGCAAGGCAAGCAATCGTTTTCGACTTGGAAGCTCTGCGTTGTCACGCACGCCTTTGCGCAGTTTTGGAAATCCGGATCGAGATCCCGTGAGCTTGGGTGCCTACCGATTTCGCGTGCTGATGCCGCCGACGCCAGATCAGACTCGTTTATGGCGCGAGCGTTTACGACGTTTGATTGAAAGTCAAAAACCGGCGCACACGATCGGAAACCTGCGCGTCGGCGGCGAAGGTTTCGTGCTCGGAACGTGGTCCGCTGTCGGTGTCGACACAGTTTTCGGCTCGTTAGCGCCACCGGTCCTCGGCAAGTCTGGCGGAAACATTCGCCTCAACCGGATGAGTGTGTTGTGGCCTGGTCCAAGGGGAGCGCGCTCGGGCATCGTGCCGGGTGAGACCACGGTCGTTGGAGTCAAAACCGTAATGGAGTGAAAGCAATGACTGCCTATTCGAATACTAAGAACGACAAGTCCTACACCAATGCGGGTCAGCAAGACCCGATGGGTAAGGAAGGTCACATGCAATACCCACCAAAGACCTATCACCCAGCCGAGCCGGGCTGCAACGGCGACGACACGATCTGCGCCACGCTCCCCGACCTGAAGCGGCTCAACTATTTCTACGGCCAGATGCTCGGCGTGGCGGACTTCCAAACTGAGCAGCACTACTTTCGGGAAAAGCTCAAGCTCCACAATCGCTGCCTGCACGGTTACGGCGTGGTCTGTGGACTCGGAGTGGTCCCCGAACCTTACGAAGAGTCGTGCGTTCCCAAGGGCGACGAAGAGTTGAAGCACCTTCTGGCTCGACTGAAGGAACTGGAGGTCAAGCGCAAGGAACTGAAAGTGAAAGCTGACGCGGGAGACCAAGCTGCCGCAACTGAGCTTCAGCAGGTAGAACAGCAACTCGAAGAATTGCGCCGCAAGCTCGAAGAGATTCGCCGCGAGGAATGCGACCCTGAAATGCCGACGCGCGTTGTTGTCGAATGCGGGTTCGCACTCGATTGCGAAGGCAATGAATTGATCGTGCGGCAAAAGTTTCCGGTCGATCTGTGGCGTTATCTGAACCGTGCAGATCGAGAGCGAGTCACAGACGGCGAGCACACGCTTTACCTGTCGATCTGCTATTGCCAACAACCTACAGATCCCGCTCGTCCCGTGTTGCCAGATTCGTGCGGCGCTTCGAGCGAGTGCAATTACGGCAAGTATCGAGATTCGGTGAAAGTACGTGTGACCGCCGACTTGCCCGACCCCGACCAGCGTTGTGCGACGTGTTGCGAAGGTTGCTGTGACCCGTGTGTTTTGCTCGCCCGCATCGACAACTTCTATCGCGGTTGGCCGCTGGAGCCGGAGGACATACACAACGAAGCGCGGCGTCCCGTCTCCACTTACCAGTTCACCACGATCAACGGAATCAGTTGGACCGACGGCGCGGAGTACACCGAGAACGAAGCCGAAGCGTTGTTGGGTGTGAACCCGCAAAACCTTCCAAATGACGATCCTGGCAGGCCGACAGGGTACCTGATGGTGACGTTCTCCCGACCGATCCTCACTTCGTCGATCAAGCCGGGAGTGATCGACCTCTGGTCCATTCAGGGTGGCGCGGGACGCGCTGCTGACATCTTCAACCTTGCAGCGGAATACGTCGATCTGCCGGATCCGGCACAGGAACCAACAGTCGATCGGATTAGGTTTCGCACCATGTCGGATGAAAGCCCAAACCCCAGTGACCGCGTGATGATTACCATTCGTGCGTCGCGGCTGATTGATGAATGTTGTCGTCCGGTTGATGGCGCATTTACGCGAGTGGCGTTTATCGACGACGAAGAATTCGAGCCATACCAGCAGGAGACCGAGTTTGCGGAGTGTGTATCGCCACCGCCGTTTGGTTATGGCCCATGGAGCTCGGGTACGGGGTCGCCGGGAGCCAACTTCGAGAGTTGGTTCTATATCAAGGCAAATGAACGACCGGCCAGCAAACAAGCGGGCAAACAAGCTAGCAAACAAGCCAGCAAAAAGTATTAGTTTGGAGGGAAGCAGATGGACGCCATGACAAAAACTTCAAAACGCGGCGGCTGCGGTTGCGGTGGCGCTGGCAAAAGCGGTGGTTGTGGATGTGGACCAAAGATGCCCGCGGCTGCTTGTGCCTGTGGCGATATTGGATGTGCGACTTGTCGCAATCAGGGTTTTGTGCGGCCACGGTTTTTCGCCGGACAGTTGTTAACTGAAGAAGACCTGCAACAGCTCGTCGACTACACGGTGGCGAAGCATCGTTTGCACAACCAGCGTTTGTGGGGCGACGGTGTGGTCTGTGGACTAGAGGTGACATGCCATCCATGCGGTGGCGGCACGGTCCAGGTGAACCCTGGCTACGCACTCGACTGCTGCGGCAATGATCTCGTGCTGTCGTGTCCACAGTCGCTGGACATCAACGCGATGATTCGCGATCTCAAACGCAATTTGCGTGGCGGCATTGACTGTGGCGATCCCTGTCCTCCACCGAAGAGAACCGGGCAAACCACTCCGTCGGAACCAATGCCCAGCACTTCACTCGGCGGATCAACTCCAGCCGGTGCTGTAGTGACTCCACGTCCAACCCATACTCCGGGTGAGCCACTTTACGAACCGAAGGATACGACTCGACACTACTGTCTCTACATTCGTTACTGCGAAACGTTGACGGATCCCGTCACTCCTTACGCGACCGACGAAGGCTGCAGCAATCAATCGTGCCAACCGACGCGCGTGAACGAGGGCGTGAGTTTCGAGCTACGTTGCAGTGAAAGCTGCGGACACGCATCCGACATTCGCGATCGCATCTGTGAGTGTATCGGCGATCTCGATAGTGCGTTTCAGGCCACGCAGCATTCGAACGCGTTTTACTTCGCTACGCGGATGCAGGAACCCGTCGCGAATGTCGTGACTAACAACCGCATATCGGCGAGTAAAAACTTTACGCTCGCGGTTAGCGAGATGCAGAAGAATCCAATGCCGGCCGCTGCGATCACCGTGAAGGCCGACGAGGGCACGGGCGAACAACCCCAGACGAACTTTGGTCGCCTTGAAGGCACAACCAGAAGCGCACTCACGGTTGCAGAATTTGAAAAATGGCTCGTTGATATGCACACAGCAGATGCTCATCTCGCCAGTTACCTCATTGCTCAACGAGCAGGTGACACGACAGACATCGTCGTTGAAGAAGGCGCCGGTGAAGATGACGTTCCCGCTGCGCGCGCGCAATTGCGTGACTCTGCGACCGCGCTCAAAGCGCACGTCAACAACGTCGACGCGCCGGAGCTTGCACGGAAGTTCTATACCGCGGCGCTGGATCGCACGTTGGAAGTTGCTGCTGATCAAACGACGTTAGAGGAGCCGAGATTAAGAGAGATTGCCCGTGGCGCCCTCTACATGCAGGCGGACTTCGCTCACTCAACAACAGCTGTAGCGGCATTGCGAGAGGAGCTACTCGATCGTCTCGATCTTTCTCCTCGCACAGGTGATTGCCGCCTTCGCTTCGACGTCGAGTCTATTCGAATGCCCGGAGAGAACGCGTCAGCGGAAGAGTGGAGAAGGGCTCTCGGACAGCTTCACGAAGCGTGGGTTAGATATCTCAAGGACTGCATCTGTGCTGCACTCAACCCTCCTTGCGCGCCCTGTGACGACCCGGCTGTGTTGCTTGCGTGCCTGACCGTCAAGGATTGCGAGGTTATCGATATCTGCAACCTGAAACGGAAGTTTGTCATTTCCGGACCGGCACTTCGTTACTGGTTGCCGCCGCTCAACATGCTCGGCGACGTGCTAGAAAAACTGTGTTGTCCCGATCCGATCTGTGAGGAGGAGGAGGAAGAAGCGCCGCGAGCTGAGATCGATAAGAACACGCCAAGTCTGAGCCTCAGACCGACTGGAGCTTTCGGCGTCGGTCGCAAGCTGCCGGGCCGAGTAAACTTCGCGATCTTCAGGTTCCTGTGCGGATCGATCAAAAGCCGGGCGACTGACTTTGGCCGAAGTGCACGCACCTCAGTCGTCGCCGCTGGACCTAATCTGCGTTTCCAAGACACGGTTCGGGACTTCAGCGGTACGATCGCGCGACGAATCGGGTTGGCGGAACTGACCGTGAGCAGACCAACCGACATCAACACACGCATCACTGAATTCGCAACGGCCTTGAAGAACGAAGACATACGAAAGTTCGCCAAGGAGATGCTGAGGGTCGATCCGGAGCGCGCCGACGAGGCAATGACCGCCATTGCCGATGAAAAAGTCAGCGAAGCTGTAAACAAGTTGACTACCGACGCTGCGAAAGATCTTAAAGAAGCGCGTACTCTCAAGAAGCAAAACACTGAGCTAAGCAAACAGCTGAAAGATCTGACCTCCCAACTCGGAGAGCTTAGAGATCAGGTCACTAAGTTGAAGGAGGGATCGAAATGAGTGATCCGGTTGCCAGACCTGTTTTCTTTGAAGGTCAGATACTGGGAGCTTTAGATCTCCAGGACAGTGTGGAGTATTCACGCGGGCGCGATGCGCGTCACTCGCGGTACTTGCACACGTGGGGCATTGCTACTGGTTTAGAGCTTAGTGAAAAGGGGAAACAACTCGAAATCAGCGGCACCACTTTCGATTACAAAGAAATCTCGGTGTCGCCGGGAATGGCAATCGACGGTCGTGGACGCGAAATAATTGTGCCCGAGAGCCGGCGACTCTCTGAGAGTGATTTCGATCAACTAAACGTGGCTGTCCAGGACAAAGAGGCTCTCTATCCGGTGTTGCTGATCGGTCGCGATCGCTCTGCTCCTGCGTCGAACTTCAGCATGGGCGACTGTGCTACTCCGGAGCCGACTCGCCAGGTTGAGGATTTCGAGATCACGTTTCGTGGACCAGGCGAAGATCTCGACCTTCTGGATCAAACTCCTCCCGACATTTCGGATGGTCCAGGTAATGGTACCGGCAACGCGTGGCTGGTCTTGTTGGGTTATGTGAAATGGGACAACAACATCAAGAAATTCACGGGCTTTGATGTCGTATCGGGTGGCATCGGACGCCGTTACGCAGGTGTTTTGGCGGATGAGGTTGCGGCGCGTGGCGGCAGTTTGCAGTTGCGTACGAGAACCAAAAGTGAGTCGGGTAAACCAGCAATCGTTCTCGACGAAACCGACGGTGGCGAGCTCAGGTTTGGGCTGCTCAACGCTGCCGGGATCGTGACGCCGGTGCTCACGGTGAAAGCAAACGGCGACATTATCACTCCGGGTACTGTTCAGTCGAAGTCGAGTTCCGGAACTGTGTATGTGCAGTCAGGTCTGGCGACCGATGGTGTTGTTCTGCCACTTCCTACAGGCGTGAAACCGGAAGACGTGGCGCCAGACAAAGGAACTTTGCACGTTCAGGTCAGCATGCGCCTTGAAGGTTTGGTTCCGCCGGCTAATCCCGCCGGGGCCGATTGGGCGCCGGTTCCGATTGAGTGTTCGGTTGACGCTGACAGGCGTGTCCGGTGCCAGGTGCGCTGGGTGCAAATTGCTGCCGCCCCGACCTTTGTGGACCTGCCGGGTGTTTGTGATTACGTGTTACTGGTTGGCATTCCTGCGACGGGAGGTTAGTCGATGACAGACAAGATGACTCTGATTGTAGTTAAGAAAACCGGCCATGTGCTCGGAGTCGTGACTCGCGAATCCGATCCGGAAGGAAAACTGGAACCGGCAGACGTCGCAGGGGAAAAGCTGTTAGTTCGGTTCGTGGGGAGTCCGGGCCCGCTTTTTGAAGTTGCTCGCTTCCTGGTCCCAGCTGATGAACTCGCGCTGGAGGTGAAAGATTTCGACCCGATGATTGTGCCTCGGGCACGAGACTTCGTTCTGAACGCTGATAAGCAGGCAGTCGCAACCAGTGGTACAGCTGCCGTTCCTGACCCTCCACCATCAATCATGCAAGTCACGGTGAATGCGAGTGCCGCGGTCACGGTCAAGACGCCCGTCTGGATCCAAATCTCATCGTCTACCGATCCTACTGACACGCAAGTTCGTCAAGGAGAGATCGACGTCAATGAGAGTGGCGTCGATATCGATGTGTTACCACTGAATTCAGGCAGCCTCTATTACGTGTTGGCACTTGTTGGCGGACACGATCAGCTAGTCCAGGACATCACCGCTCCGTGAGGCTTTGTCGCATACATGGCAGAGGTCGTGATCCATCGTTGTACTCTACGCGTCGTGCGCCGGCACGGGTGGAGTTGGGGGCCGGCACCCGATCGGTTGTTGAAGGCTGCCGTGGCTGCGCTTCCCTTCTTGCTTGCGCGCAAGCTTAGTGATCTATTTGCGGAGGACACAGAACGAGAGATCACGGAGCGAGTTAGCCTCAACGTAGCGGTGACGCTGTCAGAGTTGCTTGAATTTGCGTTTGAGTCTGCTTCACTGCAAGACGGCCTTGGACCAACAGGTGTCGAGGCATTCGACGCGAGATTAAGTGAGGCAATTCGACAGGCATTTGCAAACGAAAGCACGGATCTCGAAACGGTTGATGAGAGATCTATCGTTGATGCAACTGCGGACTCAGAGCCGGAAGTAGTTGCAGCCTCATTGACTCCGAGCGAACGAGTGCTGTCCGTTCTACGTCAATGGCAACGATCGGGCGAGCTCGAAGTTTATCTTGGCTCATTCAGCAAGGAAGAACTCAACGCATGGTTTGTGAGCTTGTGTGCGGCAGCGGCGAAGCTGGCGCAAGCGAGACGCAATCAGTCCTCGTCGCAACGAATTGCCGAAGCATTGGAGCAATTAGCTAAGTCCACTGCTTCTGTTGGCGATTCGCTCGTTTCAGTTTCGCCGGCGCGCTTCTATGACTTGCTTGAAGTTAGTGAGCAACTGCAACGTGACGCGATTAGCGAGATCTCCTTACAAGAGATTCTTTCGCGAGTCACGTCTCTGACTGAACTATCGCTTGATTATCCCCCAGCCGAGTCAGAAGTCGAAACAGGATTACAACTTGTCTCTACGCACGCGGATCCCATTCAAATTAGACAATCGCCTACGGTTCAGGAACCCGCCCCGATCAAGAGCTCCCGCATCACCCAGAAGGAATTCGACATCCCCTCCGCCCTTCCGTTTCTGTTGCTTGGACCACTCTCGCAAATCGGTTATCTCGACACACTTGGCGCTACCCTCGAAACCGCGAATCTCACTCCTGAGGCGCCGCTGTTCGGCGCCGCACTCGCAGCCAAAGTATTACGCCCGCCGGAGCGTGGCTGGCGACGAAATCCGGAAGATCTTTCAGCTATTGCCGCCTTCGCGGGTCTCGAAACGCCGCCGCCCGGCGATTCTATCGCCGAATTTGCACGAAAGATCACGGGCCACTTGACGCCTCTCGATTCGCTCGTTTCATACACGCTGGTTAAGGGGCACACCCCGGCCGGCGCGATGATGCTGCATCAGACCCGCGACGCCAATGACGAAACAGGTCTTCTGTTGGTCGAGTTGGAAGGATTGTTTCCAGTTGCATGGGCCAGAGATTTCGATTCTCTCTTACCAACGCTCCGATACTTCAGTGAAACGTACCTGCTGGTCCATCAAGCCTCCGCGCAAGTGGCGACGCTGCGCAAACTTCATGCGGCGGGCTTTCACTTTGTCACCGATGCGCCACCCACACGTGGAGAATTCTGGCGTGAGGTTCGCCATCCCGCGCATAAACGTCTTTACACTAACGACCGCGAAACAAAATCGGCGACGCTCACGGAAATTGCTGAATCACTGTCGCAACTGGGTGAGCAGGTGGATTTGCTTTGGCGCGCTCTCAGCGTTCAACGTCCTGCAATACCAACCGCGCGTCATTCACAACTCGAGCTCAGCTTGACGATGGCAGCCTCGCTAGCGCTTGGCACGATCTCCTGGGTGCTCTGGCGAGACCGCGAAACAACGACTCCGCTGCTGGCGCTCGAACGTTTCGGCAACCTGCCCGCCCGCGTGCGATTCACGTCCAATTCGGTGCAACTAAACTTGCCGCTCGGACGCCGGCAACAGGACTTGCGCGAGCATGGATTTCTGGCTGACTTGCAGGACGTTCCCTGGCTTGCGGGACGCAGGATCGAGTTTTTGGGAGGTTGATTTTGGAACCAGCAACTCTCGCGATCGAACATCTGCTTATACGACTGCGCGGACTTAATCGCGCGCTGCATGCGGCAGTCGAAGCGCAACGAACCGCCGCGGAAAGATTCGCGCGGCCGGGCCTCTCGTCATTGTGTGTCACTGACGAGCATGTCCATGCGTTGCTCGACGATGTCGACGCGCTCGTCGCTCACGGTAACGGCCTAACGACAACAACCGAAACAAATTTGACGGACCAGGAACTTAACGTTGAGCAGCAGTTGCGCACTTACGCCGAGGAGCAAGGCTACAGGCTGCCGTTCGACATGCTGTCAGAATCGCTCGATCTAAATGCAGAGGAGCTAGTTGCGTTGCTTGTCTGCGCTGCGCCGGAGGTTTCTCCGGCTTACAGCCGGATCTATGGCTACATTCTCGACGATTTAAATCGTCAACAGCCGTGTGTCGAACTCATCTGTTTGCTTGCCGCGAGCACTGCCCCTGAACGTTTGACGTTGCGTCGCGAACTTGGTCGTTACGGTCGTCTGCGATTGTCAGGCCTGTTACAGCCGCTGGCAGAGGCGAGTGTTGAAGCCCGGCAGGAGTTACGTGTCCATCCCGCGGGCCTTCATTTTCTCCTTGGTGGTCCATGCGATACGGCGAGTCTCTTCCGCGACAGGGATGAAGTTATTTTGCCCGAAGAGTTGGAGTTACCGCCTGACGTCGAACGCGCAACCATGGAACGCTTGTCGAGATTGATCACGGACCAGCAAGTCACACTCGTCGGCGTTTGGGGAGCACGGCACTGCAACAAAGAAGATTTGGTGTTTGCGTTGGCGGCCGAATCGGGTATTCGCTTGCGACGGTTCCAGTTCCCCGCAGGAACAAACCAAGCCGAAATCGGACAAAGCATCAATCAGTCGATACAGACCGCGTCGGCGCTCGGCGCCATGCTATGGGTGGAAACGGACGAGGTGCAAACTCCCGAGCATGAGGGTATTCGTAACGTGCTCGTCGAAGCGCTTGCGGTTTCGAATGTGCCCGTAGTTTTGACGGGAACGCATCCGTGGCGTCCCGTTCGACTACTCGAGTCGCGGCGTTACACAGAGTTTGAATTGGTAACACCGGGGTTTCAGACGCGGAAACAGATGTGGTTACAAACGCTACCCGAGGTGGTTGATCCGCAAGCCGGCAATCTCGCTGCTCGCTTTCGTCTCAGTGGCACCGAGATGCGCGCGGCCGTTCAGCTTGCTCGCACAAACGTCGCACTCAACACTAATGGGCATCGTGCCGAGCTGTTTCAGCACCTCGAAACAGCGTGTTCAACCGTTACTCGAAAGCGCAGCGATCATTTTGCGACGTTCGTTAAGCCGAAGCGTACAGCGGAAGATTTGATCCTGCGGGATGACGTTCACAAACAGGTTCTCGAGATCGCGTATTTCTTCCGTGCGAGTGCTCTGGTTGATGAGGAATGGGGCTTTGGGCGGTTGGCCCAGGGCGGTGGCATCAAGGTCCTTTTCACGGGTGAACCTGGGACCGGTAAGACCCTCGCCGCAGAGGTGATCGCCGGCATCGTCGGTCTGCCGCTTTTGAAGGTTGACCTTTCGCGTGTGGTTTCGAAGTGGGTAGGGGAGAGTGAAAAAAATCTCGACACAGTGTTCCGCGAAGCGGAGGAAAGTCACTCGGTCCTGTTCTTCGATGAAGCCGATTCGCTGTTTGGCAAACGTGGTGAAGTGCAGCACGGGACCGACAGATATTCCAATTTAGAAGTCGGATTCCTGCTCCAGCGTCTGGAAGCGTATTTTGGTTTGGTCATCTTAGCGAGCAATCTGAAGGACCAGATCGACAGCGCCTTCACGCGCCGGTTCCATGTGATCGTGCATTTCCCGTTGCCACAGCCCGCCGAGCGTCGTCGCATTTGGAACCTCGCATTTCCGCCGCTTGCTCCAACCGAAAACAAAGTCGACTTTGACATGTTGATGCAGCTCAACATGAGCGGCGCAGCAATTGTCAGCGCCGCTCGCACCGCTGCGCTGTTAGCTGCTGAAGAAAACAGTTCGACGATCTCGATGGGCCATGTTGTGCGCGGGATCGCGAGACAGTTTCACCGAGAAGCGCGGATTCTGCCGCCGGCAGCACTTGGATCTTACGGCTCATTGCTGCAAGGCGTGCGATGAACGGAGGCTTTCCACAGGAAGTTACGGTGACGCTTTAAGGCTTCGCCGCCTGTCCGAACGGGGGGCATAGCCCCAATTTGATAGGAGAGCTGACGGCGAGGCATAGCCTTCGCCGCACATCAGGCGGCGAAGCCGCTGTGAACCGAAACGGGGCTCTCGACTGACTTCTTGTGCAAAGGCCATGAATGGAAAGAAGGCAAAAGACAAACGGATCATTCCGCGGCGGAAGCAGGAAGATCTTGCACCGCCGTCACGTCGCACGGGAGCAGGTTCTAAAAACACTGACGCTCAGTCGAGTGTCGGCAACGCTGTAGTTGCAAAGCAGCAACAGGACCAAGCTTCAGTCGTAACCACTCCAGAGGAATCCACCGTTCTTCAGTCAGGGATTGGCAATGGCGCTATAGCGCAAGCAGCTGCCCCAACCGACCAATTGGATCTGGCTCCCGCTCAATCAGAACTTGCTCCCGCCTTCGCGCCGTCGTTCATCTTCCCAGGCAATTACTTTCCCATCATGCCGGCGGATTCATATTTGAAACCCGGCTTCGAACCCTCAGGACTTTATTCGCCACTTCTTGCCACGGAGTCGCTGGAAGAACCTTCGACCGCGCCTCCCACAGTTCCTCTCGTAACACCACTCGACGAAGAAATAGTCGAACCATATGGTCCAACCCAGGAAAGCACGCCGCAACAACCCGTCACAACAATCGTGTTCGAAGAAGAAACGATCGTCGGCCGTGTTCCGGAAGCCGAGAAACCCGCGACAACAGAAGGCGAGCCAAAGAAGGAAGGCGAAGCTGTTGCCGCAGAACCAACAACGTTAGCGAAAGACGAAAAGACAAAGGAAGAAGAAAAAGCAGCGGAAGAAACCGCAGAGAAAGCTAAAACCGAAACGGTTCCCACTGAACCCGAAAAGCCAGAAGAAGCAAAAGCCGAGGCGAAGAAAACTGAGGCTGAACTCAAAAAGGACCAACCGAAGGAAGAAGAAGTCAAGAAAGCTGAAGAAACTGCGGGTCAGGAAGTTGTCGAGGCCGGTGCAGAAGGCGCGCAGGAAACAGCACCACCGAAAGACGAAAAAGAAGCGAAAGAAGAGGCCGGGCACGAAGAAAAAGAAGGTGCTGGACCAGCGCCCGAGTTGGCTGACTGGAAAGGAAAAGTTTCCGGTGCGACGAAGGGAATAAAGGCTCCGCCAACAGAAGACGCGGGGCAGGTCGAATCGCGCGTGCGCAAAGTGGGTGGGGCATCCGACACTCGCGCCGCGACCGCTCGCAAGACAATCGAAAAAGAAGCGGAAAAAGTTGTTCCACCTCCGCCAACTCCACCCGATCCGCTGCCGGTGCCCGCGGAAGATCCCACCGGTGCTACGCAACGAGTGCGCGATGCTTCGGGCAAAACTCTTCCTAACCAAACTCTTCCCGTTCTCGAAAAAGGCCCGCTGGAAACAATGCCCGTGATGTCGGGCAAGACCTCGGACGCTTATTCCACCAAGGTCATGACCCAATCCGAAATTGCGGCAGAAGAAGCGAAGAAAGCGGAGGCTGCGGCAAAGGGCGAGGAAGAGGGCGCGAAAGGAAAGAAGGATCCCGATAAGGAAAAGGCAAAGAAGACTCGCGACGCCAAAGACAAGAAGAAGCCAGTCGCGGGAGCTGAAGCGCCCGCTGAACCGCTCGTCCTCGTAGACGAGGGGCCACCGCCGCCGGCGCCCATGACGAAGTCTGCGCAAAGTGACGTTGGCAAAGTGCTCGCGGTGCTCCTCGCGGATCCGCGCTCCGCGGCGATTGAGATTATTAACGACGCGCGCGGCGAGCCGTGGGAAGGTGCTCTACTCGAAGACGACTTCGATCCTTTTGGTGACGAAGTTTTACCCACCGTCGAACCCGAACTTACAAAACAACTCGACGCGATCCGCGAGGCAGCCGGCATTACCAAAGAACAACTTGACGCTCACGTAGCAGATCGTCAGAAAGAGGTCAGAGAAAAAGCGCTCGAAGCGCTGACGTTTGGTCTATACAAACCTGCTCAGGAAGAGAAAGAGAAAGCAAAGGAAGAAGGACAAAAGAATGCAGAAGCTGTAGCCGGTGCAAAGGAAAAGATGGACCTGAACACCGAGCAACAGATGGAAGCAGCGGCCGGCGAGAGTGATCCGGAAGTGATCAAAGCAAAACGTGAACGCTTGTTGCGTGGTGTGGGCCAGAAAGTCGCGCAGCAAGTGGTTGCCTACACTCAGGCCGGCGAACGTCGCGAGAAGGCGCTGACCGACATGGAAAAACCCATGCAGTCAGCCTACATCCTGGCCGGACGCGCTGACGAAGAAAAGATCTACAAGGACCTGCTCAAAGCAAGTAAACCGGAAAAGGATAAAGAGAAAGAGAAGGAGAGAGAGAAAACAGCGCGTGACCAGGCCGGACTCGCAGTTAACCCGAAATTCGTTTGGATCAAAACGAAGCTCATTGAAGTATCCACGGAAATCGGAAAACTGAAGACTGCTGCGAAAGACGCTGCCGGCAAACTTGTGAAGGCTGTTCGCGATGCCGGCGACTACGCCCGAGAAGCGATCAAAGACTGGGCAGGCAAACGCATCGGCGAGCGTCAAAGCTGGTGGCAGAACTTGCTCGACTTGTTCCGCGACTGGAGCGAAAAAGCGAACTACGAAGCTGAAGCATGGGAGCAGGCGAAGAACCTCGCCGAACGTGATGCGGTTGTGCGCGACCTGGATGCGTTGCGCATGGTGGAGGAAGCTGAAGCGCGAGGCATCGACGCCAGTGCGCTCTCGGGTGCTGCAGAACTCACCGAAGAACAACGTGCGGTCGTTGCGTCGTACTACGAAGGACCGGCTAAGGGCGACAAGATTGCAGCAGTCGCTGCCGGCATGCGCGCTCGTCTGTCCGCTCGCCATCGTCCGGGACTGATCTCGACCTTCAAACAGAAACTCCTCGACCTGCCTGACTCGCGTTGGGATGACATCGATCTCATTGCCTCGATTGAACAGCCAGGCGGAACGAGCGCCAGAGAGATCGCTTCGGAAGTTTATTGGGCCACTGAACAATGGGGTACGGATGAGCCGCGAATATACAAGGCCCTCTCCAACATGACGCCACTACGCGCGACCGCAGCCCGAAAGTATTACCGGCATCGCGGTTGGGGCGACATGGACGCGGAGCTGAGAGACGAGTTGAGTGGCGCCGAACTCACGCGGGCCGAAGCCCAGTTAGCGGGCGATCAGTCACTCGCGGACGCAGCCGCACTCCGCGAGGCGATCTCAGGCGCCGGCACTGATGAAGACACCATCATGCAGGTGCTCCGCAACAAGTCTCCGGAAGAACAGGCGCGGATTAAAGAGGCGTACAAACGTGAGTATGGAGACGACCTGGATGCGGACCTGAAAGACGATCTGGGCGGACACGATCTAATGCGCGCGGAGGCGCTGCGATCAGGCGACGTGATGAAGGCCGACGCAATCGCGCTCGATCAAAGCATGCACGGTGGTTTTTGGGGCGGCGCTTTCGGTGGCGACAAAGATCAGGCCGAGGCCGTCTATTCGCAGATGGACCAGGAGGTCCATGCTGAAGCGGTTAAGAACGGTTGGGACGCGGCGCGGACTGAAGAGGAGATCAAGAAACGTCACGCTCAGCTGTCAGGCAAGTACGCAGACGTAAAAGGAATCACGGACGAGTCTGCGCGCAAGGAAGCGCTACGCAACGATCTTGGAAAATCTTTCACCGGCCCTGAAAAAGATCTGGTCCTTGCAGTTCACGATCGCGATCTGGTCGCCGCTGACGCCGCGCGCATCGAGATCGAGCGACGCAGTGCCTTCTACGCTTCCGACGACGTGCTGCTCAAGGCGGTCGATGCGCAAGGCAAACGGGCCAGGAGTGAGAGTGAGCTTGATGCGCGAGCCGCCGAAATAAAACTACAGGAACGCATTGACATTGCCGAGCTGCGCGGCTTCCCACTCGACGAGAAAGTTATCGAGAGCGAGCGCCAGAAGATCAAGGACGATCTCGAAAAGAACACCAAGGAACGCGCCGCCAGGTACATGACGTCGCTCGAGACTAAGTACGACAAGGACTACGGGCGATACGGCAAGGGCAGTTTGAGAATTGTTCTGGCGCTAAATATGAGCGGCACGGAGCGCTCGAAAGCTCTAGACATTGTTAAGGGCGGTGGTCTCCTCACGCCGGAACAAGAGCTCGATTATGCCGTCCGCGAAGAAGATGCAGATAGTCTTAAAGGTCAACTTGACGGCAAGAAAAAGGAAGACATCGACAAGATTGTCGCTGCCTGGGAAGAGAAACATAAGCCTCGCAAGTTCGCCGATTATGTTGGGGAAGAGTTTGAAGGTCGCGACCTGCACGACATCAAGCAGAAACTCAAAGGCGAACCGCAAACTCCACGGGAAGCCCTGGAGCGAGCGAAGGAGGATCTGGAGTTTGAGAAGTCGGCATACGGCGCCGCGGACTACTTTGCGAAGTCAGAGCGCCGCGAGATGGAAAAAGACGTCAAGCGGTTGGAGGAGCAAGTCGCGCGTCTCGATGAGCTGGAGAAAGGCGGAAAGAAAGGCACGCCCGAATACGAGCGCGAGTTTCGTCGTTATAAGCTTCGCAAGGAATACTTCAATATCTCAGTCAAAGACAATCGGGCAAAGATCGATTCGGTGACTGATACGGTCGCGACGATAGCTGCGATCGTTGCGACAGTCGTCGCGATCGTTGTGATCTCAGTTTTGACCGCGGGCGCCGGCGTCGGTGTGCTTGCGGCCGTCATGGCCGGCATGACGAAGGCGAGTGTCGCTGCGGGAGCCGCTGTTGCCAGCACACTAGCGACGGTTGCAGTCAAGAAAGGATTTAAAGGCAAGGCATACACGACTGACGAATTGACTGACGATTTGACGGTCGGCGCAGTTGAAGCTGTTGCTTCCGCGGTAACTGCTGGTCTCGGTGGCAAACTCCTGGCTGCCGGGCGTCTCGCAAAACTCGCACAAAGCACGAAGATCATGCCGCGTCTATTCGCGAATGCCGTTGCGGAAGGCGCGGAAGGTTTCGCTTCCTCGCTGCCGGGCGCACTCACCGGCGCTCTCGTTAACGATAAGAACTGGAAGGGCGATCCGTTCGCGAACATCGTCGGTGGCACTTTAATGGGCGTCGGAATGGGCACCGTTCTGAGTGGCGGAATGGGAATGCTCGGCGGCATTAGTAAGCCGATGAAGAAAGGCGTTGGCAAACTGGCCGGTGAAGCCGATGAGTTTGCGGAAGGTTTGGTGGACCAGGCGCGCAAACACCCACCAGTTGAGACGGCCGATGTCTTAGCTAAACGTGGTACGCCTGCTGAACGAGCCGCGGGTTGGAAGTCGTTCAAAGAAGCCAATCCGGGCAAATCGTACGACGATTTTCTCGCGGAGTTGGACGCCGGCATCGTGGCCCATAAAGCTGACGAAGAGGCGGTTCGACAAGCGAACAAGAAGATGCGGCAGGAGTTGTTTACTGACATTCCGCCGCAACAGCGAAAACAGTTTGAGCAAACCGCGATCGATGTAGTAAGTGACGCGGAATTTGAACGTCTCACGCGTAGCGCCAAAGGCCAGGCTGTGGTGATCATTGAAGACGGCAAGCCGCGAGTGCTGATGCGCGAGTCAGCGGATCCGAAGGTATTGCGCGAAGAAGGAATCCACCTGATGCAAAGCGTGGATCCGACGAAAGCGCACCTGTTCAAGAAACTCGACGAAGCCACACTCAAGAACTGGGACAATCTTCCACTCGACGAGCAACTCTCGATCTATCGCGCGAAGTTGGACCTCGAAATTGACGGCCAGCAGCAACTCATCAAGAACCTCGACGATCAACTCGCGGCCGTCGGCGACGACGCAGCGGCACGAAAACAGATCATGGACCGCCTCGAAGAGGCTCGCGACACGCTCGACAATCTCACGACCCGTCTCGACGAAGTCGGCACTATCTCGCCTCAAAAACAACTCGACATGGCATCCGGCAAAGTTGCCAAGCCTGACTATCTCGATCAGCCCGCGCGGCTGTTCTCGAAGAAAGCCGAATCTGCTGAGTTTAAGAAGGCGCTCAAGGCGGCTGGCTTCGATACGAAGAAAGCGAAAAAGATCCTCGACGACGCGCATATGAGGTCAGGCGCCAAGAAAGAACTCGCGAAGACGCTGACAGAGGTATCGGACGCGGTAAAGAAACTCGATCCGGTGAAAGCGAAGGCTTATCTGGATGACGTCATGGAGGTCCTCGAGAAGCGAGTCGACGCCGTTGATGACCTTGCCAGTCTCGTAGCGCTTTCCGCGAAGGCTAAAGATCCGGTGGCGGTGATGGGTGCGGTCAAGAAGTTGGCAGGTACAGGTCTCGACGATGCATCGCGCGTCACGAAGTCCGCGCTCAGCGACGTGTCGCAAAAGATCTCTTCGATGAAACCCGACTCGGGGCAGAAGTTTCTAAACTCGTTAACAGAAGTGATCGACGCCTGTCCAACGAAGCCGATCGAGCTGTCTGGCTTTTTCACATCGGCTGCGAAGATGAAAGATCCCACAGATTTCATCAAGAAGCTCAAGTCGATGTCGGACTTTCTCAAAGCGCAACCCAGCAAGCTGCCCGAAGGATCTCTTAGTACGATTGGCGACAAACTCGCTGAACTGGGTGCCGGGAAGAAGGCTGGCGCCGCCTACTTCGATGCCGTCGATGATCTGCTTCGAACTCACAAGGGCAACCTCGATCAACTTGATGGTTTCTTTATTGCGTCGACCAAGTCTAAAGACCCAGCCGTCTATCTCGGAATCGTCAAGGATCTCAATGCTCGGAAAGCGGCAGGCGCAATTAGCGATGAGTCGTTTGAGATGCTCTCGAAGAAGGCGGCCACCGGCGCCGTCGACATGGAGTGGCTTGCCAAGACGGATCTTTTCAAACTCAACACGAAGGAGTCGAACGACATTCTCGACTTCCTTGCTTTCGATAAGAACACCCCATGGGCCGACTTCATGGACGCGAGCAAGATCAAGCCACACAAGATTGGAGCGGCGTGGAAAGATCCGAAGTTGAGGAGGATCTTGCAATCTACCAGCAAAGCTGTACGGGGAGCCGCCGGCGAACTGGTTGTGCTGGAACAGGCAACCGCACTGCTCAAAGCCCTTGGCCACGATCTGGATCAACTCCTTCGACAGCATGCGCTAATCGGTACGGTGAGTGACTATCTCGCCAGACTCAAAAATGCAATTGAGATAGGTGTTGAGGTCAAGTCGTACAGTCAAACATTTTGGCGCAACTTTAAGAAGGCCGAGGAAAAAATTGCGGCAATGATGGGTAAAGGGAAGACTTACGCTCAAGCTTACGCCGCGCTCAGTGATCGTGAAAAGGGTTCCCACAGGGCAGTTTGGGAATTGCTAACGAAGCAACTGCCAGCGTCAGCCGCTAGCGGCCAACCCCCAATCTTGATTATCTCTGACGTGGTCGGCAAGATTGGCAACTGGAGCGTGGTAGAAACGCTCCTGCGCACGAATTTTCCGCCAGGCACGCAACTAGCAAAGATCGCTGAGGGTGACATCCTCAAGAAGTCGAAACTGATTCGCGCATTGCTGGGAATACCATAGGAGGGGCAATGGACAGAGAACCGATTGTTTGGGCAATACTTGCGCCGATGCCCCCGGATAAAATGGACGCCGCCGCGAAGACTTTCCGTCGCGAGAAGTTGGGAGCAGGCGACAAATACCTCGATGCCTGGGAGGTTGTGCCATGCTCAGGCGACTACTCCGCCCTTGTAAATCGAAACGCGGGCACGCGCAACGTGCACGAAGGCCCGCTTGCTGAACGTCTCTCCAAGGAACTGACAAAACCAGTTTACGTGCTCTACTTGGACCAGGAACATCTCGGGACCGAAGGCGTAGAAGAATATCGTCGCGGTAGTTATAAAGGTGACGTCGAAGAACTTCCATACGAGTTCGCGCGCCGCATGGGCTGCTCTTTAGGAGACGAGCCTGAACTATCCATTACTCCGCCATCGAGATTGAGAACGGTAATCGTTGTCGAGGGAGCCGCCGCCGGCGACGTGGCGCGCGCGCTTGACTTCGATTCCCCACCGAAGACTAAGTCCATGACAATTGAGGATGGTCCAAAGGGAACCATCGTTTACAGTCAAACGATTCCAGACCTCTCGATCTTTACGCATCAATTGAGCGCCGCTTTCCGGCGAAACAAAGTCTACAAAGTCAGCACCGATCCAAACGGCCGCTTCCAGGTATGGGTCGTGCGCAATCGCAAAAACGTTGGCGTCTTTGAGCATCCCGAACCGACAATAGGCGACACACCGCCTCTCCAATCCATCCTTGGAGAGTCGAAACCAAGTGAAATCGTCGAAGCACTAGGCGTACCTTCTGATCTACTGAATATTCCAAGCCAATGAGTGACACACTGACCTCGAGAAGACTGGTCCTTCACCCCGGCTGCGACTTTCAACGGCTGGAAGCAGCACTTGCTCGGATGTCGTGGACGCGATCACCCGACACGTCAGTGGCGTCGCCGATCATTCCGGGCGAACCGGAGTTTGCCTCGTGGTCGCGTGAAGGCGATCGAATCTCGTATACGTTCAATCCGGTCGCTCGTTTCCGAGTGCTTAATTTCAAAGGTGAAGGCGCTGGTTCGCGGCGTGCTGAAGTTCGGGATGCGGTTCCGACACTCGAGCTTGACGAGTTGGAAGAGTTGTTGCGGTCGTCTGAGCCACGCGAAGTGCTGTTAGGCATACTCGCCGCTGGAGTGATGAAGGTTGTCACTGTTCTCGGCACCGTCGATACTCTGCGGAATCACCAGGAGCAGGCGATTGCTCAAGCTGCGGCGAAAACATACGGCGATCTGTTTCAGTATGCGGTGGCGGCAGGCATGGCCCACTTGCAGCGTGAAAAGCAACAAGATCCGGGTCGTTCGGTGTTGTTTTCACGTATTGGTGATACGAACTTCCGTCGCCAAACCGTGCGTTGGTTGATAAGGGATCGCCGCGAGTCGAATGAACACGTTAACGGGTTGTTGCGGTCGGGCCTCAGCGACGAAGATTGGGAAGTGCGTGCGTCGGCAATGCTTGCCGCGGTGAGACTGAGAGCGACTGCGGTTGGCGCCGATGTAAAGCGGATGGAGCTGCCGCGTTCAAGCCGTGAAGGTCCCGATGAAGCGGATCGATCGATTCTCAAGGCGATGCACTCCCTGGCAGTGGATCGTCTTGCTGGTAATCCACTCAACACGCCTGAGATTTCGCCGGAGCGAGCAGAAATTCGCCGTCACGTTGCGCGTTGCATGTTGGGTCAGCCGGTGGACAAACACGATCGCGTGTTCCTGTTGGTCCAGGCGTTGACCGAGCCGTTGTCTGTCGAAGACGAGCGGCCACCGAAGTTGGATTACATCGAGGAGCGTGACGACAGTTACTGGCTAAAGAAGAGCGGCATTGAAGTTTGTTGGGTCGCGCCGTTAAAGCACTGGTTGGGTACGGATGATCCGGATCTGGCTGCGCAGAATCCTGTCCGTTGCGTTGCTCCTGCGAGAGGTTTTTTCATTGCGTGTGCGCCGTTAAGCGCCTCGGAAACTCTCACGGAAGCGGAGCAACTGTGCGGATCGTTGGCGCTTTTAGAAGGAGCCGAGATCGAGTTGCCGGATGCTGATGAATGGGAGATGGCGGTTCGAGGTACGGACGCACGACGGTACCCGTGGGGTAACGGATTTGAATCCGGCGCAACCGAGTTGCTATCGCCGTGGGGATTGAAGCAGCCAGTTTCTTTAGCGCAGTGGACCAAACCGTCAGGCGATCGCGCCACGGTTTGTGGAGGAGACAACCGTTGCGCTTTCAGACGCGAAGTTTTACTGAACGACCCAACGGCCAGCTTCGCAGTACGACCGATCGTACGCGTTTAACTTCGGCGTCATTTCCGATCCACCAGAGGCCGCCCTTCAGAGGTCGAGATGAAACGTCGATGTCTTTTCGATCACACGGATAAAGCACTTGCCACGACAGTGGATTCGCCGTTCGCTAAGTGCGCCTCATTACCGTTGCCGATACCGTTACCCTGCTTCGTTTCCACGGCTACGTTGTTCTTTACGCAGTGCTTTCTCATCAACTGAAAAAATGCGCGCCGTTGTTTTCCACTGGCTCGTGCCGCGCGTGCGATGTTTCCGTTACTCCTGCGTAGTGCGTCTTCGAGATAAAGCCGCTCGAAGCGATTTACCAGTTCACGTTTCGCATCCTGAAACGATTGGTCCGCCAGGCTCGACTCCTCGAGATCAAGCGCTTCTTCTTCATGCTCGGCATCGAGCAAAGGCAGGTCCGCGGGTTCTACATCGCGAACCAATTGCAGGCACGTCAAGTATTTGACGCAGTTTTCCAACTCACGAATATTTCCCGGCCAACTGTAAGTTTCCAACCTTCGTTGCGCGGCCGCGCTGAATCGCACCTCCGCCAGGTGATACGCCTTTGCGTAGTAACTCTTGTAACTCGCGAGAAGCACAGGTATGTCTTCAGGGCGATCTCTGAGGGCGGGTACCTCAATCGGTATCACTCGCAGACGAAAGAAAAGGTCCTCGCGAAACCGACCCTCGCGCATCGCTGTAATGAGATCAGCGTTCGTCGCGGCGATAAACCGAACGTCCGACCTGCGGATGCGCGTGTCTCCGAGGCGGCGATACTGCTTATCCTGCAGGTAGCGCAACAACTTTATCTGGCCGGGTAACGAAAGCGAGTCAATTTCGTCGAGAAATAGTGTTCCACCTTCCGCTTCGGCGACCAGTCCGTCGCTTTGCGGCCGTGCACCGGTGAAAGCGCCGCCGATATGGCCGAAGAACTCGTTCTCGAGCAGTTCATTCGGTAGGGCGCCGCAGTTGACAGGCACGAAGCGCGCGTTGCGGCGATCACTCGTCGTGTGTACGAAGCGAGCGTATAGTTCTTTGCCAACACCGGTTGGACCACTGATGAGGATCTCCGCGTCGGTATTGGCGATTCGAGAAAGCTTTTCCAGCAACTGTCTGTGGGCCAAACTGCAACCAACTAACGTTGCGGTTGTCATGATAGCCTCCGCACGAACCCCACAGTTCTTGGGCTATTAGCCAAAAGACAAATGTCGAGTTCGTTTCACAGTCTCTGGGGGACGCGACCGGTATGAGTGCGGCGCGAGAGCACAATTTTAGTTTTGCGCGTGAGTTCACCATCGCGCGCATATATAAAGGACGCGGTATCTGTCGGGTACTAGTTAATAAATCTCCGACTTAAGTTGGCCAGGATCCATTCACAAATTTGGCAACGAGGCGACAAGCAAGGATGCCAATTTCGAACTGGATCTAGCGAGTTGCGAGGACGCGGGTTTAAAAACGCAGCTAATTACCAAAGAGCGCGCTCACAATACTGGAACCTCCATTTGAAAGTCAACAATTTTGAACTCTATAAACCATGGCTAAATCTGGAGAATTTGTTACGTAACCCTTCCAAGCTGATCCGGTCGCGAATAGAATCGCATCATGCCCGAACCCCTAATCCGTGCCGGAGCGTCGTGCGGCCTTCTGTTCATCCTTGCTTTTTGTTTCGTAACAACAACCCACTCGCTTGCGCAGCGACGTAAGCCCGCTCTTGTTTGCAAACAACAGGCGCTCGCTGCGCTCAAACCGATGCCGGAACTCATTTACAAGTGTGGCGATCTCTCAAACGACTGGGACGAAAAGATCCTGGAACTTCCCGCGCGGCGGGATGCGATCAAGAATCTGACCTCGCAACTCTCCGCTTTCACCGAGGCTGAGTGGTGGACAGCCACTCCCGTTCATCTGAATGTGTGTGATTTCAACCAAAAGCCGGGCGCGTTGACGACGGACCAGCGCCGCGCTTTCATGGATGGTGAATATTCGTTTTGGTTGTTTGGGAACGATCGCATCCGGCTCGTTTTGATACCCGATCCTTGTTACCAAACCCAGTATGGCGGATCGAATGCATTCCTACTTTATCGGAACGCTGGAAAGGTGTTTGTGACTGAGGTGCTGGATGGTTACTTTTCGCGCGCCGACAACTCCGTGGGCCTGGCTTTCGCCAAACTTAACTCCGACGAGCTCATCGAGATCTCGACGGGCACTGGTGGCCTGAATCCGAGTCTCACAAACTACTACTTCGTAATCGATCCGCGAACAAACCACGCTGTTCCGAAAAAGCTGTTCCACGGAGCTGATGGACCGACAAACCAAATCTCATCAGCGCTCTTGTTGGGCGGGGCTACCGAGCCGCTAAAGATCGTGCGCGGTAACACCCTGGCAACTAACTTCATCATCTATCGCGATAACGGTTCCAAGCTTTCACGCAAGGTCCTTCGCTGGAACGGAAATGTCTACCGCTAAGCAAAATGAAGCAAACGTTGTTGCCGAGCGACTTCGTAATCACAAACTATCTTCACCCGTCTTCAAGCAGCCAGCGGACGTAGTGCGGTGGTTTGGAGCGGTGCAGGCACAGGAATTTCACGCAGCGAAGTGGGCCCTCGCGTTGCGAATGCGGGAGACCACAAATGCCGAGGTCGAAGACGCCTTCAATCGAGGCGAAATACTGCGCACGCATTTATTGCGCCCGACCTGGCATTTCGTGACGCCTGAAGACATTCGTTGGCTGTTGCAACTCACGGGGCCGCGAGTAAATGTTCGTTGTAGTTCAGTGTATCGTCAATACGAACTCGACGAGGCGGTCTTGAAACGATCGAACCGTGCGTTGACCAACGCGTTGAAAGGCGGGAAGCAGCTCACTCGTTCAGAACTAAGAGTTGTGCTGAAGCGCGCAGGCATCACGGCGGACGATACCGTGCGGTTCGCGTATATTCTGCTTCGCGCGGAGTTGGATGGCATTGTTTGCAGCGGCCCGCGGCGAGACAATCAATTCACCTACGCGCTGCTCGAGGAGCGTGTCCCGGCGTCTAATGACTTGTCTGGCGACGAAGCGCTGGCGGAGTTGACGCGTCGTTACTTCGCGAGTCATGGACCAGCAACGTTGGCGGATTTTGTTTGGTGGTCGGGATTGACCACAAACGATGCGCGGCGTGGTATAGCGCTGTTGAATCACGATGTAGAGAGAATGGTGATCGCGGAGACTGTTTACTGGACCTTAGCCTCTGCTGCAAAGCCCTCGCGCACCATCGACGCTCACCTCCTGCCTGCTTACGACGAGTACAACGTCGCCTACAAAAACCGGCAAGTCGTCTTCGATCAAGACTCCGTGTCGCGAATTACAACCTGGGGCGCGCTTGGCCCGTGCGTCATCATCGATGGAAGAATAGTTGGCATATGGAAAAGTACGGGCAACGAGAGCGCGCTAACGATCACGGTGACGCCATCACGAGATTTACGAAAGCAGGAGAAAGTCGCTGTCGCTAAGGCAGTGGAGCGATATGCCGCCTTCGCGAAGAAGGTTAGAATTAACGCGGCTGCAAAAGGTAAACACGTAGCTTTGCGATGGGTTGATGAGGTTTAGAGAAGCGTATAGAACCTCCTGGCGGGTTGGGTGAAGAGAAATCAGATTTGTCATGACGATTTCAAATCGCGTGGTAATGCTGCTGATGATCGTGGTTACTCTAACGAGTGAAGTTTCGACAACTGCCGCTGCTCATCAACAGCGTAAGACCTCGCCGCGCGGTTCCACAGCCAACAGATCAAGGAAGGTACGAGAACTTATCCATGCCGCCGCTGCCGGCAATACGCCGAAGGTACTCCAATTGCTAAAAGCGGGCGTCAATGTAAACGCTCCGTTTGAACGAGATGAGTCAGAGTTGTCGGGCAAAACCGCATTGATGGCTGCGGCCTCAGGTGGTCATTCGGGTCTCGTTGCTGAACTGATCGAACGCGGAGCGAATGTCAACCTACAGCATTATTCGGGCAAGACAATGCTGATGTTTGCGGCTGACGGCGGTGACCCAGTCACGATAAAAGCTCTGCTTCGCGCTGGCGTTGATCCCAATGCAAAAGTCATCTCGCCTCACGCAGGGGAAATCACACCTCTAAGTATCACCATGCATAGCGATCGACCACACCGATTGGAAGTAGTTAGGATTTTGCTTGCGGCGGGGGCCGAGGTAAATCCCAAAGGACGGTTTTTTGTATCGCCCTTAATGCACGCGCTTCGAGATTTGGAAATGGTGAAATTACTGATTGCGCATGGAGCGGACGTGAATCAGAAAAATTTTCGAGGCGGGACCGCATTGATGATTGCCGCCGCTGACAGCTCCACGGACGTTGTGAAATACCTGATTGAAAAAGGTGCTGACGTCAACGCGCGTGATACTGACGGTTATACCGCGCTTGTGTATGCCGAGAGCCAGCGAAATACGATTGACGGTGACGAGCGAGACCAAATTATTCAAGTGCTAAAAAGAGCCGCAGGCTCTAAACCGTAGTTGTGAGGGAAGACGGGCCGATACTTCCGCTGACCGCTTCGCCTGCCTGCAGTGAAGGGTTTATCAGATGAACGCCAATGTTAAGGCAGACGTGCTGATCGTGGGTGCTGGTCCGACAGGTTTGGCGCTGGCTGTTCAGCTAATCAGATACGGCATTGGTTTCGTCATCGTCGATAAACGAGACGGCATCACGCCCTACTCGAAAGCGATCGGCGTCCAGGCGCGAACACTCGAGATCTATCAACAGATCGACCTGGCTGATCGTCTGGTGGACCAGGGACTGATTGCAAAGGGCGTTCGACTCTTGGAAGGAGGTGAGGCACGCGCGGAAGTTCCGTTGTCAACTCTGGGTCAGGGGAAGAGTCCTTACCCTTTCCTGCTGATCGTCGAGCAGAGCAAACACGAACATCTGCTTTATAAATTTATCAGAGCGCACGGTCATGACGTGCGCTGGCAAACGACACTTACTGACTTTTCGCAGGATGATGCGGGGGTAGCGGGCACTATCGTCGACGTAAACGGCGAAAAGCAGTTGGTCCAGGCGCAATATCTGGTCGCGTGCGACGGTTCGAAGAGTTCCGTTCGCACCGGCTTGGGCCTGACTTTTGAAGGCAGCACGCTGGAACGTCTGTTCTACGTCGCGGACGTCCAGCTCAAGTGGGACTTTCCGCACGATATGCTGACGGCGTGTCTCGCTCGCGACCGGTCGACTGCGTTCTTTCCCATGCCGGGCGAGGATCGTTACCGGATTGTCGGCGTGTTTCCAGAGGACAGCGAGAAGACTGAGGGTGAGATCCCCTATGACGAAATTGAGAAACAGATTCTGGAGGACACGCAGCTTCAGCTCGACATCTACCAGGTGAATTGGTTCTCCACTTACAAAGTCCACTCGCGGCGCGTTAACAGATTCAGTGTCGGTCGATGCTTCGTCGCGGGCGACGCCGCGCACATCCATTCGCCCGCGGGCGCGCAGGGCATGAACACCGGCATCCAGGATGGTTACAACCTCGCCTGGAAACTCGCTCTCGTTTTACGCGGCGAAGCTGGTCCAACAATTCTCGATACCTACAACGAGGAGCGCGTCGAAGTTGCGGAGCGTTTGTTGGAGACTACGGATCGTATGTTTGATCTGTTGGTCAACCCCGAATGGTTGCTGTCGTTTGTGCGGCGACAGATCTTTCCTCGCGTCGCCAAATTCATCGTTGGCCTCGATTCGGTAAATCAGTTCATTTTTCCGCTGATCTCTCAGACCGGCATCACTTACCGCGGTCATTCTTTAAGCCGCGACAACGACGACGACTTTGAAGTCAAAGCGGGTGATCGCATGCCCTACTTCGTGATCGAAGGAAAAGACATTTACGACTGGCTGCGTGCGCCCAAGTTTCACTTGCTGACGTTTTCCAACGAGGAAACTCAAACCGAATTTGATAGCTCGGTCGAGCACTTGGTCTTTCCGCTTAGCGAGCGAGTAGCTGAGCTCTTCGGTAGCAATAAGCCTTTCAACGTTCTGTTGAGGCCTGACAACTACATTGGGTTCGTTTCTTCAGGAGATCCGCTCGCAGAACTACGGGCCTACTTCGATAATGTAATCCGAAACTGAACAACAAAGTAATTGGTCCGCCCCGAGGACCTCGTCGCCGATGTTGAAAGCAACGTCATCGCTGGCGTCGCGTTCCGCTCTTTGTATCGCATCCTTTTAAAACGGCCAGAACTTTGGTACCAGCCAGATGACGATCGCAAACACGGCGATCGTTAAAAGTGATCCCACTTTCAGGAAGTCCAAAAAGCGATATCGCCCCGGCGTGTAGACCAGGACACAGGCAGGCTCAAGTGGAGTCAGAAAGGAGCAGGAAGCCGCATAGGTCACCGTAACTGCAAATGTTCTCGGATTTAGTCCCAGTGCGAGCGCAGTTTTGACCGCTATCGGAAGCATGACGAGAGCGGCGGCTTGGTTTGACATCGGCTGCGTAAGAGCAACCGTCATGACGAAGAACCCGGCTAGCACTGCAGCTGGACCATATTGGCCTGTGCCTTTCACTATAAAATTGGCCAGGTACTGATCCGCGGCAGTCTTTTCCATCGCCACTCCAAAACTGATCATGCAGGCGATCAAGATCAGCAAACGCCAATCGATGATCTCATACACTTCCGACATGCGCAGTGACTGGCTGGCAAGCAGAACCATGACACCAAGCAGAACAGCGATCGTCAACGGAATAAGATGCGTAAGCGAGAAGAAAAGAAAGACACCGAAAGCCGCTAGTGCCCAACGCTGCTTTTCCGGTCTCGCCTGTCTTTCGGAAACCCCTTCCAAAAGCAATAGTTGACCTTCTGCGGAGAGTGTTTCCACCTGTTCGCGAGTTCCCTGTATCAGGAGGACATCGCCGAACCTCAGTCGCACTCTGCTGATCTTCGATAGCAGGTTCACTCCGTGGCGGTTAATGGCTAACACGGTGACCTGGTGTCGCCTTCGAAACCGCAAACTCTTCAGTGTCCTGCCGATGAAGTCTGACCCACGCGGCACCATCGCCTCGAACAGTTCCGCGTCTTTACTTTCAAGAACAGAATCGTTCAACGTGAAGTCAGGCTTAATCTCGATGCCGGCTTCGCCTTTCACTCTTAGAATGTCCTCGACCCGACCCTGGACCAATAAAAGATCGGCGGCGTTTATCTGCTGCTCTGGGTTGGGCGCTATCCTGATTTGCTCCTCACCTCTCAGGATTCCGAGAATAGTCAGATCGAGCTCGTCGCCTATGCGAGTTTCAGCCAGCGATTTGCCAATGAGCGGCGAATCGTCTAGCACTATTACTTCCGTCACGTATTGCCTAATGTGATATTGCTCGGTTAAAGAGTCCGCCGGTTTTCTACTCGGCAGCAACCGTAGACCTACCAGCAACATGTACAGCATGCCAACACCAACAATAACCACACCGACGCTCGTCAGTTCGAACATCGTAAATGGTTGGATTCCGTAACGCGGCAACGCCCCACTGACGGCAAGATTGGTTGACGTCCCTATCAACGTGCATGTACCGCCGAGGATGGCCCCAAAAGCAAGCGGCATCAACAGTTTCGACGGACTAATGTTTCTGCGCGCTGCAATACCTAACACCACCGGAAGAAACATTGCCGTCGTAGTCGTGTTCTTCATCACGGCGGCGCAGAATGCGGCGGCAAACATGATCAGCGCGGCAATCCGAAACTCACTGTCTCCTGCGGTTCGGTGCAAGCGGCGTCCGACGAGATCAATAACGCCGGTTTTGGCAAGTCCTCCCGTCAGAATGAATAGACCGGCGATTGTGATGACGATGTCGTTGCCAAAGCCGGCGAAGGCTTCGCTCGGGGTCAACGTCTTTGTGATGACTAGCGCCATCACCAAAAGGATAGCGACAACTTCAATGGGTATTCGCTCGGTGCTAAATAGCACCAGAGCTACAACTAGTAACCCCAGAATGATCCCGATCTGAATTGTCATCGTAGTGAATCCATCGCGAGTATAAGACGCAAGAATAAAAACGGCACTCTGCTATAATCCCGCCAACCTCGGAATCGGTTGATATCCAGTTCGAACTAACTCTGTACGTTCAAAGGAATTGAAGTGCAGACACAGCTCACATCATAAACTGACCAGGCGTGCGTTTGAGTACCGGCCTACTGGTCTCTTAACCACTTGCAGCTGCTTTCACGGCTAAGGTGTGCCTAATTCGAGGTCTCAATCCAGGGGTTCAGTCCAAGTAAATCCAATCACGCAGAATCACGCCGTTGCTTGACTCAGCGCAAAACGCTAGGCTAGTCTGCATCAGTTCTTTACTAACACTCACTTTGCTTCTTTTGGGGCCGTAGCTCAGCTGGGAGAGCGCATGACTCGCAGTCCTAAGCCTACCGTTTTGCTAATCATTAACAATTAAACAAGTTGCAGCCAGGCAGGAATTTGGGCCATTTCCCGTTTCGTTACAGATGGTTGGCCCAACGTTACAGACAGTATCGGTTTTCTCCGGTGGGGTTCTAGTAAAGGAAGCAACTATGCTCGCATGGATTCCTCAGACGTTTGACGCAGCATGCAAACGTGCTGCGGGTCGCCGTCGTTATCACGCACAACGTCGTCGCGCGCGTGACAAACGTCAGCTTACACCTTAACGGCAAATTTTAAAGGTTGAGCTGAGCGGCTCAGCGAAGATTCTTCACGTAAATCTCATAGTTGCCGGTGCGGTTACTCTGAAACGCTAGCTTTGATCCGTCGGGCGAAACTGCGGGTTCTGTGTCAATTTTAGGTCCCGCGGTCAAGCGCTTTTGTTCACCGCTAGCCAAATCGACCTGGAAGATGTTTGAAAAGACGCCTCGGATATCAACGGCAAAGGCAATGCTGGCGCCGTCGGCCGACCAGCACGGAACAAATGTGCTTGGTGACTCCTTTGTTACGTTCCTAATGTTGTTACCGTCCGCATCCGCAACGAATACTTGGAGCGGATGTTGGGTCTCCCCGATCTCAAGATTGAGGCTGATGAAAGCCACCTTGCTCCCGTCGGGCGACCACGCGGAAGATGTCGCTCCTATTGTTGTGAACCTGGTGACATTCGAGCCGTCAGCGCCCATCACATATATCTCTCGCCTACCACTTCGATTGCTGGTGAAGAAGATTCTTCCGTCAGTCGACCAACTGGGAGACATATCAATCGCAGTGTCGTGAGTAAGCCTTTGTTCGCTGGTGCCGTCAGTATTTACTACATAGATTTCGGTGTTTCCTTCGATCGCGCGCGTGTATACGATCCGTTTGCCGTCGCGTGACCATGCGGGCTCAGTATCCTCCGCCTTCGCGTTGGTTATTTGTGTGGTCATGCTTCCGTCAGCGTTCATGACGTAAATATGTTGCATGCCGGCGCGGTTGCTCGAGAAGGCGATCTTACTTCCGTCGGGCGACCAGTCGGGATAGAGATCGTCGGCTGGAGCATCGGTAAGTTGGTTCAATTCGCCTTCGACGCTCATAACAAATATTTCGAAGTTACCCTCTCGGTCAGTGCTAAAAACAAGCTTGGAGCCGTCAGGCGACCACGCGGGCTGTCCGTTGTTTGACGAGTTGTTAGTCACACGAGTGACGTTGTTCCCATCGGCGTTCATAACAAAGATTTGTTCTTTGCCTTGAATGGTTCTGACAAATGCAATGTTATTACCGTCAAGTGACCAGGCCGCGGCGCCGTCTTGTTTGTCGTAGTCTGAAGTCAGATTTCGCTGGCCGGTGCCATCGACGTTCGCCTCGTACACATCGAAGTTGCCGTTCCTTCCGGTTACGAACAGGATCTTTTTCCCATCCGGCGACCACTTCGGCTCCGCATCAAACTCCAGGTCATCGACGATTCTCCTGACGTTTGAACCGTCGGCATTCATAACGTAGATGTCAAAATTGTACGTATTGACGTTATCGCGATTGCTCGCAAACGCGATCTGGCTACCGTCAGGAGACCATGCGGTGGCGCTATCATGCGCACTGTTTCTGGTTAGCCGAGTTTGGTTGCCGCCGTCGGCATCCATTACATAGACCTCTTTATTTCCGTCACGCTCGCTATCGAATAGGATCTTGCGGCTATCTGGGGACCACCTTGGGCCATAGTCGTCAGCCAGATTGTCGGTGATTCGTTTCACATTAGATCCATCAGTGTCCATCACATAGATCTCTACCTTTCCGTCGCGGTTGCTCCAGAAGGCTATCTGTCTGCCATCAGGAGACCAGGCAGGGCCACCATCCAGCGCGCTGTTGTTGGTCAATCTAACGAGGGTGCTCTTAGCGCGCGACGCCGGTGGCGCAGGAGGAGGCGGCGACAGGCGGTGGCGTTTCAGATAAACAAACGTTCCAACAGAGACGGCGAGCAATAGAGCAGCTAACGCTGTTCCAACAACGATGGTTTTCTTCTTTCGTCCGACCGTGTCAGCAGCCGGCGCAAGTGGCGCCGCAGAAGGCCGCGCCTTAGCCTCAGCGGGCGCTTCGGATCCTTCAAACTGCCCGGCGTTGAGCACGCATACTTTTAGAGGAGCGAGGAACCTGTAACCCCGCTTCGGAATAGTCTCTATATACCTCGGCTCAGAAGAATCGTCGCCCAGCGCCTTTCTCAATTCGTGTATGTTGCGCGACAGGCTGCCCTCTTCGACAAACGTATCCGGCCACACATCCTTCAACAATTGCTCCTTATCAACTACCTGACCTCCGTGCTGAACGAGGACAAGAAGAATGTCGAAAGCTTTCGGCGTGAGATGAACTGTACCGCCAACCTTGAGCAGGATTCGACTCCGCGCATCAAGCACAAAGTTCCCGAATTCATATAAGTGATTGTCCGGCAAGAACATGACGGCTGTAAGAATTCTGTAAGACCCGCGGTAAGAGCTTTATCAGCGCAATCCAAGAAAACTCGAAGACTTTTGGAAGCACCCGGCCACGGACTACTGCGCGTTGGCGAACTAGATGATAACGGAGAACCCGTTGTGAAAAAAACGCGCAGGACCAAAAGACAGTCGAGAAGGAGAAAGCTATGAGAACAATACCTACCATTCGCAATCGTCGTCCGCTGAAGCGAACGCCAATCCTACCTTTTTTGTTGATCGCACTCGCGTTGGTTGTGACGTTTCGAAGTCGATCTGAGGCTGTTGCGACCAGCACAACAACAACTGACGCCACGATTGTTTTAGACACGGATAGTGCCGCTTTCATCGACGGCGCCTTCCAGGTTGTAAACAACGAATCGGGACACCAGACCGACCCACATGTTTCATGCAATCTTGTGTCATACACCGCTGATAATTTTCAGGGGATTGCGAGAGTTCATTACCAGGACCTGTCAACGGGAACCGACAACGTGATTCCCGGTAATGAGACTGATCTGTTCTCAAGCATCTCCGGGTCTCGCGTCGCTTACACGAAAGTTACGTCTTCCGGAGACACGATCAGGATCTTCGATACAACTTCGCAAACGACCACGGTCGTTCCTGGAGTCAAACGAAATAAACCTTCGATTGGCGGAAATCTCGTTGTTTTCGAAGACCACTCCGGTCCAGGGGAGATTGCTACCTATGATCTCAGCACCGGGATCGTCACACCGCTAACCAACGACTCTTTAATTGACAGGTCACCCAGAATGAGCCCGAACGGCAATGCCGTTGTGTGGGAGAAATGCCAGATCAATGGGCTCGGTTGCGACGTCTACGCAGCCATCCAAACGTCACCCGGTGTGTTCAATACCCGAGCGCTCACCACGGATGGCGGTGAGGATCGTCTCCCTTCCACTGACGGTGAAGTGGCGGTCTACGTCTCAGACAGAACCGGCGAGAACGATGTTTATTATCAAGCCCTAAGTGGAAACTCCGAAGTTCACCTCTCCATTCTGGGGGATCAACGTAACGCCACGGTCTCAGGCCACCTCATTTCCTTTGAGTCGCGGTACCTGGCCAGCTACGACATCTACGTCTACGACATTAGAACCGGGACGCTGTCTCGAGCCACTAACACACTTCATGACGAGAGGCTGAGTGAGATCAGCGTGTGCAACGGCGTCGGCCGAATTGTATACGCCATTCTGGAAAACGGGGCCTTTGACATCCACGCCTTCTTGTTTCAGGCGCCGCGTGTAACTGAAGATCAGATTGATGATCTGATCTCATCAATCCCTAGCTTCAACCTTCCGCAGGGTACGACAAACAGTTTCATAGCCAAGTTACAACAGGCGCTAACCGCAATTGAGTCCGGCGATTTGGCAACGGCCTGCTCTTCACTTACCGCTCTTACGAACGAATGTGCGGCGCAATCCGGCAAGAAGTTAACCACTGATCAAGCCACGCAACTAATTGTTTCGGTCAAACAAATCAAATCGGTTCTTGGCTGTCAGTAAAACAGGAAACGCAGATCTCTCAGAGAGGATTAAGTTATGACTACCACACACACAGTTAATCGCAACCGTAGCCGGGCCGTCCGTTCGCTACTCGTCTTGCTTACCGCGTTAGCGCTACTCAGCATGAACCTTCATCCCAGCAAGGTCGCTGCTGGAAGCTCTGAATCACAATCGACGATTGTCTTACAGACTAATGGTGCTCCTCTCTTACAAGGCACCACTCAGCTCGTAAACAACCAATCGGGAGACGCAATAAACCCGCATGTCTCATGCAACCTTGTGTCTTACATCGGTTTCGATTCTCAGGGAATATCGAGGGCCCATTACCACGACCTGGTAACGGGAATTGACAACGTTATCCCCGGTAACCCCGCTGATCCGCAGTCAGACATTTCTGGTTCTCGCGTGGCTTACACTGAGCACGACTTAGGCCCAGACAGGCTCATAGTTTTCGACACGAGTTCACAGACGCCCACCTACGTCCCTGGTGTCCGGCAAAGTAACCCGTCAATCGGTGGAAATTTGGTCGCGTTTGAGGACCAAAGTTCATCCGTAAGCTGGTTGATGAGTGAGATTTCAACTTACGATCTGAGCACAGGGACCGTCGTACCACTAACCAACGACTCACTTAGCAACCTGAAACCAAACGTAAGCCCGAACGGTGACGCCGTTGTGTGGCAGAAGTGCACAAACCTCGGGACCGATTGCGCTGTCTACGCTGCGCTCCGGACCGGGCCGGGAGTTTTCACAACGAGACCTCTTACGGAGCCGTCTGACGAATCTCGATTCCCGTCCACAAACGGAGAGATCGCAGTCTACATCTCACATCGCAGCGGTGAGGACGATATTTATTATCAACCGCTCGCCGGAGGCGCTGAAGTACACCTCTCCATTCCTGGTGCCCAGCGCTGGGCCAGGATTTCGGGCGACCTCATTTCTTTTGAGTCGTGGGACGTGAGCGACTTCGACTTCGACATATATGTCTATGACATTCGAACGGGGAAGCTGTTCCAAGTTACCGACACACCTGGTAGCGAGGACCTGAGCGAAATCGGCGTGTGCAACGGTATCGGCCGAATTGTTTACACGGCTCCGGGAGACTCGAGCTATGACCTTTACGCTTTTTCGTTCCAGGTGCCGAGCGTAGCTGAAGATCAAATTGATGATCTGGTCTCACTGATCCGCAGCTTCAATCTTCCGCCAGGTACGGCAAACAGTCTCACAACCAAGTTACAGCAAGCGCTCACCGCAATTGACTCCGGTGACTTGGCAACGGCCTGCTCCGCACTTACCGCTTTTACCAACGAATGCGCGGCGCAAATCGGCAAGAAGTTAACCGGTGATCAGGCGACGCAATTGATTAATTCGGTCGCCGAGATCAAATCCGATCTCGGCTGTCAGTGAACACAGATCGCAATCATTTTGAAAATGAAAAGGAGACTTGAAATGAGAAGAAAAAAGATTAGCTTGATAATTTCAGCCCTGGCGGTGATCGTCGCTCTGTCTGGTCTACCAGCCTTGGCCCAAACTGCACCCGTCGCCCAGAGTGGCAAGGTGAATAGCAACACCCGAATCATTTACCACGACGGCCCGATCATGTCAGGCGCTCAGGACGTGTATCTAATCTGGTACGGTTGTTGGGATGCCAATTGCGGCAACGCCGGTAGTCCCATTACGCAGACGATTCTGACTGAGTTCACCTCGAGTCTGGGAGGGTCTCCATACTTCCAGATCAATGCGATGTATCCGAATAGCGCTGGTCAAAGACCGAGTGGCGCGCTCTTTTATGGTGGTTCAGTGGTTGATCGTTATTCACGTGGAGTTGAGTTGACCGCGTCTGACATTACGGAAATCGTCTCGAGTCAGATCGTCAGCAATAATCTGCCGCAGGATCCAATTGGAATTTATCTCGTGCTGGCATCAGCCGACGTGAGTTCAAACTCAACTGGTTTCTGTATACCTGGCGCACTCCCACATCATGGAACGGGTTCGACCTTGGGAGCGCAATTTAAGTATGCATTCCTTGGCAATCCTAACCGTTGTCCCATGATGGCGGCGTCACAGTTTTTTTCCAGCAGCGGAACGCTGTTACCAACTCCGAATAACGACCTGCCCGCAGATGCGATGGCCTCTACAATGGCTCAATTGCTGAGTAGGGTCGTCACAAACCCAACAGCTCGTGGATGGTTTGACAGGTACGGGTTCGAGAACGCGGCTAAGTGCGTAGGGCAATTCGGCGTGACTTACGCGACGCCAAACGGGGCTCGCGCTAACCTGAGGCTGGGTGCGCGCGACTACCTGATTCAGGAAAACTGGGTGAACGATAGAAAGGGTCACTGCGCAATGAATTCAAGTCTATGATCGCGTTCTGTAGGGGTGGCCTGCGTGGCCACCTCTCAGGCTAACCGGGAATTTTATCAGCGCGATAAACGTCTTAAGCGAATGCCGGGAAACGGGCGAGATTGAGAGGCTGATCGAACAATGAGAGTTATCCTAGCGCTGTTCCTTCTAATTATTCCCGCTGTTGCGGCACATCCAGGTGGGGACTCATCGCTCTTGATATCAACACAGTGATCTTCGGTTGAGTATTACGTTTTCATAAGTCCAAAGACTGGCAGACGTTTGACGGACATAAAGCGAGCATTTCATGGCGCATGTGCCGCTGCAAAGATCCATGGTTTGGTCTGGCACGATCTTCGGGCAACGTTCGGAACCAGCTTAGGAGAGGGATTCGACGCCTTTACGATCGCGGCGTTATGGGGCACAGCAACGTCCGAACAACTCAGCGGTACGTTCGAGCGACTGAAAGGAACAAGCGGGAAGCTGTTCAAGCAGCGATGCTGATCTCGCGCGGCCACAATTTGCCACAAGAGTAAATGCAATGACGCAAAGGAGCGTCGTTGCTTGACTCAACGCAAAACGCTAGGCTAGTCTGCACCAAGCATTTACCAGCGATCACCCGCATCATATGGGGCCGTAGCTCAGCTGGGAGAGCGCATGACTGGCAGTCATGAGGTCAGGGGTTCGATCCCCCTCGGCTCCACCAAAGTTTTTCACGACAGAGCCCTTTAAACTTGTCGCTTCTGCTGTTGCTCAGATCGATGGTTTAGGAGGACTCGCATGAATACTCTCCTGCAGGATCTGCGCTACGCATTACGACGATTAATCCACAAACCGGGATTCACAATCATCGTCGTCTTGATCCTTGCGCTCGGAATCGCCGCCAATACTGCGATCTTTTCCGTTGTCAATTCAATACTCCTGGCGCCGTTGCCCTACAGCGACCCCGACGAGTTAATGGTCGTTAAGGAAACGAACCCCTCCAAGACCGTCGAACGAAACAGCGTATCGCCAGGTAATTTTCTAGACCTGAAGCAGGAAGGACTGTTCGACTCGGTCACAGCTTTTTATGAAACAGCAACGACGCTTCAGGGTCCGCAAGATACCGAGCAGGTAGCTACGGCCCAAGTTTCAGTCGAATTCTTTAAGACTCTCGGCGTCCAGCCGGCGCTGGGCCAGCCATTTCCAAACGACAGTAATGGTGCTGCATTCGAAGTCGGACGTTTTCTGAGCGGCGACCGCCTTGTCGTTATCAGCGACGGTCTCTGGAAGCGTCGTTTCGGTGCCGATCCGTCGATCGTTGGCAAGAAGATCACAATCAACAGCAGCGAGTGGGAGGTTGTCGGAGTGATGCCCGCCGGTTTTAGCATCCCGAGTCAGAGGACTGACTTATGGTTGCCATGGGACATCGCGCGCACCTATAACTCAAAACGATTTCCAAAAGGACCACCTCGAGACTGGCGTTTCCTCCACACTGTTGGGCGAATCAAACCGGACATCACCGCCGAAGAGACACAACAGCGACTGTCCGTGTTCTTTGGAGCGTTGGCGGAACGCTTTCCGGAAACAAATCGCGGGTGGAGCGCGACCTTTGTTCCGCTTCACGACGAAGTCGTGAGTTCGAGCCGCGCGACGCTGCTCGTGTTATTTGGCGCTGTTGGCATGGTGCTATTACTGGCGTGTGCGAATGTGGCGGGACTGGTATTGGCCCAAGTAACTTCCCGTAAACGTGAGTTCGCATTGCGCCAGGCGCTTGGAGCTTCACGCGCCCGGGTGATTCGACAACAGCTCACAGAAAGTTTCGTGCTCGCGCTCGCTAGTGGTGTTGTGGGCCTGGCGTTCGCATGGATGGGGCTCGGTCTTCTGCTTTCTCTGGCGCCCGCCGACACACCGAGAATCAGCGAAGTCACAATGGATACATGGGTGCTCCTGTTTGCCTTCGCAGTTTCAATCACGACCGCCGTTGTGTTTGGTTTGCTGCCTGCACTAAAGAGCTCAAAGGCCGAACTCTTCAGCACACTCAAAGACGCCGTTACCAAAGGTTTTACGGGACGGCTTTCAAACCGCTTACGTAATGTAGTGGTGATCGCAGAGGTCTCACTCGCGTTGGTGCTCGTCACCTGCGCGGGCTTGTTCGTGCGGAGCTTTGCTCAACTAATTTCGGTCGACCCAGGGTTCAATTCCGAAAATTTATTAACAATGCATATCACGCTCGAGGGTGAGAAATACGGCAGCAAGGCGGGTGATTACTATCGCCAGCTCATCGAGCGAATCGAATCTCTTCCTTCCGTGACTTCCGCCGCCGCAGTCTCAACTCTTCCCATGAGCGACGTGGGTGTTGACTTCACAAGGCCGTACTGGCGTGAGGGCGAGTCTGAACCGGTCGGCGACGGAGACAAAGTGGCAGTACGCATGGCTACCCCAGGCTATTTCGAGACCATGGGTATTTCACTATTACAAGGTCGCCATTTTACTGACCAGGATCGACGAGAGACTGTACCGGTAATAATGGTGAGTAAAAGAACGGCCGACCAAGTGTGGCCTAATGAGAATCCTGTAGGTAAACGATTAATGCTTGACTACAATCGCGGCAAATACGCTTACGACGTAGTGGGTGTTACCGGCGGCATCAGGTATTACGGCCTTAAGGTTGAACCGCGCGCGGAAGTCTTTATTCCACACGCGCAGAACGCCTACCTGCCAATGAATCTGGTGGTGCGAACTTCATCCGATCCGAATCTGATGGTCGAATCAATCAAGGCCCAGGTGAGAGAGATGGATCCGACGCAAGCCATCAGCAATATAAGAACGATGGACACGCTGGTTTCTCGTTCTGTCGCGGCGGATCGGTTCTCGATGTGGTTACTCGGACTTTTGGGATCACTTGCGTTGGTACTTGCTGCGAGCGGTTTGTTTAGCTTGTTGTCCTATCTCGTCACTCAACGAACCCATGAGATCGGGGTACGCATGGCGTTAGGCGCTGGTCATCGCGACATTCTTCATCTGGTGATCGGCCAGGGAGCAGTGTTGGTTGCCGCAGGTTTGGCGATTGGTTTAGGCGCTTCTTTCATCTGCACGCGTCTCTTTTCGAGCTTGTTGTTTGGCATCAGCGCCACAGATCCATTGACATTCATAGTTACTCCCGTGCTTTTGTCGCTGGCTGCTTTGCTGGCCTGTTACGTTCCCGCCCGGCGGGCGACGAAGGTCGATCCGATGGTGGCGCTCCGCGCGGAATGATCTACGTAATCAGATCGGAAAGGGGTCATGCAGTCTCTTTCTGAAATTAGAAACGCAGTCGACCAAGTCCAATGAGATCAGGGGTTCGATCCGCCTCGGTTCCACCTTAGTTCCAGGCACCTAAAGATGTTAAGAAAGCCATCGAATTCGTTTCCGACTGTTTGACGATGACGCTTGTGTCGGTCGTACCATAATCTTAGAACAATCGGTTTCCCGCATGAATAATTTCGGGCATGAGTGCAAACGAAACTCAATCTGGCGTCACTCAGTTGATTCAGTCTCTGGTGGAGGCCTGGAATAGACGAGATTCGACTCGGTTCGGAAATCTATTCGATGCGGATGCCCACTACATCGATGGCGATGGGCGCTGGCTCAAAGGTCGTTCCGCGATTGCCGGGCTTTTCGACGGCGCGCACGAGACGATCTCGATTGTAGAGGAGCCATCGACACGCTTCTACGGTGACGTGGCGATAGCTACGTTTCAGTGGACGACTGTTGCAGACAAAAGTTTCGGGGGCATCATTACTTGCGTAATCATTAAGAAAGGCACTGGCTGGAGTATCCTGGCCCTTCAGAACACCGACTTCAAACGAATTGAGCCAAATGAGGTTTAGGTGTTCATCTTCAAAGCACGAAGCTCCTTCGAGTCCAGCGCCTTTTAGCCCTCAAAACTCTATCAATTAGCATCGACAGATATCACTACTCTGCATCTCTTCCAATTACGACAGCCGCCACATTCAGTGCCGTTTATCTTGACCTTCTTGATCTCCCCATCTTTGCTGTGACGTTTCTCTTCATCACCACATGCAGTGATAACGCCAGGATACTTCGCGGCAGGGAAATCAATTTTGACGCTATTTGAAGTACCTTTTACAGTCACGTTGTCAGAATTGTTTTTGGTTTCGATCGTGATTTCGGGGTTACTCGGGAGCCGACATTCAACCGGTTGCACGGGTGGGTGTATTGGTTCACCGGTCCCTTTGATCTGCTGCAACGTCACTCTTGTGATGCTGCAATTCGTGCAAGACGGCGGTGTCCCGGTAAAAACGGTGTCCACGTAATCCAGATCAATAGAGCCACCACCCTTAACTACGATAGGCGTATCCCCTTCTGGAATTTCTTTTGGAGTTGGCGAAGGAGACGGGGTTGTCGTTTGTGCCTTGGGAGAAGGTTCCTGCCGGCACCCGGCACCCAGGCTCACTGTAAAAACCAGTAGCGCAAACATACAGAGTCCCACGACGAGAATGTGAGTTCCATTTGCACGACGTTGTATTGGTTCCATGTGTTTTCTCCTTGGGAGTGAAATCATTTCACGTCAGCTAGTAGTTGTTGGAGTTGTTGACGACCGTACGCTACATCTGGTCTGCTGAGATAGTTGCTGTAGGGATCCTTTCCCCATTTTTGTTCGAGTCCTGCTAATAATTCTTCAGAACGTTTGGCATATTCGCGCGCTTTTCCCGAGTCGCCCTTTTGCTGCTGTGCTCGCGCTAAAATCAGTGATGCCTGCCACTCCGAATCTTGCTGCACAGTTCGTGTAAAGGTTTCTTTTGCAGCCTCGGCATTTGTGATTGCGTTCTCTGTGTCTCCGCTTTCGAGCAGTGCCGCTGCCAGGGTGAATCGAGTCTTCGACACCACCCATGGATCTTTTAACTGTTCCGCTAGTTCAACAGCTTCTTTACACAACTTGATGCCATCCCGCTTCTGGTTCGAGAGCGCCATCGCTAGACCAAGTATCCGTTTTCCCTCGATGATGCTTCCCTTGAACTGCGAGGCAATGGCCAGATCGAGTGCATTATTTGACTTTGCTTTCGCCTCGCTAAAGCTACGTTGGCTCAATGCCGCTCTTGCCAGTTCCAAGCCAATCGAAACCTGGAGTTGTTTGTTTCCAACCTTCGCTGCCTTCTCAGACGCTTCGGCCAGGATTTCCCCGGCCTCCTTATAGCGTCCTAAAGCCGACAACATACCTGCACGATTTATCATGCTGTTAGCTATTGCCAGCTGGTTGTCGGTTTTGCTGAATAAGGAATAACTGTTTTCGAAATGAGTGAGCGCTTCGACATAACGTTCACGTCGCGAAAGAACGGTGCCTAGACCTTCCTGTGCAAGAGCCTGGCGCGGTAAGTTTTGTTCCTGTTCAGCGGTCGCTAATTGCTGCTGGAAGGCGCGAAGGGCGGCGTCATAATCCCCCTTCTGACGATTTGCTCGTCCAAAAAGCAGCAGAGCAAGCGCTGTCTCCTGGCGATAACCTCCATCCTGATAGAAGCGCAACGCCTTTTCTGTGTACGTTACTGCCTCAATCGCATCGTCCTGTGTCATCTTCAAGCTGCCAAGAGAAAGCAGAGCGCGGGCTTCATTTCGACGGCCTTTATTTCGCTGCGCATAATCAAGCGCCTGTTTGAAATACTTCTCAGCTTCCTGGTAGTCGCCTCTTAAGAAGTATGAATAACCCAGATCAATTAGTCCGCTCGTGGTCAGATTTTCGAGGCCATTTGCCTGGGCCAACTGTATTACTGTGTTTGCATGCTGCTGTGCGGCCGCGGTTTCTCCTGCCGTGCGCAATACACTACTTAATTGCAGTTCTGATCTTATTTGTTGGTATTGGTTATTGGTTGCACGCGCAATCTCGAGAGACTCTTGAAACTTCGCCCGAGCTTCAACCACTTTGTCTGCATTGTCGTAGACCACGCCGTGTTGGAAGAGGACTTCTGCCACGCCTTCAAAGTTGCTCGAGGCACGATAGAGTTCGGCAGCGCGCTGAAAAGCGGTTTCAGCAAGTTGCACATCTTGTTTTCGCGAATAGAGAATTCCCAGGCGAAGAAACGCTGCAGCAAACTGTGGATCGAGTTGAGTTGCTTTATGGTAATTGCTGATAGCGTTTTCTATATCCTGATTCTTTTCATATGCTCGCCCCAAATCAAAATAAGCGTATGCCTTGTCCGTGTCGGGCACCAGATTGACGATCTCGCTATATCCTTTAATGGCGTTCCCAAAGTTTCGTGAGATCGTATCCGTAATGGCTTGCAGATACAGCGAGTCTAACGGTGAGAGACTCGACCGATCACGCACGAGAGAGCCGGCCAAAATGGTTTCATCCTTCGCCTTGTCGCCATAATCCAACTCAGTCCACGCCTCCGCCAGACGGGCGTGCGCTAAAGCAAAATCATTATCAATCGTTGTCGCCTGTCGGAGTGCCTCGCTTGCCTTGAAGTACGTACCTTCGCGGAGTGCATTCGTTCCGAGTTGATACCAACGTTGGGCTTCCGCGGACGGTTGATATGGGGTTGGACGCCACATCATCGTCAGCCCCAAGATGAGAGCGCCGATTAACACGATTGCAATGATGATGAGTCGGAAGGAGAACCGCGGCCGGCGAAGAATGTCGGAAAGTTTGGCCAGTGTGCTCGCGGCGCCGGTCACAGTTACTGGAATGCGCTGAGTCGGCGTCTGAGCCAATCCTTCCAGCAACGGTATAACGGTACTCTCCAGGTCCGAGATAAACTCATCTGCAGACTGGAAACGGTCCTCTGGTCGTTTTGCCAGCGCCTTCAGCGAAACCCGATCAAGTTCTGGCGGCACATTTGGGTTAAGTGCCGAAGGTGGCCGGGGGTCAATGTGAATTACTTGAGCAGCTATCTCAAGCACACCTTTGCCGGAGAACGGAGGTCTGCCGGCAATAGACTCATAGAGCACAGCACCAAGAGCAAATAGATCGCTACGAGCGTCAACTGATTCACCCATCGCCTGCTCAGGCGAAAGATAGAGTGGAGTGCCGACAATGACGCCACTTTGGGTCTTGGTTGCGAGCAGTGTTCTGGCATCGGAATCCGCATCTTGCAAGGCTTCTGCGTTCAGATGTTTGGCGAGCCCGAAGTCTAACACCTTGACAATTTTCCGCTCGTTGATGATCACATTCGAGGGTTTAATGTCCCGGTGTATGACTCCATGTGCGTGCGCTTCACCAAGGGCGCGCGCGACATCTTTTATGATCTCCACCGCGCGCGCTACCGGCAATCTGGCTTCGTTTATTAAAGTGCTCAAAGTCTGCCCATTTATCAATTCCATCACAATAAAGGGCCGACCATCAGGTGTCTCGCCGTAATCATAGATAGAGGCAATGTTGGGATGGTTCAGCTGTGAGGCCGCGCGGGCTTCGCGTAAAAACCGCGCACGAAGTTGGTGATCATCTGGTTTTGTCTGCGGCAACTTTATCGCCACCTGGCGACCGAGATGCACATCCTCGCCGAGGTACACGGTGCCCATCCCGCCTTTGCCGAGCTCATCGAGTATTCGATAATGCGAGACAACCTGGCCAATCATTGCGGTGCGAATTCCTCGTTCTCGTTATGCAAATTAAGAAGATCAGGGAACGTGCGGTAAGACTAAACGGTGCGGCGTCGGCGTCGGCTTTGCCTCAAAAAGTCAGATATCAAACTTGGGTCTGAGTCGGTGTCACGCACGGTAGTGGGTGCCTGATCCTCGGAATTCAAATGGAGAAATATCGTGCTCAATCGTCGACCCACCCGTTTCCGCGGTGGCACTGACGTTTGGCCAATCACTATCTCGACGTTTGACGCAGCGGCTTTGGCGTCTAAAGGGACCTTGTAGTTGAGAATACTATGCCAGGAAGTGGTTTATAACAACGAAAATTGCGCGGACTTAGCTGATGCTGGATCTTGTGCTTTTCAGTAATCTGACGTAAACAACGGCATATGGGCCAGCCTCAAATAACAACCTGAGTGGAAATTTTCCCCTAATATCCGTGCTAGCTGCAACCCATTACTCCTTAGTTTAAGAAATCACTTGACTAGAACTGGCAGTCATGAGGTCAGGGTTCGCTTGAGCGCTCCCAGTATGCCTTTAACTTGGTAACCCTACCTTTCTCACTAGCTCCTTAAAACGTGGATTGTCGCGAAGGCTCTCCCACCTCGGATCGAGTTGCAACATTTGCATTTGAAATGCCCGTTCTTCGTACCCCTCTTCAAGCCAGGAAAGAGCTTCGTCCCTTTCTCCCAGACCAGCGCATATGTAGGCGAGACTTACGGCACTTATGTATTCAGTTTTTCGAAGTCGTTTAAGTTCTTCCAACTCTTTCTTCGCTTGAGAAATGTGGCCGGCAATTGCATAAACATATCCAGGCATGCCAGATATATTCAAACCCGCACTTTCGGGCGCCGCTCGAATTCTAGCGAGAGCTTCTTCGTACATCCCTTTTTTGACGTAGGCCAGGGGCAGATACTGATGCGCAGCTGGAAAACTAGGATCCAGTTCAAGCGCTCTTAGAAATTGAGCAATTGCCTGATCGTAGTTGCCGGCATATAAAAAATTGCTTCCAAGCTCAAATATTGTGATCGTAGACAACGGATCGAGTTCGAGAGCCACCCTTCTTTCAGAAATTCCGTCGTTTACGCGGCCTGATCTCTCCAGGTGTCCCCCATACCACTGATGCGCGACCGCGTAACGCGGATTCAATTCGATGGCCCGTTTGAATTCCTTTTCAGCATCTTTCCAATTCCATTCATAAACCTGCAGAACGCGGGCCAGCGACGTATGGGCCTCGGCCAGCGTCTCGTCTATCGCCAGAGCCTGCAAAGCGGCCGTTTTTGCTTTCGGCATCGCAACGTGAGGCTCCATTCGATTAGCTGGAACCACGTAGCTATCAGCAAGGCCGGTATAAGCCAGCGCAAATCCAGGATCCTTTTGGATCGATTCGTCAAAGTACTCAATTGCCTTTCGGATCGATTCGGGAGTTCGCTTGTTCCAGAGGAATCGCCCTTTCAAATAAAGCTGATAGGATTCTGAGTTGTCCGTATAGTTCCGGGTCAATTGTTTCGCTTCTGCATTAGAGAGACGCGCGCGCAGTTTTCGTGAAACATCGCTCGCTATATCCTTTTGCAGAACGGCGATATCCTGCATCTTTCGGTCGTACTGTTCTCCCCAAAGTGAGGCGCCGGAACGAGCATCGACCAGGGAAAGATATAGCGTGACGTTCTCGCCACGCTGAAGGACACGTCCAAGCAGCAAAGCATCGACTGACAGGTCCTGTCCGATTCGCTTTTCATCGATGTTTGCGCCCTTATATCGGAATACGGAATTTCTCGCTTTGACCGACAAGTTCGGCACATTAGTCAAACTGTTTATTAGCGATTCTGTCATGCCATCCGATAAATATTCGACATCAGGATTCCCGCTTTCGTTAACGAAGGGCAACACAGCGATAGAATCAATCTGAGTTCCGCCCGCCCCTCGCGTGGACCAATACCAATAGCCAATTCCAATCAAGGCCAGCAGCACCACCACAATGAACGCCGCGCCAAATTTATGCCTTTTAATCCCTCCAACCACATACTCCGCACTAGATGCAGGCCGGCTAACCGAGTTAGTGTTCGGTGAGGTAGCGAGATCTGCACTGCGACCACCTGAGCTCCCTGCGGTCGAAGGCACCACTGACCGATCAATGCCGGTGACGCGTTTCAACTCCTCGATTACTTCTTCCAAATCATTCGCCGTGTCGCGAATCGTCTGATATCTCTTCTCCGGTTCTTTTGTGAGGCACCGGCGAATGATGCGCTGTAGTTCCGCAGGTGTGTTGGGGTGGCTGTCAGCAATGGCCGGCGCCGGATCGTGAATGATCTTGTGCAAAGTATCGACCACCGAGTCGCCGGAAAATGGTTTCCGGCCTGTAACTGCCTCGTAGAGGAGGCAGCCAAAGGAAAAGATGTCCGAACGCTGATCGAGGGTCTTCGCTTTTACTTGTTCCGGAGACATGTAACCAACCGTCCCCATGATTGAGCCAGGTGAGGTGCGTTGCTGCTTTGCAACGGTTGCGACTTGACTGTCCACTTCCTCAGGATCAAGACGCCGCTCAGTCGCCTCGACCAATTTTGCCAAGCCGAAGTCAAGAATCTTCGCGTGACCATCACGTGAGATCATGACGTTGTCGGGCTTCAGATCGCGATGGATGATACCGGCCTCATGCGCTTTCGCCAGGCCGTCTGTGACTTGATGGAGATACTGCAGGAGCTTTGACAGTGGACTGCGTTCCTGATGGATCTCCTCGCGCAACGTGCGACCGTCAATGAACTCCATCGCGATGAAGTGTACTGAGTGATGCTCGAGACTCTGGTTACCACCCCGGTTCTCAGCCTCTCCGATCTCGTAGATGTGTGCGATGTTGGGATGGTTCAGTGCCGCGGCACATTTTGCTTCCTGCACAAAACGACGCATGCGATCCTGACTGGCGGCGAAAGCTGGCGGGAGAATTTTGAGCGCTACTTTGCGATCGAGTTTAGCGTCCTGGGCCAGATACACTTCTCCCATCCCACCAGAGCCTAGCTTTGAAATGATCCGGTAATGCGAGATCGTGGTGTTAGGAAGAACTTCGCGCACAGGATTCTAATCTGCTAATTGAACAGCCAAGGGGAAGCGCAAGCTGACTGCTTGGCATTTTGACTCAGAAGAGTACGGTAAGGAAGGTTACAACTGCAATCCGGCGCATTAGTGGGTAGCGTCTTGATTAAGAATAGTGTTAACGCAGAGGCGCGGACTCTTACATCCCACGATAAGGGATCGATAATGGGATCGAGCAGTCTCATTTTTGAAATGATGTGCACCTCGTAACTACTCCCTTCCGACATAAAACCCAAGAACTCACGTTGGCACACCCTTTGTTTCTATAGAAGCGGAAAATCGTATACGCGATTAAGATTTCGTACTTCTCAAGGAAACATTGGTGGCTCACGTGGTATCCCTTCAAGTCACATCTACCTTCGTTCCCCAGCTTCCGCGTACGCTAATTGCCGACGACGAGCCGGACATCCTTACCGCACTCAGACTTCTGTTGAAGAGCGATGGTTATGAGCCGGAGACTGCCTCGTCGCCCTCCGGCGTGCTCGAAGCAATCGAGCGCTCGCAGTTTGACGTGGTCCTAATCGATCTCAACTACGCGCGCGACACCACCAGCGGACGCGAAGGAATCGATCTCATCTCGCGCATTCAGGCACTCGATCCGTCGCTCCCGATCGTCGTGATGACTGCCTGGGCCTCAGTTGATCTGGCCGTTGAAGCGATGCGGCGCGGCGTTCGCGACTTTGTGCAAAAGCCCTGGGAAAACCCTCGCCTGTTGCAAATATTGCGCAAACAGGTGAGGCATGCACGTGCGCGTCGGACCATCTTGCATCGACTCGCGGATCACCGAAAAACCGATGCGCAACTCATGCGCGAACTGATTGAAGCACGCGAACTCCAGGAGAACTTGTTAACCAACATCGAAGCGTCGATCGCTGGTCTTCAACTCGCGATTAAGTGGCAACCTGCAACGACGGTCGGTGGTGATTACGTAGCTGCTTTCGACCTCGACGACGAACATGCGGCGTTATGCGTCGCGGACGTCGTCGGCAAGAGTTTGCCGGCAGCGTTGTTGATGGCGAACTTTCAGGCGTCGTTGAAGTCGTTGGCAGCGCAGTATCTTTCTCCTGCGGTCGTGAGCACGCGGCTAAACGATGTACTCTACGCAAACATTCCCTTACACAAGTTTGTCACCGCGTTTTATGGCGTTGTGAACATTCCTGAACGCAAGCTGACGTTTACGAATGCCGGTCACAATCCGCCATTACTCGTGCGGAGTCACGGGCAGTGCGTCCGACTTGAAGCCGGCGGCAGCGTGCTCGGAGCTTTTCCAAATGCGCCCTACGCGCAGAGCGAAATTGAACTGCGCCACGATGATCGACTGGTGCTCTTCACCGATGGTCTGACCGAAGCGCTCGACGCGACTGGTGAGCAATTTGGTGAAGAACGGTTGATGCAGTTGTTGCGCGATCACCGAGATCGAAGTGCAGAGGATTTGAAAGAGATTCTTTTCAACGCGGTTGGAGAATTCTGCGGCAACACCTTTCGCGACGACGCTGCATTGATGGTGGTAGCAATCGAATAATTACAGGAGTTGGACCAGGATGGACGTCCTTTGGAAGAACCTCGTTTATTCCGTACGGATGTTGCTGAAGCGGCCGAGCCTGACTGTGGTGGCAATCATCGCCATCGCGCTCGGCATTGGTGCGAACACGGCAATCTTCTCCGTCGTTAACTCAGTGTTGCTGCAACCGCTTCCTTACGATCAGCCGCAACAGCTCGTCATGCTTGCAACCGAGCAACGCGATCAGGCTCTCGATGGTCGCGGTACCTTCTCAATCCCTGACTTTCTGGACATTCAAAAATCATCCAAGACGCTCGAATACGTCGCCACGTATCAGCGCACGGGGACGATAACCAGTGAAGGTGGCGACCCTGAACGTTTGATCGGCGCCGCAGTCAACGCCGACTACTTTCCGGTGCTCGGTGTGAAACCGATACTCGGTCGCGTTTTCACACGCGACGAAGACAAGCCGGGCGCACCGTCGGTGATCCTTTTGAGTCACGGCTTCTGGCAACGTCGCTTCGGCGGCGATCCAGCCATTATCGGTCGTGAAGTTAATATCGGTGGGAAGACGACCGTGATCGGCGTTCTCCCGGCCGATTTTGAGTTTCCCATCAGCGACGATCCACAAGACTTTTGGGAGCCGCTCTTCTCAGCGCAGTTCCTGACGAAAGAGGCGCGTGAAGAGCGCGCAAGCCGATCTTTTCAGGTGATCGCGCGGCTCAGGCCGAGTGTCACGTTAGCTGAAGCCAAAGCAGACCTCGATCTTCTTTCACGACAAATTGAACAGCAATCACCCGACTCAAACACAAGAA
>Ga0209486_10000064_pt1 | contig 53501 bp, 44 predicted proteins | sample NCCompost_FD_187518 | JGI IMG/M metagenome (GOLD analysis project Ga0209486, IMG submission 187518) | Agricultural soil microbial communities from Utah to study Nitrogen management - NC Compost (SPAdes) (version 2) | ecosystem: Environmental > Terrestrial > Soil > Agricultural land | place...
GAAGTTCATCGATACCAGAAAACGAGTTCGAGGGCGCGAACGACGTCCCCGAAGCCGATACCGCGGGCGCAACCCCGAACGAGTCTGACGGCGACTCCACCCTGTCCATCGATACCGATCCGGCGGGGGAACTCACACGGCTCGACGCAGCCTACAGGGCGGAGCGGGAGAAGCACCTCAGGCTCGCCGCGGAGTTCGACAATTTCCGCAAGCGGATGACGAAGGAGCGCCAGGAGGCCGGCGCCCGGGCGCAGGCGGATCTCGTCCAGGGGCTCGTCGAAGTCCTCGACGACATCATGCGCTTCGCGCATCTCGACCCGGCCAGCGTTGACAGCACCACGGTAGTGCAGGGCGTGGCCATGGTGGAGCGGAAGGTCATGAAGACGCTCGCCGGGCATGGCCTGGAGATCGTCGATCCGGCCGGCCGCCCGTTCGATCCCGCGTTCCACGAGGCGGTCGGAACCGAGCCGGCGGCGTCGAGTGACGAAGACCATCTGATCGCCCGCGTATACCAGGTGGGATACCTGTTCCGCGGCCAGCTCCTGCGCCCGGCGCGCGTGGTCGTAAAGCAGTGGCTCGGTTGATGAATCGTTAGGCGATGGCACAGACCAGGGACTACTACGGCGTCCTCGGTGTCGCGTCGACCGCGACCCAGGACGAGATCAAGAAGGCCTATCGTCGGCTCGCCAAGCGGTACCACCCGGACGCCAACCAGAACGATCCCAAGGCCACCGACCGCTTCAAGGAGATCTCCGAGGCGTACCAGGTCATTGGGGATGCCGAAAAGCGCAAGCAATACGATGACATGCGGCGCCTCGGCTCCTTCGGGTTCGGGGGTGGCGCGCCGAGCGGGAACGCCGGCGCGCGCCGGGGTCCACCGCCACCCGGCGGCCCACGTCCCGGCACGACGGACCCCGGTGGCTTCGGCTTCGACATCGGTGGGCTGGGCGGCCTGGGCGATCTGTTCAGCTCCATGTTCGGCGGCGGCCGTGGCCGCACCCCGGAGACCGAGCAGGGACAGTCGGTGGAGACCACGCTCGAGGTGCCGTTCCGCGTCGCGGCGTTAGGCGGCAAGATCCCGGTCGAGCTGGAGGTGACCGAGCAGTGCGGGACCTGTCACGGCAACGGCGCGGCGCCCGGGGCGACGGTGAAGGTCTGTCCGGAATGCTCGGGACGGGGCGTCATTTCGTTCGGCCAGGGCGGCTTTGCGGTCAACCGGCCGTGCCCGATGTGCATGGGTCGTGGACAGGTGCCCAGTGAGCGCTGTCCGACGTGCAACGGCTCGGGGGAAGTCCGGGCGCGGAAGAAGCTGATGGTGCAGGTGCCGCAGGGAATAGATTCCGGCGCGAAGATCCGCCTGAAGGGGCAGGGAGGACGCGGAACGTCAGGCGGTGCGCCGGGTGACCTGCTCATCACGTTCCAGGTCCAGCCGGATCGCTTTTATAAACGCGAGGGGCTGGATCTCATCGCCGAACTCCCGCTGAACATCGCGCAGGCGACGTTAGGCTCGAAGGTTCGCGTCAACACGCTGAACGAGAAGGGCGTCCACATCCGTATTCCCGCCGGGACGTCAGCGGGAAAGCGCTTCCGGATTCGTGGTCAGGGAATCAGCCGCGACGAACGCCACGGTGACCTGATCGTCGAGGTCACGATCGTCGCCCCCGAAAAGTTGACGGAGGAGCAGGAGAAGTTGATGAAGGAGTTTGCGGCGGCGGCGGACTTGAAGTACTGACTTCCGTCAGGTTCTCACTTACGCCGCCGGTGCAACAGGAAGCATTCTCGACGCCCGCTCTATAATCCCTCCTCCGACCACCTGCGAGCCGCGGTACAGCACCAGCGACTGGCCGGGAGAGATCGCTGACACCGACTCCGCGAAGGCGAGTTCGAGGCGATCACCCGCGATCGACACCACCGTCGCCTGAACTGCGGGCGCCCGGTGACGGACCTGGCCCAGCACCGTATCACCGACTGACGGCGGCGTGTCCAGCCAGTTGATCTCGCTGGCAAAAACACTCCGGCCCAGCAGTGCCCGACGAGGACCAATGAGGACCGCGCGCGTGGCCGGGTCGATGCCGATCACGAACATCGGCTCGGCAAATCCACCAGGCAGCCCGCGGCGCTGGCCCACCGTGAACCGCGCAAAACCATCGTGCTCCCCGACCACACGTCCGCCCAGCATGAAGGGCCCTGGCTGCAGCGACGGATCATCCGCTCCGAGGCGGCGCTCGATGACCTTCACATGATCGCCGTCGGGAACGAAGCAGATGTCCTGGCTCTCCGCCTTGTTGGCGACGATTGCAAGGCCGAGGTGCGACGCGCGCTGCCGCGTTTCCGCCTTGGTCAGGTCACCCACGGGCAGCCGCAGCCGCGAGAGGATCTCGCGGCGAAGGCCCCAGAGGAAATACGACTGGTCCTTCGCCGGATCGAGCCCACGATGCAGGCGGCCGTCGACCACACGCGCGTAGTGCCCGGTCGCGACCAGCGTCGCATCGATCGCGTCAGCCTTCGCCACCAGGTCGCGAAACTTCGTGAACGTGTTGCAACGCACGCAGGGGATGGGTGTGCGCCCGCGCGCGTACTCCTGCACGAAGTCGTCCATGACGTCGCGGCCGAACGCCTTCTCGAGGTTCAGCACGTAGTGCGGGATGCCTAACTGGTCGCACACGCGGCGCGCATCGTTCACCGAGTCGAGGCTGCAGCACGGGCGATCGGGCAGCTCGTCGCCGTGGCACGTCAGCTTCATCGTGGCGCCGATGACGTCGTACTCCTGCTCGACGAGCAGCGCGGCGGCGACGGACGAGTCGACACCACCAGACATGGCAACCAGGACGCGTGACATGGTTCGAGCGGTCAGCCGGTCATGAGGCCGGACAGTCGCCGCGCCTTGGCGATGAGCGCCGGGAACAGTTCCGCCACGCGCGCGACGTGTGCGTCGGTGCTGAGCGAGCCGAGGCTGAAGCGCACCGAGGCCGCCGCGAGCTCGTGCGGCACGCGACACGCCGTGAGCACGTGCGACGGGTCGATGCTTCCACTCTGGCAGGCCGAACCCGCGGAGCAGGCAACGCCCTGAATATCCAGCGCCATCAGCATCGACTCGCTGTCCGTGCCCGGGACGGAGATGTTCAGCACGTGCGGGGCACGTTGCGCGCGGCGTCCGTGGATCACCGCGTCCGGAATCTTCGCCAGCAACGCCACCTCCAGCGAATCCCTTAGCTGCTCCAACCGGGCGCACTCTGCTTCCCGTTCGGCGACGGCAAGTTCCACCGCGCGGGCAAAACCAACCGCCATCGCCACGTTTTCGGTACCGGGGCGACGGCCACGATCTTGTGTGCCCCCGTACAGCAACGGCGTAATCGGCGCGCCGCGCCGGACGAACAGCGCCCCGATTCCCTTGGGTGCGCCGACCTTGTGACCGGAGACAGACAGGTAATCGACGGGCAGCGCCTTCAGGTCGATGGCCACCTTGCCTAACGCCTGAACGCCGTCGGTGTGGAACAACGTCCCCCGCGCCTTCGCGGCGGCAACGAGTGACGGGATTTCCTGCACCGTCCCGATTTCATTGTTCACCCACATCACCGAACACAGCGCCACGTCATCACCCAGCGCGGCCTCGAAGCTGGCACGATCGACGACACCGTCCGCGGTGACGTCCACCAGCCGCGCCACACCTCCTTCTTCCTCGATCTCGTGGACCGCCGCCAGGACGGCCTTGTGTTCGATGGGCGTCGACACAACGGCCGGACGTGACTTGCGCATCGCCCGCCAGGCACCAATGACCGCCAGGTTGTCGGCCTCGGTTCCACCCGAAGTGAAGCAGATCTCGTCCGACGACGCACCAAGTGCGCGCGCCAGCCGCTCGCGGGCCTCATCGAGCGCTACGCGTGCCTCACGCCCCCAGCGATGCGTGCTGGAGGGATTGCCAAACCTCGGCCCGAAGAACGGAAGCATCGCTTCCAGGACCTCGGGGCGGACCGGAGTTGTGGCGCTATGGTCGAGGTAGATCGGCTCGGGCATAAGTTGTCAAATATAAAAACGGATGGGGGATGGCGGATGTGGGATGTGAGAGAAACCGGCCATCTGATAAGATCTGACCTGCTCGGACCAGCAATGGCCCGTCACAAATCGTGCTGTCTCTCACATCCCACCTCCCACCTCCCACATCCATCGTCAGTCCAAAGTGAGCTTCCCTCGCTTGAACCTCGCCATCGCCATCAGGATCAGAACCAGCGATGCCGTGAACAGCAGAGCGCTCACCCAGGCCACGAGGGGTGCCGTGCCGAGTGAGGAGAGTCTTCCGGCCAGCGATTGCCTGCCCTCGGAATCGAGGAACTGTATGAAGAGCACAGGTCCGATGAACAGCACCATCATGAGGATGCCGAGGGTCTGCTGGGCCTGGCGAACCGTCGCCGCTTTGAGCGAAATGAATACCCCGACGCCGGCCAGCGTCGAACAGGCGAGTGTCACCAGCAGGAACATGAAGCCCAGTTGCGTCGGCGACGGTACCTGGAGGCCCTCACCGAAGTGGGCAATCGACAGCGTGATCACGCCGACGATGATGTTGGCAAAGGTGAACAGCAGGCCGTAGAGGATGGCTGCCAGAATCTTGCCTAACAGGATCGATGTGTCGGAGAGCCGCGTGGCCAGCAGTGTCTCCAGCGTGTGACGCTCGCGCTCACCGGCGAATGCATCGGCGATGAGTGTCGACACCATGCCTGACGAGAGGAGCGGCCAGTAGGCAAGCATCAGCGGCGACGAGATCCACAGGGGGCCCATTTGCAACGGCGTCACGATGCCGAGCATGAGCAGGACGATGACCGCCGACAGGCCGCCGCGCTTGAGCCGCAGAAGCTGGTCACGGAACTCGAGCCATTCCTTTCGCACCACCGTGAGAATGTCGCCGGTGTTCATCGCCGACCCTCCGGGCGCGAACCAGCCGCGTCGTCGCTCACCAGTTCCAGGAACGCTTCCTCGAGGGTCTGGCGAGCGCGGCGTACCTCGTCGATCGCGACACCATGCTGAACCAGCAGTGCGACGAGTTCCGCCGGCCTTGCACCCTCGGCCAGTTTGACCTCGAGTGCGCCGTCGGCCGCAGTGGCCTCGAGAATCCCGGGCAGCGACGCAGCGCGCTGCGCCATGTCGGCGTCGAGTCCGGTCCCGGTCACCCGGACGTACGCGGAGTCGCCTGGCCGCAACGACGCCGGTGGGCCTAACGCGGCGAGTTGCCCTCGCCGGATGACGCCCACCAGGTCGCAGAGCCGCTCAGCCTCGACGAGGTTGTGCGTCGTGAGGAAGACGGTCACCCCCTGGCCGGTGGCGAGCGACGCCAGGTCGTCGCGCAGTGCCGCGCTGGCGACGGGATCCAGCCCGGCAGTCGGTTCGTCGAGGAACACCAGGGGAGGGCGGTGAAACACGGCGCGCGCCACCGCCAGCTTCTGCTTCATCCCCCGGCTCCACTTGCCCACGGCCTCGTACCGGCGATCCCACAACCCGAACTGATCCAGCAGTTCGCGGATCCTCGACCGGCGGTCCAGCACCGGCATGCGCCACACCCGGCCGGCAAAATCGAGGTTCTGCTCCGCCGTTAGGCGCTCGTACAACCCGTGATGCTCGAGCAACGCTCCGGCGCGCTCGCGGACCCGGTCGCCTTCGCGGCGCGTGTCGAATCCGAAGACGCGCGCCGATCCCGATGTGGGCTCCACCAGGCCGAGGAACGTCCGGATGGCGGTGGTCTTGCCCGCACCGTTAGGTCCGAGGAACCCGAAGACGATTCCCGCCGGCACCTCGAACGACAGGTGATCGAGCGCGCGAATGGGCCCGAAGTCGCGCACCAGGTCCCGGGCCTCGATGGCGAGTGTCGTCACGCCGAAGGCAGAGATCGCAGGACAGCACGCACGGGCGCGGCATCGAGTCCGCCCAGCCGCAGCGGGAACGCCGTCAGGTGATAGTCGCCGGGAGGCGCCGCCCGCAGGTCCAGGTTCTCGAGGATGGACGCTCCGCCCTTGAAGAGGATCCGGTGCACGGCCAGCGTCCTGCTGTCGCGCGCGTCCACGGAAGGAGCGTCGACGCCCAGCAACCTGAGACCGCGATCGACGAGTTCCTGGGCCGTCGCCTCATCGAGCCACGGCCACCCCTCGGGAAACGGTCCGTCGGCGACGGTGCGACCCGTGCGCAGGAGGAGCCGCTCGACCGGGCGTGTGGCGAGATCGCCTAACGATTCGATGACGAGCGCGCCATGGTGGTTCGCGACATCGACCACCGTGACCGGGCCGCTGAACGCCTCCAGTGGCAACGCCTCTGACGTCGGCCAGCGTGGATCGACGTGAAATGGCGCATCGGCATGTGTGCCCACGTGGGGGCTGCTGTTGATGCAGCTCACGTTCACGGCTTCGCCGCGCGCCATCTCCCAGGTCCACTGGCAGGAAAACGGCGTGTCTCCGGGCCACTCGGGCGTGAATTCATTCACCAGGATCGAGATGTCGATCAGCTGGTCGATCCGCTGGTCCCGGGTCATGATCACGCCTGGGGCGCTTCGAAGAACTTACGCCGCACGTCCCATAATTCGGGGAAGAACCGCTGCTTCAGCGTGTGTGTGAGATAGCGAGCGCCTAACGTACCGCCGGTGCCGCCGGTGCTGGGCCCGATGATCCGCTCCACGAGCTGCACATGCAGGTATCGCCAGAGCTGAAAGCCCTGGTCGTACTCCAGCAGCGCTTCGGCCAGGAGGAACTCGGGCGTTGGTCCGGGGCCGAGGTAGAGCTGCTCGAGGTTCGTGTCATGACGCTCGAGTAGCTGCAGAAAGAGCGACTGCAGCGTCGGAGACTTCAGCGCCGCCTCCACATCCGCCGGGGGTGCCCCATGTTCGCTGACCGCGGCCAGAAAGTGCTCGTCACGGAGACCGCTCATCGCCTCGATCGCGCGGAACTGCGCGCTTTGTCCACCACTCGACGAACCAAGGTGGCCGCGAAACTGCGCGAACCGCTGCGGCGGGAGCGTATCGAGCGCCGCAAGATGGCCCGACACGATGCGCACCAGTGCGTTGACACGACGCATCGTGTGCAGCCCTGAGACGGTTTCCGCTGCCTGCAGGTCCGTGATCAGGTGCCGCAACTCGTGCAGGATCACCTTGAACCACAGCTCACTTGCCTGGTGCACGACGATGAACAGCAATTCGTCGGGATGCTCCGGTTTCGTCCGCGGCTGCTGAAGGCGCAGCAACTCGTCGACCTTCAGATACGAGGCGTAGTTGACGTCGTGCGAGTCGGTCATGAGAGCGGAATGAAGTTCGTCAGAACGTCGAGACCTGCATCGCGACGATGTCGTCGACCTGCACGGTCTCGGTCGTATGAAACGGCTCGCCATACTTCACCCGGATCAGCGACCCGTAATGCGCGGCTTGATGCCGGATGATGTCCAGCAGCGGCTCACCGTTCGGATAGACTTCACCGGCTTGCGTGGCTCCAGAAAACTGCGATGCGTACGAGCCAATCGCTTCCAGCTTCGCTTCCATCTCATCGCTGACGTCGACCACGAACGTTGGACGGAGGTTGTCCTCCCGGTACGTGATCGAATGAATCACCTTGCGCGCTCGGTGGGCGGCCAACTCGGGCGCGATGGTTTTCAGCCCCGAGATGAAGCAAGCATCCCGAACGAGCTCAGCCGTGACACGGTGGTCTGGATGCCGGCCGAATGGCGAAGGCGCGGTGGTGATGACAACGGTCGGTTTCAGCCGCCGAATCACCCGGGCCACCATCAATCGCGTTTCCGGCGTGTTCGTCAATCCGCTGTCAGGAAGGCCGAGGTTTTCCCTGACCGACACGCGAAGGAGCTCGGCGGCCCTCGTGGACTCGTCCGATCGCTGCGAAACGCTTCCTCTACTGGCCATTTCGCCGGCGGAGAGGTCCAGGATACCGACGCGATGCCCCTGTTTCGCCGATTTCAGGAGCGTGCCGCCGCAGGTAAGCTCGGCGTCGTCGGGGTGCGGAAAAATGGCAAGCAAGTCCACGGTCGACATGCGCGGAATGTAAGCCAGTCACCGATGGGACGGGCCGCGGCAGGGACGGCCAGCGGACAACCTCACCACCCCGTTAAGGCATCATTACGAAAAGATGACAGGCGGTTCGCAAACTGGCTGAAGGGCGCAGTTTGGGGCGCAGTTCGTTCCCGTGGCGGGACAACTCACTGGCCCTCTGCTGGTGTCTAATTCGGCCGACGAGGTGACGTAAACCAGTTCCCGCGTCCGTAGGTTCCTTGGTCTGATGTCGCAAGATTCATCGTCGATCTCCCCATCCCCGACGAGGGTTCGCAAGATGCAGGTTCTCCGTACACGCCGGTTCATTATTGCGGCCGTGATCCTCGCGATCGCCCTGCCGACCACTTACCTCCTCGCGCGAGACAAGGCGACTGGCGAAAGCACGTTGATCAGCCAGGTCAAGCGAGGCGAATTCCATGTAACTGTCACAACCTCCGGTGAGCTGCGCGCGCCGAAGTTCGTGCAGGTTACGCTTCCGCCGAACGCCGTGCAGGCGCAGGTCTTCCAGCCGATGAAGATCCTCTCGCTCGTGCCGGAAGGGACGATCGTGAAGGAAGGCGACAAGGTTGCCGAGATCGACCGGTCGCCATTCGCCACCAAGCAGACGGAAGTCTCGCTGTCGCTGCAGAAGGTCGAGGCGCAATACGAGCAGGCGATGCTCGACTCAACGATGAAGCTTGGCAAGGCGCGTGAAGACATGAAGACGATGGAGCTGACGCTCGAGGAGAAACGCATCGCCAAGGAGCAGGCGGTATTCGAAGCGCCGTCGGTGAAGCGTCAGGCGGAAATCGATTACGAGAAAGCGACGCGGGCCGTGGCTCAGGCCAAGGTCGATTACAAGACCCAGACCGAGCAGGCGATGGCGAAGATGCGTGAGGTTGGCGCCGATCGCGATCGACAGAAGAACCTGCTCAACAACATCATGGCCGTCATGCAGGCGTTGACCATCACTGCGCCGGCGCCGGGCATGGTGATCTACGTGAAGGAATGGAGCGGCAAGAAGAAGACGACGGGATCGTCGGTGAATCCGTGGGAGCCGGCCGTCGCCACCCTTCCCGACCTGTCGATCATGGAGTCGCTCACCTACGTGAACGAGATCGACGTCCGCAAGCTGCGTGTTGGCCAGACCGTCAAGGTGACGCTCGACGCCGACCCGTCCAAGGAACTGGTCGGGACAGTGAAGCAGGTCGCCAACGTCGGCGAGCAGCGGCCGAATTCGGACGCGAAGGTGTTCGAGGTGGTCGTGAATATCGAAAAGCCGGATACGGCATTGCGCCCCGGCATGACCACAGGGAATGAAGTCTCGACCCAGTCGCTGAAGGACGTACTCTTCATCCCGTTGGACGCGCTGGTCGTGGAGGAAGGCATACCGGTCGTCTTCAAGCAGGATGGGGGCCGCGTCATCAAGCAGGAAGTCGCCACGGGCGCCATGAACGACGACGAAGTGGTGATCGTGAAGGGGCTCGAGGAAGGGGAGACGGTGCTCCTCTCGCCGCCGCTCAATCGGAGTGAGCTCCCCGTGAACCGGCTGCCGGGCAGTGAAAACATGCCCGCGCCCGGTGCTTCTGGTGACACGGCACAGCGTCGCACGGTGCCACCGGCAGCGGAGAAGCAGAAGGCTGCCCCACCAGCGCCTAACGGGGACACGAAAGCCACGGCGCCCGTTCGCAAGGGCTGACCGTGCGTTTCAGCCGAGAGTCGCTTTCTGCGCTTCGTGCGCAGCTGACGGCGCATGTGCTGTTCGGCATGCGCACGGCCGCCGAGGCGGTCGTGCACAACAAGCTCCGTGCCGGCCTGACATCGCTGGGCATCCTGTTCGGGGTCGCCTCGGTCATCGCGATGCTCGCCATCGGCCGTGGGGCGAAGTCGGAGATCCTCGCCCAGATGGCGCTCCTGGGCTCGAACAACATCGTCATCACCCCGCTGGACGAGCAGAAGGAAGGCGAAGCGAAGGAAGAGGAGGAGCCGGGGAAGAAAGAGGTCAAGCGGTACACGCCCGGCCTGAACTACCGGGACGTCGAAGCGATCCAGCGCATGGTGCCGGGGGTCGACGTGGCCAGCGCCGAAATTGTCGTCAACACCACGATCACCCGGGAGGGACGGCGCCGGTCGGGAAAGGTCGTCGGGGTCGACACCACGTACTTCCGCCTGACAAACGAAAAGCTCACCGATGGTTCGTTTTTCAGCCCGAGCCAGATCGAGCACGGCCGGCCTGTCGCTATCATCGGCTACGGCGTACGGACACGATTCTTCACGACAGCGGAACCGGTCGGCCAGCAGATCAAAGTGGGGGATTCCTGGCTCACGGTCGTGGGTGTCCTGAAGGACAAGCGGGTCAGCAACGAGACGGCGCAGCGGTTAGGCATCCGCGATCCGAACATGGACGTCTACGTGCCGGTGCGCACGATGCTCCTGCGGTATCGTGACCGCGCACAGCTCAACCAGCGGGACGTGCAGGAAGCCGGTCGTGGTGGCGGAGAGGGTTTCATCATCATCGGCGGCCAGCAGCAGACCGAGGAAACCGAGGAGCAGCGTGCCGAGCGGACGAACCTGAACCAGCTCGACAAGATCGTCGTCCGTGTCACGGAATCGGAGAAAGTTCCGGCGGTGGCGGAACTCATCCAACGCATGCTCCAGCGGCGGCACAACCAGGTGATCGATTTCGAGGTCACGGTGCCCGAGCTGCTGCTGCAACAGGAGCAGCGGACGCGCAACATCTTCAACATCGTGTTAGGCGCCATCGCGTCCATTTCACTGATCGTCGGCGGCATCGGCATCATGAACATCATGCTGGCGTCGGTCCTGGAGCGGACGCGCGAGATTGGCGTCCGGCGCGCGATGGGGGCGACCCAGAAAGACATCCTGTTCCAGTTCCTGAGCGAGGCGGTCCTGATCAGCGTCGCCGGCGGACTGGCCGGAATCATCGTGGGCGCATCGCTGAGCTTCGGCATCGAGCGGTTCGCCGACATCAAGACGTTGATCTCCTACGTCTCGATCGTTGTCGCCTTCGGCGTTTCGCTCACGGTGGGCCTGGTCTTTGGTATCGTGCCTGCGTATCGCGCGGCGCGGGCGGATCCGGTCGTGAGTTTGCGATACGAATAGGGTGCGCAGGGTGCAGAGGGTGCAAAGGGTGCACGACTGATATCTCCAGACGATTACATCAAGATGCGACTCATTCTGACAGTTTGTGCGTGTGCGCTCGCGATGCAGGGGGCGGGGGCGCAGGAAAGAATCCGAAACGCGGCTCCGACGGGCGCGCTGACGCTGCAGCAGGCGATCGAGATGGCGCAGCGGAACAGCCTCCAGGCGCGCGCGGCGTTAGGCACGCGGGACGCGGCGCGCGAGCGCGACAATGCCTTCTCGTCGCGCCTGCTCCCGCAGGTATCCCTCGCCGGCAACCTGCCGATTTATTCGCGGACCATCGTGCCGGTGACCCAGCCCGACGGGACGACGCTGTTCCTCCCGGTCCGGCAGACGACGTCAGACCTGGCGATGATCGTCACGCAACGGGTTCCGTTCACGGGGGCCCAGCTCACCATGAGCTCGACCTTGAATCAGGTGAAGCGGACCGGGACGGGAGTGCCGGAAACATGGAGCTCGACGCCGTTCAACTTCTCGATCAACCAACCGATCATGCGATCCAACACGATCGGCTGGGAGCGCGAGGTGAATGGCCTCCAGGCGGACGTCGCTGAACGGCAGTACCGCGAGGCGCGCGAGGACATCGCGCTGCAGACGTCCAACGCGTTCTTCGATTATTACGCGGCGCAGGTTTCCCTCCGGAACGCGACGCTGAACGCGGCCACCAACGACACACTGTTCCGCCTGAACCAGGGTCGGTTCGAAGTCGGAAAGATCAGCGAGAACGACCTGCTCCAGAGCGAGCTGGCGCTGCTCCGCGCCCAGGCATCGGCCGACGCGGCCCGGCTGGAGCACGATCGCGCCCTGGCGGCGCTGCGACTTGCCCTCAACGTCCCGATCGATGCGCCGATCGAAATTGCCGTCACCTCCACTGTGCCGGAGTTCGCGATTGATACGACGGTGGCGGCGACGCAGGCAATGCGGAACCTGTCGTCCGTCCGCGCGGTCGACCTGCAGGACGCCACGGCTCGGCGCAGTCTGTCCGAAGCGCGTTACAACGCCCTGCCAGGGGCGGCCCTGCAGGCGTCGTACGGTTATAACGCCACGGGTATCGCGATGAACGACGTCTATCGCGACCTGCAACAGGCGCAACGTTTTCAACTGAACGTGCAGATGCCGGTCTTCGGCTTTGGTGCGCGGTCGGCGGACGTGCAGGCGGCGCGGGCCGACCTGCGACGCGTGGAGGCGGTTGGTGGCGTGACGCGCGAGCAGGCACGGCAGGATGCGCACTTCGCGGCGCTCAACGTGTCACTCGCAAGGCGCCAGCTGGCGATCGCGGCCAAGGCGGACACGGTGGCGCAGAAGCGGTTCGAGGTGGCGTACAATCGTTATGTGATCGGCCGGATCAACGTAGATCAGCTGTACCTGGCGCAGAATGAAAAGGACCAGGCGTTGCTCGCTTACGTGCAGGCGTTACGCGGGTATTGGCAGGCGCATTATCGTCTGCGGCGTGTGACTTTGTATGACTTTGAGCGCGGGGTCGGGATTTCCTGATTGGATAGCCCGTAATGTCTCGGAAGGCGACGCGTCTGAAGCGAGCGACGGGGATCTGCCTTGGTTCGCCACGACGCCATTAAATCACGAGCGGCGCGGGTTGTTCCCGCTTGGGGTTTGAGTGCGGCTTGGCGTCGAAACTCGCCCGGCAGATCCCCGTCGCTCGCTTTGCTCTCGAGCGTGTGGGCGGCCGATTGCCCGGGTTTTTGGGGGGTCTAACGATCCACAGGCTTCGGCAAACGTTCATGCTGACCTGCGCTTCACTGTCCTCGCTTATCGGCTACTCGTAGCGTAGGGCTTCGACGGGATCTAATCGGGCGGCGCGGCGGGCGGGGATCATTCCGAACACGATGCCGATCGCAATCGATACGACCACGGCGACCACGGTCTGATTCAATGGCGTCGTTCCGCTGGCGTTGATGGCGGAACTGACTAGACGCCCGAGGCCGAGTCCCACGAGAACTCCGATAATTCCACCTATTCCTGTAAGCGTGGCGGCCTCGATCAGGAATTGCACCATGATGTCTCGGCGCGTCGCGCCGACGGCTTTTCTCAGGCCGATTTCGCGCGTCCGGCTCGTGACTGACACCATCATGATCGCCATCACGCCGATGCCGCCGACCAGCAGTGCCACCGACGACAGCGACACCATAACGAGGAAAAACGCGCCGGTCAGTTGACCGAACAGGTCGAGGATCTGGTCCTGCGTGATCAGGTCGAAGGAGTTCCGTTCCGACGGACGCAAGCCACGGCGCTCTCGTAAGGCAACCGTGACGGCTTCCTGGGCATCGTCGACCGTCACGCCCTTGCGCGGCTTCACCGGGATGAACAGCGCGTTGGTCTTGTCGATGTCGTACTGCTGGTCCATCGTCTTGAACGGGATGATCGCGCCATTTTCCGCTCCCGGCGGCGTGAAGATGTTCTTGGCTGGAGCGTACAACCCGATGACTTCGTTAGGCCTTCCACCCACGCTGACGGTGCGGCCGAGGGGATTCACGCGACCGAACAGTCGTCGTGCGTGACTTTCATCGAGCACCACAACGTTCGCGCCATTCTGCATTTCGTTGCGTGTGAACCAACGGCCCACGACTAGTTCGCCGCCCATGATCTCCGTGAACCCGTCGTCCGCTCCGTTGAGCGTGGTCGGCTGCGACCGAACGCCGGCGTATTCCAGCCGGCCGAGCGTCTGCGCCCAGATGGCGGCGTACGAGATCTCGGGAAGGGACGCGATCACCTCGGCCTCGGTAGGCTTGAGGTCCGGACGCACCCGGACCCACTTCGGCAATGCGTCAGGGTTGAGCGGCGTTTGAGAGAACACCTTCATCACGTAGAACGTCGACGGCCCGGCGATCTCGATCGTGCGCACGATCTGCTGCTGGATGCCGTTCACGATCGTCGCCATCGCCATGACGGTGCTGATGCCGATCACGACGCCAAGGATCGTCAGCGCCGAACGCATCTTGCTCGTTCGGAGGGTCGTGACCGCAACGGCGACGTTCTCTTGAACGGTATCAATCAGGTTCATTGCACCGCCTGCCTGACGTTCGGTTCAATGACCGGACGTGGGACGTGGGACGTGGGAGGAACCATCAGTCAGCTCTCAACGATGCTACGGGGTCCAGCCGGGCGGCGCGCCGCGCTGGATAAACGCCAAAGAGTATTCCCACACCGGCGCCTAACGTTAGCGCCAGACCAATCGACCAGGTGGTGACGCGCGCCGGAAGCGGCGAGACCTGTGCGACCAGGCTGGCCAGCGCCCATCCCCACAACACACCGATAATCCCGCCTAACGTCGCCAGGACGATCGCCTCGGCAAGAAATTGCCGTTCGATATCCTGTGATCGCGCCCCCACCGCCTTCCTGATGCCGATCTCGTGCGTCCGCTCGGAGACCGACATCAGCATGATGTTCATGATCACGATCCCGCCGACCACGATCCCGATGCCCACGACAGCGGGCAACACCGCGAACAGCACCCGCGTCAGGTTTTTCCAGAACTCGACCAGTGCGTCGGACGTCTCGATCGAGAAGTTGTTCTCATCGGTCGGTCGCAACCGGCGCCCGATGCGCAGCGCTTCCTCGGCGCGCTGCATCGCCGGGCCGACATCGGCGGCGTTGGTCATCTTCACGGAAACCGTGGTCGTATTGCGCCGCCCGTAGATCATCTCGAAGCGGGTGATCGGCATCAGTACAAATCCGTCGAAGGACTGGCCGAGTACCCGGCCTTTGCGTGCATTGACGCCGACGATCTCGAATTGCTCACCGAGGATCCGGATCGACCGGCCGACCGGATCAACCGTCTCGAACAATTTGTCCGCGATTTCCGAGCCCACGACCACGACGGGCCGCCGTTCGGCGATATCGAGGTCTGTCAGCGGCCTGCCCGATGCAATCCGGTAGTCCTGCACGGTCTGGTAGGCCGGCGTCACGCCGAAGATGACCGCGTCGCCTAACGAACGGTTTCCCCAGACCAGGTCTGCCTGCGGCGTCGGCCAGCCACTCTGCAGGCTGATCGCCTCGGCGTCGGGGATGGCGGCCATGATCAATTCCGCATCCTCGGGCCCGATCTTGGGCCGGCGCTGGGCGCGGCGCCATTCGTCGTCGGAAAAGCGGGCGAAGTTGATCGGGGTTCTGCGCACCTGGAACGAATTCGCGCCGATAATTGCCCCGGCGATGTTTTCCTTCACGTACGCGTTCATGCCCTGGATGATCGCGACGACCGCGACCAGGAAGGTCACCGAAACGATGACGCCGAGCAGGGTGAAGAACGAGCGAAGCTTGTTCGCCCGGATCTGACCGAGTGCGGAAAGGATGACGTCGGCGAAGCGCACGGGCGAAACTTAGCGCAAGGCGCTGCAAGACCGGTGGGTAACCGCTGCTCCTCGACCGGGTAACCGGGTGATCTGGCGATGTTTGGAGGGGGAAGGTCTTCAGTGTTATTTAGAAGGGGTCCTCAGGGCTTTTAGTGGGTGGTCAGTCATCTTTACAGAGGTCAAAACATCTTGATCGCGGAGAGCGCCGAGGAAGCGCGAAGGAGCGCGAAGGTTTTCCTGACCGTCAGGCCATTCGAATTCGACGTGTTGTTCCTAGGGTCGTTGTTGTAATGGGTTGCTGCCCTCGGCGCTCCTCCGCGTTTCCTTTGCGTGCCTCCGCGTTCAAAAGGCTGTTAGCGGTGCGAATCCGCTCCTTCCACCCACTCAATTGCCGGAAGACCCTTTAAGAGGAATGACTGGAGCGCTTCCTGGGGCTGACATCGTGTCGGAAGGTCTTCAGGACCTCGCCGACCGGCGCGAGACGACGGCCGCATTGCTGGTTTCCATAGGATCGCCGCGACTCCGCCTCCTCGGGTGGGCCATTCCGTTTGTATTTGACCAACCCGAGGAACGGCTGTACCAACGCCTCGCCGCCGAATATGGCAACGGCGCGCACAGCCGCTACAACGCGCTGATCCGCCAGCTCGTGAGTTTTCAGCGCGCTGCCGCATGCGCGAAGTAGCGACGCGCGATCGGATCGAGGCATTCCTCACCGCACTTGCGCGCGAGGCTCCGCCCGAGACGAGATTGTTTCTCGTTGACGGCACCAGTGCGGTTATTGAAGGGTGGCGGGAAAGCACCATGGACATCGACCTGGTGATCCGGCCGGAATCCGACGCGCTGCAGAGGGGCACGTCCGTGACTTGGCCGACGTTCGTGCCATGTTGTCGCGAGGACTGATCGCTCGTGCTGAACTGCGAGCGCAATACGCGCAGATCGAGCCCGAACTGTATCGCTATCCCGCCATCGATCCCGCGTCTTTCAGGCAGGCGTTGGAGAGCCTGCTCGAAGGTTAACCGTTCCGATTCAGGCTGACAGCGCGTTAAATCAGCAAAGGCCTGAACGTTAGGCGCTGTGAGTGTGCTTGTAGAGTCCTACTCGTGCCGAAGAGCCTCGACGGGATCCAGTCTTGCCGCTCGCGCAGCGGGCGCCATGCCGAACAGGATTCCCGTCAGTGCCGACGCACCCAGGGCCGCAATGACCGCGCTGGCCGGCACTGCGGCAGGAATGGGAGTCGCGCTGCGGATAACCATCGCGAGCAGGGCGCCTAACGCAAGCCCGATAGCGGCGCCGATGCTCGTCAGGGTCGCGGCTTCGACGAGGAATTGCCAGAGGATCGTCCCCCGCGTCGCGCCCAGCGCCTTCCGCACGCCGATCTCGCGCGTCCGCTCCGTCACCGAAATCATCATGATCGCGATGACCCCGACGCCACCCACCAGCAGCCCCACCGCGGACAGCGCGAGGCCGACCAGAAAGATCGCGCCGAACAGCTGATCGAACACCTCGAGCAACCGGTCCTGACCCACCAGCGCGAAGTTGTTAGGCTGAGACGGACGCAGGCCACGATGCGCGCGCATGACGGCGGTCACTTCATCCATGACGCCGTCGCGGTTGTTCGCATCGCGCGGCTTCACGGTGAGCATGATCCACCGGCCACTCGCGCCGAGGTGACGGCGCGCCGATTCGAGCGGCACGATCACCTTGGGACGATTCGGCCCACGTCCGTCCATCGTCTTCAGGAAGCCGGCCGTCGACTGGTAGACGCCAATGACCTGGAACGTCTGGTCGTTGAGCGACACCATTTTGCCGATCGGGTCCGACTGGCCGAACATCTGCTTGGCCAGCGTGTCATTCAGGATCGCGACCATCGCGGCCGCGTTGTTCTCCTGCTCCGTGAAGTTGCGTCCGGGCAGGATGTCGCCGCCATCTGTCTCGAGCCACTGCGGGCCGTACGCCTCGTAGTTGACGGAACTCAGGTTGCGGTCGTGGTACTTCACACTCATGCCGCCGAAGAACATCGGCACTGCAGCCTGCACGCTCGGCAGCGCCGCGATCAGTCGGTACTCTGCCATGGTCACCGGTGGATTGCGGCGGTCGGCGCAGGTGTCATCGCTGCCGTCGCAACTGTTGATGCCAATGCCACGACGCCGGACCATGAATGTCGACGCGCCCATCTCGCTCACGTCGGACTCGAAGCTGGCGCTGATGCCGTGAATGGCGGCACCCATGCCGACCACCACGAACACACCAACGGCGACGCCAAGGATCGTCAATGCTGCCCGCACCTTGTTGGAGCGGATGGCATCGAGCGCGATGCCGACACCTTCGAACGTCGCCACGACGCGAGACCAGAGGCGCATCACTTACTCCCGCTGCAGTGCGATGATGGGATCGAGCCGCGCGGCGCGCGTTGCTGGATAGAAGCCGGCCACAATTCCGACGCCCGCGCCAACCAGGACGGCCGCCCCGATCGACCATGGCGCCACCGAGGCAGGGAGGGGCGTAAACGCGGCGACGAGCTTGGCAAGCCCGATACCTAACGAGATGCCGATGATCGCGCCGAGTACGCTGAGCGTAGCCGCTTCGACCAGGAACTGCCGTCGAATGTCTTTCTGGCGGGCGCCAATGGCCTTGCGGATCCCGATTTCGTGCGTCCGTTCCGCAACGGCGACGAGCATGATGTTCATGATGACCATGGCGCCGACAATGAGGCCGATCGCCGGCAGCGCGGTACCGAAGACAATCATCCGGCCCTTCAGCTCGGCGAAGAAGGACAACGCCTCGTCCGACGTTTCCATCGTGAAGTTGTCCTGCTGGCCCGGCGAGAGCCCGCGCGAACTGCGCAGCACCGCACGCACTTCCTCCATCGCGTCGGACAACACGTCTTCACGGGGAGCTTGCACAACGAGTCCATCGATATCGCCACGGGGATTGGTCGAGCGGGAGATCGGTGATGTGTACGGCGCGATCGCCATGCGATCCATCGAGAAGCCGAAGACGGAGCCCTGCTTTTCCATCACGCCGATGACCTGGTACGGCACGCCGACGATCCTTAACTCGCGGCCGATCGGATCGAGATCAGGGAAGAAATGCGCCGCGATCTCGGTGCCGATCACCACGACCGGCAGGCCTAACTGCGATTCCTGCGGCGTGAATGCACGCCCACGCTCGATGTCGTACTTCTTGATCTGGAAGTACGACGCTTCGGTTCCGAAGGCCATCACCTGGCGCGGCCGATTGAACGTGGAGCTGGCGTAGACGAATCGCACATTCTCGACCGCCGAGCGCACGCCATCGGGAAGGACCGATCGGACCACCTCGACGTCTTTCTGGTAGACGCGCGGCCGGCGCTGCCACTCCCGCCACATCTGCTCGGTCACGTCGCCGACAAACACGTCAGGCATCCGGCGCAGCGTAAACGTGTTCACGCCGAGGATGCGTGCCGCGAATTCGTCCGTCATGTACCGGTTCATGCCTTCCACGATCGAGACGACCGCGATGAGGAACATGACGCCAATCATGACGCCGATCAGGGTGAAGAAGCTCTTGAGCTTCTGGACCCGGATCTGCGCGAGGGCGAGACGGATGGATTCGTAAAAAGCCACTTGCTATGGGTGTGGGGCGATGGGACTTACGGCGATCGGAGGGGGTTTGTGTCAGCGACGACGGGTAAACGGGTACACGGGTAAGCGGGTAAGAAAAACGGGCAGAGGATCGCGACCCCTGCCCGTTTACCCGTTTACCCGCTTACCCGTTAGACCGGTAGTCCCACCTTCTGCACAAACGTCGAGCGCCGATCATCACTGGCGATCACACCGTCACGCAGCACCACAACGCGCCGAGCATGCGCCGCGATGTCCGCTTCGTGGGTGACCATGATCACCGTCTGTCCGTGGGCAGCAAGCCCCTCGAAGACGTTCATGATTTCGGCCGAGGTCTGCGAGTCGAGGTTACCCGTCGGCTCGTCGGCGAGCAGGATCGACGGCTCGTTGACGAGGGCTCGAGCAATCGCGACACGCTGGCGCTGACCGCCGGAGAGCTCGTTCGGGCGGTGCGTCATACGATCGCCGAGCTGCACGCGCTCCAGGGCCTGCGAGGCGCGGCGCTTCCGTTCCGCCGATGACACACCGGCGTATACCAGCGGCAACTCCACGTTATGCAGTGCCGTCGCGCGAGGAAGCAGGTTGAATGTCTGGAAGACGAACCCAATTTCCTTGTTGCGCACGCGAGCGAGGGCGTCGTCCGACATCGTCGAGACCATCTGGCCGTTCAGCCAGTATTCGCCAGCGGAAGGTGTATCGAGGCAGCCGATCAGGTTCATGAGCGTCGACTTGCCCGACCCCGATGGACCCATGATCGCGACGTACTCGTTCCGGCGAACGGCGAGATCCACACCTCTCAGGGCATGTACAACTTCGCCGCCCATGTCGTAATCGCGCGTGAGGGCGCGGGTCACGATCACCCATTCCTTGCTTGGCGTGACCCCCTGCTCGAGAACAACGGCCTTTCGTTCAGCGGTACTGGGAAGCGGATCGTCTTCAGTCGAGGTGCGACCGATCGGACCGGCGGATTTCAGGAAGTCACTCACGACTTGGCGTCCTTGGCGGCTGGCGTAGTTGGAGCGGCGGCCTCCTTCACGAGGGCGCCGTCCTTCAGTTCACGAATCGCCTGGTACGTCCCACCGACGATTCGGTCGCCGGCCTTCAGTCCCGTCAGGACCTCGAAATACCGGTCCCCGGCGATCCCTACCTTTACGGGCCGGAAGGTGACTTTGTTGTCCGCGCCAACCACGAAGACCCCTTCGACGTCGCGCTTGCCCACTTCCTTCTGCGGCGTGGTGCCGACGCGGACCGCTGAATCGCCGCCGGTGAGCTGTTCGTTCTCACGCACCGTCAGGGCGATGATCGGGATCGAAAGCGCCTTGGAGCGGACGTCGGTGACGACCTTCGCGGTCGCCGAAAAGTCCGGCCGCGTCTCCTGCGGAGGGTTCAGCAGCTGGATGCGGACCTCGTAGTCGACCGCCTGCTCGGTCGTCGCGCCCGTCGAGGCGCCGCGGACGGAGCTGTGCGAGATCTCGACCACCTTGCCGATGAATGTGGTATCGGGGAAGGCATCGATCTGGACGATCGACGAGTCGCCAAGTGAAATACGCGCCACGTCGGTTTCATCGACCTTCACGATCGTCTCGAGGACGGTCATGTCGCTGATCGTGAGCAATGTGGCCGCGTCCTTGTTGAACGTCCCCGGTACGGCGGTTTCGCCCTGTTCAACGACGAGCCTCGTTATGCGCCCGCTCATCGGCGCGTGGATGCGCGTCTTGGCGAGGCTCTGCCTGGCGTCACGCACCGAGGCGTTCGACTGCTCGACGTTATGCGTCGACGCCTCCAACATGGCTTCGTTGACTTCCATGTCCGTCTTGGTCCGCTCGAGATCGGCCTCCGAAACGAGTTGCGCGTTCGTCTTTCGCATCTCGAGGTTCCGGTCGTACGCCCGCTTCGCCTGCAAATAGTTGGCGCGCGCCTGGGCTGCCTGGGCCTTGGCCGACGACAAACCGGCTTCGGCACGCTGCACGGCGGCTTCGTACTGCTCCGGATCGATCTGGAGCAGGAAGTCGCCACGCTTGACGAGCTGGCCTTCCTTGACGGCAAGTCTGACGATGCGGCCGGAAATGTCGGCGGCGACATCGACCTTGGTGCGCGGTTGCACCTGGCCGCTCGCCGTCACCGACGCCACGAGGTCGCGCGAATCCACGGCCTCGATGCGGACTTCGGTGGGTTTTTCGCCGCGCCGCGCGGCGCTCGTGGCGAAGAACACCACGGCGACGGCGGCGACGCCGCCAACAATTCCCCACTTCATCTTCTTGCTCATCTATCGTGTTCCTCGGAAGGACTAACGGAGTGGCCTGCCCACTGCCTGTTCGAGTGCGGCGAAGAACTTGTGAAAATCGTAGATCGCGTTGATGAGATCCGTGCTCGTCTGCTCGAAGTTCGATCGGGCAGTCGCGACCTCGAGAAAGTTACTGGCACCAACGCGATACCGTTCCTGCGCGAGCTCGAACGCCTGCTGCGACGCAGCTTTGGTCTGCTCCTGGACCTTAACCTGCTCGTATTGCGTTATCAGGTTTCTGTAGGCTGTCGTGATATCGGTCGTCATCTGAAGTTCCTGACGCCGAAGTTCGTAGCGAGCGTCGTTCCTGCTCGCCGACGCATCCTGGATTTGCTGCTCGCGCCGGAAACCATCGAAAATCGGAAGCGATAACCCGATGCTGTACCCAAAGGGCTGCTTCTGGAAGTTGAACGGATACTGGTCGTTCTCCGCCCGCAGAACCGCGGCGTCGGCATCAGTAAAAACGAAACGGTCACAATTGCCGAGCGGGGCCAGGCCTGCCCCTGTACGAATGGAGTCCGACGTCAGGCAGCTGCGACGCTGGTTCGCGGTTTGGGCCTGGGCACTGGCGATTTGTGGCTCAACGTCAGTCGCCTGTTGTGTGAACCCTCTCCATCCTGTACTGATGCCTAACGTTGGAATCCACGAAGAGCGTGCCGACGAGACGTTGGTATTGGCTGCGGATTCCCGCGCGCGGGCCGAAAGGAGCGCTGGATTGGACTGACGTGCCATGGCAAACAACTCATTCAACTGCAGCGTTGGTTCGGCAATTGGAAATGTCGTCACCAGTCGAACGCCTTCCGGTTTCGGTACGCCGATTTGCTGGAAGAGCGTAAGAAGAGCGATTTCCGCCTGATTGCGTTGCTGCAGGAGGCCAACTCGCCGCTGCCCAACCGTGACCTCGGCGTTGCGAACGTCGAGAGTCGTCCCGGCCCCTACCTGTTCGCGGGCTCTATTGAGCTCGAGCTGCGTTTGGGCGCTGGCGAGGAGCGTGTCCTGAAGTGCCGCCCGTGCTTGCGCCTGTAAAGCGTTCAAATATTCAGTAACAATTCTGGACCGCAAAACAGCTTCCTGCGAACGTACATCAGCCTCTGACGCATCCAGCTGCGCCTTTGCGACTCTCGTCCCAAGCAGGCTACGACCGCTGACCGACAGGTTGGCAGAGATGTTGTAACTGGACGAAATCTGGTCAGGGTTCTCGCCGATCCGCTGTCCTTCGAAGACAATCGGTCCACCCTTGCTGAACGATGTTCCGAACGAAGAGTTGACCTGCGGGAGCAACGCGCCGTAGGCCGCACGAAGTTGCGTTCCGGCGCGCGACCGCGCAGACAACGCCGTCAGGTATGTGGGATTGTTGCGAACTGCGAGTTGCACCGCCTCTTCAAGCGTTAGGATCGGACCACTCGCCTGCGTCTGCGCCGGTGGCTGAACCTGGGCCCCGAGTGCCGGAGCAATTGCCGCTGTCGAAGCGGCCACGAGGAGGAATGCGCTGAGTCTCATGATGAACGGGTCCGGATCTGGATGTACAAAAGCTGCCATTCGTACGGGGGGTCCGACGAATGGGTTTCAGGCCACTTCTACGATAGTAGAGACGCTACGTCTCCCCTGTAGAGTTGCCCGCTTTTTTGTGACTGGAAGCGTCAGGCGCGCGGCGGATCGTCGCGAATCGCCACCAGTCCCCGCGCGGGGAGGGCGACCTTCAGCAGACGTCCGGACTTGTCCACCCAGATGTCACGGATTTCCCCACCACCACCGGTCGCGCGCAAATGAACGGCTGCGACGTCGTGATTGCCGATCTGCAGGGTCTCCTCACCCACGGTCGACATTGTGATGGTCGATTTCACATCGGAACGCCGCGGCACCACGACCGGCATGCCGCCATCATGGGAGCGCATCGCCAGGAACCAGTTGTGGTGCATGATCTCGTCATCCAGAACGAGAGTCCCGGCGGGGACGATGTATTCGCGCGCGGCGGTGCTGCTGCCCGAGGCGATTTGGGCGTTCAGCCGGCCACCCGTGACGGCGCCCGTCCACTTTTCACTGGTTCCCCCGCTACGGGTCGTGACCTCGTAGGAAGCCACTGTCCCCTCGGTGTTGGTCCGAAGCTCCGGGGTGACGCGTCGATCACCATACGTAACGTCAGCGCGCGCAACGTATTCGGTGATGTCACCACGCGTTGTCGACGAAATGCGAAAGTTCTCCCGACCAACGGTCCGACCGTTCATCGAGATCGTGAAGCTCCCTTCGTCCACGACGCGACTCCCCTGCGCCAAGGCAGGGCCGCTTAGGACGAGAAGGCTGCAAGCGAGTACAAGGTTTCGCATGACATAACAATACACCAAAGCCGAGCTAGTCGTTTCAAGTGCCAATAACGGCCGTCAGTGGGTAACCGTTTGCAGGACCGCCGCTTAGGCAGAGGAACCCAACATTGCCGATTGTGACGGTACCGACGACCATTCTGGCACGTCCAATTCGCGCTTCAGCGAGGCGGACTCATGCATATAACCAGGTATGATCCGAACGCGGCCGAACAAAAAGCCTGAAATCCTGGTCCCGGTCTGGTGGCTGCTCCTCACCGGAATCGCGGTCATCGCGATTGTCGGCTGGCTACGCTCGTTCGGCTTTCCGCTGGCGCTTGGGGCCCTCGCCGTCGGCGTGCTTTCGCTCCTGACGGCGTCACGCGCCCGAACAGGAGTGACCGGGTTTCTCGCTTCGGGTGTGTTGATCGCCACGCTCTGCGCGGCACTGTTCCACCAGCGTCGCCTCGATCGAATCCAGACCGACTGGAACCGCTATGCGAGCGCGGTCGCGGAAGAAGGGACCGCGACCCTGCGGCAAGCCGTGCAACGTGAAGTCACGGCTCTCGAGGAGACTGCAAATCGGGCGCTATCCACACCCGTCGATCCCGCGCGGGCCTTTCAGCACGTCGCATCACTCGGACCATTTTCCTCGTACCGCGGAATCGTATTGTCCGATCGCGGCGGGCCAGTGGCGTGGGCCGGTTCTCTCCGCTCGCCGGAATCGGCGGAGAGTCAGGATTCCGGAATTCATTCCACGCCGTTTTACATCGTGATCCGACGCGTCGCCCGGGGCGATGGCCGAACGGCGACGGCGGATGCGGTGCTTCATGCTGAGCCCCCGGCCGATCGCATCGGCGGCTCGCTCGATGCCGACCTCCCCCTCGGGCCCGAACTCGCCGGCTTTGCCTATCGAGTCGATGATACCACGAATACGTCCGGGTGGCAGCTGATTCCCGTCGGCAACAGAACGATTGCGGTGAAGCCGATCCTGCTCTCGCAAGGTCAGGCCATCGAACGCGTGTCGCAGGCGGCGCGCCTCTGGGTGGGCATAGGGTTGCTGGTCTCGCTCCTGTTCCTCGTAACGGTCGCGTGGCGGCGCCCCGCTTCGCTGGCACGCCGATTCGTGGTGCTCGCCGCGCTGCTCGGCCTGGTGGTCCTGCTGCCCTTCAGCGCGTACTCGAACCTGTCATCGTTGTTTGATCCGGGAGTGTATTACGCCTCCGTCCTGGGTCCCCTGTCCGGATCCATAGCGGCACTGACCGCGACGAGTGCCCTCGCGCTGCTCGGCTTTTTCGCGTTAGGGCGCGCCGGGGTGCGCGTGCGGGGGCGCTGGATCCCGGCGCTGGCGGTGGTGGCCATCGTCTCGTTAGGCCCGTTTCTCCTCCGCGACCTGTCGCGCGGCATCTCGCTCCCCGGCCGGGGGGCGTCGACCCAGCTCTGGCTGTCGTGGCAGTTGCCTCTGTTCCTGGCGTCGGCGGCAACGCTGCTGGCGGGCGCCAGCGCCGGCCGCGCCCTGGTCGGCAGGCGAGGCGGCATCAGTCCGTGGGTAGCGCCGATCGTGGCCTCCTGCGCCGCCCTGCTCGGCCCACCAATCTGGCAGGCACCCGGGCGGTGGCCCGCGTGGTACGTCGCCTTCTGGATCATCGCCATGGCGTCCCTGGCGCTGGCACGCCGGTCTCGCGGCCTTGTGGCCAGCGCCGGCGTCGTCGCCGCCTGTGGCGCCACCACGCTGACGTGGTACGCCGTCTCGCGCGCTCGCGTAGAGCTGGCCGAGACCGAAGTGGCGCGGCTCTCTACGCCGGATCCCGGGGCGCGGGAGTTGACCGAGCAGCTGACCGACTCCGTCCGTGCCGGACCGCCACCGATGGAGCGCCACGAGCTGCTTCGGCGGTACGTGCAGTCTCCACTGGCGGCGGCGGGGAACCCGGTCGAGCTGGCGAGCTGGCGGCCTGACGACTTGCGTCCATACGCCGAGGTTCGGCTCCACGACTTTGCGGGCCGTATCGAGGGTGAGTTCTCGCTCGTTATGCAGGCCCGCGAAACGGGGCGGGTGGCGTGGCGGCAGGCCGAGTCAGCGCAGGGGGTGCAGATTCTCGCCGCCGTCCCGCATCCCGACGGCCAGGTGACGACCATCGTGGTCGCGCCACAATCCCGGCTGGTCGATGAAGATCCGTTCTCACTCCTGTCGGGACTATCGCGGCCGTCGACCACGGAACCGCCCTACGTACCGGTGCTGACCACGCTTCCGTCCCCGGTGCCGCTGTCCGAAGGCCCGAAGTGGGAACGAAAGGGAAACGAGCTGCATGGGGACTGGCTCGTACCCGGTGCCGGCGAGGGCGCGCGCGCACACGTCGAAGTTGAATTGCGTGGCGTCGAGGTTCTGGCACCGCGCGGTGCACTGATCGTCCTGCTCGACCTGCTCGTGTTAGGCGTGTTGTGGATGGTCGTGGCGATGTCCGATGGTGGTGTCATGCGGTGGGCGCGCAGCCGCCTCCGCGCATGGTCGCGGAGCTATCGCGGCCGGCTGACCGTGACGCTGTTCATGTTCTTCATGATTCCGGCGGCGGCATTCGCGCTCTGGTCGTATTCGCGGCTGATTCAATCCGACCGGGAATCGCGCGCGCTCCTGTTGCGTGAAACGTTGCGCGCGGTATCACGGCTCACCACTGCCGACGACCTGAGGGCGGTGAGTGAGCGGTTCGACACGCCACTGCTTGCCTATGAGGAGGGACAACTCGTACGGGCCAGCGACTCGCTCTATGCGCAGCTCGCGCCCGTAGGCCGCTATCTCCCACCGGCGGTTGCGATCGGAATCGGCGTGGAAAGTGAAGTGACGATGACCGCCCGTCCCGTGGTCGCTGGAGTTCCGCTCTTGTTAGGCTACCGATCGTTCGCGACACCCGGCAGCGGACGCGCTGTACTGGCGGCACCGGCTCCCTTCACTGAACGTGTTCTCGATCGGGAGCGGCGGGACATCGGCGTGCTGCTGCTCTTTGCGGCATCGATCGGCGCACTGGCGGCCCTCGGACTATCCGGACTCGCGGCGCGCGAACTGGAACGCCCGGTCGGCGCGCTACGTCTGGCGGCGCTCCGCATCGCACGCGGTGAGCGCTATCCGGCCCCCGAACGCGCGCCGGCCATGGAGTTCGTGCCGGTCTTCTCGGCGTTCCAGCGCATGGATGCCGATCTGGCATCAAGCCGCGCCGCGCTCGAGGAGGCCCAGCGCCGGACGGAATCGGTGCTGCGCGACGTGGCGAGCGGCGTCATTGCCGTTGACCGCGATGGCCGCGTCATGCTGGCGAATCCGGGCGCGGATAAGCTGCTCGGCAAGCCGGTCACCAGTGGGCTGACGCTGCGACAGTTAGGCGAAAGCGAGCTTGCCGCACGCACCGAGGCATTCCTCGCGGGCACGTCCACCGAAGACGCGTTCGACGAAACGATCAATGGACGCCAGGTCCGGGGCAGCCTCGCGCATCTCGAGCGTGGAACGGGTGGCGCGGTGCTCACACTGGAGGACGTGACGGACCTGGCGCGAGCGCAACGCGTGCTCGCGTGGGGAGAAATGGCGCGCCAGGTCGCGCATGAGATCAAGAATCCCCTGACGCCGATCCGCCTCGGTGTCCAGCACCTGCGGCGCGCGCGCGGCGACAGCCGGGTCGACTTCGCGCGGATCTTCGAGCAGAACGTCGAGCGCATCCTCGCGGAAATCGACCGCCTCGACGAAATCGCCCGCGCATTCAGCCGCTACGGCATGAGCCCCGCCGAGCGGCTCGATCCGGTGTCGCTCGACGTGAACGCCATCACGCGAGACGTCGTGGACCTCGAACGTATGGCCGCCGACGGCGTGGTCTGGCAGTACGAAGCGCCACCGGGACCAGTGATGGGTCTCGCGCGCGATGACGAGCTGCGTGAGGTGCTGCTCAACGTCATGGAGAACGCTCGTCAGGCGGGCGCCAATCGCATCGACGTCACGGTGGCGCCAACCTCCGATCACGTGGAGGTCACGGTGCGTGACGATGGTGATGGCGTGGCACCGGAAGATCTCGACCGGATTTTCGAGCCGCGTTTTTCCACACGCACGTCCGGCAGCGGCCTGGGACTGGCGATCAGCCGCAACATGGTGGAGGCGTGGGGCGGCCGTATGCGCGCCGAGCGAAATGACGGTCGGGGAACCGTGATGCGCATCTCGCTCGCCGCCAGCCGCACCGGATAGCTTTCTGCATGGCCGTTACACCGTTCGAAGGCGTGCGAGCAGTTCGACACACGCCTCCCCAGACACAGGCGAACATCGTCACCCAGGAACTGCCCGCCCATCTCACCGGCTGGCAGCTTCCGCCGGATTGGCGATGGGGCAGTGATGGCGTCCGACAGGAGCACCGCCATTACCAGGAAGTCGTCGACGCGTTAGGCAGGTCCCTGGCGCTGGTGACGGCGCCGGATCCGGCGCATGCCCCGTGGCTCGCCAAGGAAGCGCGCTATCTCGCGCACCGGAATCATTCCTCCATCCCGACCACGTACCACTACTGGTCGGTGTTCGGGCAGACACGTCGTGGCCCCGGCTACCTGCGGCGCTGGCTCGCTGCCGAAACCAGCGGATCGCGCGTCCGCCGTGTCGGCCGCGAGCCGATTCCCACGGTGTTGCACCTGCTCCGGACCGTGGGATCAGCGCTCGCCTACCTGCACGACATGGGACTTCCACACGGCGACGTCTCACCGGAGTCGGTGTGGATGGCACCCGCGGGCCGCATCTGGTTGTTAGGCTGGCAATGGGCGTTGCCACGCGCCGATATTCCGGCCGATCTCTCACCCGATCCACGATGGACGCCGTGGCCGCCGGAGTGGGAGGCGACGGGATGGGCGCCGACGTTTGCGTCCGACCAGTGGATGCTGGCCGCCACCTGCTTCACGTCGCTCACCGGTGAGATGCCGCCAACGGACCACATCCCGCCGCTCGATCTCATCAGCCCCGGTATTCCCCAGGCGTTGGTCGACATTCTCGGCCGCGCGCTGTCGCGAGATCCCGAGAAACGTTTCCCCACGGTATCAGCGCTGTTGCGAACACTGGAGCACGCCGGCGCCACGCCGCGCCGCACTGGCGAGCGCGAGGTGCCGCTTCGCGCCGACACCGACGAAGCCCGCATCCGGTGGGCGGTCGGGGATGACTATGAAATCCTTGGCTTTCTGGGGAAGGGAACCTTCGGCAGTGTCTGGCGCGCCCGTGACCTGTCGCTGGAACGCGAAGTCGCACTGAAAGTCCTTCACCCGCACGTCGTCGAGGATCACCGCGCCGTCGCGCGGTTCCGGCGGGAGGCACGGCTTGCAGCGCAACTCGCGCACCCGGCAATCATCCCGATTTTCGACTGGGACGACCTGGGCGAGGTCTCGTGGTACACGATGGAACTGGCCGAAGGCGGTTCGGTCGCCGATCTCGTGGCGCATGCCGGTCCGCGATCGTTCGACGAAGTTGCGCCGCAGGTGGACATGATCCTCGATGCGCTCGTTGCTGCCCACGGCCACAGCATCGTTCACCGCGACTTGAAACCGGAAAACGTCCTGATCGATCGCTATCGTCGATGGCGCATCACCGATTTCGGTATTGCGAAGGGGGAGGACGAACCCGGCGGCGCCACCGGCACGCCGGCCTTTGCCGCGCCCGAGCAGCTGTTAGGCGAGTCGCAGGGACCGACGGTCGACTTGTTCGCGGTGGCCGGCATCGTGGCGTTTGCCTTGTCTGGTGAACCGCCCTTTCCAGGCTCGAATGCGTCGACGATTCTGGCCCGGCAACTGGCGAATGAGTTTGACGAGACTCGATTCCCGGATCCTATCGCTGCGTGGCTGAAGCGAGCGCTCAGTTCGGATCCGCTCCAACGCTTTCCCGATGCGGCGTCGATGCAGGAAACCTGGCGCGCCGTCGCCCGGTCGATGGACAAAGGCTCTCGCCGCGGCGAGCCATGGTGGAGTCGTTATGGAATCATGAGTCAGGGGCAGCGAGGGTGACAAGTCGATTGTGCGCCTAACGACTGCAATCGTCGATTGTGAGTCTTCCGGCAATTGAGTGGGTGGAAGGAGCGGATTCGCACTGCTAACAGCCTTGAACGCGGAGGCACGCAAAGGAAACGCGGAGGTGCGCCGAGGAAGGAACCGATCACAACAACGACCGCACAAACGACCCAGGAACAACAGCGTGAATGCGAACGGCCTGACGCTCAGGAAAACCTTCGCGTTCCTCCGCGCTCTCCGCGATCAAGTGTCTTGCCCTTTGTAAGGATGACTGAACCACCCACTCGAAACCCTGAAGACTCTCGATTGTTAATTGTCAATCGTCAACGAAACGCCTAACGGTTTTAATGTTTACGAACTCGCGCAATCCCCACGCTCCGAGCTCGCGACCATAGCCTGAGTGTTTCACTCCGCCGAACGGGTAGCGCGGATCCGAGGCAACGATCCCGTTGATGAACACCGAGCCGGCGTCGAGCCCTCGCGCGAATCGTTCCGCTTCCACCGCGTCCGTGGTCCACGCACTCGCGCCAAGTCCGAACGTCGAGTCATTCGCCAGCGCGATGGCCGCGTCCACGGAGGGCACCCGAAACACCGACGCCACCGGGCCGAACAACTCCTGCTCACGGGCCGGCGAGCCTCGTGGAATGTCGGCGAGAACGGTCGGCGCGTAGAACCATCCTGGTCCTGCCAGCGGCGCGCCGCCTAACAGTACCTCGGCGCCCCGCGACACGGTTTCCTGAACCTGCGCCTGCAGCTCGTCGCGAATCGCCGCGGTCGCAAGGGGTCCCACATCGGTATTCGGGAGCATCGGGTCACCCACCTTCAAGGCCGACATGCGCAGCACAAATCGCGCGGTGAACTCCTCGGCGATTTCCTCGAGCACGATGAAACGCTTGGCGGCGATGCATGACTGGCCGTTGTTGATGATTCGCGCATCCACCGCGGCTTTCACCGCCAGCTCGAGGTTCGCGGACGGCGTCACGATGAACGGATCGGATCCGCCCAGCTCGAGCACCGTTTTCTTCAGGTGACGACCGGCTACCATGGCCACGGCGCGTCCGGCGCCTTCGCTTCCCGTCAGCGTGACGGCCGCAACGCGGGAATCGGCGACGATCGCTTCTACGCGCGATGAGCCAATCAGCAGCGTCTGGAACGCGGCGTCAGGGACACCCGCCCGCCGCCACAGGTCTTCGAGCGCCATGGCGCATTGGGGAACGTTCGACGCGTGCTTCAGCAGGGCGACATTGCCCGCCGCAAGGGCCGGCGCGGCAAACCGGATCACCTGCCAGAAGGGAAAATTCCATGGCATGACCGCGAGGACGGCGCCTAACGGTTCGAAGCGCACTTCGCCGTGGCGCATCCCCTCATCCTCGACCGGGATCGCAGCGGTGATCGTCGCGGCGTGCTCCGCATAATACCGGCACCCCACCGCGCACTTCGTGACTTCATCGCGCGCAGCGCGGAAGATCTTGCCCATCTCGAGGGTCATCAGGCCGGCCATGGCGTCACGCTCAGCCTCGAGGAGGCCCGCCATGCGGGACAGCACGGGGGCCCGCTCCGATACCGAGCGGGCCGACCAGTCCCCGAACGCCTCGGCCGACGCGCTGAGGCGGCGCTCGACCTCGTCGGCGCTATGCTCGTCGAACTCGGCGACGGTGTCGCCCGTCGCCGGGTTGATCGACGTCAGCGCCATCGTCCTGCCTAACGGTCTCCGTCCAGCAGGCCGCCGAGTGCGCCCAGCACGCTTCCCTCCCCAACGCGACGTCCGCCCGCCCTCGGCGATGCAGCGATGATGCGGTCGGCGAGGCGGGAGAAGGGAAGAGTCTGCAGGATCACCCGGCCTGGTCCCGTGAGTTTCACGAAGAAGAGGCCCTCGCCGCCAAACAGCGCCGTCTTGATGCCCGGAACCATCTGGATGTCGTATTCGACACTTTCTTCCATAGCGACCATGCAGCCGGTGTCGACTCGCAATATTTCGCCTGGTGCGAGGGTCATCTCCTGGAGCGTGCCTGAGGCGTGAAGGAAGACGAGGCCGTCGCCGGTCAGCTTCTGCAGAATGAATCCTTCTCCGCCGAAGAAGCCCGCGCCGATGCGCTTTGAAAAGGCGATCGACACGTCGACGCCTCGCGCACCGCAGAGGAACGCGTCCTTCTGCGCGATCAGGGTGCCGCGCCACTTCTTCAGGTCGATCGCCTGGATCTTGCCCGGGTACGGTGACGCAAACGCGACGTCGCGGCGCATCGTGGACTCGTTCAGGAACATCGTGATGAAAAACGAGTCGCCGGTGAGCACGCGTTTTCCGGCGCCGAGCAGCCGATCCATGAGCTTTGTGGTGCCGCGGCCCTGCATGTCGAGCGACGTCATCATGCGCACGCCATCCTGCATGTACATCATGGCGCCGGCTTCGGCCACGACGGCCTCTTCCGGATCAAGGGTCACGATGACGGCTTGAAGGTCGTCGCCGATCAACTGATAGTCGATTTCATCCGCGGCCATGGCAGTCTCGAGTCAGGTGTGGGAGAGATAGCTGACAACGATCCTAATTCGATCCCTTCGTTGGTGCGAGCGTCGGGCGCTCCCCGAGTCGCGTCGGGAAGGTAACTTTGGCGCATGAAATTGAGCGCCGGGTGTAATGCACAGCGCACAAGACCGCGATCCTCAATGCTCCGGAGGGCGCTAGGTGTCTTCCTGACGGTCTCGTTTGGTTGCGCCGGTGAAACTCCACCGAAAGCAGAGGAGACGAAGGCCCCGGCAACGGTTGCGGCTGAGTCCACCCTGGCCGCGATGCCCAGCGTTGGGGGTCAGTGCCCGACGTTTGGTCTCTGGCAGGCGTGCAACGTGGAAGACCGGATTTCCCGGGCAGGTCTTGCCGTGAATCGGCGCGAGAAAGGCGTTCGGCACGACTTCATGAGTGTCGAAGGCCTGGTCTGGGAAACGTCGCGGGCTGAAATCCAGGTCTTTCTCTACGCGTCCGAGGCGGATCGAAAGAAGGACACCGACCAGCTCGACACGGTGTTCGTGGCGCCGCCCGGGAAACGGATCATGTGGCGCTGGCCAGCGCGGCTGGTGACATCGAACAACATGGCCGCCATCGTTCTCAGCCTGAACGGACGACAGGCGGAGCGGATCGCGCTCGCGTTAGGTGCTGGTCTGCCGGCGCGATAGATCGGAGGAGCAAGAAGCAAGAAGCAAGAAGCAACAAGCAACAAGCAACAAAACGTTCCGGAGCGTAACAATGCGTTTCAAACTCACGTCAGCGCTGCTCTGCCTCTGTTCCAGCGTCGGCATCGCGCAGGCGCCAGATCCTGACATCTTCCTGGTGTCCCTCGGAAAAACCGCGGGGAAGCTCACCGTCACTGCGGCGCGCAACCTCACCAACCGCGCCGGCTACGACAACCAGCCGAATTGGTCTCGCGATGGCCAAACAGTTTTCTTCACCTCGACGCGCGAGGACCAACAGGCGGATATCTACCGCATTGAAACATCGGCCGGTGCAGCGGCCACTCGCGTCACCCTGACCGCACCCGAAAGCGAATACTCGGCGACTCCGATCCCGAACAAGAACGCGATCTCGGTGATTCGCGTCGAGCGGGACTCCGCGCAGCGCCTGTGGAGCGTGCCCCTCGATGGCGCACCCAGCACCGTCATTCTCGAGCGCATCAAACCCGTGGGCTACCACACCTGGGCGAACGACACGCTCCTGGCGCTGTTCGTCCTCGGCAGCCCCAACACCTTGCAACTCGCTGCAACCACGACGGGTCGCGGCGACACGATCGTCTCCAGCATTGGTCGGTCACTGCACACGACACGCGACGGGCAGGTGAGCTTCGTCCACAAGGTCAGCAACGACGAGTGGTGGCTGACGGTGCTCGATCCAACGACGCGGCAGCAGAAACGTCTCGTTCGCATGCCGCGTCGCGTGGAAGACTACGCGTGGACGCCGGATGGGATCGTGCTCGCGGGGGAGGGGAGCGTCCTCAAGGCATTCGATCCGAAGCGCGGCGGCGACTGGGAAACTGTCGCCGACCTCTCGTCGCACGGCCTGACCGGAATTACGCGCTTGTCTGTTTCGCCGCGCGGCGACGCTGTTGCCGTTGTGGCTGTGCCGTCGGCGCCTGGTCGCGGGAACGATCGATCCAGGTAAGCACCTTGCGGTAGCACGACCGTTCCACCACGTCGACGCCGGCGGCGCGAAGCTGCTCATAACGGGCGAGCTTGTCCGGATACTGTTCGACCGAGGAGCGCTCGTAGCCGAGTGACTCGAAGAACTGCTCGGCGGACGTCATCGCGAACAGTTCAATGATCCCGCGTTCGCGGGCCTGTGCTTCGGTACCGCGAACCGCCATGGTGCCGAGTCCCTTTCCCTGCGCGCTTTTCGCCACCGCGACCGAGCCGATCTCGGCGAGGGATTCGGAGTAGCAGGAAAGCGCGGCGCAGGCGAGCACGCGTCGGTTGCCGTCGACGACAACCACGAAATCATCGATCGCCTTGCGGATATCGGTCGGGGTTCGGGGCAGCAACGCGCCTTTCGACGCATAGCGCCTGACCAGGGCATGTATGGCAGCGACGTCACCGGCGCGCGCAGGCCGCACCACGTGCGTCGCACTGAGGTGCGATCGCGTGGTGGGGCGCCTGATGCGCGGAGCCGGAACGTGTGCGACTTTATGCATGGTGAATGCATAAGTACACACGACTGTCTGAACAAGTCGTAACATGTTGGTGGCGTTCCGCCTGCCGGCTGCGTCCGCCGGCTCGGCGAAACCACTGAGGAAGTACGCCGTAGTTCACGCAAGCGCGCTCGGCGCCACGTCAGTCCTGGAGGAATTCGGAATGTTCTCTCTGCTTCTCGGCCTCGCCATTTCCATGGCCGTTGCAATTCTCGGTTATTCGCGCGCCCGCGCCTTCGTGAGCGAACGCCTCCGCTACGTGGATGCCGTGAACCACCCGCTCGCGCCGCTCATGGCGGGTGCCGGTGCGTTTTTCGTGGGCGCGCTGGTGGCCGCGTTTCTTCCAATCGTCGGAGTAGGCACGGCGCTCACGTTTGGCCTGGCCGTTGGACTCGGCGTTTCCGCCGGTCGCGGCGACGTCCCGCGCCTGCCTCGCGTCTAGGGAGGCGAGATCACGGAGTCCTGCGGGATTATCGGTTACGGCTCGGTCCCGAAAGCTCCACGACGTTTAGACGCCGATTCTCGCGAAAAAATAGCCGAATTCTCGCGAATCTTAAACTTGGTGTGACGGCGATCTGACGTGCCGGGTGAATGCTCGCGGCATGACTGAAATCACCCTGCTGGAACGAGAATCGACGAACGCCATCATTGGGGCGTTTTTCGAGGTATACAACACCCTCGGATACGGCTTCCTCGAGAACGTCTATTCGCTTGCCCTGGAACGGGGGCTTCTTGCTCGAGCGAGAGCGGTCGGCCGGGAAGTACCAATCCCGATCACGTACAAGGGGGACTTCCTTACCCATCACCGAGCCGACTTGATCGTCGACGAAAAAGTCATCGTTGAGGTCAAGTCAACGGTGGTTATGGCGCCGTTCACGAAACGCCAAGTAACGAACTATTTGCGCGCGACCAAACTCGAAGTCGCGCTGATTCTCCATTTCGGTCCCGAAGCAAAGTTCTATCGAGTAGTCTGCTCCAACGGGTAAGATTCGCGAGAATTCGCTCTCGTTAGCGCAGATCCGCGACCAAAATTCGTGGGATCTTCGGAAACGCGTGGGATCTTCGGAAACGCGCCCGGTTAGCGCTTCGCCGCCGGAAAAGCAGTTGCCGGCGTTGGATGGCGCGAAGCCATGTGCTCGCGGGCGCGATCCAGCGCGTCCTCGAGCGTCATGTAGATCTGCCCCTCGCCCAGTTCCTCAAAGGCGGGTGAACGCTCCAACGCCGCCATCGGCTGCGCGTGGATCTCGGCGATCAGCACGAGCGTTCGTTCGGAGTGACTTCGGCGAATCACGTCACGCAGCGCGCGCAACCCCGTGGCGTCGAGCAGTGAGACGTCGCGCATGCGGATGATCAGGACCTTCGGCTTACGGCCGAGTTGCGTCAACGTCTCCTTGAACACCTCGGCAGCGCCAAAGAAGAAAGCTCCGCTGATCTCGAATACTTCCACGCCTTCGGGGACGGATCGCGACGTGAGTTCCGAGAGCGGCACATCACCTTCGTCGCGACTTTCTCTTGCGATCTGTTGCGTGACCGCGTTGACGGCCGTGACCTCCGACATGCGGTGCATGAAGAGGAAGGCCGATAACACCATGCCGATCTCGATCGCCACCGTCAGGTCAACCACGACGGTAAGGAAGAAAGTGACTAACAGAACAGCGACGTCGCTCTTCGGAGCCCGTAATTCCTCGCGGAACGATCGCCATTCGCTCATGTGGTAGGCCACTACCACCAGGATTGCGGCGAGCGTGGCGAGCGGGATGAGACCGGCCAGGCGACCGAAGAAGAGCGTGATCAGGAGCAGTGTCAGCGCGTGAATAATTCCGGCAACGGGCGTGCGACCGCCGTTGCGCACGTTCGTCGCCGTTCTGGCGATCGCGCCTGTAGCGGGAATTCCACCGAACAGCGGACTGGCGATGTTCGCCACGCCCTGGGCCACGAGCTCCATGTTCGCGCGGTGCCGCGAGCCAATCATTCCGTCGGCGACGACGGCCGAGAGAAGCGACTCCACCGCGCCGAGCAGCGCGATACTGAATGCGGGCGCCACGAGCGCGGTTAGCTCCTCGACACCGAGTCGCGGGAAAACGGGCGCCGGAATCGTTGCCGTGAGCGGACCGAAGCGCGAACTGATCGTCTCGACGTCGAGCTTCGCGTAATACGCGAGAGCGGTCGTCACGAGGAGCGCGACGAATGGTCCCGGGATTTTGCGACTCACGCGTGGCCAGAGCAGGATGATCGCGACGGCGAGCACTCCCAGGCCCACCGCCTGCACGTTCACGTACCGAACGTTCTCCGAGTACGCGACGATCTTCTCGATGAAATTGGCCGGCACGTCGCCCATGCGCAGGCCAAGAAAATCTTTCACCTGGCTCGAGAAGATGATGACGGCTATCCCGCTCGTGAATCCGGTCACCAGCGGCGTCGGGACGAACTTGATGACCGAGCCCAGTCGAGCGAGTCCCATCGCGACGAGCATGACGCCCGCCATCAGCGTCGCTACGGTGAGCCCCTCGAGCCCGTACTTCTGAACGATGCCGTAGATGATGACGACAAACGCGCCGGTGGGACCACCGATCTGAACCCGCGACCCACCGAGTGCACTGATCAGAAATCCGGCCACGATGGCGGTGATCAGTCCTCGCTCTGGCGAGACACCGCTGGCTATCGCGAACGCGATCGCCAGCGGCAGCGCCACGATCCCGACGATTACTCCCGCCGTAAGGTCGTTCGCGAATTGCTGCCGGTTGTAGTCCTTGAGGGTCGTGACGAGCTTTGGTACGAACACGCGCTGATCTTAATCAACCAACGCATCTCATGCGGACTTCCTGCCAAGTCTCGTTGCCCAGAATCCCACGAGTTTTAGACGCGAATTCTCGCGAAGACTGTTGAGATTTTCGCAAATTTCACGACCGGGTCGGAGCTGTCGAGTCTTCGGTTCCGAGCATCAGGATTCGCGACAATTCGCTCTCCCCTTAGCGTAGATCCGCAACCAACGTTCGTGGGATCTTCGGCAACGCGCCCAGCCCCTGAATGACGCAATCCCTCACACTCGAGCTTCTGCAACCCCTGCTCGCAGTCGTTCAACTCGAGCCGGGAAGTGGAATGCCCTGGTGGGCGGCGACCTCGAATTTCCTGTCGTTCACGCGAACGGCAGACGAGGATTCACTGGTATGTGAGGAGGCCCGGCTTCCCGAAGGGCTGACCGCGCAACGAAGGTTTCGCGCGTTGCGCGTCGAGGGCGCGCTCCCGTTCCACCTTACCGGGGTGCTGGCTTCGTTGACGACGCCGCTCGCTGATGCTGACGTACCGGTCTTCGTGGTGTCGACCTACGACACCGACTACGTGCTGGTGGGCGAAGCGGTCCTGCCGAAGGCCGTTGAGGTGCTCCGTAAGGCGGGTCACACCGTGAAGGCGTGACCCGCCCGATACTCAGTCAACCGCCGGGTCGATGGAGTTCTTCCCGTTCCGGAAAAACCAGCGGATCAACCAATACACGAGAAGGATCGGGATCGCGATCTTGAGAACGAGGAGGCCCATCGAAAGGATGAAGAAGAACCCGACCAGCAGCAGAACACCGGCAATGATGACGAACATGATGGGTAGTCCTATGATCGCGAGGATGATGAAAATCGGCGCCGCCAGGATCGCGAGCACGATCAGCACCGGTAACCCGACTAGTTTCAGGACGAAGGCAATCGGGAGCAGCCAGCCCAAAGACCCAAGCGTCTTGAGCAACAATTTCAACAACGCCACTTTGGCAAGCAGAGACGTGATAAGACTCCACATGCGGTGCTCTCCCGGTTGGTTAGTCGACGGAGACCTTACGTGAGTCCCCGGCTAGGGGTTTCTCCCAGATTGCCCGGCGCGGGGGACCGGAGCGAGCGGCTAGGTTCAAGGTCCACCCAGCGCACCCAGCAGATGGACCCGGAAAAAAAGCCCCGCAAGACGGACATGAAGCGCGCCTGGGGCGAGGCCCGGGCGCTGATGTGGCAGCATCGGCGGTCGCTGTCGATCGGGCTGGTCCTCATGCTGATCAGCCGGATGGCTTCAATGGTCCTGCCATTCAGCACCAAATACGTCATCGACGACGTTCTGGGAGGTCGGCAGACGCAGCTCCTGCTGCCGATCGCGCTGCTGGCCGGGATCACGACGATTATCCAGGCCATCACCTCCTTCAGCTTGTCACAGGTCGTAAGCATCACGGCGCAGCGCGCGATCACGAACATGCGAATCGAGGTGGAGCATCACGTCTTGCGGTTGCCCGTCTCGTATTTCGACTCGGCAAAAACAGGACAGCTGATCTCGCGCATCATGACCGACGCCGAAGGTATCCGGAACCTCGTCGGTACGGGCATCGTCCAGCTCGTCGGTGGGCTCTTTTCGGCGGTGCTGGCGATGGGAGTGCTGCTCTACCTCAACTGGAGCCTGACGATTTTCACCGTCTTTATGCTGGCGGCGTTCGGCAGCATGATGGCGATCGCGTTCAAGAAGCTTCGGCCGATCTTCAGGGAACGGAGCGTGATCAACGCCGAGGTGACGGGCCGGTTAGGCGAATCACTTGGCGGTGTCCGCATCGTGAAGGTGTACACGGCCGAGGATCGGGAAGACGCTACGTTCACGTCCGGCGCCGAACGACTGTTCCACAACGTGAAGAGGACGATTACCGGAACGTCGGCGGTCGGCTCGGGAGCACACCTCATCGTCGGGATGATCGGTGTGCTCATCATGATCATGGGGGGGCGCGCCTACCTGTCGGGCCAGATGACGATGGGTGAGCTGATCACCTACGTCCTCTTCATCGGCATGGTGGCAGCGCCGCTTGTCGGTATCGCGTCCATCGGCACGCAGATCACCGAGGCGTTTGCCGGACTCGATCGCATCCGCGAACTCCGCGACGTCGCGCGCGAGGATGCCGACGACGCCGGACGGGCCGCGTTGAAGAGCGTCGAGGGAGACGTGGTGTTCGAAGACGTCTCGTTCGAATACGTGCCGGACGTGCCCGTCCTGCGAGATGTATCGTTCCGCGCGCCGCCAGGATCGACCACCGCGCTCGTCGGTTCGAGCGGTGCGGGGAAGAGCACCGTCATCGGGCTCGTTATGGCGTTTCATCGGCCCAAGTCCGGGCGGGTGCTCGTTGACGGCCATGATCTCTCGACGGTCCGGCTGCGGGACTATCGCGCGAGCCTCGGCGCGGTCATGCAGGACAATTTCCTGTTCGACGGGACGATCAGGGAGAACATCGCCTACGCGCATCCGGACGCGACGGACGAAGCGGTGCGCCGCGCGGCGCGCATCGCTCACGTCGATGAATTCGTCGAGAAGTGGGAAAAGCAGTACGACACGATTGTCGGCGAACGCGGCGTGAAGCTCTCCGGCGGCCAGCGCCAGCGCGTGGCGATCGCCCGGGCGATTCTGGCCGATCCCCGCATCCTGATCCTCGACGAAGCGACATCGAGCCTCGACAGCGAGAGTGAGGCGATGATCCGCGACGGACTCCGGTCGCTGCGCACCGGCCGGACGACGTTTGTCATTGCCCACCGGTTGTCGACGATCGTGACCGCTGACCAGATCCTGGTCATGGAAGAAGGCCGGATCGTCGAGCGCGGAACCCACCCCCAGTTGATGGCGTTAGGTGGCCGGTATCGAGAGCTGTACGACCGGCAATACGGGTTTGAGCACGACCGGTTCATCAACCCCGGTGAGGATTTCACGCCGGAGCCCGAGAACGTACGCGAACAGGCGCTGAAAGCCGCCGTTCCGGCAAGAAACCCCTAACGTCATCCAGTCCCGCGCCAACGGCGCCCGGGACGAACCCGCGAATGTGACGGAGGCGGCACGGACACGTCTGCAGTAAAGATCCGTGCCAATGCGCCACTCCACTTCTTCGGGACAATCTCCCTTCGAGTCCGCGACCGCCGCGGTGCTTCAGGCGCAGTACATCGCGGCCGAGCGCACCGTGAACGTGGTGCGTCTCGGTGTCCTGATTTCGCTGGCCTTCGTCGCCGCCCTCTGGGCGCCGGCACTGACGCGTGAGCTGAACCTTGTGAACGTGGGCGTGCTCACGCCCATGCTCACCTGGGCGGTCTTTCAGCATTTCCGCTTTCATCGCAAGCGATATCCCTGGCAGCCGCTGTCGGCGATCAATACGTACGTCGACATAACGGCCGTATCGACGCTGCTCTTCGGCTACGGACTGCAAGGCCTTCCCGATCTCGCGGTCAAGTCACCCATCTGGACAGCCTACTTCATCATCCTCGCTGCCCGACCCTTTACCGGTTCGCCACGGCGTGCAGCGGCGGCGTCGGCCACGGTCGCCGTGCAATACGCGGTCGTTGCGCTCTTCTTCCTGCTCACGGCGCGGGTATCGTTGCTGCCGTCACCGCTGGAGTCGGTCGTCACGACCGGCACGTCGTGGCTCGACGAAACCGCGAAGGTGCTGCTTCTCATTGTCGGCGGCGTAGTCATCACGTACGCGACCGCGTGGAACGAACGTACGCTACGCCGCGCGATCGAGGCGTCACGCTCTGCCGATGAACGTTTCCGCGCCGTGTTCGAGCATTCGGCGACAGGCATCGTCGTCCTGGGAGCCGATTCCACCATACGCGACACGAATGCTGCGTTCGAACAGTTCCTCGGCGCGAGTCAGGAGGAGCTGAGGGATCGACGTCTGACGGACTTCACACCGCCCGAGCACGCCGACCTGATGGCGGAACTCCTCCACGATGTCGGTTCAGGAGCCCGCGAGAACGGCAGCGCAGAGCTGCGGTTCGTTCGCGGGGACGGCCGTGTCGGCTGGGGTACGGTCACGCTCTCTCGAGCCGAAGACCGCAACGAATTCCGGCTGATCGCAATGGTGCAGGACATCAGCGAACGAAAGACACTCGAGGCGCAGCTGCTCCATCAGGCGTTCCACGATCATTTGACGGGGCTGGCCAATCGTACGCTCTTCCTTGACCGGCTCGGCCACGCGATGGCGCGCCTGGCGCGTGACCGCGAACTGCTGTCGGTGTTGTTCCTCGATTTGGACAATTTCAAGGCGGTAAACGACACGCAGGGGCACAGCGCTGGAGATCGTTTGCTCAGCATCGTCGGCGACCGTTTGTTGAGCGCTACGCGCGGTTGCGATACGGTGGCACGCCTCGGTGGCGACGAATTCGCGGTGCTCCTTGACAGTCCGAATGGTCGGGAGGGAGTCGAGATCGTGGCTCAGCGCATAACGCGAGCGCTTGAAAGGCCGATCGAGATCGACCCCGGACGTGAGGTGGTGGCGTCGGCGAGCGTCGGGATAGCGACATGGCATGGCGGAGAGTCGCCGGACGAGCTGCTGCGTAATGCCGACGTCGCCATGTATGCGGCGAAGGCACAGGCCCGCGGAGGCTGGGTGCACTACGATCCGCGGATGCATGAAGCGATCGTCGAACGCGTGTCTCTGGAAGCCGACCTGCGCCGTGCCATCGAAGGCGACGGGAATGAGCTCGGTCTGGCCTACCAGCCGATCGTCGATGTCGCGACCGGCCTGATCATCGGCGCCGAAGCGCTGTTGCGGTGGTCGCACATCGACCGAGGCACGGTGCCGCCATCGGTGTTCATCCCCGTTGCCGAAGAAAGCGGCATGATCATCCCGTTAGGTGCGCGCGTGTTAGGCGAGGCGTGCCGCCGCGCAGCAGGATGGAATGCCGCCCGTCCTCGCCAGCCGATCACTGTGACCGTCAACATTTCCGGTCGCCAGCTTCCCGACCCCGGTCTGCCGGCTATTGTGGAAGGCGCGCTGTCGGCTTCCGGGCTGGCGCCAGAAAACCTTGTGCTGGAGATCACCGAGACCGTGATCATGCAGGAGACCGAAGCGACATTGGCGCGGCTGCGGGAGCTCAAGCAACTGGGCGTGCGACTGGCCATCGATGATTTCGGCACAGGGTACTCCTCGCTCTCCTATTTGCAGCGCTTCCCGGTCGACATTCTCAAGATCGATCGATCGTTCACCGAGGGTCTTCAGCGCGGCGATCACGATGCGGCGTTCGTGCGCACGATCGTATCGCTCGCCGAGGCGCTCGACTTGCGGACCATTGCCGAAGGCGTGGAACAGTGGGAGCAGTTCGAGGTACTGGCGTCGCTTGGCTGTGAGGCGGTGCAGGGGTTTCTTTTCAGCCGTCCCGTGTCGAGCGCGACGATCGAGGAATTGCTTGTCTCCGATGTCGGCCTGATTCGAGCGGCCACCGCGGCGTGAAGGCGGGGTCCGGTGACTCGTGATTCGTGATTCGTGATTCGTGAATCGTGAATCGTGAGTCGTGAAAACAGGTTGCGGGTCGCTAGTCGCGGCCTTCGATGCGTTCCAATGCTTCGATGCGCATTGTGACGATGAAGACACGCGACACGCAGCGCGCGTGGACTGATCGTACCGCATGCTCGCCGCGATCGCATCGGCCGCCGTCGTAGGGATTGACGCGTACCACGTTGTGGTCGAGGTAGACGTCGCCGCCGGACTACCTCAATGGACCATAGTTGGTCTACCGGCGGGTGCGGTTCGCGAGAGCCGGGAACGCGTATCGGCGGCGGTCGTCAATTCGGGTTTCCAGGTGCCTCCCAGGCGGGTCACTATTAATCTCGCCCCAGCCGATACCCGTAAGGACGGCACCGCCTTCGACCTGCCGATCGCGTTAGGGCTTCTCGTGGCGACCGGACAACTTCGCAATGGTGCCACCGACGGCATCGTCGCACTCGGCGAACTGGGGCTCGATGGGTCACTTCGACCAGTGCGGGGCGTACTGCCCGTTGCCAGACTGCTCGCCCGCGCACCGACGGATCCGACCCTCATCCTCCCGCTGCCGAACGTTCCCGAAGCGGCTCTCGTGTCATCCATCAAAATCAGTGCAGCCGAGTCGCTGGCGATGCTGGTGGACGCCCTTCGCCGCGACGCGTTGTCCGCACCGCCGGCGGTGGCTGCGCTGGTGAATGAGCCGGAGGACGCCGCGGACATGGCGGACGTGGCCGGTCAGCCACTGGCCAAGCGGGCCCTCGAGATCGCGGCCGCCGGCGGCCATGCGGTCCTGATGATCGGCCCGCCCGGGACCGGCAAGACGATGCTCGCCCGCCGGCTGCCCACGATCCTTCCCGCGTTAGGCGAAGCGGAAGCGCTCGATGTGGTGGCGATCCACTCGGTGGCGGGACTGGTGACGCCTGGCGAAGCACCCTCCGGCCGTCGACCGTTTCGCGCGCCACATCACACGTTGTCGGCGGCGGCGCTGATCGGCGGAGGCAGCGGACCGCGCCCGGGGGAGGTAAGCCTCGCACACCACGGCGTCCTCTTTCTCGATGAGCTCCAGGAGATGCCGCGTCACGTGCTGGATGCCCTGCGCCAGCCGTTGGAGGAAGGGCGCGTCGTCATTGCCAGGGCGGCGCGGTCAGTCGCGTTTCCCGCGCGCTTCACGCTGGTTGGCGCCATGAATCCCTGCCCATGCGGCCGGCTCGGTAGCCCGAACGGCACGAGCTGTACCTGCTCTGCGCTCGACGTTGCTCGCCATCGCTCGAAAGTCTCCGGTCCGCTGGCCGACCGGATCGACATGACCGTGCGGGTTCCGGCCGTTCCGCTGCGGGTGCTGGCCGAGTCGTCGCGGGCGGAGGCGTCCTGCGTCATTCGCGAGCGTGTGGAACTGGCTCGGGCTCGACAGGCCCTCCGCTACAGATCATTTGCGTCGGTGACGTGCAATGCACACGTGCACGGCCGCTGGCTGGATGCGAATGGTGGAATCGACGCATCGGCGCGGGAATTGCTTGCCACAGCCGCGACGCGGCTCGCGCTCTCAGCCCGCGGATATCATCGCGTCCTCAAGGTGGCGCGAACGATCGCAGACCTCGATGCCGATCCCGGAATCACACAGCGGCATGTGGCTGAGGCGTTGCATTATCGGACGGATCAGCGCGAGTAAAAAAAGCGCAGACTGCCGTACACCGCGAACTGCCATATGCCGCGGACTGCCCCCCGTTCGACCCTCAACTCATCTCCTCCTCCACCGCCGCCCTCAAAATGCTCATGAAATCCTGCGCATTCGTCACCACGCCTACCGCCTGGTGCGTCCCCCGATCCTTCAACTTGCTGACCAGAAACTCGCTTGCATCCACACAGATCGTCGGCAGCTCCACAATTCCGCGCTCCGGATCCTCGTAATAGGCCGGCAGCATGTTGCCGACCGCAATCGAGTGCAGCGCGGTCGCGACCATCACCGCCATCGTCGCCTTCACCGTGTGTGCTCGCATCGCGTCCTGTGCCGCGACCGCATCGGTGAACACGTCCGGCAAAGGGCCATCATCGCGGATCGATCCAGCCAGCACGAACGGCACTTCCTCGATCACGCACGCGTGCATGATACCCTCGGCGATCAATCCATCCCGCACGGCAGCGGCGATCGAACCCGATCGCCGCACTGAATTAATTGCGCGCATGTGCGCGGAGTGACCACCCTCGGTGGGCATCCCCTGTTCCGTCATGCCTAACGTGGTACCCACCACCGCGGCCTCGATGTCGTGGACGGCCACCGCATTCCCCGCCAGCAACGCCTGCACGAACCCGTGACGGATGAACCAGACCAGGTTGTCCCGCGCCCGGGAGTGCACGAGCGCCGGGCCGGTTACCCACAGGACGTAGCCCCCGCGCCGTCGCTCGGCGACGAGCATCCGCGCCAGCATCCCATAGTCGATGGGCTTCTCGCGTGAGACCTGGCTCGACATGAAGTGGAAGTCACCGGTGACGCTTCCCGGTGGCTCGAAGCCGTGCGCGTGCACCAGGACGCCTTCACTGCCATCTTCAGCCTTGCCCACCACGACCGCGTCGCCGTGACGCACGCGACGTCCCTCGCGAACCCACCAACCTCCCTTCTCATCCCTGACGAGACAGCCGTCCATGCGGGGCTCGCGGGGCATGCGCCACAGGCCATCTTCGCCTTTCACGTAGGAAGGCAGGTTCGTCGTCGCGAAAAAGCCCTCGGGCAAGACACCGTCCGCTTCGCAGGTCACCACGCGCGCCGGTGGAGCCGCGCGGAGGTGCGGCGAATCGAAGTCAGGTGGCGTGTACTGCAGTTCCTCGGTCACGTTAGGCTTCGATTAAGTGCCGCCGCAGTTTGTCATCTCGCTTCTTGCTTCTTGCTTCTTGCTTCTTGCTTCTTGCTCTGTTTACACGATCTGCTTCCCCATCGCGCTCAACAGCAGGTCCGTCCCGATCCCCGCCGTCCGATTGAACTTGTCGAGCACCGGATTCACCTCGACCAGGTCGATGCCGATCACGCGCTTCGTATCGGCCAGCATTTCCATCGCGAGATGCGCCTCGCGGTACGTCATTCCACCCGGAACCGCAGTGCCTACGCCTGGCGCGGCCTCAGGCGTCAGCGCATCGAGGTCGAAGGAGACCCAGATGGCGGCCGTACCGTCCGAAGCCACGGCGATCGCTTCTTCCATCACACTGCGCACCCCGCGTTCGTCGATTGCCCGCATCGTCAGGGCACGGATCTTCCACTTGCCGATGTGCTCTCGTTCCGCGTCATCAGCATCGCGCAGTCCAACCAGTGCGACGTTGTTCGGCTTGACCGCGGGACGGATGCCGCCGGCGGTGGCGAGTGCGGTATCGCCGTGGCCGAGCAGGTGCGCCAGCGGCATACCGTGGACGTTCCCTGACTTGGAGCTTCCGGGCGTGTTCAGGTCGGCATGTGCGTCGATCCAGATAACCCCGATGCGCTCGTTGCGAGCGGCGTGATACGCGGCGGCGCCGGCGACGGATCCGGCCGCGAGTGAGTGATCACCGCCGAGCAGGATCGGAAAGCGTCCCAGCTCCAGTGCGGCCCTCGTCAGGTTCGCGACATCACGACAGACACTCGTTATGGCGCCAAGGTAGCGCGCCCCGCGCTGGGCTCCGCGCTCGGCATCCTCACGAAACGGGACCGCCACGTTGCCGAGGTCATCGACCTCGTGACCCATACGCTCGAGGCGCTCGCGCAGGTCGGTGTAGCGCACGGCGTAGGGGCCCATGTCGACCCCGCGCCGCGACGCGCCCAGGTCCATCGGGACGCCGATCAGTCGTATTGCCGTCATGCCGCAAGCTGGCGCGCCCCACCCATGAAAGGGAAGGGTCGTGAATGGCTATGCGAAGAGGCTTCGCGTTATGCGATGACTCGCGAATGAACGTGCGCCGGGTTCGCCACGCCTTTGCCATTCCGCCCGACTGCGTCGGCCGGATCAGCGTCCTCCGCGTCGCGAGCGCTCCGCGATCGGTTGCCATTGGCCGACCCATTGCCATTCGCGTGCTGACCGTTCAGGAGCGCAACCTGACCGTTGACGGGCGCATGCCCATTCGACTCGTGATCGCCATTGAGTGATCCGTGGCCATTGGATGACGCAGCGCCGTTGGAGGCGACATGTCCGTTCGACGCCACGTGGAGACTGAGCAGGTGTTCGATCACGTCGCCGGCGGTGTATTGCGGATGTTCGCCGAAGAAGGCGCCGAGGCAGGCGAGTTCATCGCCACTCGTAATGATCGGGCGTTCATCCACGTCATCGTTGCGAACCTGGGCATGCCCGATGTTCGCGAACAAGCCGTTACACAGGCATTTCCGCCCTTCCGTGTCCTCGATCTGTCCACCGCGCTTCACGTATGTATCGATGGGCTCGGCCGCGCATCGGTATCCGAGCCGTCCGCTTTCCTCGCGATACGCCGTTCGGAGGTAGCCCAGGTCGCAGCATCGTTTGCGACCCTCGGCCCGTGAGTTCACGCCTTCGATCTCGACGATCTTGAACGGGTAGCCCGTGGGCGAAGCGCGCGGATCCGTTCGCACGCCAACGCGTCCCTGCATAACGCCGTCCCGCACCTGGTTCTTGAGTGCCGACGTGAAACCGGACTCTTCGCAATACGCGAACAACGTGCCGACCTGGATCCCTGCGGCGCCGGCGGCGCGAGCCGCCTGGAGTCGCTCGGGGGATCCGGCGCCACCGGCGAGCCAGAACGGCAATCCCAGCTCGATCATCTTGTCGAGATCGACGATGTCGCGCTCACCGTAGACCGGCTCGCCCTGCTCATTGAGCTTGAGCTCTCCGCGCGGCGGTGCGTTATGTCCACCCGCCGTCGGCGCTTCAATGACGAAGCCATCGACCCGACCCGTTGCCTTACGAGCGAGCGATGTGGCCAGCGAATTCGCCGAGATGATGGCCAGGAATCGCGGACGATAGAGCAGGTCACCCGGAGACCAGTGCTCGCGGGGATCGAAGCGGAGATATTCGGTCTCACCTGCCGCGAGACCTTCGACGTCGAACTTGATGGAAACGGAATCGTGGTTCGCGAGGTTGTCGAGCACCCCCGGAATCTCACGCGGGATGCCGGCGCCCATGAGGACGTAGCCGACGCCGGCCAGCATTGCGCCATACAGCGTCGGCAGGTTGGGCATTTGTACTTTCGTCAGCAGGTTAATGCCGACTGGGCGGGAGTGCCCCTCACGCGCCAGCCAGACCTCCACGAATGCCGCGATCATGGTGATCTGCTGCCGCGCCAGGCTCACCGTCTGCTTGTACATCGGGAGCGCCTTGTACGGCGTGCGCGGCGGTCGGCCATCGGCGATGAAGAACTTGCTCAGTACCGCTTCTGCGACGTGCGGAATCGGAAAGTGCGCCATCGCGCGACGCACGTGTCCACCAATGTCTCCGTCCTGCAGCCGGCGCACGAGAATCGAGTCGACACAGGTCCCGGATACAACGCCTAACTGGCCACGCATCGAGACTGCCTTCGCGAGAACCCAGTTGGAAACGCCGACACCCATCCCGCCCTGGATGATCAATGGCAGGTCGTCCGAGTTTCCGTAGTTCTCGTGTGTGGTCATTCGCGTATTAGCTCGGTGGACCAGCTTGACGACGCACTCGTCGGAGATCAAGCCATGTAATCTACCGGCCTGATCGAGTTTCCCACACCCATTTGCGACTTAAGGATCTCTCAGAAAGCGCCCGCCAGCGGCCCGGGCCGGAGTACTTCTTGTCGACGACTGATCAGGAAAAACACCCCCTCCCAGCCCACGCGCCACGCTGTTCATGAGGAGGACTGACTATCCACCCTGAGACTCGGATGGGGTCCGGGCCGCTCGCAACGGCCCAGAGGAAGGACGAACAACGCTGTCACTCCGCAAAGAATCGCGATCCAGGACCGACTTAGCAACACCAGCCCCATGGGGCAATGGGGCATGGGGCATAGGGCATGGGGCTGCAATCCCAGACCCCATGCCCTGTACCCCATGCCCCGGGTCAGCCCACGCCCTGCAAAGCGCGACAGGCCGTGACATTTTCCATGCGTGACCCTCCCGCTCACGCCATCACGCCACAAACGCCTGCTCACGCTGGCATCTGTCGCAGCCATTGCTGCCTGCTCGTTAGGTCAGTCGCAGGACCTGGTGTGGCGGGATGGCCGGCTGAAAGCCAGGCCGCGCACGGTCACTGGCACACCAGTCTCCGGCTTTGTGCAGCTGCGCCTGGGCCGCGAGCGCGACGGCCTGCTGTTCGTTCCGCGCGCGGCCGCGAGGGGACCGGTTCCGCTCGTCGTGATGCTTCACGGTGCCGGCGGGTCAGCGCAGGGAATCCGTCGCCGCCTGTTCGGCGCCTCCGACAGTCTCGACTTCGCCCTGCTCATTCCCGATTCGCGAGGTCCAACCTGGGACGCCATCCGCGGCATGTATGGCCCCGATATCGCGTTCCTGGACAGCGCGTTGAGAATCGTATTTTCGCGCGTGTCGATCGATCCGTCGCGCGTGATTGTGTCGGGGTTTTCCGACGGCGCATCGTACGCATTGGCAATCGGCAGAATGAATGGCGACCTGTTCACGCGCATCGTGGCGTTCTCTCCGGGATTCATCCCTCCCAGTACAGCGGCGGGAAAGCCCGAGGTGTACATCACGCACGGCAATAACGATCCCATCCTGCCGTTCGAGGACACGAGCGAGCGCATTGCGCCAATGCTGAGCCGGGCCGGCTATGAGGTGACGCTCAAGACTTTCGTGGGTGGTCACACGGTGCCTCCGGATCTCATGCAGGAGGCGTTTGCCTGGGCGCTCGCCAGTCGCGCGGCGCAGAAGCCGAAGTAACTGTGTTGCGGTGGTGACTGCGCTACGTTTCGCGCATGGAGTCACCCTCGATCGACACTGCCAGGCTCAAGGAAAGCCGTCTCGCCGAGTGGCTGCGCGAGCAGCGATCGGTGCTGATCGGGTATTCCGGTGGCGTCGATTCCACGTACCTGGCCGTGGTCGCTCGTGAGGTGCTCGGGCGACGGAACGTCCTGGCGGTGTTCGGCCGCAGCCCTTCCGTGCCTAACGATCAATCGGACAAGGCGCTCGCGTTCGCCGCCCAGTGGGATATCGAGCTCCGGATCGTCGCTACGGATGAAGTGGACGATCCGCGCTACGCCGCAAATCCCGTGAATCGCTGCTATTTCTGCAAGAGTGTGCTCTGGGCCGTGTTGTGTCCCATGGCCCGCGACCAGGGGATGACGACCGTCGTCGACGGGACCAATGCCGATGACCTTACGGGTCATCGTCCTGGCTCTCGGGCGGCCGCGGAGCATGGCGTCCAGTCGCCGCTGGCCCTGGCAGGGCTCACCAAGGCAGAGATTCGCGAACTTTCGCGCGCGCGCGGACTGGCGACATGGTCGCAACCGTCTGCTCCATGCCTGGCGTCGCGGATTCCCTACGGCACCCCAGTAACGCCAGAACGCCTGCAACAGATCGATCGTGCCGAGCGGGGGCTTCGGGCACTCGGGGTCACCGGCGACCTCCGCGTCAGGCATCATGATGACCTCGCCCGGATCGAGCTCGAATCGCGACTGATCGACGAGTGGTTGTTGCCGGACAATGCGCAGCGGCTGGTGCAGGCCGTCCGCGCCGCGGGGTTCCGTCGTGTGGCGATCGACTTGCGAGGCTTCCGTTCCGGTTCCCTGAACGTGCTCGAAGGCGTGGCGGCGGCGTGAACCTAACGTCTCGCCTTGCGCAGGAGGGCATCACGTGCCGCATTGAAGTGCGGGATCGCCTGGCAATAATAGTCGCGGCCCCGGGTTACCTGACAGCGGCGGTGCGTGCCGACGTGCTGCGCCTTGCAAAGGAAGAGGGCTTCACGCACCTCGCGCTGGAACTGGATCCGGACGGTGCGGCTCTTCCTGGCAATTGATCCAGGCGATCCGTGCCGGCGCCGCGTCGCCGGCACCGTGGACAGTGTTCGCGCGACCACCAGCGGGATTCGCTGGGTGGGCGAGAGTCATTTCCACTTCACGATGGCATTCCTCGGGGAAGTGGACGAGTCGCGCGTAGCGGAAATTTCTGTCGCCACCGAAGCTGTCGCCCTTCGGCATTCCCCCTTTCCCGCGGTGATCACCGGAGTCGGCGTGTTCCCCGACTGGCGCAGGATCCGTGTCGTGTGGCTCGGCCTTCGTGATGAAGGAGCGCTCATCCGATTGGGCGGGGACATCGGAGAAACGTGCGCCACGCTGGGTTTTCCTCAGCGTCCGTTTCGCGCCCACCTGACGATCGGGCGTACAACCGGCCCGTTGTCCGCGGAGCAGAAGGTGAGCCTGAGCAAGGCGCTGGCACTTCACAAACATGACACGTACCCGTTTGACGTCTCGCGGGTATTGCTCATGCGGAGCGTGCTACGCCCGGCAGGCTCGGAGTATTCAGTGCTCGCATCGTTTCCGCTCGGCGGCTCTTAGATTCCCGCCGAATCGTTCCCCACTTCCGAACCGTAAGGAACGTCGTGTTCTCCTGTCTTGGTCGACTCGGGTGTCTTCTCCTGCTCGTGCTGGCGGGCGCGGTCGCGTTCCTCATGCGCGACCGGTGGATGCCGCGTGTGCTCGGTCGTGGAGAGCCCGCGCCGGTGACCTGGGAAACGGTCAAGGAACCCGGTGCCGGCACGCAGAAGACCGGTGACGACATTGCGTCTCTCGGTCGGCCCAATGGGCCGGCCTATGTCACGGTATCCGCCGCCGAACTGGCGGAGCTCATGGTGGCGAGTTCCGGGCACAGGCTGCCGGCGAATCTCGATTCGGTGGAGGCGGCGGTCGACAGTGAAACCGTGCGCGTTCGTGCGCTCGTGGAACTCGAGGACCTGCGCGGGCTCGACGCGTTAGGTCCGCTGGCGAGCATCCTCGACAAACGCGAGCGCATCGAGTTCACCGGCACGATGGGGGTCCTGCGCCCCGGACTCGGCGAATTCCGGGTGGCGTCGGTGAAGATTGCCGACCTTTCGCTCCCGCGCGCGGCGATTCCGCGATTGCTGGCGCGCCTGGACGCCAGTGTCAGGCCGGAAGGGGTCGCGCCTAACGGGATCGCGATCTCCATTCCCGAGTATATCGGCGACGTCCGCGTGTCCCGGGGCGAAATCACCCTCTACCGCCGCGGCCGGTGAGCCACCGCATCCTGGTGGTCGACGACGAGCAGGGCATTCGCGCCGCGCTCGGCCAGCTGCTCGAGTACGAAGGATACGAGGTGCGCTCGGAGTCGAGCGCTCCTGCCGGCATCGCGACGTTCGAGAAGTGGCGCCCACATCTCGTCTTTCTGGATGTGAAGATGGCCGGAATGGACGGGCTGGAAGGACTGAAGCGCATCCGCCAGATCGACTCGACCGCGACCGTGGTCATGATCAGTGGTCATGCGACGATCCAGACCGCGGTCGAGGCCACCCAGCTGGGCGCGTACGACATTCTCGAGAAGCCGCTCGACACCGACCGCATTCTCGTCCTGCTCAGGAATGCGTTGCAGACGCAATCGCTGCAGGAAGAGAATGCTCGCCTGCGCGAGACGATCGAGTCGCGGTTCGAGATCGTGGGGAAGTCGTATGCGATTCGCGCACTCACGAACCAGATCGAGAAGGTCTCGGTCACGCCGGCCCGGGTGCTCATCACGGGCGAGAACGGTACGGGCAAGGAGCTCGTGGCCCGCGCGATTCATCGTCTCTCGCCGAGGGCGAACAAGCCGTTTGTCGAGGTGAACTGCGCGGCGATTCCGTCGGAACTGATCGAGAGCGAATTGTTCGGCCACATGAAGGGGTCGTTCACCGGCGCCGTGAGCGATCGCGCCGGAAAGTTCGAGCAGGCCGACAAGGGAACACTCTTTCTCGATGAAATCGGCGACATGAGCCTGGCCGCGCAGGCGAAGGTGTTGCGCGTGCTGCAGGACGGTGAAGTCACCCGCATCGGCGGCACCAAGTCGTATCGTGTGGACGTGCGTGTGCTGGCCGCGACCAACAAGATGCTCGAGGAGGAGCTTGCCGGTGGTCGCTTTCGTGAGGACCTGTACTACCGGCTCAACGTCGTGCCGTTACACGTGCCGCCGCTGCGCGACCGCCGCGAGGACATCCCCCTTCTGGCGCAGCATTTCGTCAATGTGTTGACGCAGCGGGACGGGATTGCGCCCCGGATGCTCGATAGCTCCGCGCTCGAAACTCTTCAGCGTTACGATTGGCCTGGAAACGTTCGGGAGTTGCGCAACGCGATCGAGCGTGTGCTCATCCTGTCGTCGGGTCCGCGCATTACCGCGGCTGATGTCTCGCGGCTTACGGGCACGAGGCCGCCGGATGCGTCGGGTCTCGGCTCGCTGCTGGAAATCAAAACGTACGAGGAATTCAAGAACGCAGCCGAGCGGGCGTTCCTGTTGCACAAGCTGCGTGAGATGGACTGGAACGTGAGTGAAACAGCGAGGGTGCTCGACATGCCCCGCTCGAATCTCTACAAGAAGATCGAACGTTATGGTCTGGCGAGGGAAAGCTGAGATGTTTCGCCCATCCGTCATCCGCCATCCGCCATCCCATGCCTCCATCTAACTGGGATAAAGAACTCGCCAAGATCGACAAACAGCTCGAGTCGATGTCGGACGAGGCGTTGCTTCCGGCGAAGCCGAACGCCAGTCCGACGGAAAAGGTCGCCGCGCAGACGATCCAGCGGGAAACCACGACGTTTGGCGTCATGATGCGGTTGTTACTGGCGACCGCGCTCGGTGTGGGCATGGTGTTCTGGCCCTACTCGGCGCGTTGTGGCGCAGGGCTGTTTGGATATCTTGCCGCGGTCGGCGTCCTGATGGCAGCTGGTGTGTGGAGCGCTGTGTGGACATGGAAACATCGCTCGGCGAAGGCACACATCCTGTCGCTGCTCCTTACGCTCTGGGGCGGCACGCTGGCA
>Ga0209486_10000065_pt1 | contig 52795 bp, 44 predicted proteins | sample NCCompost_FD_187518 | JGI IMG/M metagenome (GOLD analysis project Ga0209486, IMG submission 187518) | Agricultural soil microbial communities from Utah to study Nitrogen management - NC Compost (SPAdes) (version 2) | ecosystem: Environmental > Terrestrial > Soil > Agricultural land | place...
TCGAGGGAAATAGGGGAACGCCGGCTGGGAATCGTTCGAGAACACCGAGTGGCGGTTTGGAGATCGATGCGACGGGCAAGGTTCATGGTAAGCTGCCTAAATCAGTACCGAAGCAATGGACAAGGGAGCAACTGCAAGATTCGGCCTCGGCGTTGAGACAGAGCATCGCGAACCGCAAGGCAGAACTACGCCGGCTGGGTGAGTCTGGTCCTCACCGGGCCCGAATTGGTCAAGTAGAAAGGCTCTTACGTCAAATCGAGAAGAAGCTTAGCGGCAGTTAGCCTGAGTACGCATTGGGATGAAAGACATTGAGGAGATTATCGGAGAACTTACCAGCAATCCTGAAACTGCTGACGACGGACTATTAGTGAACGAGTTGCTTGAACAGTTTCATGATGGAGCGCCTCTCGAGTATTTGCGGCCGCTGCTGTTGAGTCCTGATCCTCAGCTTGCGAGTTCCGGCGCCTGGATCGCTTCTGAGTTAGGTGTGCAAGGAAAGTGTCTTCTGGATGTCATGGCAAATCTTCTGGGCCATCGACAAGAGGGTGCGGTTCTGGAGTATTGATTGCATATTACTTTGGGCAGGTGCCTTCAACGGCCGAGAACTTGCCACTACCGTTCGTTTGCTCGATGACCCCGAGAAAGCCGTGAGATGGAAAGCGATGGACTTCTTAAGCCGCGCTTCGCCCCAACAGCTTGCATCAGCACTAACCTGGCTATTAAAGGAAGAACCGGAATCAACGGATGCGCACGGACTTCAGTGGCTGTTCAATGTGGGAAATGACGCCGGAGCAATCACAGCCTTGCTTGTGAGTCCGCACCCTAAGATGCGCAAGTATGCAGCCGCCGCCGCAGCCAGAGTGGCTGCAAAGAATCAGCATCCGTTGAGCATTGCCTCTGCTTCATATGACACAGAAGTTGCGGAATTTGCCGCCGACAGGACAAGGCTTCTGTGAGGCCGCAAGACAAACGACTCCGGTCATACTGTGCAATTCCAGAACCACATCCTCTTCTTGAATGAACTGGACAGACCTTTCGATCCGAATGACGTTTTCCGTTTTGTTCCTGAGCGCACAACTATCAACAGCGAAAGCGGGATGATTTCAGAATGGTCTTCGTCAATTGCCGACTTTGGAATGCTTCCTCACAACCTGAAGCAGCCGCAGTTAAATGGAAGCCTTGAGGCTGAACGGGTTGGATTACTCGCAGATATGTCGTTCATTAAGTGAGGCAAGCGAATGCGCTGATAGTATGGCTGGGATTGACGTCATGAGTAAGCGTGAACCCGTTACATTCCGTCGAGAAAGTTCGATTCATATTTGTGAGCAGGACGGCACCATCGAGCAAGAGTTCAAGCAAGAGCTAACAGACCTCTTGCAAACTCGGAGAACCGTGGCCTGCTTATCTCGCTGCAGTGGACTATGGCACACCGCCCACGTTTACCGCAGCGCCCTGTCTTCGGGCCTTTTCTGATCCAGACACAACACCCGTAAAAAGCATAGGTGAGTTATTCGCCTCAACATTCTCCTGTGATGAACATTTAGATATCCTCTTTCTTGACGAGGAGCAGGAGAGTCGCTTGATGCTAGTCTGCTGCGCCTTCTACGAGGCGTAATCTCTCGCACCAAAGCCAAAACGCCAAGGCCCCGGCGATGCCGGGGCCTTGATCGTTTATTCAATTGTGATCTTCGAGTTACCGTCCGCGACCGCTCGTCAGAATGATCGTTTCACGCTGCGCAAGCAGTTTCTCGCCAAGGCTTCGTTCGCGGTCTGACATCTGCACCTCGCGGCCGGTGTTGCTGCCCGCGACCGAAAACGACGTCAGGAAGTTATAACTCTCGTAGCGATGGAACACGAGTTTGGTTTTCTCGGCCACGTCAAGCGAATGCGACGGCACAGTCAGAAAAGCCTTTCTCGCAGCGCCCGTGTCCTTGCTCGTGATGGTCCAAACCGTGTCGTTGTCACGTTTGTTCCGCTCGAGAATGTAACGGCCGGCGCTCATCGCCTTGTCGCCGACGATGAAGTCGAATGGGATGTTGACAACAGTTTGGCGGTCAGACTGACCAAATACGGTTACAGATGAGACCGTCAAAAGTATGAAAAGTATGGGTAGGCCAATGGCCTTGCGGATATTCATGGGTGCTCTCCTTAAAGTCACTAACGCGCTTTCAAAAGTTCGGCCAGCATTACGCTGACCGGTTCATTCTGATAACGCGAAGAACTGACCCGAAGGGGACCACCCAAAGGCACGAAATTTATTTTTGCAGCAATTTGCCCAGCTCGCGCCACGTGATCAATTTGATCTTTTCGTCCCGCAACAATTGACGAAACGCGTCGCTGGTGAAGAAATCGAGGTCCCGTTGGCGCCAGGCGGCGCCCCAGTTGGGGTGATCGACCGTCGCGCCTTTCATTTCAGCGTCGTCGTAACCGAGATGGATAACGACCTCCGTCACGCCCGGCTCCAGCTTTTTAATGGCCTCGGTGTAGAACTTGGCCCAATCAGCCGGAGCCACATCCGGGCCGATGTCGAGGATTCGATCGATAAAAACGTCGTCGGGATTGAGCGTCGACGGTAAAAAGTCAGCCCGCGCAAACCAGGTTTTTGCAATTCTCACGGGTAACTTGTAATCGCGCGCGACCTTCAAAAACACTTCAAACAGCGCCTTGTTCTGGTAAAGCGTGCCCATATGCGAGTCGAGATGCGTGGGTTGAATGCCAAACGCACGAGCACGTTCGACTTGCGCGCGAATCTCGAGTTCGACCTCCTTCGGATCCGCCTTCGCAGCCGCTTCCGACTCCGTCAGATAGAAGTGTCCGGTCTTGTCGAGCAGAGAGCTGACGCGGTCTTTCGATGTCACAGGACCCCAGCGAAACGAGGTCCACTCGCTCGTGAGCGTCAGGTGTAAACCCAAGTCTGCCTGTGGGTTAGCGCGAGCATAGGTGGCGATCTCAGAGAACCACGGACACGGAACCATGATGCTACCGGAGTTAACGAGCCCACTTTCGAAACCTTTGATCGTCGCGACGTTCACCGAATGGGCCATGCCCAGATCGTCTGCGTGCACGATCAGCAGTTTCGCATCAGCCGGGTAACCCAGACGTTCCGCAAGACTGCGATTTTGCGACCGGGCCTCGCCAAAAATCCATAAGAGCGCGGCCGAGAGGGTTAGGGCGACAAGAATGGTTCGTTTCATAGGCTCCACATGACGAGCTGGAAAGTTACGCCTCCCAGTCCTCGAGTTTCAATCCGGAAATACGGCTGAACTCCTGTGTATTATGAGTAACCAATGTCAGTCCATGTTGAAGCGCGACGGCAGCAATCTGTAAATCGTGAGGACCAATTACTCTGCCGGATCTTTCAAGTTCAGCCCGAACTTTAGCACAACGTCGTGCGCACTCATCATCAAAGGTAAGTGAAGCGAGAGGACTCAGAAATACATCCAACTTCGAATGCTCACGCTCGGGATCTGAGCTTCGTTCAGCGCCGTAACGAAGTTCGTAAACAACTATTGAGCAAAGCACTATGTCGCTTGATTTTACTGATTTCCAACGAGCAACAAGGCGATCGTCGCGTTGTCGGAGCAACGCAATGCAGGCATTAGTGTCCGGAAGAAAGATCATTCAAAACTAGGCCGATTCTCGAAGTCTCCCTGAGAAAACCGCTGCAATTCAGGCATCGACCCGGCGACGCGCTCAAAAAAACCGACAGGCCATCCGTTGGCATCAATCTCGCCGGCGGAGTTCAGTGCCTTCACGTGAACAACAACGGCGACGTCGGCATCAGGAACTCCGACATTGACGGTCAACCTTAGAGTGCCGTCTTTTGTCGTATGTCCACGCGTTGCAATCGTTTCATTAAGCATGGACTAAGTTTATCCAAACCCGTTTATATTGCCAATTGCGACGTGACTTAGTGTCTAAGTCTGGCCGCAAAATCATGAGGTAGTCTCTGAGACACCTCGAAACTATGTCTGCTTCCACGTCACAAATATCCGAACCTCAATCAAACCCCCTATCTTTGCACTTCTGTCGTGGGATACAATTAAGTCTCGTTCAGCACGCAAGTTCAGTCCGGTTTGCTCCGTTCCAAACGATGAAACCCCTGAAGATCGGCATCACCGGCGTTCGCGGCATTGTCGGTCAGACCTTCACGCCCGAACTCGTCGTCCAATTTGCCCAGGCGTTTGGTTCCTATCTCGACGGCGGCCGCATCCTGATTTGTCGCGATACGCGGCCTTCCGGACCGATGATTCGATCCGCAGTGCTTGCCGGCCTCCTCGCATCTGGTTGTGAAGTGACCGATCTGGGCGTCAGTCCGACGCCAAGCATGCAGATCGCAGTGAAGTCGCTAAACGCCGATGGTGGTATCGCGATCACTGCCGGGCACAATCCGGCCGCATGGAACGCACTCAAGTTCGTACGCGGCGACGGTCTTTACCTCAATCCCACCCAGGCCGAGGAATTACTAGACATCTATCACCAGGGCGAGTTTGCTAAAGCGAGCTGGAAAACGATTAAACAGACGGTCCATCACGAGAACCCGATCCCTCACCACATGCAGGTACTGAACAAGGCGTTTGATTTGGAGTCCGCGAGGTTAAGACGACTGATCGTGGCGATCGACTGTTGTAACGGCGCCTGTTCGTTGATGACTCCGCAATGGCTCGAATCGTTGGGATGTGAAGTGCTCGCTGTGAACAACGATCCGACGGGTGTCTTTCCACACGAGCCCGAACCAAAGCCCTCGACGATGGCCCAACTAAGTGCCGTGGTTAAAGCCGGCCGCGCCGACATCGGATTCGCACAGGATGCTGACGGCGAGCGACTTGGTATTGTCACGGAAAGTGGTGAACGACTGTCAGAAGAAACAACACTGGCGCTTGCTTGTCTCATTCGTCTCAAAGACTCCCCCGGCACAATCGTCACAAACATTTCGACAACGGGCGCCATCGATCTGATCGCCGAACGCTTCGGCGGATCGGTTGTGCGTACTCCGGTGGGCCAGGCGTACATTTCTGAAGCGATGATCGAACACAACGGTCTGCTTGGCGGTGAGGGCAGTGGGGGCGTAACAGTTCCGGAAGTACAATTGACGCACGACAGCGCCGCCGCAATAGGGCTGATACTCAGTCACTTGGCGCGGAGCGGAAAACGAGTCTCGGAGTTGATTGAGCAACTGCCGCGGCTCACTGGGTTGAAGCACAACATCGCAGTTGAACCAAATCGTCTCTACTCAATCTTGCAGGATTTTCGCGCGACGCTCGACCGCGAGAATCTTCCGTACGACGCAACGGACGGCCTCAAGGTAACGATGCCAAACGGTTGGATACACGTGCGAGCTTCAAACACCGAATCGATTATCCGGTTGATTGTCGAAAGCGAGAACGCAGCGGAGGCGGCCCAGTTACTCGACTGGGTACGCGATCGGCTGACGACATAGTAGACGTTCGATAAGGAGGTCCCCCTTTATGCGACGGCTTTTTATACTTTAGTGGTGCTCGGTTGCGTTGGTCCAAATTTTTGCCCAAACGCTGTTGAGCCGGGGAAAAAGAGGAACCGTCATTGGCGATCGAAGTTCGGGTAAGGTGATGGTCAGTCGGTTCTATCCGCACCACATCGGTATGAAAACGCGGGTTTATTACAACGTGAGTGTCACAAACGCCGACCTCCTAATGTCTGACGGGTAAGAGTCCTGAAGGTTCGGGTGTTACACCGGACGAGTTGTTGTTGCCGACTGCTGACGACCTGCGTGCTGGAAAGGACACGGTGCTTGCGCGCGCAATCGCCGCAGCGGGTGGCACTATCGATCCGGTAGCAGCCGGTTAAATCTCCGCTTTCAGATGGAAACCGTAGACCCAGGCGGCAATTCCTAAGTAAACCAACGATATTTGAATCCCATCATCGTCGGTTGGAATGAAAGATCAAACTTTAGGTGGTGGGATTTGAGCCGCTAGTGGGGATATATGTAGGTCGTTTCTTGACCTTCCAAAAACAACCCTGGGTGGCATCTGCTCGCATCGACGCTTATGAGAGCTATACCAACTCTTAAAATCAGTATTTCCGGAGTGCGCGGAGTGATCGGCGACTCGCTAACGCCGGCGCTGTTGACTCGTTTTGCGCAAGCCTTTGGAACGCACACGGGCGCCGGGACGATCGTCATCGGGCGCGATCCGAGAACGTCCGGCGAGATGGTTAAGCATGCCGTAATTGCCGGGGTGCTATCGAGTGGCAGCCGCGTAATCGACATTGGCATGTGTCCGGTGCCGACGGTGCAGTTGCAGGTTCGCCAGCGTCACGCGCACGGCGGTATCGCGATCACCGCGAGTCATAATCCAGCCGAATGGAATGCGTTGAAGTTTATTGGACCAGCGGGACTGTTTCTCGACGCGGGACAGGCGCGCGAACTGCTCGACATCTATCATCAGGGTGAATACACGAAGGTTAGTGGATCCGAAATCAGGACCGTCGACGAAGTTGACGGCGCAACCGACGCGCACATCAAAGCGATCCTCGATGCTCTTGGACCACTTCCGCAGACTCAGAAACAGCTTCGCGTGGTGCTCGATTCGTGTAACGGCGCCGGATCGATCGTTGGTCCAAAGTTGCTGGAGGCGCTGGATGCCGAGGTAATCGCGATTAACGTCACACCCGATGGTTCCTTTCCACGCCCGGCGGAACCAGTTGCCGAAAACCTTGGCGCTCTCTGTGATGCTGTCAGGAAACACGGCGCTGACATCGGTTTTGCGCAGGACATGGACGCGGATCGCCTCGCAATCGTCTCCGAAAAAGGTGACCCGATCGGTGAGGACTACACACTCGTACTCGCGGCGCTTTATGTGCTGCAACGAGAACGTGGTCCAGTGGTCGCCAACCTGTCAACGACTTCGGCGCTCGACGACATCGCGCAACAGTTTGGCTGTCCGGTGTATCGCACGAAGATCGGCGAAGTGAACGTCACTGACGGCATGCGCCAGCACAGCGCGGTCGTGGGCGGCGAAGGTAATGGCGGTGTTATTTACCCGCGCATCAATTTTGGACGCGACAGTCTCGTTGGCATGGCGCTCGTGCTTCATCTTCTTGCGGAGTCGGGCAAGAGCGTCAGCGAGTTACTCGAGACGTTCCCGAATTACAGCATCGTCAAAGAGAAGATGGAATGTTCGTCGCAGCGCATTCCCGGCGTACTGCGGATGTTGCGGCAGGAGTACGGCGAATTTCCGATCGACGTAAGTGACGGAGTGAAGGTCATGACGCCCGACGGTTGGTTTTTGGTGCGCGGCTCAAACACGGAACCGATCATTCGCATCGTTGCCGAGGCCCGGTCTGAAGAAAAAGCTCGGAAGCTGGTTTCCGATGTGTACGAGCAGGTAACAAGGTGGGTTGCGGCTTGAAAGTTTAAAGTTTCCCGAAAAGGAAAATCAAAAATGCGATTCGTGTTCCCCATTTTGTCTTTGTTGTTGGCGTTGGCTACTCCCGCGTTGGGCCAACAGGCTACAAGGGCGACACTCACCGGCGTGGTTACAGACCCGAACGGCGCTGTCGTGCCCGGTGTGACCGTCACCGCCACTCAAACAGCTACCGGTGTTCGTCGCCAGACCGTGAGCAACGAGGAAGGTCTTTACGTGATCACGGATCTCGCGCCCGGTGATTATGAGATTCGCGTCGAAGCAAAAGGATTTCTTACAAAGGTGTCGAAGGTGCCGGTCCCGGTTAAGGTGGGCCAAAGCTTCACTCTGAACGTGCCACTGGAAGTCGGTCTCACAGAGACAACTGTTGTCGATCTTTACGACCAGGGTAAACAAGTGGTCGATACCAGAGACTCGCTGGTCCAGGGCGTGGTCGAATCGCGTGAAGTCGATAGCCTGCCACTCAATGGCCGCAATTTCCTTGAGCTAGCATTGCTCATTCCCGGCAACGCTCCAGCGCCGAATTTCGATCCGACGAAAACCAACACGCTCGTTATTTCCTCAGCCGGCCAGCTCGGACGGGGCGGCAATGTCAGCGTAGACGGCGCCGACAACAACGACGATGTCGTCGGCGGCCCGGTGCAGAACATTTCTCAGGACGCGATAAGAGAATTTCAGATCGCGACGAATCGCTTTTCGGCCCAGCAAGGACGGTCTGGATCTTCCGTCATCAACGTTATTACCAAGAGCGGTACCAACTATCTACACGGAAGCGGATCTGTTTACTTTCGCAATCAGGACTTGCAGGGGTTGCCCGCAACGTTCGATCGTCGTCTCGAGGAAAAACCGCCGTTCGACCGGCAGCAATATGCGTTCACACTCGGTGGTCCAATCAAGAAAAACCGTGCCTGGTTTTTCGGTTCGTTCGAGTATCGAAACCAGGATGGCGTAGTCCTTGTAGGCGAAAGAAACCTGGCGACCCGGTCGATCGTACGCGGTTTCGCGCCCTCGCCCCTGGACGATTTTCTAACAACCGAGCGCGTTGACTGGTCGCCCACTACACTCGACCAATTCAATTTCCGTTATTCGTTCCAACGCGAGAAGGGAATCAATGCGAGCACACTCGTTCGATCCATCGGCTCAGCTTCACAGCGACAGTCCCTTTTGAACAAAACGCATTCCTTCCTCGCCAATTACACGCGCCTCATTTCGCCTAACCACATCAACAGTTTCAACTTCAGTTTTAATGACTTCATCAACGATACGCTGCCGGTTACACCCGGACCGCAACTGACTTTCCCGAGCGTGCAAGACGGCGCTTCGTTTCGCGTTCCGCAGCAAACCAAGCAACGCCGCTTTCAGTTCACCGATACGTTTACGTTTCTTCACGGGAACCATACGTTCTATATCGGCGGCGAGATTCAACGAGTGCAATCGGATCTGGATCTGAAAGTTTTCCAGCAGGGCCGCATTGAACTAATCGAAGACTTTTCTGATTTCGATCGCAACCTGGACGGCCGTGTTGACGACAACGATCTGCTCTTCGCCGTCACGTTGCGCAGTGGATTTCCGGAGCGTTCACTGTTGCTTCCGAATACGGACAGTACCTATTTCGCGGCGTTTTTCCAGGACGATTGGCGAGTTCATCCGCAACTGACGTTGAATCTCGGTCTGCGTTATGAACTCGACACGGACGTGAAAAACATCAGCCGGGTTGACGAACTTAACCCGTTGATCCTGCCGTTTCTCCAGGGCGAGCGAAAGCGAGACAAGAACAACTTTGCACCGCGCGTCGGTTTCAACTTCTCGACTTCAGACGCGCGCACCAGCATTCACGGCGGTTACGGGATCTACTACGACCGCGTGACACTGGAAATCCAGACGCTGGAGCGCGGACTCGACGGTCGCGCGTTGCCCGTTGAAGTACGCGCCGGGAACCTGTTTTTCATTCCGCCTCAATTTCTTTTCGATCCGGTTAATGGGGTGTTTCCACCACCTGCGCCAACAATCGCTAATCCGTTTACGGGATTTGTATTGCCCGGAGCCGGCGCGGGCGGCATCAACATCATCGACAACGATCTGCAGAACCCGATGGTCCATCAAATGAACTTCGGCGTTCAGCAGCAACTCGGCAGCCAGTTCGTGCTGCGTGCCGATTACGTTCGAAACGTCGGTACGCACTTCATCATCGGACGCATAATTGGAACAGTGCCGTTTAATCCTGTGGTCGGCGGACCCGAGATTGTGAAAAATCTGGAGTCGAGTGTCAGGACGAAATACGACGGGTTGCTGGTAAGTGTGGAGAAGCGGTTCGCCAGGGGGCACCAGTTCCGCGCCTCGTACACGCTGTCGCGGTCGTTCAATTTTGCGAACGATGATCAGATTCCGTTTTCAAACGGTCCAATCGACTCGAATAATCTTCAGTTGGAATATGGACCAACGCCGAACGATCAACGTCACCGGTTTAGTTTTTCCGGAGTGTTTCAACTGCCGTGGAACGTGCGAGTGTCGCCGATACTGACGCTTGCTTCGTCAGTGCCGTTGGACATCTTGTTGCCCGATGGAAGTTCGCGTGTTTGTGAACTCAGCCGGAACGCCGGTGCGCGCGAGTTTCAGACCGGCGCGCAACTGAATGCCGTACTGACGCAAATCAACGCGGCGGGTGGTTCTCTTTGTCCAAATGCAGATTCGAGCACGGGCTTTAAACCTCGCGTGCCGCTACCGCTGGTGCGTGACGATCTGGAGTTTGGCGACAGTTTCTCGTCGCTCGACTTGCGCGTATCGAAGGTATTCAAGTTTGGTGAGCGGGTGACACTCGAACCGATTGCCGAGGTGTTCAATCTTTTCAATGTCACTAACGTATTGGGCATTTCCAACGTCAACTACTCCGGTTTCAGCAATGTCTTGGTGCGCGACAGTAGCGATCCGAGCAGTCCGGGCTTCAATCGTTCGTCGAGTTTTGGACAACCAGTGACGACGGCTGGAGGTGTGTTTGGCTCAGGTGGTCCCCGCGCATTTCAGTTTGCTGCGCGCATCACGTTCTAGATCAGTTTTGGCGTATCTTCTTCGATGTGTTCTCTGCGATCTTTGCGAAACCTCTGTGATCTCTGCGTTAACCGGAGTTTAGCAAATCATTATAACGCAGAGAACGCCGAGGCCTCGCCGAGATCGCCGAGGATATTAGAACAGTTTGCGTGACAGGTTTTAGTGCAAAGCAAACTTAAGAGACAGATTGGGAGTCGCACGGCGACTGCATTCGTAGTCGGCGGAGTGATCGGCGTTGGGATCTTTCTGACGCCTGCCGGGATGGCCAAATCGCTCGGCTCGCCGATGTGGTTGTTAATCGTGTGGCTGACGATGGGCGTGACGGCGTTATGCGGCGCGCTTTGTTATGGCGAGCTGTCCGCGCGTTATCCCGAAGCGGGCGGTGGTTATGTTTACCTGCGCGAAGCGTATGGTCCAGCCGTCGCCTTTATGTATGGCTGGATGGCGTTTCTCGTCATGGATCCGGGACTGACGGCGATCCTGTCGGTGGGTCTGGCAACATACGCTGGACAGGTAGTTAATCTCTCACCGTGGGAAACAAAGGCCGTGGCGATCGGGGCGATTGTCGTGGTCGCACTGGTAAACATTCGCGGCGTGCGACTCGGCGCGGGGTTCATGCGCGGCTTGATGTTTCTGAAGCTCGGCTTGCTGGCGTTCATTTTCCTGTGGGCCATTGGCTTTCAACTGGGCGACTGGTCCAACTTTGCGCCGTTTACGACACGCCGCGCAGGTTCAGCCCCGGATTTAGTTGGCGCACTCGCGGCCGGATTTGTTGGCGCGTTCTTCTCGTTTGCCGGCTGGTGGGACTTGGGAAAGCTCGCTGGTGAAGTCAAGAATCCGGAACGCACGTTGCCGCGAGCGCTCGGCTTTGGCGTGGTGGGCGTGACGATCGTTTACATCCTGACCAGCTTCGTTTTCATTTACCTCGTACCAATGCAGCAAGTCACATCGGGTGAGACTTTCGCGGCACAGGCAGGCGAGGTTTTGTTTGGACCAGCGGGCGGGGTTGTATTTTCCTTGGGTGTAGTCGTCGCTGTCCTGGGATGTCTTGCTGCTGTTGTGATGTCGGCGCCGCGAGTCTACTTCGCTATGGCTCGTGACGGTTTGTTTATTCGTTCGGTTGCGTCATTGCATCCGCGTTACGGAACCCCCGCGTTTGCGATCGCGCTCCAGGCGGTACTTGCTTCGATACTGGTGCTGGTCGGTAGTTTCAACGAGATCATGTCGTACTTCGTTTTTGTTGTGATCGTTTTCATCGCGCTCACAGTGATTGCACTCTTCAAACTTCGCCGCACTGGAGCACCGAAGGCCGGCTTTCTGACGCCCGGCTATCCGGTCACGCCGGCAATCTTTCTTGCGCTATTGCTCGTGATGCTGGTTTTACTCTTCGGCGATAAACCGAAACAGGCGCTCGCGGGTGTCGCCGTAGTATCCTTGGGATTCCCGGTATACTTATTCGTATCTCGTAACAAGCGATTGGTCGAAAAGGAAGGGCAACTTTAAAAATGACCTGGATCAAGACTATTCCCCCCGGTGAAAGCGAGGAAGTTCGCAAGGCGTGTGAAGCTCAACGCGAGTTATATCCGATTGAATACGCAACTCCGGTCCATCCCACCGCGGACGGCGCGACTGCAGGCATCGTCGCTTCGCATAGTTTGATTCCCCAGGCCCTGTTTCATGCTTTTGCAACTTTCGGTTCGCTCATGTCTCCGGATCTGCCACTGGACCGGAGACAGCACGAGATGATTACCACCGTCGTGTCCGTAACCAATCGGTGTCATTATTGAATCGAATCTCACGCAGAGTTTCTGCGTCGCGTAACACTTGATGCAACATTGGTAGCCGCGCTCGAAGCCGACTACCGCACCGCGCCGATCTCCGAGCAGGAGAGGGTGATGCTTGATTACGTCGTACAAATAACCCGTGATGCCACGCGAATCTCGCCCGCTGATCACGATCGGTTGCGTTCCGTTGGTTTCGACGACCGCGGAATACTTCAGATCACATTGATCTCCGCATGGTTCAACTACATTAACCGCGTTGCCGACGCTTTGGGAGTGGGTCGGGGACAATGAAAGTTCTATTTGTCGCCGTTGTTGTCGTGTTGCTGGCTACGCCTTGCGCGGCGCAGGACGATGTTGTGCGTGTGAAGTCGAATCTCGTCAACATCGATGTGCTTGTCAAAGATAAGAAAGGGAAGTACATCGCGGATCTGAAAGCGGAGGACTTCACGATCTTTGAAAACGGCGTGCAGCAGAAGGTCGAGTTTTTCGAAGCGCCCCTGGTTGGCGTTAACAACCGCACTTCGACAGCGGCAAAGGGCGGAGTTCAACCGGACGCTGCGACGGCGCTGCCGGCAACCGCCATTACGCGTAATTATGTAACCCTCGTGCTCGATTCGCAGTCCACCGACGTCACCAATCTCAAACAGGTCCGCGAAGGAATGATTAGGTACGCACGGGAGCAGATAAACGAAGGCGATGCCGTGGCGCTGTTGAGGGTAACGAACGGCTTGCAACTACTTCAGCCGTTCACTCACGACAAAGCGAAATTGATCGCCGTCCTTGACGGTCTCGGTTCAGGTGCAGATTCAAAAAACTTTGAGCGACAAGACATCGCCGACAATATCACCAGATTGCGAGGCGAGTCGCAGGTTGCGAATGAGTCGCCTAGCACGGTCATCCAGAGTCCCGGCGCCGGTTCAAACGCCGCGCGCATCATGATCATGCGCACGATGCTGGCGCAGTTCATCAAGCTTCGCACCGCACTTAGCCTTCAACAGTCGCGGCCGATACTGGCCGCAATCGCTGCGATCTGTGAAGGACTTCGTGCCGTTCCCGGCAAGAAAACGTTGGTCCTGTTCTCGCAGGGGTTCGTCACACCCGCGGTGCTCGACTGGCAAGTGCAAAGCACGATCGACATCGCTAATCGCGCGAACGTCGCGATCTACATAATCGACTCGGCCGGACTGAAAGCGAGCGCGCCAAACACGACAGCGTTGGGTGGTACTTCTCCTCTCGGTGGGATTTCAGCAGCCACGAATCAGGAGCAGCGCATCCGCGCTGTCGGCGGTGAAACTATCTTCGATTACGCGAGACAGGAGGGGCTGAGCCGCGAGTACGATATTCTGTATCGCATGTCAGGCGATACTGGAGGGCGCTTTCTTAAAGGCAACAATGACATCGGACAGGGTCTCGAACGAATCAACCAGGAGATTCAGTCGCGTTACACGCTCGCCTATCGCAGTACTAACCAAAACTTCGACAGCTCGTTTCGCAAGGTGAAAATCGAAGTGCGCCGGCCGGAGGCGCAGATCATCTCTCGTTCGGGATACTACGCGATACCACCTGAAGAGATCGTTCTGCTCTCGCCCGCCGATAAGAAACTGTTCGACAACTTTGCCGCGATCGAATCGAACCCCGGCATGCAAGTTTCGATTTCTGTAAGTCAATTCAGATCGCGCGATGGACTTTACACGATTCCTCTCGCGATCGAACTGTCGCCTGATGCGGTCCAAGCCGAGCGCAAAGGCGACAAGCGGTTGCTGCAGTTGGAAGTGCTTGGTGTCTTGAAGTCTGCTGACGCAATGCTTTCTCGTCTGGGCGGCAATTTCGACGTGAGTCTTACGGATGCTCAGTACCAGTCGATCGTCAGTAACAACATTTACTACCGTCAGGATCTTTTGCTCACTCCCGGTCAGTACACCATCGATCTGATCGTCAGGGACCGGCAGTCGGGCAAGTTGAGCGCGCGCAGAGAAGAGCTTGTGTTGCCTGAACTTAATTCGGAATTCGCGACGAACGGTGTGGTATTGAGTCGTTACGTTGAAGCGGCGAACTCGCAAGCAACTGAGCCGGACGTATTCACCATTCGCAAGACATCGATCCGACCTTCCGCGGCGCGGCAGTTTCGTGCGACTGACAACCTCGTGATGCTGATGTCCGTCTACAACGCTGCGAATAGTCCGGATACGGGTAAGCCGATGGTCCGTGTTACGGCGCGGCTGATGAAAGATGGTCAGCCCGCGACGAAGCCATTTGATTTCGTATTGACCGAGATCGACAACGAACCGGTTCCGCATCTGACGTTCGCTGAGTACATTCGTCTTACCGGATTGACACCCGGAAATTACACCATGACTATCGAATCGAAGGATATGGTCACGAAGAAGCTAGTCAAACAGGAAGCGACTTTCCGGATCGTGCCTTGAATCCGCGGGAGGTTTAGTCTTCCAGCAGATCGTCACCAAGATCGACCCACAGCGACAGCGATTTCGCATCGCGGTAGACCACGTTGTATTTCTTGCCCTTCTTCTTTTCAGCAGCGACGAACTTTTCGATTCGTTTCTCACGGTTCGTCAGGTGGATCGTGAATTTATCCTTCCCACGCGCTTCGGAAATCATTTGCAGCGTCGAAATTTCCGGATTTCCGAACCGGCCATCCGCTGAGACGACGTAGTGATCCGCCGTAACTGCGCGGAAGAACTCTGTGGCGACATTCCGATCGCTGCCGTGATGCGGCAGTTTCAAAAGATCGACGTGAATCTTGCCCGACTTCAGCATACCCGACGTCTTTAGTGCGTTCATCAAGTCGTCGCCACGAGCGTCGCCGGTCAACAACATCCTTTTCTTTCCAGCCTCGGCGAGCACCACGATACTCGATAGATTAAAAACCGATTCGTCGACAAATGCCGCCGCCAGCGCCCGGCCTCTCTCATCTGTGGCGAGACCCTTTTTCTTCAAGACCTCATTCCATTCTTCCTGAAGTTTCTCGATTCGTTCCTTCACTGGTCCAAGCACGGTGAACTTCAGTCCGTCGCCAATCGTCACCGTCTTCTTTCCTTTCCCCGGCACGGCGACGAGAGTGCCGAAGGGATCGTTTATGCCGAGCGCGAGGAGCTTTGCATTATTTCTGACGTCGCGCCCCTGCGGCACGCTCGCCGCAAGCGCCTCGCCCTCGCGACTCAAGGGTAGTTCGGTTGAAGCGGCTTTGCCCGAAGTGGTCGGACGAAGAGCCTTGACCAGTTCCTGGCTCTCATTTCCGATGATGTCGTCAAAACTGTTATGCCAAAGCGTGAGTATGTCGTACGGCAACTCCTCGTTGTTGTCTTTCTTTTCAACGAGCTCGTCGAGAAACGCGAGCACACCGTTGATGTGATCGTCGTCGAGATGGCTCACCATTAACATGCGAATCGACAAGGGCTCATCCGGACTTCTCGACTCCTTAAGCTCGGCCAGACGTGGGCGCAAACCGGCCTTGTAAACACCGGCTGGACCACCATCGATCACGATCAGTTTCGGAGCGTTTGCTTTGCCGTAGTGCAACAGCAGGGAATCGCCGTGTTTGGCCTGAAGGGCTTCGAGAGTAAAGAGCATCGAGTTCTCCTTGAGGTGTTGAGGCTAAACAGACTGAAGCGCGCGTAGGGCATCGACCATGCCCGCGCCCTGGAAGTAACGTTCACGGCCGAGGTCGGTTGCCGTCTTGCAGAGGATTTCTTTGACGCGCGTGGGCCGGCCGATGAGTTCACCGTAGCGCGCAAGCAGCAACGCCGCGGCTCCGCTGACATGTGGCGCGGCCATGCTGGTGCCGTCCATGCGTTTCGTTTCGCCTGCGGGTATCGTACTGACGATCTTCTCTCCCGGCGCGACGAGATCCGGCTTGAGCCGGCCATCGCCGGTTGGACCACGACTCGAAAAATAACTAACGCCATACAGGTGGGCACTGTCGCGATGCGTCGATCCGACAGTGATCACGCTTTCAGTATTTCCGGGATCAGTAATGCTGATGCTGTGATAGCCCTCTTGTGTTCCGCGCGTGGTCACGAACTGGAGATAGCCATTGTTGCCGGCAGCTGCGACGACGACGATACCGGCGCCAACCAAACGATTTGCTTCTTCACAAACCGGAGTGCTGCCACAGGCGAAGTTAGCAACGTCGTGTTTGATCGAAACGCTCAGGTTGACACCGTGAATCACCATCAGATCCTTGTGCGCATTCAGATACCGCACAAACTGCATCGCGGCGATCGCAGAAAACTCATCCCCACGGCCCTCGTGATCGAGGACCCTGAGGTCGTATAGCTTCATATCCGGGCAGACGCCATTGATTAGATAATCCCCGGAGGGTGACGTGTCGTCGGGCCGCCAATCCGCAGCAACTATTCCGGCGACGTGCGTTCCGTGAGGATGTTGCGGAACGACGTAGTCTTCGTCATTGTGCTTTATTTCGATCAGCGGTTTCAGCATCTCCCAATCGACTTCGCGACCGTTTTGCAGGCTGCTGCGAAGTTGTTTCAGCTCTTCGGGATGTTTTTGTAGTCGCTTGATCGCTTTGGCGAGCTCGGGCCGATCGGCCATCGCCGTTACCTGTTCTTCGGTTTGTTCCGATCGCAGCAGTTGGCGGATTACTGTGAAATCGTAAGTTTTTGTAATTCGCGTTTTGAACTGGTCCTCTTCCTGTTTATCTTGGCTCGTTCGCAGGCGAAACGCCGGATGTGTTGCGTCGATACCGCTGTCCATGATGGCCCATGTGAGGTCTTTACAACTTATCTCGAAAAGGCGGCGGGCGGCGTCGGCCTTCACGGCCATCGTGGAACGCCAAACAGCGAATTCGGCGGTGCGGTTTCGCGTGACAGACCAAACGATTCCTGAGTCATCCTTTTCGGCCGTTTGAATATTACGGACCAGATCGGCGCACGCATCGACAATCGCTCGCGACGTTAATTTCCGTTTGCGTCCGGTGCTCCTCGAGGTTGCTGCGATCGTACCAATCACCCGCATCATCCAGATCACTTGCGGATCGATGACGCGCAGTATCGATTCGTCGCGGTCGCCGTCAATTGCGCGCGCCAAGACCTGCCTCGTGTTCTTGTCTGACAGAAACTGTTTTAGTTCGCGCCCGTCATTGGTCCAAACGTATTTGTTCCACCATGGAGTAAGTGGCAGGACCACTCGAATCAGTTCATGAAAGCAAAGTCTGACGACTACGGTTGATTGGTTGTAAGCGATGTCAGGACCGCTCTGATCGTCACAACTGAACTTTTTCCCAGCGTCCGACTTCTTTTCCTCGCGCAATCGTTTTTCGATCACCTGGGCCACTTTCCCCGGTGAAGCTTTGTAATGTGGATTGAGAAGCAGATCGATTCTGGCAGCCGGGTTCTTTCCGAACTCGAACCAGACGTCGGGCAGCACTGGAGAGTCTTGAGTAAAGCGCGGTGGCCCGTCCTTCTTGTAAATCAACTCTTCTAATTCTTCTCGGGTGATCGGTTCTATGGTTGAGGTACGGCGCTTCTTTGTCGCCATCAATTGTGTCTCCTCGTGGAGGGTGGGTTTTCCGCTCGTAAGCGTCTCACTTCTTCAGTTTTTGTGCAATCTTCTTGCGAGGACGGAGAGATCCGTAAAATCCGCGTGATTGAGTTAAACGGATTTTACGGATTTGATTTGGGAGGGGGAATCTTAATGCCGGCTGCCGGCACGGATGCCGACTCCGATTTTTCTTTGGACCAGTCGCTCAACTTCCAACGGCGTTCCGTCGGCCTTTGCTTCGCGAATATATTGAGCGTCGATCTTGAAAATCCTGAGTTTGACGATGTCTTCAACTTTCAGATTCGTCAGACCTTCGTTGCGGACTTCAGCGATGAACTCGGGAGTCACTTTGAAGATCTGCATCTTAACGAGGCTTTCGAACGGTTCCTTCTCGAAACCCATCTGGGCGACCTGCCGGACAAAAGCGGCGTCGATCTTAAAGATCCGCGCTTTGACGAGTTCTTCCATGCCGAGGTCTTCAAAGCCACTTGCTTTCATTTCGCGAGCGAACGTGGAATCGATCTTGAAGATTGCGGCTTTGATGAGATCGTTGGCGTCCAGTTTGCCAAAGCCAAGCGAATTCAGATCGTCGGCGAGGGCAGTGGTGACGTTCAGTGTCGTCGCTGCGAAGAGCCGGTCGTCGCCGTCGTCATGGCGATTGTTTGAGGTGTTTTCAAAATCAAAGCCACGGCTTTTCATTGCCGCGACGAAAGTCGGGTTGCCCGTGAAGTTAAAAGTGCCGGAACCTTTGCCGTTTTGAAAACTGCCTTCGAGGTCGATTCGACCTGCCTCGCGGACGAGACTGAATCTTACCGGGCCGCCGTTCTGGGCGGTTTCACGGCTAAGACCCTGAAGATCTGTAAACTCGTACGTTTGTCCCATCTGATTACGGCCGCCGCGTTCACTGCGCCGCTCGAGATTGAGATTAACCTTGGAATTGTCCTTATTGAGCGACGCTGTCCATTCGCCGGTGGTCGTGCCTTGTGCGAGCACATGCGGCATATTCGGCGTGATAACCCAAAACGCGCCCAAGATCCCCATGACCAGCCCGAAACTTAGAACAAAGCGAATCATCTTCGACATGCTCAACCTCCCAGCGAACTTAATCTTCTTTCAATCTGAAAACACCCACACCGCCGTTTTTGTGACGGAAAATTCGTTGATTTTATCGAGCGGGCCGGCATTATTCGGTAGTGGGCTAATAGTGTGTTGCTAGAAGTGTGCCGGTTCCGACGAAGCAGTCGATCAGATAAGAGATCTGTAGTTGATTTGCGTCCCTTACTCTGGGACGACCTGGCTCTGGTCGTCGCATTGCGCTGGTACCTCGAACGTCAGACAAGAAACCTTGGCATTCCGGCGAAGTTTGTCAGCGGATCACTGGATGAAGACGATCGCTTTTCGTCGGAGTTGGAGACAGCGTGTTTCCGCATCATGCAGGAGGGTGTCACCAACATCGTTCGTCATGCACGTGCGACACGGATCTCGGTGCGGTTGGAGCGTGTAGTTTCCGATCTGGTCCTCTTGATTAGGGACGATGGTGCCGGTTTCGATATGCGTTGCATTCGCGCCAGCAGCGGTATGTCAACATTGGGGCTGCCGGGGAATGGAAGAAAGAGCACACGCAGTCGGTGGTACGATCACCCTCGACTCGGCTCCCGCTCTGGGCACAGAGATTTGTGTGGTTTTCCGATCATGTGTGAGAAACGTCGCGACGCGGACTTTACGACACCGGTGGAACTCGCTGAGGCGTAAACACCCGAGGCGCGACGGTTAGTGGATCGGTTCATGCCCGGTTCTTGCGACAAGTCCTGAGGACTTGATAACGATCGGCTGCCGCTGACGATCGCGCTAGAGCGCGTGGGGTGGTCTCTCTCTTTAAACCGGACATGAACCCATCCACCAATTCCGCATCAATGCTCCTCTTCACTCAACTTCAATAAGTCCGACGATGATTGCGTAACGAACCAAACCCGCGACGTCGTGAATATTCAACCTTTCCATTAGTTGCGCACGATGCGTCTCAACTGTCTTAACGCTGATATCCAGCAGTTGCGCGATCTGTTTCGTCGTCCGTCCTTCCGCGATGAGTTGCAGCACCTCGCGTTGTCGCGGGCTCAACGTCTCCAACAGATCTCTTTTCGAAACTCCCTTGCCATACTCGATCAGCGTCTTGCGTGAAGTCTCGGGCGAGATGTAAACGTCGCCCTTCATCACAGTTTGGATTGCCTGTTCGAGCTCCGTACTGGCTGCACTCTTTGGCAGAAATCCCGCAGCTCCCTCACGCAACGCTCTGATCGCGTATTCGCCTGCCTCGTGAACTGTCAAAACGATGACGCGAATGTTAGGTAACTTCTTCGCAACGTGCTCGAGCACGTCAAACCCACTTCCGTCCGGCATCGTGATGTCCAGCAGGATCAGGTTAGGCTGAAGTTCATCGATCAGTTTGAGTGCTTCGCTTCCTGTACCTGCTTCGCCAACCACCACCACGCCCTTGATTCTTTCTACTAGCGCCCTGATTCCTGCTCGCACCAGCGCGTGGTCGTCGGCGATTAGCACACGTATCGACTTCATCTCGTAGCTGTGTCTCGCTCCGTATTGGCCAATCACTCACAACTAATCGGGGTAAAAGCCGAGCGCTTGCAGCTTTGAGTTAAAGAGCAATAGAAGAAAATCTGGCGCTCGCTAGCAGAGGCATAATTGCAGGAAGCTCCTGATCCAACAATCAGGAATTACCTGAGTCTGACCAATTCGCCAATACGGTCATCTCGGAGCCTGCGAGGACGAATAAACAGGCGTGGAGAATAAGTCTTATCTGACGTGTTCGCTACTGTTTTTGAGTGCGAAGTAGTTAAATTTTTTCCGCATTACAACCCACTCAGGGATTATCTGAGTTGTCTTCAGGAATCTCCTAATTGCGCACACTCAACAGAGCGCTTAAACACTGATCCGACGTGTTGGTTTATTAATTTCTAAGAGACGCGCGCAATGGTCTAAGCAGGAAGAGTCCTCGCGCGTGGATAGGGGACGCCGGCCAGGGCGAGGTCGTCGTCCCCTTATCTGCAAATGTGGTTCTTACAGCTCTGACATTTCGCCCCATCCCCGAACCTCAAGCCGGGAGAAGCCTCGTTAACGAATTCAGTGGGAGGAGTTCAAACGAATGACCAACTCACCAGCAGAGGGATCCTTTCGCGCTCTCGTGATCGACGATGAACAATCCGTCCGCGCTTTTGTAGCTGAAGTCCTGCGCTCTGACGGTTGGACCGTGTCGCAGTCGCCGTCGATGGAAGATGCATCGGAACGGCTCAACGAAGCGCCGTCTATCATCTTTTGCGACGTCAAGTTGGCAGGTGCAAACGGATACAGCATTCTCCGCACCTTCAAAAAAAATTTACCAGACACGAAAGTGGTGTTAGTAAGCAATCATGCCGGCGGTGTAGTCGATGCGAGGGCGTTTGGTGCGTACGACTATCTGGTGAAGCCGTTTCGCACTGAGTTGCAATTGCTTTCGCAGATGTTGCGAGAGCAGTTGGAAGGTGCACGGAAAATTTCATCCGTGCGGCGCACGCCTGCTTACTATTCAGATATCGAGCTGGCAGGACGCAGCCACGCGTTTCTAGAAGTGATGAAACACGTTACGCGCGTATCGGACACAAATCTCCCGGTGCTTCTTACTGGCGAGTACGGGACCGGAAAAGAATTGGTTGGCGCCGCGATTCATCTGCGAAGCGCGCGTGCCGAACGTCCTTTTATCGTCGTCAAGTGCGCGACGATTTCAGAGGCACTAGATGTAAATCCATGGGAACCAGCGGGCGGCGGTACAGTTTTTTTCGACGAGATAACAGAAATGAGTTCGTCGCTCCAGGCTAAGCTCGTGGGAGAGTTGCAAAACGTTGAGTTGCGCGTGATCGCGGCGACCAATCGTGATCTTGAACGAGAGGTTGCAGCAGGAAGATTCCGCACCGATCTGTTCTATCGCTTGAATCCGGTGTCGATCACGTTGCCGCCGTTACGCGAGAGACGCGAGGACATTCCGCCGTTGGCGCAAAGTTTTGCCAATCGGATTTATTCGCTGAGCGCGGCTGTGAAGTTCAGTCCTGAAGCGTTGAAACTGATAGTTCGTTACAACTGGCCCGGCAACATTCGTGAATTGGAAAACGCCGTAGTGCGAGCAGCGGGACTAAGCGACGGCACTGTTCGCGTAAAAGATCTACCGCAGCGGGTGCGTCAACACTCGGGCAGGTTATCGGAGATCGTGGCTAGCGACGGGACAGATCAACCGGAGGTTGAAGATTGGGTACCGTTGTCGGAGATCGAGGGGCGATACGTGGCCAGAGTATTGGAGCACACGCGTGGCAACAAGCAAGCTGCCGCGCGTGTCCTCGGCGTCGATCGAAAGACACTCGATCGCATGATCAAGCGACATCACGTCGAATCGCGTTCATTTCGCACAAAAACTTCGACCGCTGCCGCTAATTCTACGGCCAACAATTAATGACCTCTTTTGGCGTCGCGTTACGCGTTAATGAATGGGGAAGCACTACACATTCATCATAAGGGGAAAAAATGTCGACAGCGTTTTCAGAATTAGAAGACCAGAACTCGGAGACTGGTAAGGCGCAACAGTCTTTGCAGAGTCCAGCGAGCGCCCCTCCCGAAGCCATCGTTACCCAAATCATGCTTGGCTGTTTGGGTTCCCAAGTCTTATATGTACCGGCGAAGCTCGGCATTGCCGATCTGCTCGCCGATGGCCCTAAATCAGTCGAAGAACTGGCAACCGCGACTGATACACATGCGCCATCGCTTTATCGCGTCCTGCGCGCGGCGGCGTCGTTGGGTGTTTTTACTGAACAGGAAAACCGAGTTTTTGCGTTGAATGCAAACGCGCAAACGTTGCGCTCAAACGTGCCCAACTCACTACGCGACATCATGATCTTCATGGGTGAAGATTGGCACTGGCAGGTGTGGGGCAAGACCTTGTACAGCGTTCGCACCGGCAAGGCCGCGTGGGCGGAGATGCACGGCAAAGACGTGTTTGGTTACTTCAAAGACAAACCTGAAGAGCTTGAGATCTTTAATCGCGCGATGACCAGCTTGTCTGCGCTCGCGACTAAAGCCGTGATTGAGGCTTATGACTTTAGCGGCATCAACACGCTGATCGATATCGCCGGCGGGCACGGGCGGTTGTTGACCGAGATCCTCGAGGCTAATCCTTCTCTCAGTGGTGTTTTGTTTGATCTGCCGCACGTGATCGAGGGCGCGCGTGAGAACGTCGCGAAGACCAACGCGGCCGATCGAGTTGAATTTGTTTCCGGCGACTTCTTTGTGAGCGTCCCTGCAGGGGGCGACGCTTACATCATGAAGCACATCATTCACGACTGGGACGACGAACGCGCGTTGACGATCCTGCGAAACATCAAGCAGGCGATGAATCCGGACGGACGCGTGCTGCTCGTCGAGTCGGTCATTGCCGAGGGCAACGCACAGGACTTCGGCAAGTTGATGGATATCGAGATGCTCGTTTCACCCGGCGGAAAAGAACGCACTGCCGCCGAGTACGAAGAATTGTTTGAACGCGCCGGATTTCGTATGACGCGCATAGTTCCAACCAAATCAGCTTACAGCGTTATCGAAGCTGTGGCGGCAAAGTAAACTCTGCGTCCTCTGTGTCTCTGTGGTGATTCCTCCAGTAGCAATTAACCACGGAGACACAGAGTTGCACAGAAAATACAAACCGGGCACTACTCCGGGACTACACGGATCTTGATTGATCCGTCTAGTCTGTGTTAGGGTCAGCGACCACCGCAGAATGAAACGAATCCTGCTCGTCGTTGCTGTCGCTGCACTCTACATCTTGCACCAGGACATTTGGTTCTGGCGCTCTTCATATCTCGTTTTCGGTTTCTTCCCCATCGGTCTTTTTTATCACGCATGCTTTGCCGTGGCCGCAGCCTTGTTGATGTGGCTGCTCGTGACTTTTGCCTGGCCGTCGCACCTTGAACGTGAGGTCGAACAAGCAGAGCGCGAGGAGGGCCGAACCTCTTGATTCCCGCGATAGTCGTTTTTCTTTATCTCGCTGCTGTTCTTTACATAGGTATCTTTGCCTTTCGTCGTGCGAGAGGCAAAGAGGAAGCTGAAGACTACTTTCTCGCCAGCCGTTCGCTTGGTCCATTCGTATTTCTGTTTTCACTTTTCGGCACGAACATGACGGCGTTCGCGATCCTCGGATCGTCGGGCCACGCCTTCAGTAATGGCATCGTGACGTTTGGCTTGATGGCGTCGTCGTCAGGTCTCGTGATCCCGTTGACGATCTTTTTGATCGGCACGCGTGTTTGGGCGCTCGGAAAGAAGTACGGCTTCATGACGCCGGTGCAGATGTTTCGCGACCGCTGGGAGTGTACGCACATCGGCACAGTGATTTTCGCCGTGCAGGCGGCGATGCTCGTGCCGTACATCATCATCGGCATCATGGGCGGCGGCACAACGCTCTACACAATCAGCGGCGGACTCGTGCCGTTCTGGTTTGGCGGGGCAATCGTTGCGATGGTCGTGATGAGTTACGTGTTCTTTGGCGGCATGCGCGGCACTGCGTGGGTCAACACGTTTCAGACGATACTGTTCTTGTGCTTCGGCGCGATCGCGTTGATCGTGATCGGCGTCGGCATGGGAGGTTTCCGTAGCGCCGCGCAGGCCATGCAAGCGTCACCTCTGTCATCGTTGCTTACGCGCGAACGGATCTCGCCGTACTACTTCTTCAGTTACACGTTCATTCCTCTGTCGGCCATCGCGTTCCCACACATCCTGATCTTCTGCCTCACTGCGCGAAAGATCTCGCAGTTCCGGAAAACAGTGATCTTTTATCCGATCTGCATCATGGCGATCTGGTTGCCGTGCGTGTTTCTCGGCGTGATGGCGAATCGCGTGACAGACATTCCCCAGATTCGCGAGCGGCAGGAAGCGCGACGAGTGCTTGCGACGCAGGGACGCACCATGGAGCCCGAACAGCGTGATGAGTTGCGCGAGAAGTCAGCAGGCGACGACGTGATCATGTTGCTGCTGCATCGGTATGCGCCGCTCTGGCTCGCAGGTTTGCTCGGCGCGGGCATCATGGCAGCAGTGATGGCCAGCGACTCACAAATTCTCGCGCTATCGACTATGTTCACGGAGGACGTCTTCGCTTTCTACGGGGGCAAGTCGCGCTTCGGGGAAGCAGTGCAGGTGCAGACCGGGCGCATTTTCATAATCCTGATAACACTATTCGCCTACGTTGTCGCCTTGCAGGCGCCGGAGACGATCTTCGAGCTGGCGATTCAGTATGCTTTCTCTGGTTTTGCTTCGTTGTCGCCGCTTTTGATCGGCGCGTTGTTCTGGAGAGGTAGTACGAAGTGGGGTGCGTTGGCGGTAACTGTTTGGACGGCGGCGGCGGTAGTTGCAGTTGCAATATTTCAAGCGGTTGTACCGGCGCCCGCGCCTGGACCACCGACAATCTTCTGGTCGCTGGGTGGAACTGAAGTCCTGGCGCGAACCCCGGGCGGCACGAGCATCTTCAAGTTCATGCCGGTGGTGCCGATGGTACTGGTCTCGGCGTTGCTGATGATTTTCGTTTCGCTGGCTACGAAGAAGCCGGCGCAGAGCACAATTGCGAAATACTTTGGAGGTCACAAATGATCAAGAAATTGATGCTCACTCTAGTTGCTGTTGCGTGCATGTGTGCTGTCGTCGATGCGCAAACGTCGAAACGTCGCCCAGTTAAAACTGGACCTCCAAACGGCATTTACACTCCGGCGATAATCGTCGGTGATCTGGTTTTCACTTCAGGACAAATCGGAATCGATTCGAAAACAGGACAATTGCCCGAAGGGTTTGAGGCTCAGTTTGAGCAGGTCTTTAAGAACTTAGCCGCCGTGCTTGAAGCGTCGGGAAGTAACACCGACCTCATGGTCAAGGCGACCGTGTTTCTCGCCGACATGAACGATTACAACAAAATGAACGAGTTGTATCGTGCGAAGTTCAAAGGCGATCCGCCGGCACGGACGACAGTGCAAGTTGCAGCTTTGCCACGTGCTGCGCGAATTGAGATCGAGGCAATTGCGGTTGTGAAATAGCCGTCAAAAAGGCACAAAAGTCACAAGATTATTCCTAAAAGATTTTGTGCCTTTTGTGCCTTTTTGTGGCTAACCAAAGCAGTACAGCCGGCCGTCCTGGGATCCAATCACAATCTTTCCATTCGCGATTGCCGGTGAGGCGGAAAGCGGCGCGCCCGCATTGAATTCCCACAGCTTGGCGCCAGTCGTCAGCGCCAGAACATAAAAACGACCATCATTCGAGCCGATGTAAACGCGTCCACCGGCGATCGCCGGCGATGACTCAACGCGCGCACGAGTCGTAAACGTCCACGCCGTTTTGCCATTCAGGGTCAGGCCATGGACCAGCTTGTCGCGGCCGCCGAGTACGACACGCGAAGCTGTAACTGCCGCCGACGAGTAGAAGGGAAACTTCCGTTGCGGATGTTCGTAACGCCAGGCGACCTGTTTCTGTCCGAGACTGACGCCTAGTACTTCGTTATCAAACGTCCCGTAGTAAGCCATGCCTGAACGAAGCGCCGGTGACGCACCGGTGTACGCTCCCGACGACACGCTAAATACTTCCTTGCCGTCGGAAATGCGAATCGCGCGAAACATTTCATCGCAACCCGCGATGAACGCCATGCCGCTCGCGATTCCGGGCGTTGAATGGACCGGGCCGTTGGTCTTGAACTTCCAGATCACCGAACCGTCACGATTCGAGACGCAATAGAGATGCTCGTCGTACGAACCAATCAAAATTCGGTCGCCGTAAACGACGGGCGATGATTTTATCTCGCTGCCCAGCTTGACGGCCCAGAATCGTTTGCCGTCGCGGGCGTTCACCGCGTGCAGCATGCCGCCGAGATCTCCGATGAACACGGCGCCATCGCTGTAAGCAGGTGACGATTCACCGATTGGGTTTCCCGTCGAATACTTCCAATGGACTGAACCGTTATCGAGATTGAGTGCGGCGAGTTCGCCTTTCTGTGAACCCACAAAGACTGTGCTGCCGACAATCGCTGCGGAAGATTCGATCGATTCGCCGGCTTCGTACGTCCACAGTTGTTTCAACGTTGCGGGAACTTGTGATTGCGACACACCCGTCAACTGGTGATTACCGCGAAACTGCGGCCAGTTCTCTGCCGGTGCGTCCTGCGCCTGAACTGTAAACGCCGGAGACAGCGTTAAGAGGACAGCAAGCAGGGAGATCCCGCCAAGGCGCAAAGACGCAAAGAAAGAAAGATCGGTAAGGAAACCACTCGGCGCCTTTGCGCCTTTGCGGCAAATGTTATTCAGTAAGCCCACTCGTAAACCTCCATCGCCCCTTGCCGATCGAACGGTCGCGGATTAAACGTTCCGGTCCATTGTTCGGCAGCTTCCGCTGCCAACGCCGGCAAGTCATTCTTTGAAACACCTGACGCGCCCAAACTAACTCGCAATCCACCCGCTTCCGCAAGCTGCTCGAGTCGTCGTGCGAGTGCTTCAGTTCCTTTGAACAACGATTCATAACGTTGACCGGCAGCACGGTCGTTCCAACGCACCACCGACGGCAACAGCATCGCAATCGCGGCGCCGTGCGCCGTGCCATAATGAGCCGTCAACGGATTCGCGCAAGCGTGCGTTGCGCCAAGCATTGAGTTCTCGATAGCGACGCCTGCATAGAACGCGCCTAGCTGCATCGCGCCGCGCGCTTCGAGATCATTCGGTTGATTCAGGACACGCTCGTAGTTTGGCTCGAGCAGTCGCCACGCTTCGCGCGAGAAGATCTCCGATACGGGATTGCGTTTCGTGGTCACGTACGTCTCAACCGCATGCGCGATCGCGTCGAACCCAGAGGTCGCAGTGATGCTGCGTGGCTGCGAAACCGTCAGCGCCGGATCGAGTATCGCCACACGAAACGCAGCCTTCGGATCGCCACAGGCCATTTTGATGTGACTGTTCGTCGTGGAAATCAGCGAGTAACTTTGCGCCTCGCTTCCGGTGCCGGCCGTCGTTGGAATCGCGATCATCGGCAACATCGGTTTTGTCGCTTTGCCGTAACCGCGATAATCCTCCATGCGACCGCCGTTGGTGAGAATGAAATTGATGCCCTTGGCGCAATCCATCGAACTACCGCCGCCGAGCCCGATGATCGAATCGATCTTTTCGTGCGCAGCAAACTCGGTGCCCGCATCGACCATACTCGTATCAGGGTTTACTTCGAAATCGTGAAAGCGGACGACTTCAATTCCCGCCGCGCGAAGTGGCTCGACCGCTTCGTCAACGTGCCCTGACGCAACCATGCCGTGATCAGCCACAAGCAAGACGCGCCGAAACCCCAGCTCCCGGGCTACGTCGCCCAGGCGGCCGATAGTTCCGGCGCCGAAAATCATCCGAGTACGGGGTTGAAAGTCGAACGGCTTTAGATCTAACACGGATTCTATTGATTCGTGCGTGACGTGGTTGCCGGCTTCGCCGCCCCTGCACCTTCCGCCAACGCGTAAAGCTCATTGCGGTTGGAGATGTACAGCGCTCCGTTCGCCGGTACTGGCGTCGAATAGACCGAGCTGCCCATGTTGATCTCGCCGAGGACTTTCAAAATCTTTCCTTCCTGCATGATCACCACATCGCCGTCCTCGTCGCCAAGATAGATCTTGCCGTCGATCAGCATCGGCGATCCCCAAACTGCGGCAAAGAGATCGTGCTTCCAATAAAGAGCGCCGGTCTTCGCGTCGACTGCATGCAGGAAACCGCTGAAATCCGCTTGATACAAGATTCCGTCCTTGATTGCGGGCGTCGAGATCGAGCGCCGAATCTTGTCGTAGTGCCAGACCATGCCCGTCTTCGTAATGTCGCCGCGTTTGGTCGCGTCGATGCAGTACATGTGACCGACACCCTCGCCGTGCTCCGGATCCTGTCCGTTCGAAATGTAAACCTTATCCTCGTAGATTACTGCGGTACTGATCACTTCGTTGCGCGTCTTCGGCCAAACCGAGTCCTTTGGATTGGTGTCGAACTCCCACAACTTCTTTCCGGTCGCCGCTTCGTAGCCGCGGATCCACCCATCGCCCTGGCCGTGAACAACCTGGACCACGCCACCGATGGTTCCCACGGTTGGCGACGCCCATTGTCCGTGCAGAATGCGATCATGGACCGAATTGTCTTCCCAAACGAGCTTGCCCGTCTTCTTGCTGACGGCGATGATTGCCGGCGACTTCGGCGACGGAACGTTCACGTGACTTTCGTCCTGACCGTTTGACGTGCTGACGAAGATTAGATCGCCATGCGAGACAGGCGACGAATTCGCGAGGTTATGCGGCAACGCGCCGACTTCCTCGATCATGTCATACTTCCAAACGACGTCGCCGTTGAACTCGCCCTTGAGCGTTTCATCGGTGACTGGTCCATCGTTCTCTTTGTCGCGAAAACCCTGTGTGTCGAGGCACACCAGCTCGGCTCGATTCGACACGTAATAGACGCGATCGCCTTCGACGTATGGCGAAGACGCAACGCCCTGATAAGGCCAGTCGTTGACGCGTCCCGCGGCCAGTTTGTCATGGACCATCTGCCACATGAATGCGCCGTCAGATTCGCGAAATGCCATCAAAACACCCTTGTCGCCGGTGATCTTTGCGTCGCGCAGTCCTTCGTTATTCGTGCCGACGAAGACCATGCCGCCCGCGACCACGACGTTGCCATACGTTTGCGAACCGAGCGTAGCCACCCACTTGACGTTCTTCTTCGCTTTGACGTCCCAGCTTGTGGGCAGTCCTTTCATGCTCGAGACCATGTTGCGATCCGGAGTGCCGCCCCACATGGGCCAATCGCCCGATCCCGGATCCGAAGCAGAAGTTGTGGGCGCCAGAAGATAAATGCCGGCGAAAAGAATCGGAACGATCAGCAAGAACAGATTTTTAACTCTCATTTGTTCGCGTACACCTTTACATTGTCGAAGTAGAGTTCAGCCAGACCGTTTCCGAAGATTCCGGGAGCACCCTGGCGGTTCGGGATCGGGTCAATACGTTCAATCATCCATGCAGCCGGTTCGGCTTCACCAACCGGCCACGCCTTGCCACGCGCGCGCGTTTTGCCGTCGGGCAAGTTTTCCACCTGTAGTTTTAACCGGTACCACGCATCGGGTTTCCACGCGTACGGTATGGTTTTACTGCGCGCTGTTTCCGGTTGCCATGGCTCGAGCTGCAACGTTTGAATGTTGCCGTACAGAGTTAACACGTAACGTTGGGCAATGATACCGGCGTCACCGGTTTGTCGTCGCCTCGTCGTCGCCATCACGTCGGCTTCGACTGTGTAGTTCGACAAGTCGGAAGGTCCAATGTAAGCGCGCGAGCGCGTGAGCAACGATGAGCCTGTCGTCAACTTCGCAAGGACCTTGTTGCCGTTCTGATCTTTCACGCCGAATTTCATGGTCATGCTGACCCACGAGGCAGGCGCGGCGTCAACGGCAACTGAATCGAACGTTTCACTCCACGGGAACGGCGGAAACACGCGAACATTCGCTGTGCCTGCAACTCCGTCCACCGTGGCTTTGACCCAACCCGCCTGATTAACTGCATCACCCGCAACGGTGAGTTGGCCGTTTGTCACCGTACCTTTTAGTTGGTCCAATGACCACGTTGCCGCAGCTTCTTCGCGAATGAAGTTACCCTGCGCGTCGAACAGCCGAGCGCGGAAATTTACTTTGTCGCCCGGTTTCAAAATCAACTCCGTCGGCACGACCTGCACGTGAGTGACGGGATTCGAACTCACGCTTGAGCCAACTGCAACCGACGCACTCGGCGCGGAGTTGCTGCTCGTCGACTTTTTACCGATGGCGTAGGTTCCTTCTTCACTGACGACGAACACGCGTCCATTCGAGATGGCCACGGAACCTATGATCTTTTCGGGCTGGGCGACAGTGCCGAGCTGGTCCTCGTCAAGTATCTCGCATCCAGTCGCTGAAGGTTTCAGAATGAAAAACTTTCCGTTCTCAGTGCCGACATACAACTTCCCATCGGCCAAAACCGGTGATGCCCTCTGAATCGTTCCCAGATTTTGTAACCAGAGCTGCTTGCCGGTATTCACGTCGAACGCTGCGAGGTTAGCTCCGTTGTCGATCTGATATAGCCTGTCGCCGTCGATGACGGGTGACGAGAAGCCGCCCTGCCAACCTTTGTTGGTCCACTTGACCTGTTCCGGTTTCATGTCGCCTTTCGCGGTCGCATCGACGGCGACCATACGGCCCATCTCGCTGGAATCAAGGTTCTCTTCGCTGTGCGTCAGAATCGCGGTCGTGCCGTGCACCACGACTCCGGTGTTGAGACCGCGTTTGCTGATCTCGTATCTCCAGACCGGCTCGCCGGTCTGCGGCTTGATCGCATGGATCAGCCCGTCGCTTGCTCCCTGGATAAGCAGGCGCGTTCCGTTAACATTTACGATGATTGGAGGTGCGTACGTTGTGTCATAGGGCCGCATGCCCGGTGAGCTTACCCAAGTCGTCTGGCCTGTCTTCTTGTCGAAGGCCATAAAACGATGACCGCCGCGTCCATGTGTTCCCCACATGAACACCACGCCGCTGACGATCACGAGATCACCATCGATGATCGGCGACACAGTGCGTCCGCCGTGCGTCGTCAGTAAGCCAAAATCTTCGCCAAGCGATCTTTCCCAAAGGACCTTGCCTTCCCGATTCAGCGAAATCAGGTTACCGCCGACGCCAAACACGTAAATGTTTCCCGTCGTCGGGTCGCCCACCGGTGATGCCCAGCCGACTCGATGGGGAGGAACGTCGCTGAGGTAGATATTGAAACGATGTTCCCAAAGGAGTTTGCCTGTATCGGCGTTAAGGCACACCACGCGTTCCTGCAACATCTCGCCTTGTCCGACGGAGTTTTGTATGTAGATCCGATCGCCCAGAACGATTGGCGCCGAACGTCCGCCGTAGGGAGCTTTCCAGGCAAGATTGCCGCCGGTTGGCGACCACTTCACCGGAAGGTTCTTCTCGTTCGAGATGCCGTCGCGTGCCGGGCCTCGCCATTCAGCCCAATCGCCGGCCGCGGCGAGCGTGAACGCGAGACAAATGTTCAAAATAATGAAGATTAGCTTAGTCATTTTGGAGGCTCGTCCGATTTAAATAACGATGTTCCGCTTTGCAACCTTGAAGATGTAGAATACGTAAGCTCACGTTGCTGCGTTACAATTTTTCTGTGAATTCTAACAGGTTCCGACTGATCCGTTAATCCGTGATACCGCTCATGGATTTTTCGCACTCCAACAAGTTCGAGGACTAAGACGATGTTAGCCCACAAGTTCTTCCTCTTGTCGCTGCTCGCGCTGCTGTTTACCCAAGATAAGCAGGCACTAAACGATCAAATGTTCGAGGCAGTGCGCAAGGGCGACGCTGCTGCTGTCACGGCATTGCTGGACAAGGGTGCTGACGTCAACGCAAAGTTTCGTTACGGCCAGACCGCTTTGTTCAAAGCCGCCGAGCGAGGGCATGCGGCTGTCGTTAAAGTGCTGCTTGATCGCGGCGCCGACGTGACGGTCCAGGATACGTTCTACAAGGCAACGGCAATGACCTGGGCGATCGATGGTGGTCACGTTGAGGTGGTGCGTTTGCTGATCGCAAAGAATGCCGGTAGCGTCGACGACGTTCTGATGTCTGGCGTGCGCTCAGGTAACGAAGCCCTCGTGAAAGTTGCACTCGACAAGGGTGGCGCCAAACCACAGACATTAACGGCTGCACTGGTGGCCGCTTCGGGTGACGCGAAGACCGCCGCTATCGCGGAGATGTTGAAAAAAGCAGGAGCGGCTCCTCCGCCTGAGATCGACGCCGCCACGTTGCAGTCTTACGCCGGCAAGTACAAGGCCGATCCCGGTCCGGAATTTACTGTAAACGTCACGGAGGGTAAGTTGTTCGTTGTCACGCAAGGCCAAACAATCCCGATGATGGCAATCGATAAGACCAACTTCCGGCCGGTTCAGTTTGAAGGGATTACGGTCACATTTAACGTAGAGGGCGAAAATGTTACCGGTCTCGCCTTCAAACAGGGACCTAACACGACGCAAATGAAACGCGTCGTCGAAGCCAAGCCGTAACCACGGCACGTACTCTTCCGCCCGTAACTTCCGATCGTCACGAGGTTCTAACGAAATGAAACGACTAACCGTATCGATCATTCTCTTAGCTTTCATGTTCAGCACTGTCCCGGCGCAGAAATCCGAACAGAATTGGCCGCAATTTCGTGGTCAAGGTGCGACCGGAGTCTCAGAAGGTTCGCCGCAGCCCGTCAAGTGGGACGCGTCGTCACAAACCAACGTGCGTTGGAAGACCGCGATCCCCGGTCTGGCCCACTCGAGTCCAGTCGTTTGGGGAAACAAGGTATTCGTCACCACCGCTGTCAGCACCGGTAAAGACGAAACGAAATTCGGGCTCTACGGTGACGTCGCGCCGGTAAAAGATGATCCGAAACACACGTACAAGGTTTACGCACTCGACAAACAAAAAGGCACGGTTCTTTGGGAGAAAGTCGCTTGGGAAGGAATTCCGAAGGTCAAGCGGCATCCGAAGTCGTCACACGCAGCTGCGACGCCCGTTACGGACGGCAAGTATTTGATCGCGCTGTTCGGGTCGGAAGGTCTTTATGCGTATGACCTGAACGGCAAGCTGTTATGGAAACAGGATGTTGGCGTGCTCGATGCTGGCTGGTTTTACGACGTAGATTACCAGTGGGAATACGGCAGCTCGCCGATCATTTACAAGAACCTGGTAATCATTCAGGCTGACATTCAGAAGGATTCGTTCGTTGCCGCTTACGACATCAAGAACGGCAAACTCGTGTGGAAGACGCCACGACAGGGCGAGCTTCCTGGCTGGAGCTCGCCGACCGTTTACGAAGGCACGACGCGCGCGGAACTCGTCACTGCCGGAGCAAAAGCAATACGCGGCTACGATCCTATGACTGGTAAAGAGCTGTGGAGACTCGGGCCGATGTCTGAGATAGCAACCCCGACGCCGTTTGCGGCGCACGATCTGATCTTTGTTACCAGCGGTTACCGGCCGATACAGCCGATTTATGCCATAAAACCGGGAGCCAGCGGTGATTTGACTCTGAAGGAGAAACAAACCTCGAGTGCGTTCATCGCGTGGACCAAGGAGCGGGGCGGTCCGTACATGCCGACGCCGATCGTCTATGGCGATCTGCTGTATACCTGTTCGAACCAGGGTGTATTGACTGCTTACAATGCGAAGACAGGTGAGCGGATTTACCAAGAGCGACTCGGCGGCACGGGCGGCGCATTTACCGCGTCTCCTGTTGCGTCCGATGGAAAGATTTACCTCTCGAGCGAAGACGGAGACGTTTTCGTCGTGAAGGCCGGACCGAAGTACGAATTGCTGGCGAAGAATCCAGTCGGTGAGACGATGATGGCGACGCCCGCGATCTCCGACGGACTCGTGATCGTTCGCACCGTCTCTCATCTGTTTGCTTTTGGCGATGCGCCCGTTTCGAAGAAACAATAACTACAAAGGAAAAACGCTGTGAAATTAACACGTCGAATCAGTCTTGCTCTTATCGCTGCCCTCTTATTGGAAGTCGCGTTGGGAATCGCGACGACTGCGTCGTCAGCCGCCGGTAACTGGCCGCAATGGCGCGGTCCGGATGGATCAGGTATCTCCACTGAGAAAAACTTGCCCGCCGAGTGGAGTACTAACAAGAACATCAAGTGGAAAACTCCGATTGAGGGTCGCGGCCATTCGTCGCCAATCGTTTGGGACAACAAGATCTTTGTGACGACCGCAATCGAAGGCGACGTGGTGCCGGGAGCGAAAGCTCCGAAGCACATGATGGGCGATAAGGAATTTGTCCATCCTGACAGCATTGGCGCCAATAAGAAACACACGTTTAAAGTAATCGCGGTCAATCGCGACACCGGCAAGATTCTTTGGCAAACAGCGGCGTTTGAAGGAACTCCGTACGACGATCGTCATCGCAAGAGTTCGTACGCCGCTTCGACACCCGCAACGGACGGCAAACTCGTATTTGCGTTCTTCGGGAGTGAAGGACTCTACGCATACGACTTCAATGGCAAGCTCGCGTGGAAAGCTGACCTTGGAAAAATGGGTACGGTCGGCATGGGCACCGGTACGTCGCCGATTGTTTTCGAGAACCTCGTGATCGTGCAGTGTGATGAAGAGAATGGCACGGCGTCGTTCATGGTGGGGCTTGATAAGAAGACGGGTAAGGAAGTTTGGAGAACGCCGCGAAAGATCCAGGTGAGCTGGTCCACACCGTTGCTGGTCAAGACAGCGAAGCGTGCGGAGCTGATCGCGAGTGGCACCGAGTCGATCGTCTCGTACGATCCCGCGACCGGTAAAGAACTGTGGACGCACAAAGGCGTGGAGAGTAATGCGATTCCTTCGCCGGTGGCCAATAGCGAGTTTGTGTACCTCGTGGCGGGTTATCCGGCGAAGATCGCGATGGCGATTCGTCTCGGGCAGAGCGGCGATCTGACTGGCACTCCGAACGTGCCGTGGAAGTACGCCAAAGGCACCGCGTATGTGCCCTCGCCCATTCTGTATGGCGACTATCTTTATCTGACGACCGACCGCGGAATTCTCACGTGCATCGACGCGAAGACCGGCGAGGTCAAGTATGAAGGTGGCCGCATTCCGATTCCGGCAACATTTACCGCGTCGCCGGTTGCGTTTGATGGCAAGATCCTGATGACGAGCGAAGATGGCGATACGTTCATCGTGAAAGCTGGTCCAAAACATGAGATCATCGGCACCAACTCTGTTGGCGAGCCGGTTTATGCGTCGCCGGCGATGGCTGATGGACGGATCTACATTCGGGGAGAAAAGAACCTTTACGCAATCGGCGGTTAAGCGGTACTAATCGGTGAGTCTGTGGTTGCTCTGGTCCTCATCGTTTGTGCTTTAACTCTTGTAGACAACTGGCCGCAGTGGCGTGGACCACGCGGCCAGGGTGTCTCTGACGAGAAGAACCTTCCGCGCGAGTGGAGTCCCACAAAAAACATCAAATGGAAAGCGGCGATTCCCGGACGCGGGCATTCGTCGCCGATTGTCTGGGGTAACAGAGTCTTCCTCACGACCGCCCTTGAAGGCGCGGTGATCCCCGGCGCTTCCGCCGTCAAGCACGTCATCAATAATCAAGTTGTTAAGTTTCCTGACACGGTCGGTGCCGAACGCAGTCACGCGTTGAAGTTGATCTCGATTGAGGTCGAAACCGGGAAGATCGTGTGGGAGCGGACGGTTTACGAAGGACGCGTTCACGACGATCGACAGAAAACCAATTCCTATGCGTCGTCGACTCCCACGACTGATGGTCGCTATGTTTACGCATACTTCGGATCGGAAGGGCTTTACTGTTACGACTTCGAAGGGAACCAGGTCTGGAAAGCGACGTTGGGTGGGGTTGCGAAGATGGGCTATGGCGAAGGAACTTCGCCTATCATCTTTGAAAACTTCGTGATACTCCAGGTTGACACCGAGATGGGTGACGGCTCGTACATCATCGCGTTTGATCGAATGACCGGCAAGCAAGCCTGGAAGACCGGGCGAAAGAACCGCTCGTCGTGGTCTACCCCTGTTCTGGTTCGTGGATCGAAGCGGGTCGAGTTGATCGCGAGTGGTGCTGAGAGTGTCACGTCTTACGATCCCGCAACCGGCAAGGAGCTTTGGCAGACTGAAGGATTAACGAGCCACGCGATTCCAACGCCGCTTGTTGCTGACGACCTGGTTTTTCTCTATGCCGGAAGTCACGACAAGCGTGGCTATGCCGTCCGGCTTGGGGAAAGCGCTGGTCGGATTCTTTGGCGCCACGACAAAGGTACCGCGTACGTCGCATCCGGAGTTTTGTATGACGGAAGCATTTATCTGATTACTGACAGTGGAACGATGACGGCACTCGACGCGAAGACCGGCCAGTTGAAGTACGAAGGCGGCCGGCTACCCGCGCCGTCGATATTCTTCGCGTCTCCGGTGGCATTTGACGGAAAAATCCTGATAACCAGCCAGGACGGCGACAGCTTTCTAATCACAGCGGGCCCGAAACACGAACTAGTCGCTACTAATTCAGTCGGCGAGCCCGTCTTTGCCTCACCTGCCATCTCGGGCGGCAAAATCTTCATCCGCGGCGAGCGCAATCTCTATTGCATCGGGAAATAGGTTTCCCGCAAAGCCGCAAAGACGCAAAGGAAAGTCTTGGAACTCAAGCAGCATCTTGCTTGTCTTTTCTTTGCGCCTCTGCGCCTTTGCGGGAGACCTTGGAAACAAATAAACAGCGGAAACAATCTTGTCAGGCCGGCGTCTAACGATAATAATCCTATGGCGTTAATAATTCGTTAGGCCGAACGTCCAATAGTCAGGAACGATTGAAAGGGAGCTTGTCTTTATGTTTGAGCAAGAGAAGTCTGCGCCCTGGTACAAGTCGACCACCATCGCAATCATCGCCGCCATCATGCTGCCGCCCGTCGGATTGGTGCTGATCTGGCTCAATTCCGCACCGGTAAAAAGGAAAATCATCGCCAGTCTCGCGGTTGTGTTAATCGTTATCGGATATCTCTATGCGTTCGACTATTTGAGCCGGATGCGGGAGAACGAGGCGCAATACGACCGGCTTGAAGCACATCGCCAGGAGCAGGCCACCAATCCGCTGCCGGCCGCAGCGGTCGCCACCGCGAGTCCGGTTGCGCAACCGAGCGCCTCAGCCTCGCCTGCAGCAGGTGGAACCACCCCAGCCGCGCCTTCACGAAACTACTGGACCAACTATCGAGGACCCCGGCGAGACGGCAAGTACGACCAACCTGTCTCAACTTCATGGCCCGCCAATGGTCCGCCACAGCTGTGGAAACAACCAATCGGTATCGGCTACGCGTCGTTCGCCATCGCTGACGGAAAGGCCTACACGATCGAGCAACGTCGTCGACAGGAAGTCGTCTCGGCTTACGATGTCGCGACCGGTCGCGAACTGTGGACGCAGGGATGGAGCGCCGAATTCACGGACAGCACCGGCGATGGTCCAAGATCAACTCCGACGTGGGACCAGGGCCGCATCTACGCGCTCGGCGCCACTGGCGAGTTGAAGTGTCTCGATGCGAATACGGGCGCCGTCATCTGGGGCAGGAACATTCTTAGCGAGAACCAGGGTTCAAATCTGCAATGGGCGCAATCGGCGTCGCCACTAATCGTCGACGACAAAGTGATCGTCCTTCCGGGTGGAGGCGGCGGTAAATCGGTAGTCGCTTACAACAAGACGACCGGCGCGCCGGTTTGGAGAGCGCTCGACGATCGTCAGGCGTACGTTTCTCCCATGCTCGTGGAATTGGGTGGCCGTCGTCAGATCGTCGTAGTCAGCTCATTGCGCGTGGTTGGTCTCACTCCCGAGAACGGATCGTTACTGTGGAGTTATCCGTGGGACACCGACATGGGTATCAATGCGTCGCAGCCCGTCGTTGTCGATCGAAATCGCTTTTTTATTTCATCAGGCTACGGCAAGGGTGCGGCGCTGGTCGAGTTGAAGGCGAACGGCAACACGTTCACGCCGGCGACGATCTGGGAAAATACCAATATGAAGAACAAGTTCAACAGCTCGGTTCTTCATAACGGTTACGTTTACGGGCTCGACGAAGGAATTCTCGTGTGTCTCGACGTGAATACGGGCGAGCGCAAGTGGAAAGAAGGTCGCTTCGCTTACGGTCAACTGATACTCGCAAGCGGTCACTTGATTGTGACGAACGGCGACACCGGCGAGGTGGCCCTGATCAAAGCGACGCCCGATAAGTACACCGAAGTAGCGCGCTTCGCGGCGCTCCAAGGCAGGACGTGGAACTATCCCGCAATCGCGGATGGACGGTTGCTGGTGCGCAACGCAACGGAGATGGCCGCATACGACATCTCTGCACGCTAAGACACAGTGGGAGTGCGTTTGTGCCACTGGGTCGATTGCTCATAGGCGTGAGCAAACGATAAGAGGCTTGCTTCACGAAAACTTGCACCGGCTATTTGTAACCCGATCGGCAGACCCGAGGCCGTAAAGCCACACGGGACAGAGATCGTCGGCACCCCATACGCATTGAACGGACGCGTATTTCTCAACCATAACTCACCTGCAGGATCAGGCGACATGTTGAGAGCCTGCTGAATCGTGATCGGCGGCACTGGCGTCGTTGGCGTAAGCACGAAGTCGACTTCCGCGAAGACGTCGTCGATTACACGCCTCACCTGTTCGAGCTCCTGTCGCGCTTCAACGTAAGCCGCCATATCCACTGCTGCCGCCTGTTTCAAGCGTTCCTGCATCCAGCGTCCATACTTCTCCGGCGTTGCGGCGAAGTCCTTTGCATGTAGCGCGTAAACTTCCGGTCCCTGCACGGCAGCCGGCGTCGGCGGCAGATCAATCTTCTTGATTTCCGACGACAGAACACGGATCTCTTTCAAAGCGTCATCGAAAGCGATCTCGATCTCCGGATCCACGTCGTCAAAAAACGGCCGTCGCGCAATACCAATCCGTGGTTTGGTTTCGAGCGTCGGAATAAGTTCGTCATAGTCTGCGATGACCCGAAGCATCAGCGCCGTATCGGTCACCGTGCGACACAGTGGTCCAACATGGTCCAACGATTTCGATAGCGGGAACACTCCGCGCAGACTCACGCGGCCAAACGTCGGCTTGAGACCCACTAATCCGCAGAACGAAGCCGGCTCGCGCACCGAACCGCCAGTGTCAGTCCCGATCGCTCCGAAGCACATTCCCGCCGCAACAGCCGTGGCAGATCCGCCGGAAGAACCACCCGCGATTCGCTCAACGTCCCACGGATTGCGGACGGGGCCGTAATACGACGACGCGGACGTGCCGCCCCACGCAAACTCCTGCATGTTTTGTTTGCCGATCAGTACCGCGCCTGCGGCTTTCACGCGTCGCACGACTTCGGCGTCTTCGGTTGGAACACGTTCTGCAAACAGAGCGCTGCCGCAAGTCGTCTTTGTCCCTGCCGTATCGATCAGATCTTTGAGCCCGATGGGAATGCCGTGCAATGGACCACGCCAGCCACCGGTGCGGATTTCAGTCTCCGCAGCGTGCGCCTCGGCCAGAGCGCTGTCGTGCATGACGGTGATGAATGCATTAAGTGTTGGGTTGAGTTGCTCGATGCGAGCAAGGCAGGCGTTGGTGAGATCCACGGGCGAGATCTCTTTCCGGCGCAGCAATTCCGAAGCTTCGGCGATACTGAGTTCCAGCATTCGCCGGAGAATAGTTCAGAACATCGCAGGGCGTAAAGTCTGTGTCTCTATGCCCGTCCCGGAAGCACAGAGACACAGACGTAGACAAACAATCGTTACTGCGTGGTGCAGGAAGTATCGTCTATCACAAACGAAGTTGCGAGAGACGAATCCTCTGTTCCCAGGAAGTAGATGCGAATTGTCTGCCCTCTAAACGCGGTGAGGTCGAACGTCCTGAAGGTGTAGCCGGACGTTTCGTTCAAATTTGAAAAAGTGGCCAGAGTTGTCAGCACCGTGTTGCTGGAGTTTCTCACTTGTACCTGCAACCGATCAAAGACCGTTGTAGTAGTTGTCTCGGCAGACGATATCTTAAGCCAGAAACTCAGTGTTACTGAATTGGCCGTCGATGGAACGGTAATTTGCTGGAACAGCGTATCGGTGTGCGTCACGCCATAGCCATTCAGCCAAGCGTAAAACGATCCCGTGCGTGGCGTTTGTTGTGTTGAATTGTTGATTACGCCGGCTGTTGCCGTCCAGTTAGCACTGCCGGACTCGAAGCCGCGGTTGAGTAACAATTCTGCGCCGGGAGCTGGTGTCGGAGTTGGTGTTGGCGTTGGGGTCGGAGTTGGAGTTGGGCCTCCGCTCAATAGCGAAAAGAGCAAACGGTTAGGCGAACCTGTTCCCGCACCTGTGACCTTGTTCGGAGTCGAGTTGTTGATGATGGCGGCTGTTACCGTTGCGGGCGAGGCCGTCGGGTTTGTCTCCAGGAACAACGCGGCTACGCCTGCAACGTGCGGTGACGCCATCGACGTACCGGAGATCGTGTTCGTTGCGGTGTCGCTGGTCCGCCAGGTGGAAGTGATGCTGCTCCCTGGAGCGAAGATGTCGACGCACGTACCGAAGTTTGAGAATGATGAGCGCGCATCGCTCGTCGTCGTTGAGCCGACGGTGATTGCATTGGGTGCGCGGGCCGGAGAAACGTTGCAAGCGTTCTGGCTCTCATTGCCGGCGGCGACCGCGTAGGTTACTCCGTCGTTGATGGAATTATTGACGGCGGTGTCGAGCGCGCTTGAGGCGCCACCGCCCAGACTCATGTTCGCGACTGCCGGTTGACCCGCCTGATGGTTCGAGGTAACGAAATCGACGCCGGCAATTACACCGGAGTTCGTTCCGTTGCCACTCGAATCGAGTACGCGAACGGCGACGAGGGTTACGTTCTTTGCCACGCCGTGAATTGAACCACCGACGGTGCCGGCGACGTGTGTGCCGTGACCGTTGCCATCGTTAGTGCCCAGTCCATCGTTGATTGCAGTGAAACCTGAGATCACGCGTCCGCCGAATTGTGTGTGAGTTGCGCGGATGCCGGTGTCGATGATGTACGCGCGCACGCCGGTGCCGGTGGGCGTGTAAGTGTAGGTTCCGTTAAGCGGCAGATCGCGTTGATCTATTCGATCGAGTCCCCAGGTTGCGTTTGTTTGGGTTGTTCCCAGACTTACGATGCCGTCTTCTTCGACGAAAGCGACGGTTGGATCGTCGGCGAGCCGGAGAGCTTGCTGTTCCGGCATGCGCACGGAGAAGCCTTTAAGGGCGCGCTGGTAAGTGTGCGTGTCGTTGCGATCGCCGCCGAAATCGCGCGCGAGACGAACGGCTTCGCCTTCGACGTCCGCGACTCCATCTTTAAGAACTACGATGTATTGATTAGCGATTCGTTTATCCGCGCGCTGGCGGCGGAATTTGGATGAGTTGCTGTTGGAATTCTGTCCGTGGACCGCGGTGAATACGACCGCCGTCACGCTTAATGCAGTCAGAGCAAAGAGCGCAAGCGTCTTCTTCATGTAACCTCCAGTGATTTAAGAAAGTGGGTTGCCTTGGGAGGCGTCCGCAATGTCGGGAGTTACTTTCTGGGAAAAGAAAAACTGAACTGGGAGGAAAACTCTTGCGGGAGCTTGTCTACCTGGGTTCGCAGATAATAGAACCGTGAACAGACGAAAAGCAAATGCGATTCACACTACGGCCGCGAGTGTCGCGAGTATCAGTAGGTACACCACCGCGACAACACACAAGACGACAAGCGAGATCCCGAGGTTGATTAAGTGACTTCTAAACGGAATGCGATCTGGGCCAGGGTGCCGGTACTTGTAGACCAGATAGGCGATTCCAAAGCAGAGCACGAACACGCCCGAGTACCTCACCGGTTCCGTCCACGGATTGACTTTCAAGCGATACAACACGAGCGGAAGAATCAACCCAATTACAATTGACGCAAGGATCTTTTCGAGGGCTGGTTTCACCGGGAGAATTGAAACGAACGTAAAATACGAAGATCGACGTGACTAAACCCGGAATATTATGCTGACGTCAGGGCCGGATGTCGAGAGTGTTATAATTCGAATTGCCACGAGCGCACTTTTCGATCAGGTACAAAAACAGGCGCAAATGCTCACGACGGAAGAGAAGGCCCCGCTGGTCCATCTACTTATCGAAGAACTGGATGCCTCGGCTCGGCTGATGCTGACGTGGAACAATTGTGGATTGCGGAGTCGCGCCGCCGCTACGACGCTCATCTTAAGGGAGAGTTAGAGGCCGTGAGCGGCGACGAAGTAATGGCTAGAGCAAAAAATCGCCTCACGTGATTGGTTATCGCTTTCTTTCCCTCGCAGAGGAAGAGATGTCAGAAGCGGCCGTTTTTTTACGAGGCCGCTTTTGTTGGTCTCGGAACAGACTTCCTTGAAGATCTTACTCAGACCATCGACACTGCGCGAACACATCCAGAAATCGGAACGCAGGTGGACGTAACCTCAGGCGAGCGTTGTTGCATCGATTTCCGTTTAGCATCATTTACGCTTTGGAAGCGATGCGATTCTTATCGTCTCGATCGCACACCATCGTCGACGCCCAGGCTACTGGAAATCTCGAATTGCCCGCTGACTACAATTTGAACCGCCACTACGAACGCTTGAAGATGCGCTTTGATTCGAACGACCCGTTCGGATTGTCGATGTACATGTCGATCACGAGCTCGCCCTGACCCGAGAGGGTCCATTTGCGAACGATCTGAGTTGTAACAGGACCTTTTGGAGTCTCGGCAGTGGTCACGTCGGTGACGGTGATGCCGTTGCCGGCAGGAAGCCACGTGGCTGTCCGCTTTCCTTTTGGCGCGGGTGTGCCTGCGGGCGCGTTAGGTGGCACAGGCGGGCTGAAGTCGTGTTCCTTGCCATCGAGGATGTACGAGTCTTTCTGTACTCTTTCGTTGTCAGGCTGGATCAGTTTCGTTTCAATGTCGATCTGACCCTCTTTTTGAGTGACGGTCATCGTTTGGTTCATGTTGCCGGGCAGGCCGAAGCTACGCGCTCGATCCATGGTCCATGAACCTGCGAAGTTCGGTTTCTCCGCCTGAGATGCGGAAGATGGTACGTCGGGGGGACACGCACAGCTCGGCTGCTCATAAGCAGCCACCGCGAATATGGAAACCGCGATCGTCGCCGCAATCGTTATCAACGTCTTTATTGCCATTGGTCGGATCTCCTTTTATTTAGACAGCTTCCGCAACCTGCGTCGATCGGTGCTCAGTCTTGACGAGCGAAAGCAATGGTCCAGTCATGAACGTCGTCACGAGCGCCATCAACACCATCATCGCAAAGATACGACCCGAAAGAATTCCCAGATCGTATCCGATATTAAGCACCACCAGTTCCACTAATCCTCGCGTATTCATCAACGCACCAATCGCAAACGACTGCGACCAGCTCATGCCGGTCCAGCGGCTCATCAACATACTGCCGCCCAGCTTGCCGGCGATCGCGACGAGAATGATCACGCCACAAAACGCCCAGCTCTGCCAGTCGTTAAGCAAACCAACTTGAGTGCGCAAACCAGTGAACGCAAAGAACAGCGGGAGCAACGCAGCGGAACTAAAACCCTCGAGTTTATCTTTCAGAAAACCACGAAAATCGATCGACGACGGCATCACGACGCCCGCGATAAACGCTCCGAACAAAGCGTGAATTCCGATCGTCTCAGTGATCAACGCGCAGGCGAGTACGAATCCAAGCATGCCTGCAATCAAACGACGACTATGCAACGTCGAGGTTGGCGATTCTTTTACCATCCGATCCAACCAGGACCGCACGAAGAACAGCATAGCCAGTGCAAAGAGCAAAGTGAACATCACGGTCGCTAACGAAACAACCACTCCGGTGGCGTTTACGATTGCGATCACGAGTGCCAGTATGCACCAGGCGGTGACGTCGTCAACAGCAGCACACGTCAGAGCAATTGAACCGAGAGAAGTTTGCGTCAACCCGCGATCTTCCAGTATTCGCGCCAGCACCGGAAACGCGGTGATACTCATCGCAACCCCGATAAATAACGCAAAAGCGCTGAAAGAGGTTTCAGGCGGCGCGAGTTCCGGGTACAAGAAGAGCGAAAGCCCCGACCCGAGCAGGAACGGCACTATTATACTCGCGTGACTGATCATCACGGCTGCCGAACCCTTGTCGCGCAAATGCCGTACGTTCAGTTCCATTCCGACGACGAACATGAACAGCACGACGCCGATCTGGCTCAACAATCGCAGCGTCTCCAGCGACGATTGCGGAAAGATAAACGACATCGCCTCAGGAAAAAAGAACCCCAGCACCGAAGGTCCCATCACAATCCCGGCGACCATCTCCCCCATCACCGGTGGTTGACCCAGCCGCCGAAACAGTCTACCGAACAGACCCGCCATAATGATGATCACGATGATCTGGAGCAGGAGGACACTTAGTGGATTGCGGAAATTTTCTTTGAGACCGCTCGTCAAAGCAGTGAGCGAGGCAGTAGTTGTGACCGCGGGCTGCGGCCTCGTATTGAGTTTCGCCCCGAGCGTGAGTATCAACCAAACCCCGGCGATAAAAACAATGATTAGTAGCACATAGGGTAAATAGTGCCTGAGATCCGAAATTTTAAATCCGCTTCGCCGGGACATCGATTCTTAATACAACGTGGGCTTGTAAACGCGCAACCTATCAATGGAGTGACTCGTAGTACGGCCTGATTGCTCAGTCGACTGAATTGATGCTAAGTTTGCTGAGTCTGCGCGCAAAGCGCCCCTAAATGACTGTAGAAACGCCATCCAAAACCGAAGTAGGGAATTATTTTGTCTCGAACTACCCGCCCTTCTCGCAGTGGAAGCCGGAGTTTGTTTCGGACGCCGTCGTCGCTTTGAATCGCCCAGCACGCGTGGACGATCCATTGGGGCTTTACATTCACATTCCGTTTTGCCGTAAGCGCTGCTTCTTCTGCTACTTCAAGGTCTACACCGACAAGAATGCCTCCGAGATCGAGGTCTATCTCGACGCCTTAATTAAGGAGAACGAGCTTTACAGTCGCACGCCTGCCTTTCAGGGGCGGCAGTTGCGCTTTGCGTACTTCGGCGGCGGCACACCTTCGTACATCGGCGAACGACAACTCCGCTATCTCGTCGACGGGTTGAATAAGCACGTTACGTGGCAAAACGCGGAAGAAGTCACCTTCGAGTGCGAACCCGGGACGATCCAAAAATCGAAACTGGAGACCCTGAAAGACATCGGCGTGACCCGCCTGAGTCTCGGTATCGAGCACTTCGACGACGAGATCCTTGCCGCCAATGGTCGAGCTCATTTGTCCCCGGAAATCTACCGTGCGTATGAGTGGGCTCGCGCTGTTGACTTCCCGCAGATCAATGTCGATTTGATCACCGGAATGGTCGGTGAGACCGAAGAAAAGTGGCGCGACACCGTTCGAAAAACGCTCGAACTAGCGCCGGACTCCGTCACGATTTACCAGATGGAGCTTCCGTATAACACGGTGATCTCGCAGGACATCCTGAAAAAGGGGATGGAATCGCCGATCGCCGACTGGGCCACGAAACGCCGCTGGCTCAACTACGCGTTTGAACAATTTCTCGCTCACGACTACGAAATCGCCGGTTCCGATATCGTGGCTACGAAAAAGAAGACGTGCCGCTTTATTTATCGCGACGCGTTGTGGCACGGCGGCGACATGATAGGCATCGGTGTCTCGTCATTTTCACATTTCGGCGGTGTAAACTTTCAGAACGCGCACAACTTCGAGGAGTATGTGCGCATCCTTAACGAGGACCGCCTGCCGCTTTTGCGGGCCGTTTCGCTTACTCCCAGGCAGCAACTCATCCGTGAGATGGTGCTGCAACTAAAGACCGGCGCGCTGGATACCGGTTACTTCCAGAAGAAATTTGGAGTTGATGTTTGGAAGGAGTTTCTTCCAGTCTATCTAAACCTCGCGGCTGAGGAACTGCTGGATCGCGAGAACGGTACCATCCAGCTTACTCGACGCGGTCTGCTGGAGGTCGATGGTTTCCTCCCGGAGTTTTTTGAACCTGAACTGAGAACCGTACGTTACGCATGAATACAAATAACTACGACGTCATAGTAATGGGTGGTGGCCCCGCAGGGAGTTCCGTTGCCAGCATGTTGGCGCGCGAGGGGCGCCAGGTCATCCTGTTCGAGAAAGAAATTTTTCCTCGTCATCACATCGGCGAGTCGCTGATGACTGACACGTATTGGACTTTCCGGCGCATGGGTTTGCTCGACAAATTGAAAGCGAGCCCGTTTGTGCGAAAGTACAGCGTGCAGTTTGCCAACTCGGCGGGCAAGGAATCGCGGCCGTTCTATTTCTTCGAATCCGTGCATCACGAGAGTGCCGTGACCTGGCAGGTGACGCGCGCTGAGTTTGACAAATTGCTGATCGATCACGCTGCCGACTCGGGCGCGGTGGTCCATCAGGGTGTACTCGTCAAGCAGGTCCTGTTTGAAGACGATCAGGCAGTCGGCGTTGAAGTTCAGATGCAGGACGGTTCGCGCCAGAAGTTCTTTGCGAAAGTGGTTGTCGACGCAACCGGACAGACGGCGATGCTCTCGAACAAGTTTCGCTGGCGCGTGCGCGATCCAAAGTTAAAGAAAGCTGTCCTGTACTCCTACTGGAAAGGCGCGCATCGCGAACCGGATCTGAATGGCGGCGCGACTCTCGTGCTGCGAACGGAAAAGGGAAGCAACGGTTGGTTCTGGTACATCCCGCTCGAGAACGATATCACGAGCGTGGGGATAGTCGCCGATCCCGAGTACCTGGTGCAGGGTCGTGGTCAGGATCTCGCGAAGATCTACCACGAAGAGATCGAGAAGTGTCCACCTTGCGCGAAACGCGTTGCCGAAGGCGAGCGCGTAGACAAGATCTATTCGATTCTCGATTACTCCTATCGTTCAAAACAGAACGCCGGCAACGGGTTCATTATCATCGGCGACGCGTACGGGTTTCTCGATCCGATCTACTCGTCAGGCGTTCTGCTGGCGCTGAAGATGGCCGAGCTCGCGGCTGACGCGATTCACGACGCTTTCAATCACGATGACTTTTCCGCTCAGCGGCTGGGACAGTACCAGGCGAAACTCGATCGCGGAATCGAGTCGATGCGCAAGCTGGTTTACGCGTTCTACAACGAAGACTTCAGCTTTTCAGGTTTTCTGCGGAAGTATCCTGAGGAGCGGACGCACATTATCAACCTGCTGATTGGCGACGTGTTCAGAGAAGGCGTGGACGGAGTCTATGGTCCAATGTCGGAGTTCGCTGAAATCCCACCGCCGCTTTACGAGCAGGTCGACGGGGCGATGGTGGCTCAGGTACCAACGCCCGACGAGGCCGATCTTTTGCTTTCAGCGAAGTACAAATACTTCGACGACCACGTGCCCACAGCCGAGGTTGGAGACTAAACCAGCCACAGATTCCACGAATAATACAGATCAAGGGCTCAAGCAAAGAGCCTTAACTGATTAATCTTGATCCGTGCTGGTCTGTGTCTATCTGTGGCTAAAACAGAAACTTCAATCCAAACTGAATATGCCGCGGATCTCGTGCTGACGAGATCCGTCCGAACGTCGGCGAGCCCAAAAAGTTATCGGGCAGGTTGAAGTTTGGGTGATTGAAGAGGTTGAAGACCTCCGCGCGGAACTGCAAATTTAAACGCTCGGTCAGCGCCGTGTTCTTCATCAGCGACGCGTTGACGTTCTGAAAACCTGGCCCATCCAGAATATTTCTTCCCGCATTGCCAAACGTTCCCTGTGGCGGAAACGCGAACGCCGCGGCGTTGAACCACCGATCGGGTGTCGGATTTGATATTTCCGGATTGCCGACGACGTTCGGTCGATCATTTGCGCCGAAGCCGAGGATCGAACGACCCGTGCCGCTGTTGTCGAGTTCCGAAAGCAGTGCGACCGTAAACGGACGGCCCGACTGAAGCGTGACGATGCCGTGAGTTTCCCAGCCAGTTAATACAGTCGAAACCCAGCCATCGTCCGCGAGATGCGTACGACCTTTTCCGAAAGGCAGCGAGTACGAGTAGCTGAGCGACAAGCGATGACGCACGTCGAAGTTCGAACGGCCACGCTCGGCGGCGACGTTGAAACTATTCTGCGGGAAGTTCGGATCGCCGGCGCTGCTGAAGAAGTTCGAAGCATCGTCGATCGACTTGGACCACGTGTACGAGACGAGCGAAGTTAAGCCGTGAAACAGTCGTTGCTGAAAGCGCGTCTGAAGCGCGTGATAATTCGAGTTGCCGCGCGATTCAAGCAGGTCGATGTCGTCGAAACGCGGATCCGGACGTGGGACAAATGGCAATCCCGGTGGCAATACCTGTGGCTGCGGCTGGTTGATGTCGCGAGCAGTTAGGAGTTTTGTTCCTTTCGAACCGACGTACGCGACTTCCAAGACATTGTTGCTTCCGATCTGCTGTTCGATGTTGAAGTTCCAGTGCTGCATGTAGCCGGTGCGCATGTCGCGCTGGATCGCGAGCGCCGAATCCGGCAGCGGGAACGGGAAGAACGCCGGGAACGGATCGCTCAACGTCAACGGCAGTCCCGGCAACGAGAAGAAGATGTTGTTGTCGAAGAAGGGCGAGTTGAAGTAAAGCGCCTCAGCCGGAGCGAGTGGCGACTGATCGTAGTAGACGCCATAACCGCCGCGCAGGACAGTACTTTCGCGGATGGACCACGCAAACCCGACGCGCGGCGCGAAGTTGTTCTTGTCAGCTTCAAAGCCGCTGCGAGGGACGCCGTTTGTTCCCACTGCGACGATGTTGCGTGTGTTGAGATCGAAAACGGTCGCGCGGTCTGAAGCGTCAACCGGTGGCGAGTTGTACTCGTAACGCAGCCCCGCAGTGAGAGTCAGTCGTGGCGTCACACGCCAACTGTCGTTTAGGAAGAAGTTGTAACTCTCCGTGCGGATCTGTTGCGGGTTGTCGACGCGCGCAACGCTGGTTAGCAACGGAAATCCGAACAACATGTCCGCGAGCGCATTTCCGGTCAGTTGGAAAAACGGCGAGAACTGAAGCCGTCCGCGTGACTCGACGTCACGAAAAGCATTCTGTTCAGAAAAGCGAATGTCAGCACCGAACTTGAACAGGTGATTGCCGCGTGTGTAGCTGGCGTTGTTCAGAAGTTGATAGACGTTCGTAACGCTGTGCTGCGGGTTGTTGCCTTCGTCACCGAGCGGTGAATAGCCGGTGATCGTGATGAAGCTCAACCCCAGGTCGCGTGGTCGCGGTGAAATTGTGGGTAAACCCACTTCGGAATTCAAAACGCTCGCTTCCTGATTCACCGCTGCGGCGACGCGACTGAATGCGCCGCGCGTTTCGTTAACGAGGTTAGGCGTCATCACCCACGTCAGTGCAACCATGCCGTTTTGACTGCGTCGCTTCACGAAATCGCCGAAACCAGGAACGGCGGAAAAAGATGGACCAGTAAACGGTTCAAAAAGATCGCGGTCGCCAAAACTGTAGCGGAATGCAAGTTGAGTTCGATCGGTCACGTGGTGATCGACGCGCACATCGAAACTGTCGTTATCGTCGCGCTGCGTTGGCGACGAGACGAAATTCTGAAACGGAACGTTGCGGTTCGGTAAAGGATAAAGTGCGGCTATCGCTCGGCCCACGGGATGGATGAAGAAATCAGGGATAATGCCGCCGTCGAACGGCATGCCCGTGAATGGATTTGTCGGGACGCCGAAAACACTGTTCGAGAAGTTACCGACTCGCTCTTCCGCTGTCGGGACGTTCGTGATGCGCGTGATGCCTTCGCGCGAGCGCGTGCCTTCGTAATCCGCAAAGAAGAACGTGCGATCGCTCACGATTGGACCACCGATCGCGCCGCCAAACTGGTTGCGCAGGTATTTCGGTTTCGGCTCACCCGCGGGAGCGAAGAAGTTTCGCGCGTCGAGCGCGGCGTTGCGATGAAAGCCGAATACGGAGCCGTGGAAATCATTTGTTCCGGAGTTGAGAATGACGTTCACCTGCGCGCCGGGGTTGCGACCGAATGACGCGTCGTAGGTGCTCGTCAACATTTCAAACTCGCGAATCGCATCGACCGAAGGACGCACGCCGAATGTGTTCAGTTTTGGATCGATGTTGTAAACGCCGTCGAGCAGGAAGTTGTTGGCGTCTTCGCGCGCACCGTTGACGCTGAACGCGAAGTCACCACGAACCGAACCCGCGGATCCTTGCGCCGGCGGCACCGCACCAGGAACGAGCAGGCTCAATTCGTAGAAATTGCGACCGTCGAGCGGCAGACCAGTGACCTGACGGTTCTCAATAACGGTGCCGAGCGACGCGGAGTCTTTTTTCAGATCGGCTTCGTACGTCGTGTCGACCGTGGTTACGTCCGGATGGGGTATTTCCATCGTTATGTCTCGTCGCAGAACTTGATTGACGAGCAATTGGATTTGATCGATGTACTTCCTGAAGGCTTGCCCCTCGACCTTGAGTTCGTACGAACCGGAAGCAAGCGAGGAGATGGCATACTCACCCTGCTCGCCGGTTTCGACGCTGCGTGACTCGCCCGTGGCGGTGTTCGTTAGAGTGACCGTCAGGCCGGGGATGACTGCTCCATTAATATCGGAGATGGTCCCGCGCACAGACCCGCGATGTGTTTGCGCCAACACAGGCATCGAGAACAAAAGAGACAGAACAAGCAGGAAGAGAGTTCGAAGAGTTGACTTCAAGATTCAGTGCTCCCGTTCGAAATTTTGGAGGCCCAACGAATGCACGCAAAACTTAGCAAATCCCTTGGCAATTTGCTAATCGTCTATTCATATCGGAAACTGACTGCTAGAATGCCGCAATCAAGGATGTAGACATTACGGCGGAAAGCTTTTTGGAGTTTCAGTTCCGTAAAACGAATTTCCGCAAAGGCGCAAGGGCGCAAGAGAAAGAGTAATCACTTTGCGTCTTTGCGCCTTTGCGGGAGAGCTTGAAACCAACTTCGGAGGACTTGAATGCTCTGGGTCATTTTTGCTCTTGGCGCGGCATTGTCGTGGGGACTCTATGGTCCAGCGCTGCACCGCGGACAGGTTGAGCTTGGTAATCCGATGCGCGCCTTGTTGTGTGTGGGCGTGGCTTACTTTCTGATCGGAGTGCTCGTGCCCGTCGTTACCCTTTCATCGCAGGGACAACTGAACGGCTTTACGATGAAAGGCTCGATAGGTGCGACGCTCGCGGGCTTGTTAGGCGCGGCGGGCGCCGTTTGCATCATCTTCGCGTTTCGTAATGGCGGACTGCCGACTTACGTGATGCCGCTGGTCTTTGCGGGCGCGCCGCTGGTGAACGTGCTCTATTCGATGTGGCTGCATCCTCCCAAAACCTCCCCAAATCCGTTGCTCTATTTAGGTTTTCTTTTGGCTGCGTTAGGTGGTGGTTTGGTCTTGTACTTCAAACCCCAGTCGTAACCAAATAACACGGATGAGGAGTTATCAATCATGCAAACTATGCGGGCGTTATTGCTCTTAATGTGTGTGGCAAGTGTGTCTCTTGCCCAGTCCAATGCGAACTGGCCGCAATGGCGTGGTCCAAATCGTGACGGCCTTTCGAAGGAGACGGGGTTACTGAAGCAGTGGCCTACAGACGGTCCGCCGTTGGCGTGGAAAGCCTCCGGCGCCGGACGCGGTTATTCGTCGTTCTCAATCGCTAATGGAAAGTTGTTCACGATGGGTTTGCGCGGTGATAAAGAGTTTGTCATCGCGTTCGACGTCGCAACGGGTAAAGTTGCATGGGCGACGGCACATCCCAGCAGTGCGTTTCAAAACGATCGCGGTGATGGACCACGAGGCACGCCAACAGTCGAAGGTGATCGAGTTTACGCCCTCGGCGGTAACGGCGATCTTTCGGTGCTCGATGCACGTACGGGGAAGATGGTTTGGACCAAGAACATTTTGCGGGAGTTTAGCGCTCGCAACATCACCTGGGGCATCAGCGAGTCGCCGCTGATCGTTGGCAACAAACTATTGGTGAATGCGGGTGGTGCAGGCGCGTCGATTGTCGCGCTGAATAAGAGCGATGGCTCGGTGATCTGGAAGAGCCAGAGCGACCGCGCCGGTTATTCGTCGGCGATTCCGGTTGAACTAAATGGCGGAACGCAGGTCGTCTTCTTCACGCACCAACGGGCTGTTGGTCTGGATCTGAAGGATGGACGATTGCTGTGGGAGTATGCGCGGGCTGCAAACGATGTCGCGAACGCTGCGACGCCAATTGCGCGTGGCAATCGCATCTTCATCTCGTCTGATTACGGCACTGGCGGCGGTGTTGTCGAGATCAAGCCCGATGGTACTGCGCAGGAGATCTGGTTCAGCAAAGATATGCGAAACCATCACAGTAGCTCGGTGCTGGTTGGCGATCATCTGTACGGGTTCTCGAGCTCGATTCTAACCGCGATCAAGTTTGATACCGGCGAGATC
>Ga0209486_10000066_pt1 | contig 52548 bp, 48 predicted proteins | sample NCCompost_FD_187518 | JGI IMG/M metagenome (GOLD analysis project Ga0209486, IMG submission 187518) | Agricultural soil microbial communities from Utah to study Nitrogen management - NC Compost (SPAdes) (version 2) | ecosystem: Environmental > Terrestrial > Soil > Agricultural land | place...
GCCAGGGCGGTGGTGGACCAGCCGCGAGTGGCTCGCCGAGCGCGAGTGGTTCGCCGAGCGCGAGTGGTTCGCCGAGCGCGAGTCCTTCACCGGAAGGTTCGCCGACTCCTGATACACTCGCTGCGTTTGCCGCTGCACAGGGTTTCGGTGCAGGTCTCCAGTCGAACGTGGTGCCGACGCCACCCGCCAGTGAAACCTATCGTTTTTACTGGAGCACCCCGATTCATCTTTCGCCGCACAACCCGCGCGTCGTGTATGTCGGCGGCAACCGGTTGTTCAGATCGATGGACCGTGGTGATACCTGGACGGCCACACCCGATCTCTCGAAACAGATCGATCGCAGCACACTGCCGATCATGGGCGTGCCAGGCAAAGACCCGATGGCTTCCAAGCACGATGGTTATTCCGGATACGGCTACATCGTAACCATGGCTGAGTCGCCGAAGATCCCGGGCATCCTGTGGGTCGGAACTGACGACGGCAACATCCAGGTTAGTAAGGACGGTGGCGCCACCTGGACCAACGTCAGCAAGAACGTGCCGGGCATTGGCGACACATACCATATCTCGCGCGTCGAACCTTCGCGGTATGACGCGGGGACTTGCTATCTGTCAGTTGACGGCCATCGCCTTAACGACATGAAGCCCTACATCTTCGTTACTAAGGATTACGGCGCGACGTGGACTTCGCTCACCAACAACCTTCCGAAGTGGGGTAACGTCAACGTAATCAAGGAAGATCCAAAAAACCAGAACCTGCTGTACGTCGGCACCGAGTTTGGATTGTTCATCTCGATGAACGGCGGCAAGGAATGGAAGCCGTTCATGTCGGGCATGCCTACGATGCGCATTGATGACATCCTGGTCCATCCGCGCGATAACGATCTGATCATCGGTACCCACGGACGCGGGATCTTCATCCTCGACGACATCACTTCGTTGCAGCAGATGACGCAGAAGGTGATGGACTCCGAGGCGCATATCTTTGAAGTCAGACCGGGAACGAACTGGCTGAACGACATTCGTCTCGCTCGCTATTGGGGTGCCGCAAAACTCTTCCGCGGCACCAACCCGCAACCCGGTACCGCGATCAGCTACTACCTTAAGTCAGCCCCCAGCGGCGACGTGAAGATCACGATCTCAGACTACACGGGCAAGGTGGTGCGGAACATCAACGGAACGAAGGATGTTGGTCTGAACAGGATTCAATGGAACCTTCGCGGTGATCCGCCTCCTCGTCCGCCCGGGGGCGGTGGATTTGGTGGTGGAGGCGGTGGCGGCGGTGGAGGCGGCGGCGGGTTCGGAGGATTCGCCCAGGGCCTGCCGCTGGAAGCCGGCACGTACGTCGTGAAAATGTCGGTTGGTGGTAAGGACTACACGACCAAGGTCGTTATCGAAAACGATCCCGGAATCAATCCGTGATCTAAATGACGCGCGCGATCACGCACTTGAGATAATAAGTCTCAGGCATCGTGATCAAGACCGGGTGGTCCGTCGCCTGCATTCGTTTCTCAACGATTTGCAGGCGACGGTGTGCATCAATCGCTGTCTGCATTAGGACGTCGACAAACAACTCCTCGGAAACGTGATATGAGCAGGTGCAGGTAACGAGCACGCCGCCGCGATTCAGCAACTTCAGCGCTCTCAGATTGATCTCTTTATAACCCCGTAAAGCTGACTTCAAACTCGCTCGATTCTTCGCGAACGCCGGTGGGTCGAGCACGATCGCGTCGAAACGTTCGCGAGTCGCTTCCATCTCACGCAACGCGTCGAAGACGTTTGCTTCGCGAAACTCGACGTTCGTCAACTGATTCAGTTCTGCGTTGCGTTGCGCCGCTGCGACTGCCTCGCCTGAGATGTCGATGCCGGTCACGTGTTCGCAGACTCCGGCGAGATGAAGCGCGAACGCCCCGTTGAACGTGAAACAGTCAAGTGCGCGGCCGCGGTTTGTTGTTTGTGCCGCGTCACGAGCTGCGACGCGATTGTCGCGCTGGTCCAGAAACGATCCAGTCTTTTGACCGCCCGAAGGAGCGACGAGGAAGCGTAGGCCGTGTTGTAGTGTTTCCAGTTCGTTAGGCGCTTCGCCGTAGATCGTGCCGCTGCTCAACGGCAGTCCTTCGAGTTCGCGAACACGCGCATCGTTTCGCTCGATGATCGCGCGCGGGTTGAACTCTTCGACCAGTATCTCGACGAGCATCGACTTCACCGCGTCAGTGCCCTGCGAGAGTGTTTGCAAAACAAGAACGTCGGCGTAGCGATCGACGATCAACGACGGCAGCAGATCGCCTTCGGAATAGACAACGCGATACGCGTTGGTATCCGCCGCGATATGGCGCCGTGCGGCCGCCTCCGTGATCTTCCGGCGCCACCAATCGCGATCTATTTCTTCTGTTCCCTGCGTCAGGAAGCGCAGCGCTATTTGCGACGCGTCGCTGAATAAAGCCTGTCCGATAAAGTTTCCGCGCTCATCGCTGACCGACACAACCGAACCGCCTTCTGCGTCGACCTCGATCACGTCGCTGCGATAGATCCAGAGGTGGCCATGACGCACGCGGTCGGCGCCCTTCTTGTTAACCCGGACCGTTTTCATGCCGAATACTCTCGTGTCAATCGTGTAATCGTGTCAAATTGCGTTATGCTACGCTCCAGCAATGGCAGCAGGTATAGAACTTCCGAGCGTCTTCAACCCCGGTAACACGGATCCCATAGATTACAAGGCGGATTTAGGAGATCCGGGCGAGTTCCCGTACACGCGCGGGATCTATCCGACGATGTATCGCGGCCGGCTTTGGACCATGCGGCAGTATGCCGGTTACGCCACGGCTGAAGAATCGAACGCGCGCTACAAATACCTCCTGGCCCACGGCACAACCGGCCTTTCCGTCGCCTTCGATTTGCCGACGCAGATAGGCCTGGACTCCGACGATCCGCTGGCGATGGGTGAAGTGGGAAAAGTCGGCGTCGCGATCGATTCACTCGACGACATGGAGCGGTTGTTTGCAGACATTCCACTGAACGAAGTCTCGACCTCGATGACGATTAACGCGACAGCGGCGATACTGCTCTCACTGTATCTCGCGGTTGCGCGCAAGCAGAACGTCTCGTTCGACAAACTCCGAGGTACGCTGCAAAACGACATCCTGAAGGAATACATCGCGCGCGGCACTTACATCTATCCGCCCGCGCCTTCGTTGCGTCTCGTCACTGACATCTTTGCGTATTGCGCTCGCGAAGTGCCGCACTGGAACACGATCTCGATCAGCGGATATCACATTCGCGAAGCGGGATCGACGGCGGTGCAGGAAGTCGCGTTTACGCTGGCCGACGGCATCACGTATGTTGAAGCCGCGCTCACCGCAGGTCTCGCAGTTGACGAATTCGCGCCGCGCATTTCGTTCTTCTTCAACGCGCACAACAATCTCCTCGAAGAGATCGCAAAGTTTCGTGCCGCGCGGCGACTCTGGGCGCGCATCATGCGCGATCGTTTCAACGCGCGCGATCCACGTTCGTTGATGCTACGGTTTCACACGCAGACGGCGGGTTCGTCGTTAACGGCGCAACAACCGGAGGTGAACGTCGTACGGACTACGATACAAGCGCTGGCTGCCGTACTTGGCGGCACTCAATCGTTGCACACCAATTCCATGGACGAGGCGCTGGCGTTGCCAACTGAAGACGCCGCGCGCGTTGCGTTGCGCACGCAGCAGGTGATTGCGCATGAGTCTGGCGTTGCCGATACGGTCGATCCGTTGGCTGGTTCGTATGCGATCGAAGAGTTGACAAATCAGGTGGAGCACCGGGCCGAAGAGTATTTGAACAAGATCGACGGCATGGGTGGAATGTTGCGCGCGATCGAAACTGGATACGTTCAGCGTGAGATCCAGGAGTCGGCGTATCGCTATCAACGGGCGATCGAGTCGCAGGATGAGATCGTCGTCGGCGTAAATCGCTTTCAACTCGAGTCAGAGCCGCCAACGCAACTATTGCGGATCGACCCGGCTTTGGAACAAGCGCAAGTCGAGCGCGTGAGAACATTACGTGCACGACGCGATGAAAAGGCATTTGAAGACGCGCTGCGAGAACTTGAACGAGCAGCAGCGACGACAGAAAACCTGATGCCGCGAATTCTTGCGTGTGTTGAGTCGTACGCGACAGTCGGCGAGATCAGCAACACGCTGCGACGAGTTTGGGGCGAGTATCGAGAAACATCAACTGTGTAGTTTCCCGCAAGGGCGCAAAGGCGCAAAGGCGCCAAGATAAGAATTCAGGTTGTCCTTTGCGGCTTTGCGCCTTTGCGGGAACCATTCTTGAGAAGCAAATGAACCGAAGAACATTTACCAAAACGTTTACGTTGAGCACTCTCGCGATCGGCGTGGGCGGCGTACCCGCGCTGGCCGCAAAACCTGCCACGCAGTTTTCCATCACGATGGACGACTACCACTGGCGCAACGCCGTAAAGCAAACTGCGCAGGAACGTAACCAGTCGATTCTCGACACGCTGAACAAACATTCGATCAAGGCCGCCGCATTTGTCATCGGTCGCAACATCGAACCCCAGGAGGGAAAGGATCTCGTTGCCGCGTGGGACAAGGCGGGCCACCTCATCGGCAACCACACCTATTCACATCGAAACTTCAACGCGCCTGAGTCCGAGCTGAATGCCTACCAGGAAGACATTCTGCGCGCCGAAGGATTGCTGAAAGAGTTTCCACGCTTTCGCAAGTACTTGCGCTTCCCGATGCTGAAAGAAGGCGACACACCTGCGAAACGCGACGGTATGCGAAATTTCATGTCGCAGAACGGTTATCGCAACGGGCACGTGACCATCGACAATTCCGATTGGGCCATCGACCAACGATTGACTGCGCGATTGAAGAAAGACCCAAACGCCGACCTGAAACCGTATCGCGACTTCTATCTCGAACACATGTGGGCGCGCGCCGAGTACTACGACTCATTGGCGCAGCGCGTCGCCGGTCGTCCCGTCAAGCACACGATTCTGACGCATTTCAATCTGCTCAACGGTCTGTTCCTGAACGATGTCATCCAAATGTTAAAAGGAAAAGGCTGGCAACCGATCGACGCCGAAGACGCATTTACCGATTCAGTTTTCCTGGCCCAACCCAAGGTCGTCCCAGCCGGCGAAAGCATCATCTGGTCGATTGCAAAAGAGAACGGCACGATCGCGAAGTCGCTACGCTACCCGGCGGAAGACTCAGTGTACGAGAACAAGCGAATGGATAAATTAGGGCTTTGATGTTGAACGTATCTCACCTCTCGAGGAGATCTCACCATGAAGAAGCAACTGTCCTTACTCGCATGCGTCGTGTTAGCGGCGACGGCCGCGATGGCCCAACCGCAAACCGCGTCTCCGGCTGCGCAAAGGCAGGCCGAACTTAGCGGGTGGAAGAGATACACGGTCGATGGTGAGCGGTTTTCCGTAACCCTGCCGACTGTTCCAGCAATGACGACGTTGAAAACGTTAATCTGGGACATTCGCAGAACTCAGCGTCAACGAAACATCGGCGCGTATGCTGACGGCGCCGTATATACCGTTTACGTTTACGAGAACGTTCGCAACCAGTCGCTGGCAGATTTTATGCGCGAACGGAACAGACACGGTCGCTGGGATGGTTCATCAGAAACTGGTGTAACCGTCGGCGAGATCAAAGGTGAGCAGTTGACGTCGCGCGGTAAGCCTGTGAATGAGACGGCCCAGTTTTTTGCTATGGAAGGACGCCTCTATGAATTCAGCGTTGTCGGCAACGATGTTGAAGATGAGGGGACGAAGCAGTTCTTTTCCTCAATCGTGTTCGGGAAGAAGGTCGAAGGTATCAAGATTAGCGACGGTGAAGGAGTGCCTTTCTCAACCCCGAGCTGCGACGCGATTGCGGGAGGAGGAAGAGAGGTGGACCGCAAGGTCCGGGTCGTCATGAAACCCGAACCCAGGTACACGGAGTCTGCCCGCCAGAAACAGGTAGTGGGCACCGTTATTTTGAAGGTTGTCTTCTCGTGCAACGGAAGCGTCGGCAACATTCGTGTGGTTGAAATGCTTCCGCACGGCCTAACGGAACAGGCCGTCGCGGCTTCGAGGATGATCAAGTTCGTTCCCGCTGTCAAAAATGGCAAATACGTCTCCATGTGGCTGCAACTCGAGTACAATTTCAATCTCTACTAATGCCCACGTCGCACCTTCTCGAAGTTAAAGATTTACAAACGCATTTTCCGACTCGCAGTGGACTCGTGCGCGCGGTTGATGGGGTGAACTTTCATCTCGATCGCGGCGAGTTGCTGGGGCTTGTTGGTGAATCCGGTTGTGGTAAGTCGATCACCGCGCTGTCGGTCATGCGTCTCATCGCGCCTCCGGGAAAGATCGTCAATGGCGAAATACTCTTCGAAGGCAAGGATCTACTCAGACTTTCCGACACCGAGATGCGACAGATGCGTGGCGACGACATCGCCATGATCTTCCAGGATCCGATGACATCGCTCAATCCGGTGTTCACTGTCGGAGAACAGATTGCCGAAGCCCTTCGCTTGCATCGTAAGTTGCCGCGCAAAGAAGCGCGCCGCGCGACGATTGAAGCGATGCGCGAAGTGGCGATTCCCGATCCGGCACGACGCGTCGACGACTATCCACATCAACTTTCCGGCGGCATGCGTCAGCGCGTAATGATCGCGATGGCGCTCGCGTGTAATCCAAAACTACTTATCGCAGACGAACCAACGACGGCGCTCGATGTCACGATCCAGGCGCAGATTCTCGAGCTGCTGAACGAACTAAGAATGCAACGCGAGTTGGCGGTGCTTTTGATCACACACGATCTCGGCGTCGTAGCCGAAGTCGCCGATCGCGTGGCAGTGATGTACACCGGACGAATCGTCGAAGAATCGCCGGTTGAAGAATTATTCGCTCGGCCCAAGCATCCGTACACGGAAGGCCTGCTGCGCTCCGTACCGAAACTGACGAGCGAACACGTTCTCAGAAAAGAACGATTGGAGACGATTGAAGGTGTCGTGCCGCGTCCGACGGATCTACCGCCGGGTTGTCACTTCGCGCCGCGCTGCCCGCACCGCATGCCACGCTGTACAGAAGAGGACATTCCGCTCTACGAACTCGATGGTGGCGTCAAAGTGCGGTGCGTTCTTTACGATCTGGCAGCCGCGGTCGCAGCCGATCACGATGCCGACCAGTTGAGAAAATGATTGCTACATCCGTGCAAACCGACACGCTCGTGAGCGTGCGTGACCTCGTCAAACATTTTCCGGTCGAAGGATCGGACGACGTCGTGCGCGCGGTCGACGGTGTGACGTTTCAGATCTTCACCGGTGAAACGCTCGGTTTGGTCGGCGAATCGGGTTGTGGCAAGTCGACCGTGGGCCGATGTCTCCTTCGCTTAATCGAACCGACCTCCGGTCGCGTCAACTTTCAGGGTCGCGACATACTCGCGCTCGATAAAAAAGAATTGCGACAAATGCGGCGCGAAATGCAGATCATCTTTCAGGATCCGTACGCCTCACTAAATCCGCGCATGAAGATCGGCGACATAGTCGGGGAACCGCTCGTGATTCATAACGAGGGATCGAAGAACGATCGACGCGACCGGGTGGCCCAGCTGCTGCGACGTGTGGGTCTGGATCCTGATTACATGAATCGTTACGCGCACGAGTTCTCCGGCGGTCAACGTCAGCGCATCGGCGTCGCACGGACCCTCGCGCTGAATCCGAAACTGATCGTCGCCGACGAACCAGTCTCGGCCCTCGACGTGTCCGTGCAAGCGCAGGTCGTCAACCTGTTACAGGAACTTCAGCAGGAATTCAGGTTGACTTACCTCTTCATCTCACACGGACTCGCCGTCGTCGAACACATCTCGACGCGCGTCGCAGTGATGTACCTCGGCCGGATCGTCGAAATCGCACCGGCTGCCGATCTTTACGCGCAGCCGCTTCATCCGTACACGCAGGCGTTGTTGTCGGCGATTCCGATTCCGGATCCGCGTCAGAAGCGGAATCGAATTATCCTTCAGGGAGACGTGCCGACGCCGATCAACCCACCGTCAGGCTGCCGCTTTCGCACACGCTGCCCGATCACGATCGAAGAGTGTGCGCACGTCGATCCGGAGCTGCGTGAAGTGGAGCCGGGCCACTCGGTGGCGTGCATTCGCGTACCGGGTTGGCCCGAAGCGAAGGCCGTTGAGTGAAACTTTGACCTTCGTAACGCCGTATCAAACAAGCGACTTTTTGAACAAAATTTAAAGAAGCACGGATGACACTGATGAGTGCTCTGACCGAACCAGTTTTCCCGCCGCCACCGCCGCCACCTCCAACGCCACCAACCGAACCAAAAGCTCCTCGGCCCACTTACTTGTGGCCCTTTGCGATAGGCTTTTTCGTATTGGGGTTGCTGTTCCTGGTTGGCTCTTTAACGAAGTTGAGTCCGGATGCGTGGTTCACCGCGATCGCGTTCTGTTTTGTCGGTTTGCTCATCTTCGGTCTGAGCTTCATTCCGCTGCCTGCGGTTCCCCAGAAAGAGGAACCACTTTCGTTCCTGCAAAAAGTAACCGGTATTTTTTTCGAGCCGAGTCGAGTGTTCCGCAACCTGCGCGAACACCCGCTGTGGGTCGGAGCGTTCATCTTGATGGGCCTGCTCTCAGCGACTTATTCGTACGCATTCGTGCAACGTATCACTCCGGAACGAATTGTCGAGCAGGCGAGGCAGCAGACGGAGAGTATGGGAAATTTGGCGGGAACGCCGGAGAGACGTGAGGAACAGTTGACGCGTCAGTTGGAAGCGATGAAGCACCCCGTCACACGTGTCGGGGCAGCGCTCAACGCTGTGCCCGCGACTTTCCTCTTCATCGCAGCGGTTGCGGGCCTGAGTTTGCTCGGCATGTTGGCATTTGGCGGGCGAATGAATTTCTGGCAGGCGTTGGCGGTGACCACCTACGGCGCTGTGCCTATTGTAGTAATTCAGAAAGTGCTTGGGCTTATCATCCTGTACTTAAAAGCACCCGAGGATTTGCATGTGAATCTCAACCGGGACACCACGCTTCAGGATAATCTGGGTATTCTTGTTACGCCGGCGGATCAACCGGTCCTGTTCGTACTCCTCAGCGTTATCGGAATCACGTCGTTCTACGGAATTTGGTTGCGTGCGAAGGGAATGCACCTCGGAGCTACGCGTGCAAGTAGTGGCGCAGGATGGGGTGTCTCTATCAGTCTATTGTTAATAGGACTTTTCTTAGGCCTTACTTTTGCGGTCTTGATGCCGGGCATTTTTGCATAAGTCCGCTCTACTCGTACCTGAGCGATTCGATGGGATCGAGACGCGCGGCTTTCCATGCCGGCCAAAGACCGAAGATCAGTCCGATCCCAACGCTCGCGATGAGTCCGCCAATCGGCGCCCAGAGTGGAACGTAAGACGGAAGCAGTAACCGCAGTAGCAGCGTCAAACCCCAACCGATCGATAGGCCAACGATCCCACCGAGCCCGGTAAGCGTTGCCGCCTCGATCAAAAACTGCCACATGATGTCGCTGCGCTTGGCGCCGATTGCCTTACGCACGCCGATCTCGCGCGTTCGTTCCGTGACGGACACCAGCATGATGTTCATCACGCCGATCCCACCCACCATCAAACCAACCGACGAGATCACGACCATCGCGATCGCCATCATCGCAGTGATGGACCGAAAGTTATCGAGAATACTTTCCGAGGTCTGCAAACCGAAGTTGTCGTTGGCCGCAAAAGGAACCTGGCGACGGACGCGCAGCAGGTCGCGCACCTGGTCCTTCGCTTCGTCCATCATACCCGGCTTAGCGACGGCGAGGATGTAAACGTCGTCCGCGTTCGGTTTTAGTTTTTGGGCCACTGAGTAGGGCACGTAAATGACGTTGTTTTGATCGTCACTACCGCCGCTAATGAGAAACTGTTCCCTTTTCACGAGCGTGCCAACGACACGGAACTCCGTCGTACCGATCTTGATGGTTTGCCCAACAGGCGAGCCGAGTTTGAAAAAGTCGTCAGACACTTTTGAGCCGACCACGCAAACTTCCTGGTTCGTATCGTTCTCTGTTTGCGTGAAAAACCGGCCTTCGGAGATCACCTGCGTGCCGGCCTTTTCAAACTCCGGCAATGTTCCCTGAAGTGCGACTTGCGCCGACGTCTTGCCGCCGCCCGACACCATCAGTCTGCCGCCAAACCAATTGTTCGTGATATCGAGGAAGGGAACTGACAACTCGATGGCATCCAGAGATTGGAGTGCTATGGCGTCGTCGTACGTCAGCTCTTTGCGCATGCGCTCTTCGCGCGACCGTCGGCCCATGTGAATACCAGGATCGAATTTAGTGACGAAAATGGAGCGCGTGCCGAACGACTCCACTTCATTCTTCACCGACACGTCGATGCCGCTGATGATCGAAGCGATCAACATCACGGTAATGATGCCAATAACGACACCGAAGACAGTCAGAAACGACCGCAGCTTGTTGGCGCGCAAGGTGGAGAGAGCCATCTTGAGATTTTCATAAATGTCGCTTCTGATGATTCGCATTCTGTTAGTCCGCCCTCAGCGCTTCAATTGGATCGAGTCTCGCCGCTTTCCAGGCGGGGAAGATTCCGGAAGCAACCCCAGCGCCGCCAGAGACCGCCAAAGCGCCGGCAATCGCAAAAATCGACAGGTACGTCGGGAGAAGAAACGCAGAGACTAGAAAGCCGATAACCCACGCAAGAAAAACCCCCACAATTCCACCCATAAGCGCGAGGGTCGCTGCCTCAACTAAGAACTGCTTCAGGATGTCCATCTGGCGCGCTCCAAGCGATTTTCTGATCCCAATCTCCTTGGTACGTTCCGTCACCGAAACCAGCATGATGTTCATGATCACGATCGCGCCCACGACCAGCGCGATACCGGGGACGGCAATAGCCACGATAAAGATCGTCCCGAAAAGTCGATCGCGCAGTCCTGTAATCGCGTCGGGCGTAACGATGCCGAAGTTGTCTTTTTCACTTGGACCAAGTTTGCGCCGGGCGCGCATCAGGTAACGTGATTCTTCGACGGCGTCGTTGAATAGCTCATCTGATTTCGAAGTGGCGATGAAGTAGAGCGAACGCTGCCGGATGAGTCCGCCGTAGTTAACGGCATAAGTCTTCAAAGGGATGATGATGAAGTTGTCCTGCGGAATGCCGAAGACTGTTCCTTTCGCGACCTCGACGCCGATTACTCGATACGGTAAGCCGCGAATGGAGATCTCTTGTCCGATGGGGCTGCCGGTAAAAAGCTTGTCGGCGATGTCCGCGCCCAGATACGCGACCCGCGCGCCGTTGTCGTTTTCAGGTTCGGCGATGAAGCGTCCGTCGGCGACGTCGCGGTTCTCAATATCAACGCAGTTGGCAGTGGCGCCGGAGACAAAGACGTCTTCCAACACCTGATCGCCACGTTTCACTTCCGATGGCGTGACTCGTGCGCGGGCACCGATCTTATCAATCAGCGACGCGCGTTCTCTCAGGTAGTCGTAATCGTCGAGCGTCAGCTCCTTGTTGCGCCTCGCAGCCGCGGCGATTGTGTCAGTGTCTTTGAAGTCTTCGAGGGGATTGAATCGTTGAACGGTAAATGACTTCGCGCCGATTCCGGCGATCTTTTCGTCAACGTAGCGATTAAATCCGGCGATCAGCGAAACGACGACGACGAAAGCAGTGACGCCGACAATCATTCCGAGCAGTGTCAGCGCCGAGCGCAGTTTATGCGCCCAGATCGCGGCGAGAGCCAGTTTTAACGTTTCGACAAACTTCACGGCCTTGGACGTTTATTACGGGTTGATCCGGGTTAGGGTTGCACCCCGCATATTAGCAATGGTCACTCCCAACGCAAAGCATAGCCGCAAAAAGGCACAAGAAACACAAGAGGCACAAAAGTCAAAAAAGGCACTGAACATGCCTTTGTCCCTTGTGCCTTTTGTGCTTCTTGTGCCTTTTGTGGCTAACCTTCTACTTGATTCGCTCGTCCTTCTCGATTAGACCGTCACGAATGGAAACTACGCGATGGGCACGTGCCGCGATGTCGTGCTCGTGAGTAACGACGATGATCGTGTTTCCTTCGGAGTGCAGTCGTTCGAAGAGGTCCATGATTTCCATGCTGGTATGCGAGTCAAGCGCACCGGTGGGTTCGTCAGCCAGCAGGATTGACGGGTGGTTCACGAGTGCGCGCGCGATGGCTACACGTTGTCGTTGACCGCCTGATAGCTCGTTGGGCCGGTGCATCATGCGGTCGGTTAACTCGACGGCCGTCAGTGCCTTCTTCGCCATTTCGTGGCGCTGCGAAGCGCCGATGCCGCCGTAGATCAGCGGCAGTTCGACGTTGTGCAGCGCGGTGGCGCGGGCCAGCAGGTTGAAGGTTTGAAACACGAAGCCGACTTCCTGGTTGCGGATGCGCGCCAGTTCGTCGTCGTCCATCTCGGAAACGTTCTTGCCGTTGAGCCAGTATTCACCCTGCGTAGGGGTGTCAAGACAGCCGATCAGGTTCATCAACGTCGATTTGCCGGAACCAGACGGGCCGATGATAGCGATGTACTCGCCACGCGGGATGTCAAACGAAACGCCATGCAAAGCGTGCACTGACTCCGTTCCCATCTGGTAAGTCTTCCAGATGTTGCGCATCGAGATAAGCATGTTCGGGTCATGCCCATCGAGCGGAGTCGTTGGCTTGACTTCGTTCTCCGGAGGAGAAAGCGTGAGCGTCGCGTTGCTCATTTAGCTGCCCTCGTTTCCATTCGCATTGCCGGGTTTGCGCGTCTGGCGTTTGACAGTCATTCCATCCTTGAGTGTTTTCAGGACTCGACTTGGACCACGCACGATCTCCTGGTTCTTGTCGGCCGATAGACCACTAGTGATTTCAATGTCGGCTTCACCCGTGATGCCGGTGGTAACTTCGATAAATCTTACCTTGTTACCCTCGATCAGATATACACCCTTCTGAGCTTTTGGCTTCTCGGGCGAGGCAGTTGGAACGCTGCCAGCGACTGCCGGCGACGGCGAACTCGACGGCGCCTGTCTCTCGACGATCGACTCGAGCGGTACTGCCATCACGTTTGTCTTCGTGTCGGTGGTGATAGTCGCGGTGGAGCTCATGCCTGGACGCAAAGCAAGTTGAGTTTCCTCAGTCAGTTCTCTGAGTTCGAGTGTGACTTTGAACTCTTTCGCTTCCTGCACGTTCACGCGGTTCGACAAACCGCCCGTCTGGTCTGACTTGGAAATGGCCAGCGGGTTCTTCTGCGTGACTACCGCTTTGATCTCTTTGTCGCCGAGAGCGTCGACTTTAACTTTCGCCTCCTGGCCCACCTTGACGTTGTTGATTTCTGTCTCGTCGACGTTTACTTCGACGTTGATCTGCGACATGTCCGCAATGGTCATCAGCGGCGTGGTTGACAATCCGGCGACTGCGAACTCGCCGACGCGGGTTGGGATGTCGGCAACGACGCCATTCAACGGTGACAACTGCGTTGCTTTGTCACGTCGAATCGTTTGACCGCGCAGCATGGCCGACTGTTGGTTAGCGCGCATTTCGGACGACTTAATGCTGGTCTGCGCGTCTTTGACGGCGATGCGCTGTTGATTGGCCCTTTCGGTTGCTTCTTTGACCGCGATCTTTTGCGATTCGAGATTCGCCTTGGCGGTTTCCAGGGCAATCTTGGCGGTTTCAAAACGATCGCGGGCCGTGTCGTATTCGAGTCGCGATGAAACGCCTGCCTCGATCAGTTCGGTATAACGCTTCAACTCGCGTTGGGCTGTGTTCAGGTCTACCTGGGCGCGATCGACGTTGGTCTGCATGGCGACCACCTGCTGTCTCGCCGCGGCCACGGAAGCTTCCGCAACGACCAGCGCCTGTTGCGCCGATGAAACTGCGGTTCGCGCGTTCTGTACCTCGTTTAGCGACGCCTGAGTCGCGGCCCACTGGGCCTCCTGGCTCGACTGTAGCTCGGTGGGATCAATCCGGACCAACGGCTTGCCTTTGATGACCAGATCGCCGGCAGTCACGTAGATCTCTTCGATTCGTCCGGGAACCTCACTCGTGAGCTTGATGTAACGAATGGGACGGACCTCACCTGAGGCGGTGACCGTTTGCTTCAGTTCCGGTCTGGTGGCGAGCTTGATTGTAATTACTTCAGGCTCTTCCCTGCGGGTTGCGATTACGCTGACGATCACAGCGATTCCAAGGACCGCAGCCACAGCCACAGCGATAATAATCTTCTTTTTGCGACTCAATGCCATCTTTAAATTCCTTAGACTCGGGGGTAAAAACTAGTGAAATGAAAACGAGGTAGTGGCTCTAATCGGAACCGCTCGTGCCAAACCGGTAGCTTCTACGTGAAAAGTTATCAAACTGTTTCATTTTAGAGCAAACGGAGGCAACCGCATTAGACACCAATTCCTGCAAAAAGGTTCGCACTTTATAGGACGTTTTCGCGGGCCTCTTTCTTAACAGGTGCACGTCGTTAAATCTCAGTTGCCAACGATGGGCCGGATCTTGGTAGTGCTCTATTAACTGTGTTGGCAACGGTAAATATGGAGTAAGAAGCATTAACCGCAGAGTCGCAGAGGCACGCAGCGATACGCAGAGAAGATTTCCAAAGTAGGGCACTACTCGGATCCTGTCTGATGGCGTGTGGAGTGGCTTTCGCGATAGAATGTCTTGCTTTTTGGGATTCAGATGATTACCTGCGACAGGTGCAAAACAGAAAATCTCGACGGCTCGCAGTACTGCGACGAGTGCGGTGCGCCGTTGCGGCCCAACGGCCGTCCGAGCTCCAGAAACACGATGTTTCAACAACCGGGCCAAAACGGGTCGCATACGCCGTCGCCCAGTGCGCATCCGGAGCTCGCCGGCAATTCCGGACGAGTGTCGGCGGGATTGAGTTTTTCTTCGATCCATTCCGCAGCCAAACCGCACGCCAGGTTAATCATCGAACGTGGTCGATCGAGCGGCAAACAGTTCATGTTGAGTGAAGTGGAAGCCCAGATTGGAAGATGGGACGCCGACGGTGGCATCTTCCCGGACGTCGATCTCGACACGGACGATCCCGAGGCCAAAGTCTCTCGCCGTCACGCACGGATTACTTTGAGCAACGGCCAGTACTTTCTCGAGGATTTGGGCTCGACCAACGGCACGTTCATCAACCGCGGCAAGAGATTGCCTCCGGGACAGCGTCAGGCGTTGTGTGATGGCGACGAGATTATCGTCGGCAAGACGTTTCTGCGCTTCCATATCGTGAAATAGACTTCTACCCCAGGCGTCTTCATCCAGAGAAGCCGCGGCAACTTCGGAATGAAAGACGTAATACGGATCGAGATGGCTGAGTGTAGTGCATGCGGTGCCCGCTACTCCCCGGGTGAACACTTCTGCGGCAATTGCGGCGCCCAACTGATTCCTAACGACCCGGAATTGAAGACCATGGCGGCGACTCTCGGTGACGAGGACGACGCGCCACGGATGACCTCTGCTCAGTTGGCTGATACAGACGCGCCACCGATGACGTCTGCCCAACTGGCTGATACAGACGCGCCACCAATGACGTCTGCCCAGTTGGCCACTACATTCGAAGACGCCGAAACGCGCGAGACACCTGTTGGCCAAGAAGAAGAGCCAGGAGTTGACGATCCGGCCGGAGCGAAGTCTGACTTTTTTCACGAATCCGCCACTGCTGTTGCGGAAGCTCCGGCGCCTGTTGCGAAAGCCGTCGAAGAACCGAAGCCCATCTCTTCAGACTCGCTCGGTGGTTCGTACACTGACAATATTCCCGCGGAGCCAGCCGCGAGTCACACGTCGAAACACCGTGGAACGACTGGCGGACACCAGCCGACTGTCAAGCAACTCCCGGCGAATACAGTATTGAATGGCCGCTATGAGATCGTACGCCGGATCGGCGGCGGTGGTATGGGCGCGGTCTACCTCGCGAAGGATCGTAATCTTGGCGACGCGCCGCGCGCTGTAAAAGAGATGATGGAATCGCATCTCGATCCGGCGCAGCACGAGAAAGCGATCGGCGACTTCAAACGCGAGTCACTACTGCTTACGTCACTCGAGCATCCGTGCATCCCGACCATCTACGACTATTTCTACGACGCTGATCGCAGCCGTTTCTACCTCGTCATGAAGTACATCTCGGGCGGCGATCTGGCGTCGCGGATGCGCGCGGCGATTGGCGGACGACTCGATGAGAAGACCGTCACCGACTGGGGCATGCAGGTCGCCGACGTGCTCGACTATCTCCATTCGCGTCCCAAACCAATCATCTACCGCGACCTGAAACCCGCGAATTTGATGATTGACGGCAACACCGGACGCATAATGCTGATCGACTTCGGAATCGCGCGCTGGGTCACGCAACAACAGGAGAAAGGCGTCACGGCTGTTGGCACGATGGGTTATGCTCCGCCCGAGTTGTTTAGCGGACGCGTGCAGCCCGCTTCGGACGTCTACAGTCTCGGGGCAACGATGTTCCACCTGTTGACCGGGTCGGATCCGCAGGACAACCCGCTCCTGATTTTCGACTTTTCGAAGAACCCGCGTCCGCGCCAGATCGCGCCTTCAATCTCGACTGAGATGGAGCAGATTCTGATGCGCTGCGTCGAGTACCGGCTGGAGGATCGCTATCGCTCGGCAGGTGAGTTGCGGAACGAGCTCGTAAATCATCTCGACCGGTTAATGAAGGGGCAGGTCAGTTTCGGCATGCCGGCGCCACTCCTCGGCGGCGAAACTGTTCAGGTCGCGACGGTCTATTGCGGTTTTTGTGGTGGCCGCATCGCCGCGGACGACGTGTTCTGTGCGCACTGCGGTGCTCGACAACCGCTAGCCGCAGTCGGCGCCAGCGCCACTTTGCACGCTGCGCGACCGACGGCGAAACTCGTCGTCACGGGAACCACGGAGCTCGACGCGTCGTTCATCCTCCAGAAAGACAGCAACTTGCTTGGACGCACTGACCCCCATTCAAACATCTTCCCCGAGATCGATCTCTCGCGATTCGATCCCGAAACGAAGGTCTCTCGGCGTCATGCACGTATCTGGCTCGAAGGTGAAACGTTTCTCGTCGAGGATTTGGGATCGGTGAACGGCACGGTGATTAACGATTCGGTGAAACTTGCGCCGCGCCAACCACGCGTATTAGATAGCGGAGACAAATTGCGCGTCGGCGAGACGACGTTGCACTTTTTAGTAGGCTGATTTGTGCTTCGATTTTTGTACTTAGTTTTTGTCAGTAGTCAGAGGTCGTAGTCAGTGGTCAGTTGTGAGTCTCAGGTGATCGACGGATCGATAAGCCACCGCTGCCCACGGACTACTGACCACGGACAACGTCAAAGTACAAAGCTCCAAGTACAAAGCACAAGTTCCAAAAATGACAGCTGCCCAGGGTTTGCCCCGCTCCCATCCTCGAAGCCGCACCGCCAAACAGGCTGGTCAAAGGCTCCGGCCTCCGTTTCCACTGCGCTGTGGCGCCATTTTGATCGATTACATTTTGCTCGCCTCGGTGCTCGTCGTGAGCACGCTGTTCGCGCGCATGATGGGTGGCGGTGCGCGAGCCGCCGGCAGTTCCGCCGAGACGGCAGGCATTCTAATGACGATCGCGCTGGCGGTGTTGAACCTGGGACTGCTGCCTGGTTTGACCGGTTTTACTCTCGGTAAATGGGCCACCGGTTTGCGGATCGAAAGAAATGACGGCGGCGAACTCAGCATTGGACGCGCGTTTCTGCGCCACTTTGTCGGGTATCCAGTCTCGTTTGCCCTGTTGGGCATCGGCTTTTTAATGGCGGCTGTGTCCGTGCATGGCCGGGGTTTGCACGATATGATTGCCGGCACCATCGTCGTCCGGGAAGGTTCTCTATAGTTTCTAGATGCTGCTCATTTGCCGCCCGATAATCTGCTGAACTGCTGAACAAATGTCAGAGCTCATAGTTAAGTACCCCGATCGCACCCCCGACCATTTCCCGTTGGGCCGTCTACGCATCACCATCGGCCGCTCGGCGCGAAACGATCTCTGTATCCCTGACCCGTTCGCGTCGAGAGTCCACGCGGAGGTGCGTCGAGAGGGCGACGAGTACGTGTTGCAGGATCTGGGTTCGGCGAATGGCACGCTCTACAACGGCGCGACGGTCGACGGCGTGATTCACCTGCGGGCCGGTGGTCGCATTCAGATTGGCGAAACGGAGATCATCTTTGACGACGGCACATACAACTCCGGTATGGGCGCCACGATGATCACCGACAATTCCGGTACATCGCTTCCGGAAGCGACCATTGCACTCGCTTCAGGTGATCGGACCACGTCGGGACTACTCGAAGCGATCGAGGGAGCACGGACCAAGGAAGAGATTGCCGCGACGGCGACCGCTGTAGCTCCGAAAATAAAACAAAGCGACTTGCTGGCTCTGATCAGCAAAGTGGGCATCACGTTATTGGCTTCGGCGACGTTGAATGAAACGCTCGAACAGATCGTTACGCTCGTGTTCGAAGCAGTGCCCGCAGACCGCTGTGTGATCATGATGCGCGACGAGGGCGGTGAAGAACTGCGAGTGGCGGTCGCGAGGTTGAGAGATCGCGTTGGGGAAGTCGGAGAGATTCGCGTTAGTCGCAACGTGCTTGACGAGGTTGTGATCCGCGGCAAGTCTGTGTTGACGTCTGATGCGCAACACGATCCGCGATTCGCGAGTGGCACGATGGTTTTGCAGGGCGTGCGCGCGGTCCTCGCTGTGCCACTGGGCGTTTCCGAAAAAGTGTTCGGTATCATCTACGCGGATTCGCCGATCGCTGAAGGCCGGTTTACTGAGGACCATCTGAAAGTGTTAACGACGCTGGCCTCTGTGGCCGCGATCCGCGTTGAAAATGCGCGACTGGTGGAAGCGCGACTCGAACGCGAACGTCTCGAACGCGAACTCGCGCTGGCCAGCGAAATTCAGCAACGGTTCCAGCCAACTGCGCCGCCGCAAATCAACGGTTATGAGTTCCAGGGGATCAGTTTTCCCTGTTACGAAATTGGTGGCGACTACTACGACTTTATCGAGCGTGAAGATGGACGTTTGGTGATTGCGCTGGGCGACGTGTCGGGCAAGGGAACTGCAGCGGCGCTGTTGATGTCGTCGTTGCATGCCGCGATTCACGCGCAGTCGGCGTCGCACGATTCGCTGGTCGCGACGATCTCGGCTGTAAATCGTTACCTCGCGGACAACATTCCCGCGAATCGTTTCGTCACGCTGTTTTATGCAGAGTTGGATCCGGAATCAGGATCGATGTCGTTTCTGAATGCGGGTCACAATCCGCCGCTGATCATTCATTCGGCGGGAACGGTTGAACAACTTGCGTCGGGCGGTTTGCCGTTGGGTATTAAGCCGGATGCGGAGTATCGCGAGGGCCGCACGCAGTTGCAGCCGGGTGATGTTTTAGTGATCTACTCGGACGGTGTCACCGAAGCCGTCAGCCCGACCGGCGAAGAGTTTGGTCCAACACGTTTGTATGAAGTAGTCTCGCGCAACGTCGAGGCGTCCGCCGCCGGCATCCGTGATCGCATCGAATCCTCTCTTACTAAATTCGCTCAGGGAACCAGCGCCGCTGACGACATCACACTCGTGATCGTCAAGCGGCAGAGCATTCACTGACAGTTTCCAATGCGAGTGGCAGTCTCAGGAACACACTGCTCTGGCAAGAGCACACTCATTGATGCGTTCCTCTCCGCCCACGCCGAATATATCTACGAGCCTGAACCATACGAGGCCCTTAACGACCTGTATGGCGAAGGTTTCGGTGCTGATCCGTCAGCAGAAGATTTCTTCCGACAGTTGGAGTACCAGATCGAGCGTCTTCAGCGGTACCGCTCGCGCGATCGGGTCATCTTCGAGCGTAGTCCGGCCGATTTTGTTGCATATCTGCTGGCCCTTACAGATTTGGACCGTGACACGGCGGACGCTGCGCTAGCAAAACAATCGATCACCGCAGCGGGGAATGCTTTGGCGTTGCTCGATGTGATCGTCTACCTTCCAGCCTCCGATTTGCCCGCGCCCGAATCGGAAGATCCTAAATTGAGACGCGCAGTAGACGCGCGGTTGGAACGAATGTTGCTCGATGACGATTTAGGTCTGTTCACGCATGATCGGCCTTCGATACTCGAGCTTGTGGGTACAACCGCACAGCGACTGCGAGGGCTCGAAGCGGCATTGTCGCAACCAAGGCGTAATGAGTAAGCCCAACTAACGAAGGGAACCCCCGAATGCCTACAGCCGATTCTGATACTCCCAACTACGAAGTCTCACTTACATCGTCTGATATTTATCGTGCCGCCGAACAAGGTGTGCTCTCGCGGGATGATGCTGATCGACTTGTTGGTTGGGGTCTCGAACAACGTTTCAATGAGCCACGCGTTGCCCCACCGAAACCAATCGAAGTGGAACACCGAAAGGGTTTGAATTTCGTCACCGTCGCTTATTACTTCGGTGCGATGTTCATGATTTCGGCCTGCGCGTGGTTCCTCGGTGATAAATGGGAGGAGCTTGGCTCACCGGGAATATTGGTGACGGTGGTTGTCTACATGGCGTTGGCGGGCGGATTGGGATGGTGGCTGCGCGGCAAAGGATATCTTATCGGCGGTGGTCTATTGATAACGGTGGCCGTTTGTCTTGTACCTCTATTCACCTACTCAATACAGGACATACTCGGAGTTTGGCCCGATGGCGACCCGGGAAATTACGAGCGGTATTACCCATGGATTCACGGCTCATGGATCGTCATGGAACTCGCGACCATTGCAGTTGCCGCAATCGTCTTGCGCTTTGTGCGTTTTGGTTTTCTCACGGCTCCGATCGCTTTTTCCTTCTGGTTTCTCTCAATGGATTTGGCAGCGTTGATAGCTAAGAAGGCCCACCTGAGTTATGAAACTAATCAATGGATCAGCGTGGCCGTTGGCCTGGTCATACTTCTCGTCGGTTTTGGACTGGAAAAACTCCTGCATAAGCGAAACGAACCGCGGTCAGAAGATTTTGTCTTCTGGTGTTACCTCTTTGGGATGATGGCTTTCTGGGGCGGATTGACTTCGATGCACAGTAACTCGGAGTTAAACAAAGCTTTGTATGCGTTGCTGAACGTTGGCTTTATCGCGTTGGCCGTGAAGATGGGGCGATCGACATTTCTGGTGTTCGGAGCACTCGGGGTGCATATCTATTTAGGCCATCTTGCTTACCGAGTCTTCGAGGATTCATTTTTCTTCCCGTTTGTGCTGGCGCTGCTTGGCTTGAGCCTGATCCTTTTCACCGTATGGATTCAGCGACGTGTCCTATCCCGCGCCCCGCTGCCTCACGCCACTGAACAGGTGTAGTAACGTGCCGACGGCGATCATGATCGTTCCGGCAAGCGAAAGCGGTGTTTCGAGATTCTCGAGGCGAGGTTCATAGAAGAATGCGATCGTGAATGACATGGTAGCGACGGTGATCAGCATCGAGCCAGTGGTCTGTAACGCTCGCCGCGTAGCGGTAGGTTGAAAACTAAAGTAAGTACCAATCCCAAGATGCAGCAAGCCGGACATGAGAATGAAGATGTGCCGCGTGCGGTAAAGCAGCCTTGGTCCATCGGCCATAAATTCCAGATGGTTGTGATAACGGTCCATGTATTGGCCCGTTAAAAGAAAAACGATCAACACGACCAGCCCAAAGACCAGATGGAATCGTTTCACGGCATGAAATAATACCGCCTTCCGACTGGCTTCGTGTGATAATTCCGCCTCAACATGGACCCGGATACCGACATTGGCGGTGCGCAGCAGCGGTTCCCCGTCACCAACCAGTCAGCAATCGCAGCCGCCCGCAGCGAGGATCAAGTCGTGCGCCAGCGCGCCTTCGACACCATCCTCAACAGTTACTGGAAACCCGCGTACAAGTACGTTCGTCTGAAGTGGCAGGCAAACAACGAAGACGCGAAAGATCTGACGCAGGGATTCTTCGCAAACGCATTCGAGAAAAACCATTTTGCGAACTACGACGCGCGCAAGGCCAGCTTCCAAACTTTCCTGCGCACATGTCTCGACGGCTTCGTCGCCAATGAACGAAAAGCGGGCAAGCGTTTGAAACGCGGCGGCGACACTAATCATTTTCAACTCGACTTCCTTAGCGCGGAAGACGAGATTGCGATGCATGCGACAAGCGCCGATCTAAGTCCCGAAGATTATTTTCATCGCGAGTGGGTGCGGTGGATGTTCACGATGTCTGTCGACGCGTTGCGCGAACGATACGAGGCCTCGGGACGCATGGTCCATTTTCAGTTGTTTGAAGCGTACGACCTCCGTGACGACGAAGACTCATCAGTCTCATACGCCTCGCTTGCAAAAACATTCGAACTCGAACCAGCGACAGTTAACAATTACCTCGCCGCGGCGCGTCGCGACTTCCGTCGCATCGTGCTCGACAAACTACGCGAGATCACCGCCACTGAGGAAGAGTTTCGCACCGAAGCACGTTCACTACTTGGAGTTGACGTGAAATGAAGTGGCTGTCGGACAACAAACTGAGTCATTTGCGAGAAGTGGTCGGCAATCCCGACTTCAGCGGTACGAAGTACACGTTCATCAAGGAACTCGCGCGCGGCGGCATGGGAACGGTATATCTCGCCGAAGACACGGAACTGAACCGTCAGGTCGCGATCAAAGTACTCAGCGCTACGGAGATCTCAGATGACCTGCGCCGCCGGATGATACGCGAGGCGCAAATTATTGCGAGGCTCGAACACCCTGGCATCGTTCCCGTCCACGACGTAGGCGAGTTGCCGGACGGCCGCGTGTTCTACGCGATGAAGCTAGTGCGCGGCGTGCGTCTCGACGAGTATGCGGCGAACACAAGCTCCATGAGAGAACGGCTGCGCAAGTTTCAAGCAGTGTGTGACGCGGTCGCATTCGCTCACGCGCACGGCGTTATTCATCGCGATTTGAAACCGCAAAACATCATGATTGGTTCGTTTGGCGAGGTGCTTGTGCTCGACTGGGGCGTCGCGAAAATCTTGCGTGACGATCGTGGACCAGTCGCCTCTGAAGCAGACACCTTGATGCTGCCCGGCCCCAATCAACCGAATCCGAACACAACGAGCGACACGAGTCAGGGCACCGTCATTGGCACGCGCCAGTACATGTCGCCGGAACAAGCCCGCGGCGAAGTCGATCAACTCGACCAACGTTCTGACATTTACTCCCTCGGCGCAGTGTTCTATTTTTTGCTGACCGATCAACCTCCAAACGACGACAAACCGCGCGCGGTGAATCCGAAAATGACGAAACCCGCCGAAGCCGTTTGTTTGAAAGCGATGGCGCGAGATCGGGGCAATCGCTACGCCAGCGCTGCCGAACTGGCCGCCGACGTGAGTCGATTGCTGGACGCGGAACCGGTGTCAGCCTATCGCGAGAACGCTTACGAAAAGGTTAACCGGTGGATAGGTAAGAACCGTTTCCTGGTGCTTTTGGTGCTCGTTTACCTGCTGATGAGAATTTTTTTCATTTTCACCTCTCGCAGTTAAAGAAATCGCCTGCGACGTTTAATAGAAGGATAGGAAACAAACCCCCAAAGGAGAGACACTCATGTCGAAACCGCTTATTGGTGTAATCCTCGGCGCCGTGCTCGGCGCGATCGACGGTCTGACCGCGTGGTTCACCCCGGCCGTACGAGATCAACTCGGCGGCATCGTGATCGGCTCAACTGTCAAAGGAATAATCGCCGGCATCGCGATCGGGTTCTTTGCGAAAAAGTTTCAATCGCTGCCGCTCGGAATTGTCTTCGGTTTGCTCGTCGGCGCTTTCCTGGCGTTTCTGATCGCGCTAATGCAGGGTGGTTACTACTTCGAGATCATTCTGCCCGGCACACTCGTCGGATTGATCGTCGGGTTCGCGACGCAAAAGTACGGCAATTCGCCCTCGCCCGCGAGGAGCTAATCAGTATTTCTTAACCCCGATAATAAGGAGACATACATTCATGCCTAGAGTTGTGCATTTTGAGATTCACGCGGCGGATCCTGAGCGCGCCGTCAACTTTTACAAGACGCTTTTCGACTGGCAGTTTCAGAAGTGGGAAGGACCGATGGAGTACTGGCTCGTCACAACTGGACCAGACGGCCAGCCAGGTATCAACGGTGGGCTCATGCGCCGCAAGGGCGAGATCGACGGGCAGGCTGTGATTGCTTACGTTTGCACGGTGGACGTGGCGGACGTCGATGCTTCGACGAACACGGCGCTGTCGAACGGCGGGCAGATAGCACTACCAAAGATGGCGATCCCCGGGATGGGATGGTTAGTCTATTGCAAAGACACCGAAGGCAACATCTTCGGGATGATGCAAGGTGACCCGAACGCTCAGTAGATTGTCAGTGGTCAGTGGTCAGTTGTCAGTACTCAGTGCTTCGTAGCACCTGCGAACAAACGGACAACTGACCAATCAGTCGCTGGGACGGCCCGTTAACAACGCATCGCACCTCAATGTTTGCGGGCCGTTCTCATTGCAGATCGCGAATGATCCACCCTCATACATCGTCACGCCGGCATACTCACCTTTCGCATTGAGAATGTAGAACGTGATGCCGAAGTTCGGCAGGCCGCGACTGTTGAGCAAACGCTTCTCGACAGTGTTGCTTTTGATCCGGTTCAGGACTTCCATGCCCGCGTCTTTCGGACGCACGCCTCGACGCATCTCCTCGACGATCACGAATGAGCAAAGATTGAAAAGATTCGCTTCGCCGCGACCGGTCGAACCAGCAGCTCCGACAGCACCATCGACGTAAAGACCGGCGCCGAGTATCGGCGAGTCGCCGATGCGTCCCGGTATCTTCCACGCAAGACCGCTGGTGGTGGTGACGCCGCAGATCTCGCCCTTCGAGTTGATGGCGTCGCAGTTGATCGTGCCGTGCATGTTTTCTTCGCGAAGAATTCCGGCCGCCAACATATCCAACGCGGCTTTATGACCGGCTTCAGCACGCTTCTTTGGATCTAAATAATGGTCGGGATCAGATCTTCTTTTCCACTCGAGCCACTTGCGGCGGGAATTCTCCGTGTTCAGATCATCTTCGATCTTGAATCCCATGTTGCGCGCGAAGTCCTGTGCACCTTTGCCGACGATCAGGTGATGGTCCGTATTTTCCAGCACGGCCTTCGCCACCAGCGACGGCGTGCGCACGCCTTCGAGAGCGCCAACGGCGCCCGCGCGTTTCTTTGGACCATGCATCACTGATGAGTCGAGTTGCACCACGCCGTCAGCGTTTGGCAAACCGCCGTAACCGACGCTGTCGTCGAGTGGATCCAGTTCGACGATGTTGACGCCCGCTACTACGCAGTCGAGCACGTCGGCGCCGCCGGTCATCATCGTGAACGCCTTCATGACCGCAGTGACGTCGCCGCCGTTTTTGAATCGATTACCATTCGCTGAGGCGATGACGAGCGGCTTAACGATGCTCTGTTTGAGGATTGTCGGGAAACCGGCGACCTCGTTCGTGGTGGCCGCTATCGTCAAACCAGCGGCTGCACCCGTGCGCATGAAATCACGGCGTTTCATTTTCTTTGTCATGGTGGTGGCCCATTCAATCAGAAGTGGAACTACAGATCAATGTTAATAATACTCCAGCGACTCCCTGATCTTTTCGGCAGTCTTGGGTCCGATGCCGTCAACCATGTCGAGACCGCCGCCCGCAACGAATGTCTTGAACTCGGCAAGTGAGGAGACTTTAAAACGCTGGTGCAGCAGGGCCGCTGTTTTCGGCCCAATGCCCGGAATCTCCATCAAGTCGAGAACACTTTCCGGTGTTTCCGCAGTCAGCCGGTCCCAGGCGTCGAAGGTTCCGCGATTGAGGAGGTCGATCACTTTGCCGGCGATCGCTTTGCCGACGCCGGGGATTTCCTGCAAACCCGCGACACCTTCCTTCTCCGCGATCTCCTTCAACGGCGTGGGCCAGACTTCGATGGCTTCAGCAGCGTTGCGATAGGAGCGCCAGCGAAACGGATCGTCGTCACGCAGCTCCATCAAGGCAGCAAAACGATAGAACCGGCGAGCAATGGCTTCATTGTCCATTTGAGATTTTGCTTAGTCTAACTTCGCGAGCAAGGTATTATCAAAGGGTTCATAGGAACGACACGGTTTCATCCAGGAGAACAAATAGTTGATCAAGACAAGAAGAGAATTGCTGGCGGGGATCTCGCTCGCCGGCGCAGGTGCTTTGCTCGTTGGTTGCCGAAGATCGAGTCAAAGCGACGGTAGCAGCACCAACCCGAACGAACCCACAGCCGGCGAGCTTGGCCCGACTGATGTCTCGGCCGCTGAGGACTTAATGCGAGAGCACGGTGTTTTGCGGCGCGCGTTGCTTGTCTATCGCGAGGCTGCAACACGTCTTCGCCAGGATCCCAATTCAATAACGCCGGACATACTCGAAAAGACCGCACAACTGTTTCGTGTTTTTGGCGAAGACTATCACGAGAAAAAACTGGAGGAAAAGTTTGTCCTGCCGCTGATTAAGAAGTTTCGCAATCCGGCGGAAGTGTACGTGGACGTGCTGTTGGTCCAACATAAACGCGGCCGTGAGATCACCGATTACATCCTGTCGGTGACAAATTCGGATCGTATTGCTTCGAACGTCACAACGCCGCTGATCAACGCGCTGGAATCTTTCGCGCGAATGTACGACTATCACTCCGCGATTGAAGACACGATTGTTTTTCCTGCCTGGAAGGCCTCGCTTGGAGAAGCAGAGCTTGAAGAACTTGGCGCTAAGTTTGAACAAATCGAAATGGATCATTTCGGCGATGCCAACGGTTTCGAAGCTGCTGTGGCCCGCATCCACGAGATCGAAGCGAGTATGGGAATGACTGATCTCGGCACGTTCACCGCGCCACCGCCCTCGGGAAAACCGTCCGCCTAAGGCTCGCTTTACTTTTCCGAGCGCAAGTACGACAATGCGCGCTCACCCACATAAAACATAACTTGGACGGAGAGCCTCATCGCCTCCAGGCGCCTCAATCCTTAAACCTCTCAGACTGCTTAAGGAGCCACGAATGACGACTATTCAATTCGCCGACGAACCGGATCAGGAAGAACGTATCGCCAGACTGCGTCAGGAACTGGAGAAGCTTGGCGGCAGCGCTATGTCGCTCGAGTCGATGCCGGCTGACATGGAGGAAGAGTTTCTGCGGCAAGTGTTGGAGTACGAAACCTCTGAACCGATCAGCTTGTTTCGTCTCATCGAAAACAGTGGTCTCGAGATTCCGCCGCCGGACCAACTCGATGAACCATCGCTCAGCTCGAAGCTAAAGGAGATCGTGGAGCGCATGGCGTCGCTTGGAGCGTACCTGTTGCACACTAATCACCTCACCGATCGCGAACTCTACAATTATCTTTATGTTGACGGTTTGCGTGAGGAAGCGGTGTTGTTTCCGGAGAACCCGAGCTATGCGTACATGATCGACCTCACCGGGAGTGGTAGTGAAACTGATAATCAAATTTACCTCAGGTATTACGCCGACGGTGAACACCGCAAACGCTGGGCGCAGGACTGGCCCGACGATCCGATACCGGAGCACGAAGAGCCGCCGTTCGATCGCGATCGGTACTTGCCGCAATCACCCATAGGGTGAAACGAGGAGAGTTCCCGCAAAGGCGCAAAGGCGCAAAGACAGGAACCAAGAAAGCCGCCGGAGGGTTAGAGACAATTTCTGAGGTCTTTCTTTGCGGCTTTGCGTCTTTGCGGGAGGCTGCTGTTAGGCGACGATCATTGTTCCGGTGCCTTTGTCGGTGAAAACTTCGGACAGGAGCGCGTTGCGTTTGGAGCCGCTGATGATGTGAGCACTATGCACGCCGCGTCGCAACAGCGTGGCGATGTTCTGTAGTTTCGGAATCATGCCGCCGGTTGCGGCGCCGCTGCTGATCAACTCATCAGTCTCGGCGGCCGTGAGACGCGACAGTTTTGTCTGTGGATCGCCGGACTTCAAGTAGATACCGTCGACGTCGCTGAGCAGGATTAGCTTCTCGGCCTGAAGTTGGACTGCGATTTCAGCGGCTATCGTGTCGGCGTTGATGTTGAAGACCATGCCTTCGTCATCCGCGCCAAGCGATGAGATCACGGGCAGATAGCCGTGGTCCAGCAGGACGGTCAGCAGTCGTGCGTTGATCTGCACGACGTCGCCGACATGTCCGAAATCGACCTTGTCGCGCACACCAGTCTCGCGGTTGACGATCTCTTTCGGCGGACGTCGTTCGGCGTGGACGATGTTGCCGTCGACGCCCGACAAACCGACAGCTTCGATGCTGCGATGGCGGAGCGCTGCCAGGATGTCGGTATTAATCTTGCCGGCAAAGATCATCTTCGCCATCTCGAGCGTCGCGTCGTCCGTGACACGACGGCCCTCGATGATCGTCTGTTCGATCCCGAGCCTCGTGGCGAGTTCGCTGAGTTGTTTGCCCCCACCGTGCACGACGCAGATGCGTATGCCGACCTGGTGCAGTAACGCCAACTCCTCAGCCAGCGAAATGAGGTTCTCCTGAACTTCGGTAACTTTTCCGGAGAGCTTGACCACAAACGTGTGTCCCTGGAAGCGCTGGATGTACGGCAGCGCTTCACGCAGGAGATCGAGACGTAGCTGATCGTCGATACTTGTTCTCGGTTCGGTCATGTTTCTTGTTCTTTGTACTTAGTACTTAGTACTTTGTGCTTTGATCGCAGACCAAACAACAAAGTATTAAGTACCAAGCACTAAGCACAAAGCTCAGCAATTACGGCTTTTTGGACGTGCAACCGGTTTTCGGCTTCATCAATCACCACGGATGAAGCTGAGTCGATCACACCGTCGGTTACGATCACGTTACGACGCACGGGCAGACAATGCATGAAGATCGCGTCGTCCGTTTGGGCCATGCGGCGCTCGTTAACGATCCACTTGTTGCGATACTGCGCCCGCGTGATCGTGTCTTGTTCGTCGCGCCCGTAAAACTGTTTGGCGCCCCAACTCTTCGCGTAGATCACTTCAGCGCCGGCGAAAGCCGTGTCCATGTCGTTACTGATCGTCAGGCTGCCGCCTGCATCGGCCGCAACTTTTCGCGAATCTTCGATCAACTCTTCGTCGAGATCGTATCCGGGCGGATGTGCGATGACGAGGTCGTGCCCCATTTGCGCCGCCGCGAGTGCGAAACTGTTTGGCACGGCCATCGGAAGCAATTTCGGATGCCACGCCCAGGTCAACAGGACGCGTTTGCGTCCCGCGCCGAGTTTCTCGCGTATCGTCATCATGTCAGCGAGTGATTGGCAGGGATGATGCATCGCGGATTCAAGATTGATGATCGGCACCGATGCGTACCGTGCAAACGAATTTAGAATCGGATCGGTCCGTTCCTCCGCCCAGTCTTTCAGCGCCGCAAAGGTACGCACACCGATCGCGACACAGTATCGTTCGAGCACGCGCACAAACTCGGATACGTGTTCAGTCTTATCACCGTCCATCACCGCGCCTGCGCGATGCTCGAGCGTCCAACTCGTCCCGCCGGGTTCGAGTACGACCGCGTTGCCGCCTAGCTCGTAGACGCCCACTTGCATCGACGCACGCGTGCGCAAACTCGGATTGAAGAACACCAGGGCCACTGACTTGCCCTCGAGCGGCCGCGAGCGATCGTCGCCGCGCTTGAAGCGCAACGCGGACTCGATCAGTGCATTCAGATCGGAATCTTTCGTGGTTAGGAAGTGCATATCGCCCCTAGCTGCTCAACAAACAAATCCACATGGTCCATCCCTAAGCATAGTGGTGGCAGCAACCGCAAAACGTTTGCGTCGCTTGACGTTCCGGTAATGATTTTACGGTCGAGCAACGCTTTGTGAATGGGTGCGGCTTTATCCTTGAACTCAATTCCCAACAAGAAGCCGAGACCGCGGACAGCAACCACCTGTTCGATCTCGCGCAATCGCTCTCGCAGGCGTGCTTCGACGGCTTTGACGTTCCCCAGCATTCCATCGTTTTGGATCGCTTCAAGAGTAGCGGTCACAGCCGCCATTGCCAACATGCCGCCGCCAAACGTGGTTCCGAGATCGTTTTCTTTGATGTGCGAACTGATGGCTTCGGTGACCAGGCACGCGCCGACAGGCACGCCGCTGCCGAGCGCCTTCGCCAGCGTTACGATGTCGGGCACGACGCCGTCACCTGCTGTGTTTCCGGCGAAGAACCATTCACCGGTGCGACCTACTCCGGTCTGCACCTCGTCGTAGATCAGCACCACGCCAAATTCGTCGCATAACTCGCGCAGTTCACGATAAAACTTGGGTTGGGCCATGAGCACGCCGGCCATCGACTGGATCGGTTCGAGCATGATCGCGGCGACGTTTTCGTCAACCAGCGCGCGTACCGATTCGACATCGCCAAACGTTGCTTCCAAGTGCCCGGGAACGTTTGGTCGACCGAGTTCGCGATACTTGCCCAGGAACGTCGCGCTAATCGAATCGGCTGTACGCCCGTGAAATCCGCCGCTGAAGGTGATGATGTTTTCGCGGTCCGTTGCCATGCGCGCCATACGCATAGCGTTCTCGTTTGCTTCCGTACCGGAATTGCAGAAGAAAGCTTTGGTCAATGCTGCGGGCGCGATCGAAATCAGCCGTTCCGCTGCGCGCGCGCGTGCGGCGGAGTAGACGAGGTTCGAATAAAACAACAATTTCTCCGACTGCTTGCCGATGGCCTGCACCACGTGTGGATGACAATGCCCGGTGCCGGCGACAGCGTGCCCGCCGTAAAGATCGAGATACTTGTCGCCGTCAGTCGTGTAGATCCACACACCATCGCCACGTTCAGCGGCGATAGGCATTTTTTTATAAGTGGCGAGCTGAAACTCGTCCTCGATCTGAACCACGGATTTTACGGATTTCACGGATTTGTACCGACCAGCATCAAACCGGTCTTTTCATCCAGACCAAACATAAGATTCATGTTCTGCACTGCTTGTCCGGCGGCGCCTTTCACGAGATTGTCGATCGCAGAGAAGACCACGATGGAGTTTGCGCGCACCGCAAATCCGATGTCGCAGAAGTTAGTCGTCTTCACCCAGTTGATGTCAGGCGAACCGTTTACCAGCCGGACGAAGAAGGAGTCGCGATAATAATCTGCGAACATTGTTCGCAATTGATCTTCGGTGTGATCTGTTTTTGTCTCAGCATAAATTGACGCAAAGATCCCGCGCGACAGCGGCAGCGAGTGTGTCATGAAGACGAGTTCGTTGGTCCAATCGCCGACGTGTTCGAGTTCTTGTTCGATCTCGGGCACGTGCTGATGCGTGAATGGCTTGTACGCGTAGAACGAGTTCATGCGTTGCGGGTGATGCGTGTTAGCCGCCGCTTTAGCGCCCGAACCCGATGATCCCGTCTTCGCGTCAACGATCACGCGACCGGTGAGCACGCCGTTCGCAACGAGAGGCGCTAGTCCGAGTAGCGTTGCAGTAGCAAAACAGCCGGGGTTAGCGATCAGTCGCGCGTTCTTAATTGCTTCGCGATTTGTCTCAGTCAGACCATAAACAAACTCCGCCTGAACTCCCATCGCGGTGTGCGGTTGTTTGTAGTGCTTCTCGAAAACAGCTTGATCGCGCAGTCGAAAATCGCCCGACAGATCGATCGCCTTGGTTTCACCGGGCAGTCGCGGAACGATGTCCATTGCCCGCCCGTGCGGGAGCGCGAGGAAAACGCAATCGACGGTATCGATGCTTTCCGGCGCTGCAACAAAATTAAGATCAGTCAGCCCATTGAGATTGCGGTGCACTTCGCCGACGGCCTTGCCCGCGTGTTCGTTCGCCGTTACGAGCGCCAGTTCGACGTTCGGATGAGACAGCAGAATACGCAGCAGCTCGGAGCCGCCGTAACCAGAACCACCAAGGATTGCCACACGGATTTTATTCATCGTCAGACTGCTACTGTTGCTCCAACTTTAGCCATCACCAACTCAAACAACGTTTCACCTTCACGCCGCGCATTAGCTGCCGGCACATTGAACTGCGACTTGATGTAGTCGCCGCCCATGCGCGAGTCAGTAACCGAACCGGAAACCACATCGACCTCGACACCGCGCCGTCGCAACAACTCGATCCCTCCCCACGCCCCAACGTAGTCAGACGCACAGAACACCAGCGCCGCGGTCGCATCCAGCAACTCCACATCGCTGAATACTGTATCGACTGAATAGCCGCCGAGAATGCCGTCGCCCAACTCAATCACGATCAGATCAGGCGCCATCTCATTTAGTTTCGCGATGATGGCTTTCGCCATCGGCGCAAGGTCTTCGACGTCAACAGTCGAAGGCAAACCGCAATCGAGAAAACTCGCAGTGGCAACAGCTCCGTGGTCTGCCATGTTCAGCGTGTCACGCAGACAGGCCACACCGGATAGTTTAGCGGCGGCAACTTTCAACCCCGCTCGCGTCGCTTGTTTAATTAACTCAGTAGCGGCGTACGTCTTGCCGCTGTTCATACTAGTGCCGGCGATCATTACGATCGGCGCGGTTTTACCCAGTCGTGCGCGCAATGGTAACGCGGCGTTTGCGATGTTCAGCACCTGGCCGTCTTCATCACACACGAGTCCAATCACTTCCAGCTTAATCGCCTCGCCAAGACTCGAGTGATGTCCGGTGCAACAACCAATCACACCGCCCATGTTGAGCAAATGAAGTTCGTCTCCTGCTTTCACGCTAGCAGGAACGTCGCCGACGAAACCCTTCAACGCACGCCGGCGACCAAGCACGCCAATCAACATGTCGCCCGGATTAATCTTCGCCAAACGTCCTGTGGGCAGCTCGAGCATGTTGTAAGTCGCACTGTCAGTCAGCGCGCGCACGACAACAACATCTCCCGCACGCGTTGACGACGATGAACTTACGAAACCGACGGTCTTCGCCAATCCAAGCGGCGACGTGGCCGATCCGATTTTATCGACATCAACGACGGAAACCATTGCGGAATCGTGAGATTGCGAAATTGCGGCATTGGTCGAGTTCAGCAGTTCGAACTCATTCCGCGACGTGCCGTTCTCGACATCTGGCAATTGGACAATTCTGCGCTCTGCCAAATCCGCAATTTCGCAATCCCGCAATTTCGCATTCATTACCTTTGCCCCCCTAATCGCAGGCGTAACGCATTGAGCTTGATAAATCCTTCAGCATCGCGCTGGTTGTAAACGGTGTCGGCTTCAAACGTGGCGATGTTCTCGTCGTACAACGAATTCGGTGAACGACGTCCGACGACGATCGTATTTCCGCGATAAAGCTTAAGACGCACGTCGCCAGTTACCTTGACCTGCGTTTCGTCAATCAGCTTGCGCATGAGCTTGAATTCCGGCGCAAACCAGAAACCGTAATACACGCTCTCGGCGAACTTCACACCCAGCGAATCGCGCAGGTGCATGACTTCGCGATCGAGAGTTATTGACTCGAGCGCGCGATGCGCTGCGTGCAGCATCGTGACGCCGGGCGTCTCGTACACGCCGCGCGACTTCATCCCCACGAAGCGATTCTCGACGAGATCGACACGACCAATCCCGTGCGCGCCGCCCAATCCATTCAAGGTCTCAAGCAGCGTGACCGGATCAAGCCGGCGCCCGTCAACCGCCACCGGCTCACCTTTCTCGAAAGAGATCTCGACGTACTGCGCTTCGGCACTTGCGTTCTCAGGCGAGCGCGTGAGCTGAAAGATGTTCTCCGGCGGTTCGGCCCACGGGTCCTCGAGGATGCCGCCCTCGTACGAGATGTGCATCAAGTTCGCATCAGTCGAGTATGGTTTCTCGGCCGTGGCCGTGACCGGGATGCCGTGCTCTTTCGCGTAAGCGATTAAATCTGCCCGTCCCTTGTACTCCCACTCGCGCCACGGCGCGATCACCTTGATGTCCGGTTGCAGCGCGTAGTAAGTCAGCTCGAAGCGGACCTGATCGTTTCCTTTGCCGGTCGCCCCGTGGGCCACCGCGTCCGCGCCCTCTTTTTGCGCAATCTCGATCTGCCGTTTCGCGATCACAGGACGGGCGAGGGAAGTGCCCATCAGATAAACACCTTCGTAAACCGCATTCGCTTTAACCGCGGTCCAAACGTAATCGCGCACAAACTCCTCGCGCAGATCTTCCACGTAAAGTTTCGACGCTCCGGTCGCGTGGGCTTTCTCTTCAAGACCCGACAACTCGGCGCCCTGGCCCACGTCGGCGCAGTAGCAAACGACCTCGCAGTCGTAGTGCTCTTTGAGCCAGCGGAGCATGACCGAAGTGTCGAGACCACCCGAATAAGCCAAAACTATCTTCTTAATTGTTTTCATCCGCGGTCCCAAATAACTTCCAAACTTTCTTTACGGTCATTTTCTGATCGCGTACTGCAATAAAGATGGTGTCTTCGCCAGCAATCGTGCCGACGATCTCAGGGATCGCGGCGGCGTCGATCTCGACTGCTACTGCCGACGCGAGTCCCGGCACGGTGCGGGCGATTACCAAACTGTCGCCCGCGTGGTCTAAACTCAGCAGGCCGCGCGCAGCCGCGCCATTTGTTCGCGGCAGCGTGTAATGGCCGTGGTGCTTGACGACGCCGAGCTCTTCCAAATCGCGAGACACGCTCGACTGCGTGGCCGGCACGCCGGACTTCTCGAGCAGAGCACGCAAGTCTTCCTGCGTGCCGATGGGCTTGGCTCGAATCAGGCTCAAAATCTTCTGCTGACGGTCGCGCTTATTCATGCCAACTTATGCAACCAACTTGCATAATCGTTGCATAGATGCATAAACTAGCATGCGAGTTGGACGTAGTCAAGGAGACTTTTGGTTTATGTGGGGTGGCAGATTCAAGGACAAGACGGATCCCGGCTTCGCGGCCTTTAATAACTCATTTCGTTTCGACCGCCGGCTGTTTGAGGCTGATGTAACGGCGAGCATCGCGTACACCGAAGCGCTCGAAAACGCGCGAGTTATCACCGCGGAAGAGGGTGCGCAGATCCGTGATGCTCTCAAGAAGATTTTCGACCGTGGTTGCCAGGATGACGCGCCAGAAGAAGACGTGCACTCCTTTGTCGAGGCGCGATTAGTCGAATTGATTGGCGACGCAGGGAGGAAGCTGCATACCGGACGCAGCCGCAACGATCAAGTCGCCACCGACTTTCGACTCTGGCTGCGCCAGGGCATCGACAACCTCGACGCAACGCTTCGACTCACGCAAACCGCGCTGCTCGACTTTGCTGACGCGAACTCCGAAATCGTCATTCCCGGGTACACGCACTTGCAACGGGCGCAACCTGTGTTGCTGGCGCACTGGTGTCTCGCATACTTCGAGATGTTGTCGCGCGATCGCGAACGGCTGATCGATACTCGCCGGCGTGTGAACGTCATGCCGCTGGGATCAGCAGCGCTGGCGGGTACATCGTTTCCGATCGATCGCGCCGCACTCGCGCAGTCGCTTGGTTTTGAAGATGTGACGAAAAACAGTCTCGACGCCGTCAGCGATCGCGATTTCTGTGTTGAGTTCCTCAGTGCGTGTTCGTTGATCATGGTCCACCTGTCGCGGTTGGCTGAAGACGTGATTGTGTATGCGACGACTGAGTTTGGGTTTTTCGAGTTGGGTGATGCGATTGCCACCGGATCGAGTCTGATGCCGCAGAAGAAGAATCCGGATTCGATGGAACTGGTACGCGGAAAGGCGGGTCGTGTGTTTGGAGACTTGCTTGGACTGCTGACGACGTTGAAAGGTCTGCCGCTCGCTTACAACAAAGACATGCAAGAAGACAAGGAGGCGGTGTTTGACGCGTTCGATACTGTTACGGCGTCGTTGCAAGTGACGAGCATCGTTCTAACAAACATCACCGTCACCAAACCCTCACTCGGCGGTTATATGAATGCAACCGAGCTTGCCGATTATCTTGTCCGCAAAGGAATGCCGTTTCGAGACGCGCATGAGATCGTCGGTAGAGTCGTGGTCCGTGCGATCGAACTGAAAACACAGATGGAAGAGATAAGTCTCGAAGAATTAAAGACGTTCTCATCGCTCATCGACACGGACGTCTACGACGCGTTGTCTCTAGAACAAACGTTAACTAGGAAGTCGCAGACCGGCGGGACGGCGAGGGCGTCGGTGAAGGAGTCGCTGGCGAATGCTCGACGCGAATTGGCTGAATCGTCTCCTGGTAAATAAACCTCACATCCATCAACTTCAACACAACTGCTGGTTTCACTGAGTTGCGGTGTCGGTCCATACTGATCATCCCCGTCACGCCGTTGAAGTCTTTCGTTTGCGCCAGGGCTTCGCGCACTTTTGCTCCTTCGGTCGATCCGGCGCGCGTAATTGCGGCGAAGAGAATTCGCGCAGCGTCGTAGGCCAACGCGGCATGTGCGTCCGGCGCGAGGTTGCCGTAACGTCGCATGTACTCGTCCACGAACGAGCGAATCGCCGGCGAAGGATCGTCAACTGAATAGTGCGTCGAGATGTACGAACCGTTCAGAGCGTCGCCTCCCAGCGGCCACAGCTCAGGCGCGTCCCACCCATCGCCGCCGAGCAACGGTTGCGTAAGACCAAGTTGCCGAGCTTGTTTGGCAATCAACGTGACATCGCCGTAGTAGCCCGGAATGTAAATCACGTCAGGTTCAGACGCCTTGATCGAACTTAACTGACCCTTGAATTCGACGTCGCCCTGCGTGTACGACTGCTCGTTAACGATTTGTCCGCCGAGACGTTTGAAACTCGCCTGAAAGAAGCTTGTCAAACCGCGTCCGTACGGGGAGTTGAAATCGAAAAGTATCGCGGCCTTGCGTGCTTTGAGTGAGTTGAAGGCGAAACTTGCCATCACTTCGCCCTGAAACTCGTCGACAAAACACGCGCGAAAGATGTAATCGCCGACGAGCGTCACCGCGGGGTCAGTTGACGAGGGCGAGATCAGCGGCACATGCGACGACTGTGCCCGTGGCGCGGCCGCGCGACTGTTCCCCGACGTGCCGCCGCCGATGATCGCTACCACCTTGTCCTGATCGATCAGTTTTGCCGTGAGGCGTGCCGCTTCTTCCGGACTGCCCTTGTCATCCTGGATCACGACGTCGATGCGCCGGCCGTTAATGCCTCCGGCCTGGTTAATGTTATCGGCGGCCATAAGCACGCCGTTGATCCCGGACTGTCCGAAGTTGAAAGTTGGACCACTCAGATCGCCGAAGTAACCGATTTTGATCGTGCTGCGGTCTGGTTGATTTGTGTTCTCAGCGGTGTCGCGCGAGCAGGAAAACGCCAGTGCCAGCATCACCAGCACGACCGGAAGGATTATCTTTTGTAAGTGGAGACTCGTATGCTGCTGCCGGGGGGCTTTCGGAATTGACGGTAGGGTCTTGATTTCCTCTCTGCGGTCCTCTGCGTCTCTGCGGTTTATACGTTTTGCGGTTCGTTTACCGCAGAGTCGCAGAGGATCGCGGAGGTACGCAGAGAATGCTAGCAAGCTAAGACACCACTGAATTGACTGACTGCTAACGCGTAATCTACTCACCAAGGTAAGCTTCTTTAATCCGGGGGTCGTTGGCCAGGTCCTTCGATGGGCCTTCCATAACTATTCTTCCCGTCTCCAAAACGTAAGCCCGATCGGAGTGGCCCAGGGCAGCGTGCGCGTTCTGCTCGACCAGCAGAATCGTAGTGCCCTTACTTTTGATCTCGTCGATCGCTTCAAAGATGGTGTGCACGACGAGCGGTGCGAGACCCAGCGACGGTTCGTCGAGTAATAAAAGCCGCGGCTTTGACATCAACGCGCGTCCGATAGCGAGCATCTGTTGCTCACCGCCGGAGAGTGTTCCTGCTTTCTGCGCCTCCCGTTCTTTCAAACGCGGAAACATCTTGAACGCGCGGTCCATGTCGGCGGCGATCTCAGCTTTGTTTTTCTTCAGGTAGGCGCCCATGTTCAGGTTCTCGCGAACCGAGAGGTTCGCGAATACGCCGCGTCCCTCGGGCGACATCGAGATCCCGCGCGCGACCAGTTTGTGCGTGGGCTTGGCGCTGATGTCTTCACCTTCAAAAACTACTCGGCCCTGCCGTGGTTGAAGTAGTCCGGTGATCGTGCGCAGCGTGGTTGTCTTTCCGGCGCCGTTGGCCCCGATCAGCGTCACGACTTCGCCCAGCTCGACGTGCAGCGACACGCCCGTGAGAGCTTCAATCGCGCCGTAGTTTACTGAAACGTTTTCGAGTGAAAGCATTCTGTTTGTTCTTTGTACTTAGTGTTTAGTACTTTGTCAGTAGTCAGTAGTCAGTAGTCAGTAGTCCGTAGTCAGTTCGTAAATCACTGACCACTGACTACGGACCACTGACAAAGTACTAAACACTAAGCTCTAATCTCCGAGGTACGCTTCGATCACCTTCGGGTCATTCTTGATCTCTTCAGGAAGACCGAGTGCGATCGACTTCCCGTAGTCGACAACCTGAATTCTTTCGCACACACCCATCACCACTTTCATGTTGTGTTCGACGAGCAAAATCGTGAGTCCGAAGCGATCGCGGATCTGCTTGATCAAGTTCATCAAATCTTCCTGCTCTGACGGGTTCATACCCGCCGCGGGTTCGTCGAGCAGCAGCAGCTGCGGCCTCGTCGCGAGCGCGCGCACGATCTCGAGCCGACGTTGTGATCCGTACGGCAAACTCGTTCCGCCTTCATCTTTGAAACGCGCAAGGTCGAATATTTCCAGTAACTCCAGCGCAAACTCGCGATGCTCGCGTTCATCACGTTCGAATCGCGGCAACCGCAGGACGGCGTCGAGTAGGTTCTGCTTGGCGTGCCGATGACACGCGGTCATGACATTTTCCAGCACCGACATACTTGGAAACAGCCGGATGTTCTGGAAAGTGCGCGACACGCCGCGGCGCGAGATTTCGTACGGCTTGAGTCCGTCGATCCGCTCGCCGTTGAAATAAAGCTCGCCGGAAGTTGGCGTGTAGACGCCGGTTAGAAGATTGAAGATCGTCGTTTTTCCGGCGCCGTTGGGACCGATCAATCCATAAATCTCTCCCTGGCGCACACGCATGTCGAGCTCGTTGACGGCTACTAATCCGCCGAAACGAATGGTGCACTTTTTGGTCGTTAGTGGATGATCGCTGCCGTTGGTCTTCGTTTCCGCCATGTTCTTTCCGTTTTGTGCCTTTTAGCGTCTTACTTTTGTGCCTCTTGTGTTATCGGCACGCCCTTTTCGCCGGCCGGCTTGTCGCCTTCAGGTCGCTTCTGTGCTCGCTTCAGCCACGGAATGCCAAACTCTCGCGCGCCCATCACCCCCTGTGGCCGCGTCAACATGATAATGACCAGCAACGCTGAATAAATGACGAGACGATAGTGGATGAGATTACCGGGTAACTGGCGCAACAGCTCGGGCAAGATGGTGATCACAATCGCGCCTAGCACGGCCCCTGTGATCGATCCCATTCCGCCAAGCACGATCATGATTATGATCTCGATCGAGCGAATAAACTGGAAGTCGTTGGTGTGCAGAAACTGACGGAAGTGGCCGAAGAGTGCGCCCGCGATGCCGGCGAATGCCGAGCTGATGACAAACGCCAGCACTTTGTAACGGGTCGTATTAATACCCATTGCTTCGGCAGCGAGTTCGTCTTCACGAATCGAGATCAGCGCGCGTCCAATGTCGGAACGGACGATGTTGTAGACGACTACGATCGTGATTACGGCAAAGCCACCTATCCAAACAAAGTTTGCATACAGCGGAATAATCGGACGGCCTTCCCACGGCGCCACTGCGCCGCGAAAGCCGGTCGCGCCGCCGACGCGATCGATGTTCAGAATAATAATGCGGATAATCTCCGCGAAACCCAGCGTAACGATCGCGAGATAATCGCCGCGCAGTCGCAAGCTCGGAATTCCCACCAGCAACCCAGCCAAGGCAGCCACCAGCGCGCCGAACACAACGATGCCAAGAAAAACCAGAGCTTGAGCGACCGTTGCGCCGAACAAACCTGCCAGCGCCTGCTCCGCGGACTGTGAATAGTAAACAGTCAGGAATACAGACGAATAAGCGCCGACAGCCATGAAGCCAGCGTGTCCAATTGAAAACTGTCCGGTGAACCCGGTGATCAGGTTTAGCGAGACGGCAAGAATGATGCTGATGCCGGTTAGGTTGAGGAGTTCGGCGTAGTAGTAGGGCAGTCCAAAACCAAAGAGACCGTCCCGGCTCATGAACGCGTTTAAAACCACGAGCACTACGACGACGACGACTAAACCCAGAATCCGTTTAATGAAGGTTGGCATTCAGTGGATGTCGATTTGCGAGCCTTCAGACTTTCTCCTGTACGGTTGATCCGAGTAGACCTGAGGGACGAAGCAAAAGAACCAGAATCAAGATCGCAAAAGCCACTGCATCACGGTAAGTGGAAGCGATGCCGATATGATGTCCGTAACCCACGACTAGAGTCTCCGCCGCGCCGATGAGCAAACCGCCGAGCACTGCGCCGGGTATGTTTCCGATGCCGCCGAGTACCGCGGCCACGAAGGCTTTCAATCCCGTTAGTATTCCCATCAACGGATCGATGTTTGGATTGTACTGCGCGGTCAAAACACCGCCTGCTGCTGCCAGCGCTGAACCAATCGCGAATGTCAGGCTGATGATCGCGTCGGTATTGATGCCCATCAACTTCGCCGAGTTCAGGTTGAAGGAAACGGCGCGCATCGCCGTACCGACCTTCGTCTTGAACACGATCCACTGCAATAGCAGCATCAACGCGATGGAAACGAGAAAGATAACGATCTGTGCTTTCGAGATCGCGGCGTTACCGAAGAGACGATAAGGTGCTTGACTCTGCGATCCCAAAAAATCAGGAAACGCGCGCGGCGTCGCGCCGATCTGAGCCACAAACAGGTTCTCGATCAAAAGCGAAACGCCGATCGCCATGATCAGCGTCGTCATGCGCGAGTATTTTCGCACGGGCCGGTAAGCGAATCGTTCAATGATCATGCCCACGACCGCCGCGATAATCATCGCCCCCAGAAGGACGAGGATCAACGTACCCAGCGACGCGCCGGCAGCGAAACCCGCGTAGAGCGCGATATAAAAACCTGCGAATGCGCCCACCATGTAAACGTCGCCGTGCGCGAAATTGATTAGACGGAGGATGCCGTAGACCATCGTGTAGCCCAGAGCGATCAGGGCGTAGATGGCGCCGACATTTAGACCGTTAATTAGTTGCTGAACGAAGGTATCCATCGAAACGGCTCACCTATTGCTCGGCGACGGGCTCGCAGCCTTAGTCGGCGGTGGAGGTGCTGGTGCCCCCGTCGCCGGCGAAGTCGCGGCGGCCGGTGAGGCGTAGCCTGGTGCCGGTGGCGAGGCAGCAGACGACGCCGGCGGTGTCATACCTTCCGGATAGATCGTGGTGTCGTAAACAAATTTTGAATCCTGGAGTTTCAGGACGACGGCGGGCTTCACCGCATTTCGATCCTTGTCGATCGAGATCGATCCCGTCACGCCCGCGAAGTTTTTCGTTTGCGCTATCGCATCGCGCAACTTCGTGCCATCAGTGCCGCCGGCGCGAGTGATGGCGTCAGCAAGAACTCGCATTGAATCGTAGCCAAGCGCGGCGAGTGCGTCGGGGAGGATGCTGTAGCGGGATTTGTAGTCGGCCACAAACTTCTGAATCGCCGGCGATGGATCGTCGACTGAGTAGTGGTTCGAGATGTAATTGCCGTTCAAAGATGCGCCGCCGAGTTCCCAAAGTTGAGGGGAATCCCAACCATCGCCGCCGAGCAATGGCGCTTTGATTCCGAGTTGCTTGCTCTGATTGGAAATGACGCCGACTTCACCGTAGTAACCCGGCACGTAAATCACGTCAGGATTTGCCGCACGAATCTGCGTTAACTGACCGCTGAAATCGCGGTCGCCCTGCGTGTACGACTGTTCTGCCACGATCTGCCCACCGAGCCCCTTAAAACTACGCGTGAAAAACTCGCGAAGCCCACGGCTGTAGTCGGCATTGAAGTCATAGAGGATAGCGGCTCTTTTCGCTTTCAAATTGTTGGCAGCGAACTTCGCCATTACGTCGCCCTGGAAAGGATCGATGAAACAAACGCGGAAGATGAAGTCGCCCACCTGAGTCACGTTTGGATTAGTGGACGAAGGCGAAATCATCGGAATTTTGGCTTCCTGGGCCTTCGGCGCCGCGGCCAAACTGTTTGACGACGCTACCTCGCCTAGTACGGCAGCGACTTTGTCCTGGTTCACCAGCTTGCTGACCACAGTTGCCGCTTTATTGGGTTCGCCCTGATCGTCTTCGACGATGACTCTGACCTTGCGTCCCATGATGCCCCCGGCTTTGTTGATCTCATCGGCGGCCATCTCGACTCCATTCTTTGTCGATACGCCGAAGCTGGCAGTGCGTCCCGTAAGATCGCCGTAGTAGCCGATTACGATCTCACCGCCACCATCAGTGGCATTGGTGCCTGATCCACGGCGTTCACAGGCAAAACTGAAGCAGAGTGTAGTAATCAACAAAAGCGCGAGTGACGTGCGTTTCATGTGGTCCTCACTAACGGCGAATTGGATTTACGAGCGGGGCCCGGGTCAAACTGTGACTTATTGGTTCAGCGACGAATTATAGCGATTTCACCCGAACTGTCGAGTGCGCAGCCGGTTACGGCATTGCGGTTGGGAAAATGAGTCCCGGTAAAACTCCTCTTTGCGCCTTTGCGCCTCTGCCGGAGATACTCCGAAACTTATTTCCCGCCAAGCCGCAAAGGCGCAAAGGCGCAAAGGAAAGAGTATTGTAAGCCGTGCAGATCTTTGGGTTATGACTGTAATATAGGGGCTTCGTGAGCCACTCCACACCTGCCAAAACCGGCTTCGCACCCGACTTAGGCGACATGAATAAGGAAGACTTTCGTCGCTTCGGACACGAGTTTGTCGACTGGATTGCCGATTATTTCGAGCGCGTTCCAGAGCTACCGGTGCTGGCGGCGCTTGAGCCTGGCGATCTGAAAGCGCAACTTCCCGATGCTCCACCGCAGCACGGTGAACCGATGGATAAGATCCTCGGCGACGTCGATCGGCTGATCGTTCCGGCGTTGACGCACTGGAGTCATCCCTCTTTCTTTGCCTACTTTGCGACCTCAACTTCAGCGCCGGGAATTTTCGGCGAAATGTTGGCCGCCGCCTTCGATAACAAGGCAATGCTGTGGCGCACGTCGCCGGCATCAACTGAACTCGAAGAGGTCACACTCGACTGGCTACGACAGATGATGGGACTCGATCCGGGAATGATCGGGATCATTTACGACACCGCGTCGGTTTCGAGCATGCACGCGATTGCCGCCGCGCGCGAAGGCGTCGAGCAACGCATTCGTGAAGAGGGAATGAGCGGGCGAACCGACTTGCCGCTGCTGCGTGTTTACGTTTCGGAGCAGGCTCACAACTCTATTGAGAAAGCGGTGATCACGCTCGGTCTGGGCCAACGCAGCCTGCGCAAGATCCCGGTCGACAAAGATTTTCGCATGGACGCGAAGGCTCTGGCGCAAGCCATTGCCGAAGACAAGCGCGACGGTCATCTGCCGTTCTGCATCGTTGCGACAGTGGGAACGACGTCCACCTCGAGTATCGATCCAATCAAGGAGATCATCCCGATAGGCGAAGAGCATGCGATGTGGTTGCACGTCGATGCCGCATACGCAGGTTCGGCCGCGGTCGTGCCTGAGTTTCGACACATCCTTGCCGGTTGTGAACGCGCCGACTCGCTGGTGACGAACCCGCACAAGTGGCTCTTCACTCCGTTTGATCTTTCGGTTTTATATTGCCGTCATATGGATCTGCTCAAGCGCGCGTTTTCGCTCGTTCCGCCCGTGTATTTAAGTACGCCGGAACAGGACAAGGTGCGAAGCGGATCGGATTACGGCATACAACTCGGTCGCCGTTTTCGCGCGCTAAAGCTGTGGTTGGTGATTCGCTATTTTGGACACGACGGGCTCGCGGCGCGAATTCGGGAGCACTGTCGTTTGGCGCGAGTGCTTGCTTCATGGATCGATGAGTCAAGTGATTGGGAATTGCTGGCGCCGGTGCCGCTGGGACTGGTCTGTTTCCGAGCGCGTCGCGAGGGTTTGGATGCAGCGGGACTGGATGCGCTGAACGAAGCAATCCTGCATGGCGTCAACGAAAGTGGGCGAGCGCTTCTCTCACAAACGCGCTTGAACGACAAGTTTACGCTGCGACTTTCGATCGGAAACATTCGCACGACGGAAAAACACGTGCGTGAGGTCTGGGAGTTATTGAACGAACAATTACGATCCCTTACATGAAACGGAAACGAGTACATCGTCGAGACGAGCTGCGGCAACAAGTTTGTATCGATTAAGAAGGGAACCGGTGAATTGCGTGTCAGGCAGTACGGTGAAACAGATCGCGGCCGGCAATCAGGACACCGCGGGTACAGCGCGTCCCGGTTGCACGCCCGCTACTTAATAGATCCGGCGGAGGAGAAACATGAGACTTACGGTTAAGTTATTAGTCATCGTCGTCTTTTGCGGCGTCATTGCCTCCGCGCAAACGCCCGCGCCAGCTCCCTCAGACGCGCAACAGTTTTCGAAGGGCGATCTCTCTTTTAATTATCCAAAGGGCTGGACGCTCACGGACATGAGCGACGACGACGCCCAGCAGTACAGTTTCGCGAACAGCGCTGCCGACATTCAGATGCGAGTGTTTGCGCATAAGGGCCGCATCGGCGCGGAGAAACTCCCAGAGGCGAAAAAGGCTTTTATCGATCCTTATGTCGCTTCGATTGAGAAGCAGTTTGTGGCCATGGGAGCAACGCCGCAAAAGTCGCCTGATACTTCGGAGATCGGCGGAGTTAAAGCCGATGGCGTTCAACTCACCGCGTCACTGGGAGGTGAGCCCGGCGCTGCGAAGATCTACTGGGCTCTCGTGGGCCAACGAGTCGTCGTGATGACACTCTTTGGTCCAGATCGCGATATCAAGAAGTTCGCGACGGCGTGGGACACGCTTCGAACCACTATAAAAATCGCGGAACCGGCGCCAGCAGCGTCTCCTTCAATAAAACCTTCTCCGTAATTTAGCGTTCGTCAATTTTCCTACTCACAAGGAGACCTCACATGACGGAGAATGAAATTGCCACTGTTGTGGTCGATGCCGCACTAAAGATACACAGGACACTTGGTCCAGGCCTGCTGGAATCTGTCTACCAGGCGATTCTTAATTTGAGCTACAAAAACGAAATTTGACCGTGGTACGGGAACTTACTCTGCCGGTTCATTACGAACGGGTAAAACTGGATCTTGGCTTCCGAGTGGATTTGCTGGTTGGGAATAGCGTAGTTGTTGAGATCAAGTCGGTCGAAGCAATATTGCCTGTTCACAAAAAACAGTTACTAACTTATTTGCGATTGATGGATAAGCGGCTTGGTTTGCTGATCAACTTCAACGTGGAGCTAATGAAAGATGGAATTCAGAGGGTCGTTAATAGAGTGCGGGAATGAGGGTCACGCAAAGGCGCAAAGGCGCAAAGGAAGGCGTTCGTTTTGCCGCTACTTGCCAGCGACGCGCGGCAATGCCCCATTTCGCATAACGCCTTTCTTTGCGTCTTTGCGCCTTTGCGCGATGCTCTTGCTGCTCATTGCAATTGCTTTTACGTCTTCAGCGCAACCGCGCGGTGTGATGAGACCAGCGGATATCGTGAGGGTCGCGAACGTTACCGACGCGCAGATCTCACCGAACGGGCAGTTCGTCGTCTATACGGTTTCTTCGGTTGCTGACGACAAGACCGTTAGTACGCTCTGGATCGCTCGTTTGCTGCCTGAAATTCTGCCGGTCGAACCGACGGCACAACCTACGCCTTTACCTCGACCCGGGTTCTATCTTGACTGGCCCGAACTCCGCATAGCACCGCGCACGTTATTGCCGGCCGGGTTTTCTGCGTCGACACCTCGTTGGTCGCCTGACAGTACGTCGATCGCGTTTCTGTCCCAGCAGGACGAACATGACGGACTGTGGGTCATCAGACTCGACAAACCTGAGCCGCGTTTTATTGCGCCCGTCACTTCGACGAACTTCTTCATCACTTACGCGGGCGAACCGTTCTCATGGTCGCCGGACTCGAAACGCATCGCTTATATCTCCGCTCGTGCAGAAAGACCGGTCGCGGCAGATCGATCGGCGGGCGGTGACGATCCGCGCGTTATCGATCGCATCCAGTACAAATCGCGCACCGGCTTTTCCGATAATCGACGCACGCACGTGTGGGTGGTGGAAGTCGATCGGCCGGTGCCGCTGCAATTAACTTCCGGTGCGTTTTACGACCACGCGGTTAGCTACAGTCCGCTCGGCGACGAGATCCTGTTTCTCTCAAACCACGAATCCGATCCGAACGCTTTCAATAACTCTGACATCTTCACAGTCGATCTTGGTGGACAAACGCGTCAGATCACGCAGACAAAGGGTTGCGAATACGATCCGGTCTGGTCGCCTGACGGACGGTCCATTGCCTACACGGCAACAAAACGTGAGGTCACGACGATCGACAGCGTTGCTGAAGATGCGCATCTGTGGGTGATCCCCGCTACTGGCGGCAACGGAAAAGAATTGACGTTCGAGCATGATCGACGTGTTCGCGATCCACGCTGGTCAGCCGACGGCCGCTTTATCTTGTATCTGGCGGGCGACAAGGGCTTCACCACGCTATTTCGCATCAGCGTTCAAGGTGGAAAGGTCAGCCGGTTTTCGCTCCATTACGGGAAAGGCGAAATGATTGGCGTCTTCACAGACATGGACGCGAAATACATGGCAGCGCCTGTTAATGCGCCGTCGACCCGGGTTGCGTTCCAGATCACGAGTTTCAGTTTGAGCAATCGATCGAGTCTCGTGCGTGAGATCTCGTTCCCGTTTGTTATGACATTCGGGACCCCTTTGCGTCCGGCGGAAGTTTGGTCGGGATATGGAAGCGCTATTCCGATGCGGCGTCTCAGTGGGCACAACGATCAATTAGTGCGATCGATGCGACTGGTTGCTCCCGAGGAGATCACGTTCCCGAGCTTCGACGGCACGCAGATCCAAGGTTGGTTAATGCGACCTGCCGGCTGTACGAGCGATCGCAAGTGTCCGTTGATCGTGAGCGTTCACGGTGGACCACACGGAATGTTTGGCTGGTCGTTTAATGCGACGTTTCAGGTTTATGCTGCGCGCGGGTACGCGGTGTTGTACTTGAACCCGCGCGGGTCGAGTGGTTACGGTCAGAGGTTTTCCGATGGGACGTTGAATGAGTGGGGCGGTGGTGATTATCGCGACTTGATGGCCGGTGTCGACGAAGCGTTGAAGCGGAATGCGTGGATCGATGGCGGTCGCATGGGTGTGACGGGAGGAAGTTACGGTGGGTTTATGACGAACTGGATCGTCACGCAAACGCCGCGCTTTCGTGCGGGCGTGGCAGTAGCGAGTGTTAGTAACCTTATTAGCTTTTATTCGACGTCTCTTTACCAGGATCTGATTCACGCGGAGTTTGGTGGATTTCCGTGGGATAACTTCGAAGTATTGTGGCAATGGTCGCCGTTGCGTTTCGTGCGGCAGGTTCAGACTCCGGTGATGTTTATTCACGGCGAGCTGGATAATGACGTGCACATCACGCAGGCTGAAGAAATGTACATGGCGCTGAAGCGTCGTGGCGTCGAAACAGTCTTTGTCCGCTATCCGCGCGAAGGTCACAGTTTGCGCGAACCGAAGCATCGCATCGACGCGCTGGAGCGGACGCTTGCGTGGTTCGATCGTCACGTGAAATGAAGGAGGAACACATGAGCAAATTTATGAATCTCGTTATCGTCTTTCTTTTGATAACGCCTGCCGTGGCCCTGGCACAAAGCCACCAGAACCAGCAAGACAAGACGAAAGAAGAGATACAGAAACTGTTCAGCGACTTGAATGACGCAATTACGAAAAGAGATCGAGCGCGGCTCGAACAACTTTATGCGGACGAATTCCAATTTATCCGTCCCTCTGGCGGCGTTATCAGTAAGGTGACCCAAATCACTGGCATCATGAGCAGCGACCGACTGTCGTCAACTCCAGTTTCGATTCCGGCACTTGAAAATCTGATGGTCTACGGTGACGCAGTTGTCTCGCGACATACGGTACGTGAAACGGTCATAACCAGCATCTTTGTAAGAAAGGACGGTCGCTGGCAACTGCTACAGGCTCAAGGGACCCGTCTCGCCCCAAAGCGCAATCCGATAACACTCGATCCCAAAGCGTTGGACTCTTTCGTCGGGAAATATGAGTTTGGACCAAACGCGATTGCCACCGTCACGCGCGAAGGCGATGCCTTACGATGGCGCGGAGGCAACCGCATGCCGGTGACGCTGACTGCTTTATCAGAGACACACTTCTTTGCTAAAGAGACCGAGACGGACATCATGTTTGTCAAGGACGAAAAGGGGCAGGTAACAGGCGCCGTTTTGAGGCTGGGCTCATGTCAGGACTCCAACGCGAAGAAGATCGAATAACCTTGTATCAATAGATGTTTCAGGCGTAGATTAAAGCAGGACCACGCAGCTTCGATCTGAGGTGCCATCATGAAACTGTTTGTTTCGAGCGCCATTGTTGTTCTGGTCTGTTGCTCGTCATTTAGTATCGCCAACGCGACGGTGTTTCGCGATCGGGCGTCCTTCAATGCTGCCTCACAGAATCTGAATACCATCGACTTTGAATCGGGCGCGAACGTGCCTAACGATTTGTCTTTCCTTGAGATTGACGGCGTCATCTTTCGTGCTGCCAATGGACCGTCGATTGTAACGGGGCAAAATGGCAATAAGCTCATGCGCGCTCCGAGCTTGATTGAATTCGTGCGCATGACGATCTCCCTTCCACCCGGTACGACCGCTGTCGGAGTTGACCAGTTAAATACGCCGATGATCCTTGCAATCTCCACGGGTGAGAGCGTCACGATGAACCCGTCGGATACTTCAACTTTCGTCGGCTTCGTTTCTGATCAGCCGATTGAGACTTTGATAGTCTCCTTCGACTTTCCCGAGCCGACACCGGACGCGCTTATTGACAATCTCTCCTATGGTCAACGACGTGCCGGGAACGAACCACCGGTGCCACAGTTACTCGTAACCAATACTGGACGCGCGCTTGCACTTGATTCAGTCACGACCATGAGTGAGCCTTTTCGCCTTATCGCGCCGCTCCCGCTCTCCACTGACGGCCGGAACAGAATCACTTTCTTTGTAGTCGGAGTCTTACTCGGGCCCGCGGATCTGCCGTTCGTAACGGTTCAGGCGGAAGACTCACAGGAACGTCTGTTCGACTTACCGGTTGAGGCAACGGCTCGGGCGAAGAACTTCCGCTGGATGTCGCAGGTGACGGCGCGCCTCCCCGATACGCTTGGCGGTGCAGGCGAGTTGAAGGTGAGTGTTCAAGTTCGCGGCCTGGTGAGTAACAAAGCCTCAATCCGCGTTGAATAAGTTCGTTGGTCTAAGCCGGTGAGTGATCCCGAAATCCAATCGCAAATCGAAGCCGCTGGCGCATACGAAGCACTATTCGTGCCTGCGCTTGTAGGGCAATTCGCTTCAAAAGTCGCGGACGTTGCGATGGTCGTGGAAGGTGAACGAGTACTGGATGTCGCGTGCGGCACCGGAGTACTTGCGCGTGAAATTCTGAACCGTGTTGGCGCAAATGGAAGTGTGACGGGAATTGATGCTGTTCCCGGAATGATCGCGGTTGCTCAACAAATCACGCCAGACGTCGAATGGCGACAAGGTAAAGCAGAGTCGTTACCGTTTTCTGATGAGTCCTTTGACATAGTCGTTAGCCAGTTTGGCCTGATGTTCATGGACCACGTACAAGCGATCAGCGAGATGTTGCGTGTACTGACTTCCCGAGGTCGCCTGGCGGTAGCTGTTTGGAATTCACTTGAGAAAATTCCGGCGTACGCAGCAGGAGCTGAACTGTTTGAACGGATTGGAGGTCAACAGGCCGCCCATGCGTTGAGAGCTCCATTCGTGCTTGGTGACGCAGATGAGTTATGCAAAATGTTTTCCAACGCTGGCGCGTATTCGATTGAAGTCACAACGCATTCCGGGACGGCCCTGTTTCCCAGTATTCGGGTGATGGTTGAAGCCGATCTCAGAGGCTGGTTGCCAGTGATGGGAGTCAACTTGTCTGAAGTACAAATCAGACAGATTCTGGACGAGGCCGAATGTGTACTCAGCTCTTACACGACCAGCGATGGCCACGTTCGGTTTGACGTATCAGCACACATTGTTACTGCAAAGAAGAGCCAGTAAGTTAACGGCGCTCAGTTCTGTTTTTCCTGTAACCGTAAACTGGCGACTGCGTAAGGAATGTAGACCAGGCCGAGCGGATTTCCCTGGCGTAGGAGTTCCAGACGTGCGCCACGAACCGCTTTTCCGATCGGCATTTTCTCTTTATGTGGCGGGGCTCCGATGAATCGCTTGAAACACTCCTCCGCAAACTTCACCGCCAGTGGTTCGAATATCGTTATCTCCGTCCCGATCACACCAGAGGCCCCGCTGTCCCGCACAAAGGAGCTAACGAAGTCGAGTGTGACCTCGGGATTTAGCGACGTCGTGTGACAGCCGTTGATGAACACCAGCGGATTCGGTCCGGACCATTCAATGCCCTCGCCTCCCCAGTTGTTCGGGTCGAGTTCATCCTTCTCGCCGATCTGGAGAAAGGGATTATTCGAACCTGCCTTCACTCCTCCGTGGCAGTAGAAGTAAATGATCTGAGGTACGGCCGGCGCCTTCAGACGCAGGATGAACGGATCGTAACCATCGTCGCGTTCAAACTTGAGTCCCTGTAGCGCTTTGAGCCTGTCGAGATGCGGATCGCGTTCTTCGAAATCCTTATCCGTCGAAACGCACGCGAACATCTGAAGCGAGTCCTTAAACTCGATCACCGGCGAAATGTCAGTGTTCGCTTCACCGCCGAGCGTCAGCGGCAGACCCAACAGATGACGATAACCCCAGAACCCGCTCGGACAGATGATCGGACCAAGAGCGTTCAGCGTTTTTGTTTTCACGATCTCCCTGGTCATCGCCTTGAGCTCGCAACCGCCCTTGAAACAAACGCAGTCCTCCAACGGTGGTCCACCATTGCGAGCTTCGTTCAGCGCCTTCGAAAAACTCGGGCACAGTTCGAAAGTTGTGTTGGGAAAACTAAATTGGTTTGGATTCCAGGCGTAGTCGTAAACAACTGCCGCTGGAAGCACTGCTCGAGGTGAAAACTTGAGTGCGATTTGGATCAACCCGGTGTTCGCCAATAGCGCTTCGAGCTCGCTGCGCTTCTTGCGCAGGTTAGATTGAAAGCCGCTGTAAATGCGCGATCCTGCGCGAGCCAGGTACGCGAGGTCTTTCGCCAGCTTCTTCTCATCGAACTCTTTTGTGTTCTGATACCTGTAAGACTTTCCTTTTTTCTCGTCCCACTCTTCCTCATCATCCCACGAGACTTTACGCAAAGCGGCGCGGGCCTGTTGGAGAAATCCGGCGAGCTGTTGACCATCGATGGGTGCGTCGTCTTTGTATGGGTCCCCACCATCCGAACCAAAAAAGCGAAAAGTGCTTGAGCCGTCGCCGTTGTCGTTCACCATCAGACTCAGAAGGTGTGGCTCTTCCGTCATGCTGGCGAGGTGGCTCGCGCTCAGAGATTCAGACAGGACGTAGTCGAGCCGCTGTGTGCATGCTTCGGAAACCGGGTCGGACGTGCTTTTGACGTTCGCGGATACAACGTAGGATTGGACCAGCACCTGCTCGCAGTAGATATTGCACCGCAGACGATGCGTCGCTTCCTTATCAGGAACGCTGATCGGGAACACAAGATGACGCTCGAGAAAATCGGCGCCCGCATTTGCCGATAACGAAATCGATTCTTTTTCGACTGGCTGAAGCTGCACCTTCACCTTGCCGTCCTTTTGGATCTTCAACTCGCCAACGTCCGCATCCGGCGTGATCTCTAGTTCGTTTTCGAAATTGAAGATGGCGACCGTGAGTACGGCTTCGGCGGGAAGTAGCTCGAGATCGATCTTCTGCGGCGTTCCGATCGCGGCTTCGTCCACTTCTTTACCGATGTTCAGCCAGAAGTAATAAGACTGACGCCGTTGCAGTGGTTCGTTCTTCTGTAATTTCTTGTCGGCAGCGTCCTTTTGGGAGAAGCCGAGGTTGACGACGTCGGGTTTTGACTGGAGTCCGTCGTCAACAGCCTCGAATCCGTCGTCAACAGCTTGAGGCAGCGGTTCATCCACCGACTCAAACCCGTCGTCGACACCCTCAAACCCACCCGCCGACTCGGCATCGCTGCCACCGACATTTTCCGGCGGATCGATCGCTGCAACACCACCAAAATCGTAATCGATCGATTTGGTCTCCTGCGGACGACGGCTTTGTTTATGGAGACGGAACGCGGGTTCTATAGCGGCGAACATTTGATCGAAAACTTTGTATCGCTCTTCCTCGGAAAGTTTATCGATCAACCGCTGAGCTTCTTTGCCTTCCGGAACCGAAACGTCATCCACCGACATGCCGGCGAAAGCCGGATACTGGTCCTCCAGTTGGTTCCGCTTACTTCGGG